>Ga0081455_10002784_pt1 | contig 20599 bp, 18 predicted proteins | sample TabmetS3T2R1_FD_70207 | JGI IMG/M metagenome (GOLD analysis project Ga0081455, IMG submission 70207) | Tabebuia heterophylla rhizosphere microbial communities from the University of Puerto Rico - S3T2R1 | ecosystem: Host-associated > Plants > Roots > Rhizosphere ...
GCGGGATCGGTCTCGGGCAGGTCGAGGGTCCGGACGAGCATCGAGCCGAGGCCGAGCATGAGGGCGAAGCGGGCCGCGGCCTCGGGCGAGACGTCGCCGGTCAGCTCGCCCGCCGTCTGGCCCCGGGTGATGAGCGCGGCCAAGAGCTGCTCCCGCTCGCCCAGTGCTGCGGCGAGCACTTCGGCCAGCTCCGCGTCGCGCCGCGACGCGAGCAGGGCCTCCGCCAGCAGGGCGGTCGCCTCGGGGTCGGGGGTTCCGAGGCGCACGCCGAGGGCGACCAGCAGGTCGGCGACGTTGCTCCGGCGGCCGGGCGGGAAGAGCGCGGCGGTGGCCCGCTCGCGGTGGGCCCGGAGGGCGTCGACGAGGAGCTCGGCCTTCGTCGAGTAGTGGGCATAGATGGCGCCGCTCGAGACCCCCGCCTCCTTGGCGATCTGGGCGACCGTTGCGCCCTCGTAGCCATTGAGCTCGAAGATCCGCGCCGCTGCGTCGAGCAACCGCTCCCGTGTCTCCTCGGGCGTCACTCCCGCGATCCGGCCCATCGCCCGCTACCTGGCGACCATCGACCGGGCCGGATGCTGGGCTGTTGCCTCGCGTGCCGCCATGCCGCGAAAATAAAGAGCAGGTGTTACTTAGTCAACCACCGAGGGGGGCCGTGGCCACGTCGATGGATCCCAAGGACCGCGTGTTCGCTGTGGCGCTCCGATGAGCCTGCGCGGTCGGGCCGCCATCGTCGGGGTGGCCGACGCGGTCTCACCTACGGGCGAGCTCGACACCCATGGGCGGGCGCTGGAAGCGCAGGTCATCCGCGAGGCGTTGGCTGACGCCGGGCTCACGCTGGCCGAGGTCGACGGAGTGTGCCACGGGCAGTCCTCGGTGGGACTGGCCGAATACCTCGGCATCCACCCTCGATTCACCGAGTCCACCAACACCGGCGGGTCGAGCTACGAGATCCACGTCGAGCACGCCGCCGCGGCGATCGCGGCCGGGCTGTGCGAGGTCGTGATCGGGGTCTACGCGTCGACGCCGCGCAGCGACCGGCGCCACGGGCGCAGCCGCGAGTTTCAACGGCCGCCCGGGCCGAATCCGATGATCGAGTGGGAGCTGCCGTACGGCATGCGCATGCCGATGGGGCCCTACGCACTGGCGGCCAGCCGGCACATGGCGGAGTTCGGGACCACGTCGGAGCAGCTCGCCGAGATCGCGGTGAGCACACGGGCGTGGGCGGCGTTGAACCCCAGGGCCCGTTACCAGGACCCAATCACCGTGGAGGACGTGTTGGCGTCGCCGATGCAGTCGTCGCCACTGCACCTGCTCGACTGCTGCCTGGTGACCGACGGGGCGGGGGCCTTCGTCATGACCTCTGCGGAGCGGGCCGGCGCGCTAGCCAGGCCGCCGGTGTACGTGCTCGGAGCGGCCACCTGTCACGACCACTCGATGATCAGCCAGATGCCCGACCTGACCGTGACTCCCGGCGCGGTGTCAGGAGCCAACGCGTTCCACCAGGCCGGAGTCAAGCCGAGTGACGTCGACGTGTTGATGGGCTACGACAGCTTCACGATCACGGCGCTCCTCCACGTGGAGGACCTCGGCTTCTGCGCCAAGGGCGAGGGCGGTCCGTTCGTCGAGAACGGGCGCACCGGCCCCGGGGGCCTCTTGCCCATGAACACCAACGGCGGCGGCCTCTCGTACACCCATCCTGGGCAGTACGGCATGTTCCTGATCGTCGAGGCGGTACGCCAGCTCCGCGGCGAGGCCGGCCACCGCCAGGTCCGCGGGGCCGAGGTCGCCGTGGCCCACGGGTCGGGCATGGTGCTGTCGGTCATGTCCACCCTGGTGCTTGGGTCCGAGGGGACGTTGTCGTGAGCGAGCCGATGCGATTCGAGCCCCCGATCAGCACGGTGGCCGAACCGTTCTGGGACGCGACGCGCGAGGGTCGGCTGCTGCTGCAGTGGTGCACGGCATGCGCGCGCCCGGTCTGGTATCCCCGGGAGGTGTGCCCGCGGTGCCTGGGCTCGACGCTCGAATGGCGCGAGAGCCAGGGCCACGGCGTCGTCTACGCATGCACCGTGGAGCACAAGGCGCAGACCCGCGCGCTCGAAGCGCCCTATGTCGTGGCCCTCGTCGAGCTGGACGAGGGGGTGCGGCTGCTGTCGAACGTCGTGGGCCGACCGCCCGAGCGGGTCGCGGTCGGGGATCGGGTCCGGGTCACCTGGGAAACGCTGTCCGACGGGCGCCGGCTTCCGCTGTTCGAGCCCGTCGACTGAGCGGGAGCCTGCGCGGACCCAACGGGAGCGAGGGGGAGCGAGGGGAACGATGACGAGAACCGACGGCGACGCCGAGGCCGCAGAACGCCTGGAATGCGCCCGCCGCGGGATGCTCCCGGCCTGGTGGGCGAGGCACCAGCCCTCCCTGCCCGCGATCGTCGCACCCGCCGGCGACCGCACCTTCGCCGAGCTCAACGCACGTGCCAACCAACTGGCGCGCGCCCTGCGTCGCCTGGGACTGGAGGCGGGGGACGGGGTGGCGTTGTTGTGCCCCAACCGGGCGGAGTTCGCAGAGGTGGGCGCTGCCTGCCAGCGCGCCGGCTGGCGCCTGACCACCGTGAATTGGCATCTGACCGCCGCCGAAGCGGGCTACATCGTCGACAACTGCGAGGCCAAGGCGCTCGTGGCCGACGTCTCGCTCGCATCGGTGGCGCGGAGTGCCCGCCGGCACGCACCCGGCTGTCGGGTGGCGCTGGCCGTCGGCGGCGACATCGAGGGCTTCCTCCCCTATGACTCCGAGCTGGCCGGCGAGTCAGGCGCCGACATCGACGATCCGGTGCTCGGCTCGTCCATGCTCTACACGTCGGGCACGACCGGGCGACCGAAGGGCGTCCACCGGCCCGACACACCACCCCCGACCTCGATCAACCTGTTCGGCTATCGCGACGGCGACCGCCACCTCTGCACCGGGCCCCTGTACCACGCCGCCCCGCTCGCCTTCTCGCTCACGACCCCGATCGCCCACGGGGTGGGCGTCGTGCTGATGGAGCGGTGGGACGCCGAGGCGGCGCTGGCCCTGGTCGAGTCCCATGCGATCACCCACACGCACATGGTGCCGACGATGTTCCACCGGCTCCTCTCGCTGCCACCCGACGTGCGGGCAAGGTACGACGTATCCACGCTGCGCTCGGTGCTCCACGGGGCCGCGCCCTGCCCGGTGCCGGTGAAGCGGCGCATGATCGAGTGGCTCGGGCCGGTCGTGTGGGAGTACTACGCGGCGACCGAGGGTTCGGGCTGCTACGTCGACTCGGCGACCTGGCTCGCCCGACCCGGCACCGTCGGCAAGCCCGCCGACGGCCAGGTGATGGTCGGCGATGCCGATGGGCAGGCGATGCCCGCCGGCGAGACGGGCCTCGTCTACCTGAAGGCGCCGGCGGTAGGCCGGTTCGAGTACTTCAACGACGCCGACAAGACCGCGTCCACCTACCGGGGCGAATACTTCACGCTCGGCGACATGGGGTACGTAGACGACGACGGTTACCTGTTCCTGACGGACCGCAGCGCCAACCTGATCATCTCCGGCGGCGTGAACATCTATCCCGCCGAGGTCGACGCCGTGCTCCTCGAGCACCCGGCCGTCGGGGACGCCGCCACGATCGGGTTGCCCGACGACGAGTGGGGTGAGCGGGTGGTGGCGATCGTGGAGCTGCAGTCGGGCCGGGTGCCATCTCCCGAGATGGCGGACGAGCTCGTCGAGCACTGCCGCGCCAACCTGGCCCGCTTCAAGTGCCCGCAGGCGGTGGAGTTCATCGACGAGCTGCCCCGCCAGGACAACGGCAAGATCTACAAGCGCCTGCTGCGTGAGCGCTTCCGCAGCCGGGAGGGAGGGACGGCATGACCGGCATCTGCAGTGGCCGGGTGGTGATCGTGACCGGCGCCGGCCGGGGCATCGGGCGTGGGCATGCGCTGGAGTTCGCCCGCCAGGGTGCGAGCGTGGTGGTGAACGACCTCGGCGCCGAGGTCGACGGCACCGGCTCGTCGACCGGGCCGGCCGGGGCGGTGGTCGACGAGATCCGGGCGGACGGCGGCGATGCCGTCGCCAACGGCGACGACGTCTCCGAGTGGAAGGGCGCCGAGCGCCTGGTGCGGACCGCGCTCGAGACCTACGGCCGACTTGACGTGCTGGTCAACAACGCGGGGATCCTGCGCGACCGGATGCTGGTCAACATGACCGAGGGCGAGTGGGACAAGGTGGTCCAGGTGCACCTGAAGGGCACCTTCGGGCCCGCGCACTTCGCCGCCGAGCATTGGCGGGAGCGGTCTCGCGCCGGAGACGAGGTGGACGCGCGCATCGTCAACACGTCGTCCACATCGGGCATCTTCGGCAACGTCGGCCAGACCAACTACGGCGCCGCCAAGGCCGGCATCGCCGCCTTCACGATCATCGCCGCGCAGGAGCTCGGCCGTTACGGCGTGACCGTCAACGCCATAGCTCCCGGCGCCCGGACCCGCATGACCGAGAACCTCGGCGGCGTTCGCCCCGCGCCCGAGCCCGGCGAGTTCGACGGCAGCGCCCCGGAGAACGTGGCCCCGCTGGTGGTGTGGCTCGGCAGCCCGGAGTCGCGGGGCGTCACCGGCCAGGTGTTCCTGGTGGGCGGCGGCCGCATCGGCGTGGCCCGCGGCTGGCAGCGGGGCCCGGGGGTCGACAAGGGCGCCCGCTGGGAGCCCGAGGAGCTGTCCGAGATCGTTCCCGCGCTCGTAGCCGAGGCCCAGTCCACCTAGGCGTGACGAACCGCTTTCGGGGCGCCGTTCGAGATGGCGGGTGGCTGGGACGGATGTCGTATTCCGTTGCCTTCGGGTTGCTGCCCGGCGACGATGGCCGGGTGACACCGGACTCGTTCGTCGAGGTCCACTTCAGCGAGGCCGAGCGGGCCGAGGTCGGCAACGGCATCGTGGTGCATCGGCTCTACAGGTCCGGTCCCGAGCCCACAGCGCGCCGTGCCCTGCTGGTCCGCTTCCCTCCCGGGTCGCAGTGGCCGGGGGTCGATGTGCACGAGCCGGGACCCGAGGAGGTGTTCGTCGCCAGTGGCACCTTCCGCGGCCTCACCGACGAGGGGTCCGTCCACGGGCCGGGGACGTTTCTGCACCTCGATGCCGGGACGAGCCATGCGCCATCGACCGACACAGGTGGCGACCTGTTCGTGTATTACCCCGAGGGCTGACGCCCCGCGACCCGAGCCGGTCAGCCACCCGAGGCTCAACCATGTAATGCACAGGAAATCGGCGCGAAACGAATGCTTCGTAGCGTCGCGCCCATGCCGATCTGGCTGACACAGGTCGATGGCACGCGGCTCCGCGGGGTCAGGCCCGCATGATGGCCGACGCCCCAGCGCGGTCCGAGGACGGGCATGCCACCGCGCTGGCGCACCCCGCAGTTGCCTGGATGCCCGGTCCGGTGCAGGGTGGCGAGACCGACATGCCGTTCCCGCTGGACGAGATCGAACTGCTGCGGTGGCCGGGGGACGTCGCCCGCCGGGCCGCCGCGGCCGAACGAGGTACCCCCCGGCTGCTCCTGGTCGCAGAGGGCGCGCTGCCGCCTCGGCTCGACGCCGCCGAGGATTGGATACGCGTCCCCGCCGACGAAGGCGACCTGCTGGCTCGCATGCAGCGGCTGGCCGCGGAGTTCGACCGGCGGCGACGACCGCCCTACCTCGAGGCCGACGTGGTGCTTCGATACGGGGGACGGACGGTTGTCGTCTCGGAGGGCGAGGGTGCGGTGCTCAAGCCGTTGATCGCCCGGTTCCGGGAAGTCGTCACGTGGGACGTGCTGCAGAGCCACCTATGGCCCGACGCGACGCGCACGACCCGTGCGCTGAGCTCCAGGGTCTTCCGCGTCCGCGCGCGGATCGAGCCCATCGGGCTCACCATCTACACGATCCGCGGTCGAGGCGTTGTCCTCGATCACGACGATCGACCGAGGCACGCACCCCGGGCGCCTGCGTCGTTACCCACCGCGCCGCCCGGTCGGTCGGCACGTCCCCCTCGGCCGCGGCCCTACCGGACGGTGGCGACGGGCACGCCGTCGTCCGCGGGGGCTCGATGCCAGGGCGCCGGCGGGGCGAGATCCGCGTAGCGGGTCGTGATCACTCCGGGCCGCTCCGGTGTCGACGCATGCGGTTCGCCGGCGACCGGCGCGGTGCGCAGGATCATGAATCCGATGATCCCGGCCAATGTGCTGCCGGCGAGGATTCCCACCTTGGCCGCGTCGGTCGTGGCCGCGGTGTCGAACGACAGGCTCGTCACGAACAGAGCGACCGTGAAGCCGACGCCGGCCGACATCGCGAGGCCGAACATGTGGCGCCACGTCGTCCCCGAGGGCAGGCGGGCGATGCCGACGCGCACGGCCACCGCCGTGGTGCCGAACACGCCGATCGTCTTGCCGACGACCAGGCCGAGCAGCACGCCCGTCGTGGTGGGATTGGACACCACTCCCCGGAGGGCTCCGCCATCGAGGGCCACGCCGGCGTTGGCGAGGGCGAACACCGGAACCACCACGTACGCCACCCACGGCGACAGGGCTCGCTCGAGGCGCTCGAGCGGGCTGGTGCTGAACATGGCCAGGCGTGCAACCTCGGCGATGTTCTGCTCGTTCTCGGCGAACTCCCGCGGGGTCAGCACCCGGTCGTAGTAAGCGGCCTCGATCCGGTTGATCACCCGCCGGGCCTCGGACGGGAAGCGGCGCGGGGAGCGCAGGGGCCACGCCGGCGTGAGCAGCCCGAGCGCGACGCCCACAAGCGTCGCGTGCACGCCGGACTCGAGGAGTGCGAGCCAGGCGAACCCGCCGACCGCCATGTACGGGGCCAGGCTCTGCACGTCGCCGCGGCGCATGATGAAGATGGCCGCCAGGGCGACCGCCGCCGCGGCAAGCCAACCCCAGGAGAGCGCGCCGGTGTAGAAGACGGCGATCACGATGATCGCCCCGATGTCGTCCGCGACGGCCAGTGTGAGCAGGAAGATCTTGGCGCCGAGCGGCACGCGCCGGCCGGCCAGGGTGACGACGCCGACGGCAAACGCGATGTCAGTGGCCATCGGCACCGCCCACCCGTCAGCGCCCGGGCCGCCGGCGTTGATCACCCCGTAGATGGCCGCCGGCACGATCATGCCGCCGACGGCCGCGATGATGGGCAGCGCCACGGCGCGGGCGTCACGCAACTCGCCGTGCACGATCTCGCGCTTGATCTCGACGCCGACGAGCAGGAAGAACACCGTCATCAGCGCGTCGTTGACCCAGGTCTGCAGCGACAGGTGGTCGAGGTCGAGAACGCCGCCCAGCTCGATCCGCAGGGGCGTGTGCCACACATCGGTGTAGGTGTCGCCCCACGGCGAGTTGGCCCACAGGATCGCGATCGCCGCTGCGACCAGCATGACCACGCCACCCGCGGCCTCGTGACGCAGGATCCGCTGAAGGGGTTGGACCACCGTGCGCGGCACGTAGCGGTCGGACTCGCTCCACGGGTCCTTGAGGGGCATGCCCGGCACGTCCATCTGACTACGAAGCCGCGCCGCCCAGAAGCAAGGCCTGCCGGGCCAAGTTCACGAGGCGTTCACGGACGGAATCGATCGCTGCGGTTCACGCTCGGGACACAAACGTGAAACACCCCACCCATACGTTCACTCCCGGGTCGGACATCGAAGTCCGGCCTCATCGTCTCGCGAACGTCTGAAAGGAACGTCCATTCATGTCGCATGGCCCTCGTCGTGATGCGAGAGCCGGCATGTCACCCTGGCGGAAGGCTGGGACCGTGCTGGCTATCGCCGGCGTCCTGATCCTCGCCATCCCGGGCATGGCCGGCGCGCAAGACGTCGACCCCGTCGAGGCGGTCACAAGCCTCGGCCAGCAGACCAACCTGCTGTGGATCGTCACCGGCGCCGTCCTCGTCATCTTCATGCAGGCCGGCTTCGCGCTGGTCGAGACCGGCTTCTGCCGTGCCAAGCACGCCGCCCACGTGGTGTCGACCAACTTCGCCATCTTCGGGCTCGGCTTCGTTGGCTTCTTCCTCGTCGGCTACGCCCTCGCCTTCGGCGGCTACAGCTACGTGCTGCCCGGATACGACTTCGGGTACTCGGCGCCCTTGGGCGATGCCCTGATCGGCAGTGGCAACTGGGTGTTCCTGTTCCAGGGTGGCTTCGCCTTGTCGGGCGACGCGATCTCCACCGCCGGAGGGCCTGCGGTCATCGGGTTCTTCCTCTACATGGTCGCGTTCATGGACACCACGGCCACCATCCCGACCGGCGCCATGGCCGAGCGGTGGAAGTGGAAGGCCTTCGTGGGGTGGGGCCTGTTCTGCGGCGCCCTCTACTACCCGATCTTCACGGCCTGGACCTGGGGCGGCGGCTGGCTGGCCAAGACCTGGGACTCCATGGGCCTCGGGGCCGGGTACGTCGACTTCGCCGGCTCGGGCGTCGTTCACACGGTTGGTGGGGTGGCAGCGCTTGCCGGAGCCATGGTCCTCGGGCCCCGGATCGGCAAGTTCAACCGGGACGGGACGCCCAACACGCTCCCAGGCCACCACATCCCCATGGCCACGCTGGGATGCTTCATCCTGCTGTTCGGCTGGTTCGGCTTCAACGCCGCATCGACGCTGGCGGCCACCGACGTGCAGTTCGCCGTCGTTGCCGCGAACACCGCCATCGCGGCGGCGTTCGGGGCCGTCGTGGCGATGTTCGTGATGATGCGGAAGACCGGCAAGCCCGACCCCGGGATGATGGTCAACGGCATGCTCGCCGGCCTGGTCGCCATCACGGCGCCGTGTGCGTTCACCAGCCCGGCGTGGTCCGCGGTCATCGGCGGCCTCGCGGGTGTGTTGGTGATCTACGCCGCCGAGTTCATCGAGCGGGTGCTCAAGGTGGACGACCCGGTCGGAGCCATCGCCGTGCACGGTGTGTGCGGTACGTTCGGCGTGCTCGCCGTCGGCATCTTCGCCAACGGCAGCTACGGCGGCGGCTGGAACGGATCCGACGTCGGCGCCGTCGAGGGCGTCGTATCGGGCGAGTTCGGGCAGCTCGGCGCCCAGGCCATCGGCGCGGTCGTGCTCTGGACCGTGATCCTTGGCATCGCGTTCGCGTTCTTCAAGATCCAGAACGCGGTCATGGCCGGCGGCATCCGATCCCCCGAGGCCGACGAGCTCGTCGGCCTCGACCTGCCGGAGATGGGTGCCCTCGCCTACCCGGAGTTCGAGCAGATCGACGTCATCGCCGTCAATACCGGCGGCATCAGCCCGACGAACGAGGAACCGGACCCCGACAAGGTCCCGGTCTGATCCACGCCACCAGGGGTGGGCCCGGCCCAGCCGTGCCCACCCCTTGGCGACCGAGGCAACCGGATGCTCCGCGCGGTACCGTCCGCGCGTCACGCCGCCGCCCAATGGCAGGGAATCCGATGCCCACACCCGCGGTCCCCGCGTCGCACCGCGACCTCCTCGACAGCCGATTCGCCACGCTCGCCACCGTCGGCCCCGACGGGCGCCCTCAGGTGTCGGAGGTGTGGTTCCTGGCCGAGGACGACGCCGTGCGCGTGTCGCTCAACGTCACGCGGCAGAAGACCAAGAACCTGGCCGCCAACCCGGCGATCTCGGTGTTGCTGCTCGACCTCGCCAACCCCCTGCGCTACCTGGAGCTGCGCGGGGACGCCGAGATCACGCCGGACGACGACTACTCCTTCGCGGATCGATTGGCGGCGAAGTACGGCGAGGGCATCGACCTCCGCCAGATGGACGCCCCGGGGCAGACCCGGGTCGTGGTCACCGTCAAGCCGGTGCGCGTGGTCGCCGTCGACATGAGCGGCTGACCTGGCCCGCCGGGGTGGAGTAGCGACGTGCGCGATCGGGCAGGGGCCGGGGACGGTGGGCTTGTGACATCAGCGCAGACGTCGGTCTTAGCACCGGCCCCACTGGGTCCTGTGACCCTGCGCAACCCCATCGTCAAGGCCGCAACCTTCGAGGGACTGGCGCACCGCGGCCTGGTCACCGATGCGCTTGTCGATTACCACGAGGCGGTGGCAAGCGGCGGCGTCGGCATGACAACACTCGCCTACTGCGCCGTGTCCGACGACGGTCGGGGCGCACCAGGTGAGATCGTGGTGTCCGACGACGCGGTGCCGGGCCTGGCACGACTGGCCGAGGTCGTCCACCGGCAGGGTGCTGCGGCCAGCATCCAGCTCGGCCACGCCGGCCCGGTGGCGACGGGAACCGGTCACAAGGGCCTCGCCCCATCCCGCGTGTTCGCACCTCAAGCGATGCGCTACACGCGCGCCGCCACCGACGACGACCTGAACCGTGTGGTGCAGGCCTTCGTCGACGCCGCCCGGAGATCCGTGGATGCCGGCTTCGACGCACTGGAACTGCACTTCGGGCACGGCTACCTGATCAGCGCGTTCCTGAGTCCCAAGCTCAACCGGCGCAGTGACCGCTGGGGCGGGACCGTCGAGAACCGGGCCCGCCTCGCACGGCAGGTCGCGTCGGAAGTACGGGCCGCCGTCCAGAACCACGTGGCGGTCATCGCCAAGTTCAACATGGCCGACGGGGTGCCTGGCGGGCTCTGGTTGGATGAGAGCCTGGCGATCGGCCAGCTGCTGGCTTCGGATGGCACGCTCGATGCTCTCGAGCTCACTGGGGGCAGCTCGTTCGAGAACCCGATGTACCTGTTCCGTGGCGAGGCGCCGATCGCGGAGATGGCCGAGACGTTTCCGCGAGCGTTGCGGCCCGCCTTCAAGCTCACGGCCAAACGATTCATGCGCGAATACCCGTTCGAGGAGGCGTACTTTCTCCCGTACGCCCGGCAGTTCCGGGACGCTGTCAGCATGCCCATGATCCTGCTCGGCGGCGTCAATCGGCTCGACACGGTGGAGCGAGCACTCGGCGAGGGTTTCGCGCTGGTGGCGATGGGTCGCGCCCTCCTGCGCGAGCCCGACCTCGTGCGGCGCTGGCAGTCCGGCGATGCGGGCGATGGCCGGTGCGTCCATTGCAACAAGTGCATGCCCACCATCTACCGAGGCACCCACTGCGTCCTGGTCCCGGCCGATCAGCGACCGGGCGTCCGCGTACGCGCCCGAGTCAGGTCCGGCAGGGGGGGCCGGGAAGCCGCGTTGACGGAAGGCGGTCCCGTCGACGACCAGCGTCCCCGATGGCCCGGACGTCGATGATTACCGTTCCGCTGGGAGTGATTCGTGGCTGAGTTCCGACCCACAGCCCCGGACACCCGGATGTCCCACCAAGGAGGTCCCCACATGTCGTCCGACGAATCCCCGCCCGACGCATCGCCGCCGGAGGAATCGCCGCCCGAGGCACCTCCGCCAGACGCAGCTATGCCGCCCGACGCATCGCCGCCGGAGGAATCGCCGCCGGAGGCACCTCCGCCAGAGGCACCTCCGCCAGAGGCAGCTATGCCGCCCGACGCACCTCCGCCGGAGGCACCTCCGCCCGCCGCCGTCCCACCTGACGACGTGGTGCGCGACGAACCGCCCCCGAGGGCGCGCGGCACGGGGCTGCTCCGGCTCCTGGCGGTCGCCGTGATGGTCGGCGGCCTGATCCTCGTCGTGGCCGGCGCGTTCACCTGGTTCGTCGTTCGCGACCAGCTGTCCGACGAGAAGATCACAGTGTCGGACGACGCCGACCACTTCGCCGGTGATCCGGTCGACGGTCCGTTGACCGCCTACGAACAGGCGGACGTGATCAACGAGCACGCGCTCGAGGCGTCCGACGGCCTCACGTACGCCCAGCTCGATCAGGATGACCCGCGGCGCGAAACCGTGATGACGGCGTCGTTCCTGAGGGCATCGCTGTTCACATCGGTCGTGTCGTTCGGCGTGGCCGCCTTCGCGTTCGGACTCGGCCTCCTGTTGCTGCTCATCGGCTGGGCGCTGTTGCGCATCGAGCGATCGCTGCGTGCCATGACGACCTGATCGCCGTCATTCCGCAGGCGGCCCCAGCTCCTGGAACAGCGTGATGTGCAGGCCAGCTGGGGCGTCGAGACGGGCGTTGAGCGAGCGCCAGGGCGTCTCCACCGGAGCGGCCACGAGGGTCGCCCCGGCGGCGACGAGGTCGGACGCCGCACGGCCGGAGTCGGCGACCTCGAACGCCACCCGGAACTTCGGGGCGACGTGGCTGCCCACCTCGACGTCGTCGATCATCCGATGCTGGGCCGGGTTGGCAAGCTCCAGCGTCGCCCGCCCGGCTCGGAGGATGACGACGCGCTCGCTCCCGCTGCCCTCGAACGCAGCCTCCTCGGGGAGCCCGAGCACGTCGCGGTAGAAGGACACGGCCTCGTCGAAGTCGCCGGCCTCGACGACGAGCCGTAGCTGCACAACGGCGTTTGGGGACGACGGCGGCGTGGTCATAGCGGTTGGACGATGTCACCCCCTAGAAGTCATCGGTGGTCGGCTCGCCGCCAGACGACCGCCGGCGGCCCTGCGTCACCGGGTTCCAGGCCGCACCATCACCCGTAGAATGGCCGGAAACTGAAGCGTCGGGGAGGGCCGACCCATGGGTCGGGACATCGAGACGACCGAGTTCACTCGCGACGACCGGCTTCAGTTCCGCGAGAAGGTCAAGGCCAACCTCGCGGCGCTCCGCACGCTCGTCGACAGCGGCAGCTTCGAGACCGGCCGGCGCACCTGTGGCGTCGAGATGGAGGTCTACATCACCAACCCCGAGGGCTCGCCGGTGCCGCTGAACGCGCAGCTCCTCGAGCGCATGGCGTCCGCCGACTTCCAGACCGAGCTGGCGAAGTTCACGATCGAGTTCGACGTGAAGCCCCGACTGCTCACAGGCCACGTCTTCCACACGATCGACACCGAGCTGCGCCGGTCGCTCAACCACGCACACGATGTCGCCGAGGACCTCGACGCGCACGTGATGATCATCGGCATCCTCCCGACCCTCAGTGACCTCGATGCCACCGAGGAATCCATGTCTGCCAACGAGCGCTACCGGGCGCTCAACGAGATGATCCTCAACGCCCGGGGCGAGGACATCCTGATCAAGATCGAGGGTGCCGAGGTGGCGGAGGCGAAGGCCAGGTCGATCCTGTTCGAGGCCGCGTGCACCTCGATGCAGCTGCACCTGCAGGTCGACCCTCACGACTTCGGCCTGTACTGGAACGCCGCCCAGGTGCTGTCCGCCCCCCTGGTGGCGGTCGGGGCGAATTCGCCCTTCTTCCTCGGCAAGCAGCTCCATCACGAGACCCGGATCGCACTGTTCGAACAGGCGATCGACACGCGCACCGAGGAGCTGGTGCAGCAGGGCGTGCGACCACGCGTGTGGTTCGGCGAGAAGTGGCTCGACGAGGGCGAGGGTCTGTGGGACCTGTTCGACGAGAACGTCCGCTATTTCCCGGCCCTGCTGCCGATCTGCGACGACGAGGACCCGGCCGCGGTGATCCAGGCGGGTGCGGTGCCCAGCCTGCCGGAGCTGACGCTGCACAACGGAACGATCTACCGGTGGAACCGTCCGGTGTACGAGGTCGTGCGGGGCCGTCCGCACATGCGGATCGAGAACCGCGTGCTTCCGGCCGGACCGTCGGTCCCGGACTCCGTCGCCAACGCCGCCTTCTGTTATGGGCTGCTCCACGGCCTCGCCTCCCAGCCGCGGCCGCACGTGTGGGAGCAGATGAGCTTCGCGGCGGCCGCCGACAACTTCTCCACCGCGGCACGCGATGGCCTGGGAGCCCGGCTCTACTGGCCGCGCGTCGGCGCGCAGGTGCCGGTGTCCGAGCTGATCATGCGGCACCTGCTGCCGCTCGCGCGTGACGGGCTCGTCGACTGGGGCGTCGACGCCGGCGATGTCGACTACTACCTGGGCATCATCGCGGAGCGCACGCTGTCGGGCCTGAACGGTGCCGGGTGGCAGATCGCCACGTGGCACAAGCTCCTCGACGACGGGCTGAATCGGGAGGACGCCATCCGGCAGCTGGTCCGGATCTACCGGCAGCGGTCCTACGCCAGCACGCCCGTCCACACGTGGCCCGTCGGCGGCTGAAAAGCCTGGTCTCGGGGGGCGCCGGCAGCCGATAGCTTGGCGAGCCATGGCTGGGCTGTACCACCGCTTCGAAGGCTACGAGGACCTGAAGGCGCTCCTGGAGGGATCGGAGGAGGACGTCCTGGGCGCGTTGGCCGACAAGCCGGCGCTCATCCGGATCCCGGCCGCCAGCACCGCCGCCGCCCCCAAGGCACGCCTGATCGCCTGCCTCATGCACGGCAACGAGCCGTCGGGCTTCCAGGCGATGGTGGAGATCCTGCGGCGCGGGGACCGATTCCCGTTCGACCTATGGGTGCTGATCGGCAACGTCCGCGCCGCGATCCAGGACGGGCTGTACGCCCACCGTCACCTCGACGACCAGGAGGACTTCAACCGGGTCTGGGACGTGGGCCCAGCCACCACCAGGATGCGACGCGCCGCGGCCGCCATCCTCGAGGAGCTCCGATCGGCGGACCTCGAGGCAGCCATCGACCTGCACAACAACAGTGGCCGGAACCCGTGCTACGCGATCCTGACCCAGTTGAGCCCGGAGGGTCTTCTGCTCGCGTCGGTGTGCGCCGACACGATGCTCCATTGGCGGCTGCGCGCCCACACTTTGATGGAGGCACTGGCGCCGGCCTGCCCGACCGTGTCGGTCGAGTGCGGGCTGCCCCACCTTCCTGAGGGGACCGCGTTCGCTTCCGCGGTGGTCCACCGCTTCCTCGCGGCGGAGACTTTTGCCGTGCCCGCCGCCGACGAGCCCGCTCGACCCGAGCGCATGCTCGAGATCCTGGAGCGCGTGACCGTCCGTCCCGAGGTCGCCTTCTCGTTCGACGCCGCCGGTGGCCAGCCCGACTTCGTGATCGCTCGGGGGCTGGACGCCTACAACTTCGACGTGCTGCCCGCCGACCACACGATCGGCCACGTCGACCCCGGCGCCGCCATGCCCCTGTTGGCCCGAGACATGGCGGGCAGGGACGTGACCGACCAGCTGTTCCGCGCCACGCCCGATGGGCGGGTGATCGTCGTGACCGACATCGTGCCGGTCATGATGACCACGACTGTTCAGCAGGCACGCCGGGACTGCCTGTTCTACACGTCGGGCCTGATCGAATAGGGCGCCCCGCCGTCAGCGCCCGTCGAAGACGGGGGCGAGCGACGCCCGTCCGTGGACGCCGAGCTTGCTGTAGACGCGCCCCAGGTGGTTGTCGACGGTGCGGGCGGAGATGCCCAGCGCGCGGCCGATCTCCGGGCTCGTGCGCCCCGCCGCCGCCAGTGCCGCGATCTCGCGTTCGCGGCGCGTCAGTGTGAAGTGGGCTGCAACGGTGGCGAGCAGCGGCGTCGACGCGTCGGCGCAGCGCTCACGTAGCCTGCGGGCACGCTCGGCAACATCAACAGCGGCACCGGGGCCGAGCGCCGCCGATCCGTGGGCCGCCGCGGCAATGGCCAGCTCCGCTGCGAGGAGGTGCTGGCCGATTCGTTCGGTGTCCCGGGCAGCGGCGACGAGTTGCCCGACGTCGTGGCCGTCGAGGGCACGTGACGCACGGGCGCACTGCGCCGCGAGCGGCCCTTCGACGACCGCGGCGAGGTCGGAGAGCCTCTCATTGACCAGCTCTGGGCGCCCCAGCCGTGCGACGTCGAACGCCGCGATGACCTCGAACGCCCGCTGCTCTGCGTCGCGCGCCCGACTGGCGGCGGTCACGGCCTGATCGACCGCCATGCCGATCCGGCCCTCGGCCACCAGGACCCACGCGTGGTCGAGCGCGATCCAGGGTTCGAAGATCCGGTTGGCGTCGCTGTTGCGGGCGATGGCGTCGTCCAGGTTCCTCCGGGCGCCGGCGGCGTCGCCGGCGAGTGCTTCGGCGGCCGCCAGCTCGGCGAGCCAGAGCTGGGTGAAGCCGTACATGTCGCCGTCCTCCAGCAGGCGGACCGCTGTCCGCAGGTTGACGAGCGCGGTCGCCGTGTCGCCCTGCAGCTTGGCGACCAGCCCGCGAAAGCCCGACCACATCCCGACGAGCTGCGGCGACCCGTCGGCCGCGTGCCCGTCGTCGCCGTCGACGAGGCTGCGCGCCTCGGCCAACCGACCCGCGCAGACGAGGGCCAGGACACGGGCCCACAGGACCTGGGGGACCCCCCAACGATGGACCGCCGCCAGTGCGGCCGCCGTCTTGCGGCCCTTGTCGGCCACGGCCAACGCCTCGTCGGACAGGCCGCGGAGGCCGAGCGCGGTCCCCGCGGCGGTCGCCGCCCAGACCAGCGCCACGTCATCGACACCGCGGGCCATGACCGCCCTGGCCGCATCGATGCTCGCAACCAAGCGGCTGTCGAACAGCAGGAGCCAGGCCTCCGTCGCCAGGACGTCTCCGCCCTCCACGGGACGGTCGTCGGGCGACGCGGAGAGCAACGTGCGGGCGGCCGGGCCACCTGCGCCCCCCCAGTAGGAGTTGCTGGCCCGGGCGATGGCCAGGGCTGGGGAGTCCCTCGGCTCGGACACCCGTGCGAGGAGCTCCAGGACCTCAGCGTGGCGGCCCTGCTTCTCCAGCGCATCGGCGAGGATTGCGATCGCGTCAGGCGTCCGCCCGTCGACGGCCGCCCGGGCCAGCCGCTCGGCGAGCTGCGGGTCGTCGCGCCGGAGGGCCTGGCGAGCGGCTGCCGGAAACGAGACCTCGGCATCCCGTGGCAACACCCCGGCGTCGAGCGTCCACACCGCCGCGCGGAGTATGTCATCCGGGCCGCGGAGCCCGTGCCGCAGGAGTGCGTCGGCCAGGCACGTCAGGTACCGGCGCCGACGCGCAGGGGGGACCGTCGCACGGAGGAGCTCGCCGTAGAGGGGGTGGGCCAGGCGGAGGCACGGCTCGTCGCCGGCATCAATGGTCTCGACGAGGCGAGCGCTGAGGGCCAGCTCGAGGCCGGGGCCGTCCAGCAGCCGTTCGGCCAGCCAGGCTGGCACCGGCTCACCGCACGCGATCTGCTCGACTACAGGCCGGCAGCGGCGGTCCGTCGCGAGCAGGCGCGCCTCCATCAGCTCCATCAGCCGCCCGGTCGGCTTGAGCGCCCGGTCCCACCGCCAGACGTCGTGCCGCCGGACGAGGCCGCCGTCGACCCTGGCCGCGCGGAGCACTTCCCGGACGAACAGTGGGGCGCCGCCCGTGAGTCTCCAGATCCGGCGACTCGTGATCGGGTCGACCTGGCCGCCGAGCGCCGCATCGAGCACGGCCGCGACCCCTCGACGGTCCAGCGGCTCCAGCTCGATCCGCTCGATCAGGCCGTCCTTCCACAGTGCCGTGATCGGGTCGGGGCAGGGCTCGCCGGCTCGCACAGCCAGCAGGAGAGCGGCATGTCGCGGGACCACCAGGTGGTGAAGGAACGTGATCGACGCATCGTCGAGCAAGTGGGCGTCGTCGACGGCCACGATCGGCGGCCGGTCGACCGGACCCGGCGCGTCGCCCACCATCCGGGCGAGGGCATGACCGGGCCGGTGGAGCAGCCCCACGCCGTCGCCGGACGTGGTCGGCTCGTCGGGTAGCAGGTGGGCCAACGCGCCGAAGGGGATGGCCCGAGCGGCCCGGATACCGGTCGCGCACGCGACTTGTCGGCCGGTCGCGGCAGCCCGACGCCGCACCTCGGCGGCCAGCCTCGTCTTGCCGACGCCGTGGGCGCCGACAACCACCGCGCCACCCACACCGACGTCGTCGAGCGCTGCCTCCACGGCAGCGAGGTCGCCGTCGCGACCGACCAGTGGCCATTCGGCAGCCACGGGTGGTGAGCATAGAAAGCGGGTGAGTAGGCCGCTTACTCTTGCGTCCCACGCCTCGAGAGCGCACGGTCTGGTCGAGCTTTCGGCGCTGGAGTCGTCCGGCTGCGGCCGGCGACGAGGGGGATCGGACCGTGGGGACGTTCGCGTGGAAGCGCAGGCATGGTGGCGTGCTGCTCGCGGTGGTCGTGGTGCTCACGTCGGTGTGGCCGGCGACGCTGGCTGGGGCGCAGGAACTGGAGCTGGAGAGGCCCTCCGACTCCGTCGCGCCCGAGGAGCCGTCGCCGGACCCGGGTGTGCCGCCGGACCCGGGTGTGCCGCCGGACCCGGGCGTATCGCCGGATCCCGGCGTATCGCCGGATCCGGGTCTGCCGCCGCCAGACCCTGGCGATGGTGGTGGGGGCGGCGGGGACCAGCTGCCGCCCGACGCCGCCGCGGAGATCCAGGCCGTCATCGACGATGTCGCGGCGCCGCCGGCGGCGGCCGCCGAGAACGACGCGGCGGCGGAGTTCCTGAGGGCCGTGCTCGCGAAGGTCGGCGAGCTCCAGGCTCGGTTCGGTGGTGCCGTGGGGCCTGGCGAGACGATCCCGTTCGCCGTGCTGAACCAGATCGAGGCGGAGCTGCGCGCCTTTCTCGAGCCCTACGCCCGTCAGATCTGCGACAACAAGCTGGTGCTGCCGGGCATCTCCGAAGAGGTCCAGGCGCGGATGGCGTTCCGTTGGTGGTACCCGCTCGTGCCGCCCTACTTCTTCGGGTGGCTGTTCGGTCGCAAGTCGATCTGCACCAACCGCCTCCTCGACGAGGCGACCACCCAGCTGCTGCCCCCCTGCACGATCGCTCGTGGGCATTGGGAGACGTTCTGGTCGAGCCAGCGACCGCAGATGTTCCGCTCCTACGACGACGCCAAGGCCGACTCCATCGCCTATCTCATCGGGCAGGGCGTCCCTTACGCGATCGCGTGGCAGATCTACTCCGTGCACGGCACGCCGGCGTGCGTCCACGACTGACCGGCATCGCACTGGGCGGCCACCTCCCCGGCCGAAGCCTCAGCGACCGGGATCGTGGGTGTGGGACAGGGCGACGGCCGCGTCGAGCAGGAACTCGATGGCCTCGGCCACGGCGGTGGCGGAGACGTCGTCGGCGTCGATCCAGTGCTGCCTGACGAGGCTTTCGTCGATCGCCAGGAGCATGGCGGCCGCCAGCCGTGGGTTGATCGGGGGCTCGACGCCCAGCTGGCCCAGCAGGTGGGTGATGGCCTCGACGTAGTAGTCGCGCTGGCGGCGGTCGTAGCGGGCCAGGCGTTCGGCGGCCGAGGGATTGCGCAGGGCGAACAGGCGAAACTCGTCCCGCAGCATCAGCCACTGGCGCATGGCGTCCTCGCGGCCCGCCGTCCAGGCCGGGCTGCGCAGCGCAGCGACGAAGGCGTCTGGATCACGTGCCGCCAGCATCGCATCGGCCACCTCGGCGTGGCGACGATCGAGGCGGCGGTCGAGCACGGCCACGAACAGGTCGGCCTTGTCGGCGAAGTTCGAGTACACCGCACCGCGCGTGAACCCGGCCGCCTCGGCGATGCGGTCGAGGCTCGCACCTCCAAAGCCCTCGGCGGCGAAGGCCCGCTCGGCGGCGTCGAGCAGTCGCTCGCGGGTCTGGGCCTGGGTCGCGCTGCGTGACGGACGGCTCATGCGCTGCCCCCCGGCTCACGCTGGAGGACCGCCAGGAGCCCGAAGTGATCCGAGGGCCAGATGCCGTCCGCAGGCTCGTCGGCCACCACCCGGCACTCGACCGGGCGCCCGCCGCCGCCCCGACCGTGAAAGCCGCTGAAGATGTAGTCGATGCGGCGGTCGGGCTCCTGGTCGATTGCGGCGTGGGGGTTCCCGTTCGACCAGGTGATCCCAGGCCCGCCGTCGCCGGCCAATCGCCAGGCGTCCTGGAGGTAGACGCCGGCGCCGTCGAGCGAGGCGAGCCCGGAGAGGTAGCGGACCGCACTCGAATCGGGTTCGGCGTTGAAGTCGCCGGCCACGACCGGCCCCAGCGGCGCCGCCGGGTCGGTGCGCTCTGCCACGAACCGCACCAGCGCCTGCACCTGGCGCTCCCGGAGGGCGGCGTCGTGCAGTTGCCACGCCAGGTGGGTCGAGAAGACGTCGACCCCGCCCGTGCGAGCGTGTACGACGACGCGCTGCACCTCCAGCTCGTCCGGCACGTACGGGAGTTGGGCGCTCGAGTCGGTCTCGATCGGCCAGCGGCTCAGCACGGCGTTGCCGAAACGGGCGGCTCCAGCCGCCAGCGGCTCCCCGGCGTACGCCACCGACCAGTCACCGAGCTCGGACGCCAGCCACTCGGCCTGGTTGCCCCTCTCGCTCGCCACCACCTCCTGCAGGCACACGACGTCCGGCGTCCAGCGGCGGACCACGCCCACGATCGCCTCCCGGCGCGATCGCCAGTGGCCGGACAGGTTCCAGATGTTGAGCGTCAGGACCCGGAGCACACCAGCGACCGCAGCAGCGGCTCGTAGTTGGCGAGGCCTGGCACCGCCGCACCGTCGACCTTGCCGGCGTCGTCCCAGCGACGCAGGGCGACGGCGTCGGCCCAGCCGGGCGTCGCCTGGAACGCCGCCAGCTCGCCGGCGGCCATGGGTCCGCCCTGGCGGCGAAGGCTGCGCTGCGACCCTGCGGACAGACCCGCGTGGTAGGCGGGCTCGACGGCACACAGGTAGCGCTTGGCCGCCACGTGCAGGGCGATCGGCGTGGTCACCGACGCCGGGAACAGCGCCGCCATGAATGCGGGCGCCGTCCGTTCGTGGGGCCCGACCGACCCGTCGCGCAGCGCGAGCAGGTGCCCGGCGTCGTGCA
>Ga0081455_10002785_pt1 | contig 20594 bp, 24 predicted proteins | sample TabmetS3T2R1_FD_70207 | JGI IMG/M metagenome (GOLD analysis project Ga0081455, IMG submission 70207) | Tabebuia heterophylla rhizosphere microbial communities from the University of Puerto Rico - S3T2R1 | ecosystem: Host-associated > Plants > Roots > Rhizosphere ...
GAGAGCCATCTCGGCACGAAGCGGCGCAAGCGAACGGGACCGTCAGTCGGCGAGCGATTGCAGGCGGCGTATGAAAGCGTCGTGAAACGGAAATAGGCGGCAGGCCCGCAGCGCACCCGCTGAACTTGCACCGCGCGCCCGATGCCTATCAGGAGTGGGCGCTTTTGCGATGTTGTCCGTCATCCTACGGAGAACAGCGTTAACGGTTTCTTTCTGGTTTCGATCAAACCTGATACCCAGGGCGATCAGGCTCCGAACAACCATTGATTAATCGCCTCATCATTTCACTGAAATTCTTCGATGAGGTTTCATGTCATGTTTTTATCGCGCAGGAATTCCGCAACCGACAGGGCTCTCGCCGACGCGATCGGCAAGTCGCAGGCCGTCATCGAGTTCGGCATGGACGGCACCATCGTCGCCGCCAACGAAAACTTCCTGAAGGCGATGGGTTACACGCTCGCCGAAATCCAGGGCAAGCACCACAGCATGTTCGTCGAGCCGTCCGAGCGCGACAGCGCCGGCTACCGGGATTTCTGGGCGAAGCTCAACCGCGGCGAATTCCAGTCGGCTGAATACAAGCGGATCGGCAAGGGCGGAAAGGAAGTCTGGATTCAGGCGTCCTACAACCCGGTGCTCGACGGCGGCGGCAAGCCTTGCAAGGTCGTGAAGTTCGCGACAGACATCACCGCACGCAAGATCAAGAGCATGGAAGACGCCGGCCAGATCGCCGCGATCAGCCGTGCGCAGGCGGTCATCGCCTTCGAGATGGACGGCACCATCCTCACCGCCAATGACAACTTCCTGAAGGCAATGGGTTACACGCTCGCCGAAATCGAGGGCAAGCACCACAGCATGTTCGTCGCACAGGCCGAGCGCGACAGCGCGGCCTACCGGCAGTTCTGGGCGAGCCTCAACCGCGGCGAAAACCAGTCGGCCGAGTACAAGCGGATCGGCAAGGGCGGCCGCGAAGTCTGGATCCTCGCCTCCTACAATCCGGTGCTCAACGAGAAGGGCAAGCCGTTCCGCGTGGTGAAGTTCGCCACCGACGTCACCAGCCAGAAGCTCTCGACCGCCGATCTCGCCGGCCAGATCGCCGCCATCGGCAAGTCGCAGGCGGTGATCGAATTCAACATGGACGGCAGCATCATCGGCGCCAACCAGAACTTCCTCAAGACCGTCGGCTATTCGCTGGACGAAATCCGCGGCCGACATCACAGCATGTTCGTCGAACAGGCCGAGCGCGAGGGCGCGGCCTACCGCGAGTTCTGGGCCGCGCTCAATCGCGGCGAATACCAGGCCGCCGAATACAAGCGGATCGGCAAGAACGGCAAGGAAGTCTGGATCCAGGCGTCCTACAATCCGATCCTCGATCTCAACGGCAAGCCGTTCAAGGTGGTGAAATACGCCACCGACACCACCGCGCAGGTGCTGGTGCGGATGGGCAATGAGCGCGTGCGCAGCATGATGGAATCGGTCGCCGCGGGCGCGGAGGAATTGAACACCTCGGTGCGGGAAATCTCCGAGGCCATGACCAAGTCGCGCGAGACCGCGACCACCGCGGTCGAGCGGGTCGAGGCGGCCGACGCGCAGGCGCAGCGGCTGAACGAAGCGGCGCAGGCGATGAGCGGCATCGTGGAACTGATCGGCAACATCACCGGCCAGATCAACCTGCTGGCGCTGAACGCGACGATCGAATCGGCGCGCGCGGGCGAAGCGGGTCGCGGCTTTGCCGTGGTGGCTTCCGAGGTCAAGAACCTCGCCACCCAGGCCAAGCAGGCGACCGACAAGATCGGGCACGAGATCGGCAACCTCAACGGCATCTCCGGCGACGTCGTCGGCGCGCTCGACAGCATCAAGCAGGCGATCCAGGGCGTCAGCGAATATGTCACCGCGACCGCCGCCGCGGTCGAGGAACAGAGCACCGTGACCGGCGAGATGTCCTCCAGCATGCAGCGCGCCGCCGCGGAAGCAAAGGCGATCGCGCAGCGCTAGCGCTTTAAGATATCGTCATCGGCTTGATCCGATACGGGATGACCGCCCGTATCGGATTTTGCATATCCCCCACCCCGTAACGCCGGATTCTGCATCGCTGGCGCCGCGACATGCCTCAGGGCTTGCGCTATAGGAGCGGGAACTCTCCGCTCTCGCCAACGGACCCTGCCCATGCCCTCTCCTTCAAAAGTTGCCCTCGTCACCGGCGCCGCGCGCGGCATCGGGCTTGCGACGGCGAAACGCTTTCTCGCCGAGGGCTGGCAGGTGGCGCTGCTCGATATCGAGGGCGAATTGCTGCGCGCGGCGGTCACCGGGCTTGCTGATCCCGACAACACGCTGGCGCTGCATTGCGACGTCTCCGATGCAGGCGCAGTGACGAACGCCATGACGGCGGTGGGCGGCCGCTTCGGCCGGCTCGATGCGCTGATCAACAATGCCGGCATCGCAGTGTTCGCGCCGCTCCTCGAAACCTCGGACGATGACTGGAGCCGAATCCTTTCGGTCAACCTCACCGGTCCGTTCCTATGCACCAAGGCGGCAGCACCCTTGATGCGCGAGCATGGCGGCGGCGCGATCGTCAACATCACGTCCATTTCGGCGGTGCGCGCCTCCACGCTGCGCTCGGCCTACGGCACCAGCAAAGCCGGGCTTGCGCATCTCACCAAGCAGCTCGCGGTGGAACTTGCTTCGCTCGGCATTCGCGTCAACGCCGTGGCGCCCGGCCCGGTGGAAACCGCGATGGCGAAGCAGGTGCATACGCCGGAAATCCGCGCCGATTACCATGACGCTATCCCCCTCAACCGCTACGGCCTCGAGGAGGAACTGGCGGAGGCGATCTTCTTCCTGTGCAGCGAGCGCTCGAGCTACATCACCGGACAGGTGCTGGCCGTCGATGGCGGTTTTGATGCCGCCGGCATCGGCCTGCCGACGCTGCGGGGCCAGCGGCGGAACGGCTAGTTCCGCAGTATCCTTGTTGGATCGTGAGGGAAGATGATCGGTTAGCGCACGGCAACGCGCAACAGCACGGTCTTTTCCGCTGGAACATCCGGTTTCAAGCCGGGTGTTCCCAGGGCAAACGCCGTCACGAGCAACAAGACGCTCGCGCAAATCGTGCTGAGGAAAAGATGATCCATCATCGGGCATCAACGAATAGTCTTGCCGTTCGTTCCCGGGGGACCGCACTTCTTGCTCCCGCGTTACCTGTTCACGGCAACCACGCGCCAGCCGTTCTCGAGCCGGTCGATCCGGGTCAGCGACAGCGGATCAATGACGAAGCGCAGCGCCTGCTCGGGCGCCAGATCGAGCGCGATGGCGAGCACGGCGCGGATGGTGCCGGAATGCACGACGAGGATCACCTCGCCTGCCGGCAGCAGCGCAAGCCCTGCCCGCGCGCGATCGATCTGGTCGACGAAACTTTCGCCGCCGGGCGGCCGGCTGCTGGCCGGCGACTTCCAGAACGCAGGATAGGCCGCGCCGAGTTCGCGTTCGAGTTCGTTGTGACGCCGTCCGGTCCAAGCGCCAAAATCCTGTTCGCGAAAGGCTGGCTGATCGACCGGGTCGAGACCGAGCTTTTCGGCGGTCTCGCGCGTGCGGCGCGCGGGGCTGCACACCGCAAAAGCGCTCGCTGGTAATCTTGCCTTCAGCGCGGCAAAGGCTGCGGCATCGCCGAGATCGGCCGGCGCGTCGGGGCCGTGGATCACGCCGCGCGGTCCGTCGACCGGCGCGTGGCGGATCAGCCAGAGTTTTGTTTCCGTGCTCAAGACGTCAATCTCGCTGCAAGCAGCACCAGGATCGCGGTCTCCGCGACCTGCTCGGCGCCGCCCAATACGTCACCGGTTTGGCCGCCGATCTGCCGTAGCGCCAGCCACGCCACCGCAAACGCGGTGATGCCGGCCGCAATCGCGGCAAGCAGCGCGTTGCTCCATGATAACGACACCAGCGCGATCACCAGCGCAAGGCCGGCGGCCATGACGGCCGTCGCCGCATCGGGCTGGCCGGCGTTGCGGGCCAGCCCATCCTTGCGCGCATAGGGCAATTGCAGGGACATCGCGGGCAATATGCCGCGCCCCAGCGCATGCGCGGCAATCAAACCCGGCACGACATGGCCGTCCGGAATTACTGCCAGCGCGGACAATTTTGCGGCAAAGCTCACCAGCAAAATCATGGCGCCATAGGTGCCGAGCCGGCTGTCGCGCATGATCTCCAGCTTCGATTCGCGGTCGCGGCCGCCGCCGAATCCGTCGGCGATATCGGCGAGGCCGTCCTCATGCAGCGCGCCGGTCAGGATCGCGCTGCCGCCGAGCGCCAGCGCCGCCGCCGCCAGATCGGGCACGCCGACGGCGCGCAAACCGAGGCACAATAAGCCCACCGCGGCGCCGATCAGCGCGCCAACGACAGGAAACATCCGGTGCGCGCGCACGAAATTCGGCGGCATGGCGCCATCCGGATGCGGCATCGGCAGCCGCGTCAGGAACGCGACGGCGGTTTTGAAGTCGTCGAACCATTCATTCATGGAGATGTCCGGAGAATCGTTCTAGCGTGCGGCCCCCATCCGAGGTGAGAATCGCATGCAGTTCGACAGTCTAGACGACATCCGCACCATCTGTCGCGACTTGCCGCGCGGTGACCAGCGGCTGGCTGACAGCGCCGCGCGGCGGCAGCAGAATTTGACCAAACCGCCTGAAAGCCTCGGCCGCCTCGAAGAACTCGCGATCTGGCTGGCGCAATGGCAGGGCCGCGAGATGCCGCGGCTGGATCGGGTGACCATTGCCGTCTTTGCCGGCAATCATGGCGTCGCCGCGCGCGGCGTCTCGGCCTACCCGCCGGCCGTCACCGCGCAGATGGTGGCGAATTTCTCGGCCCAAGGCGCGGCGATCAACCAGATCGCAAAGGCCGCTTCCGCCGAACTTTGCGTGGTACCGATCGAACTCGAACGTCCGACGCGCGATTTCACCGAGGCTGCCGCGATGGACGAAGGAGAATTTCTCGGCGCGGTCGATACCGGCTATCGCGCCGTGCCTGAGGATTGCGACCTGCTTGCGGTCGGCGAAATGGGCATCGCCAACACGACAACGGCGGCAACGCTGTGCGCGGCCCTGCTCGGCGGCGGCGCGTCGCGCTGGGCCGGCCGCGGCACCGGCGTCGACGATGACGGCCTGGCGCGCAAGCGCGCGGCGATCGAGGCGGCGCTGAATTTCCATCGGGGCATTTTGGGTGATCCGCTGGCGGTGGCGGCAGCACTTGGTGGCCGCGAGCTTGCGGCGATCGCCGGCGCCGTGCTCGCCGCCCGGCAGCACAAGGTTCCGGTGCTGCTCGACGGCTTCGTGGCGACGTCGGCCGTGCTGCCGCTCGCGCGTGTCGAGGCGAGCGCGCTCGATCACTGCCGCGCCGGGCATGTTTCCGCCGAATCCGGCCACCGCGATCTCCTGCGCGAACTGAAGCTCGATCCGCTGCTCGATCTGAACATGCGGCTCGGCGAAGCGTCGGGCGCAGGTGTCGCGATCCTGCTGGCGCGCGCGGCGCTGGCCTGCCACGCCGGGATGGCGACCTTCACCGAAGCCGGCGTCTCCAGCGCGGACGATTGACTAAATCCAACCATGGCGCGGGCTCATCGACATGGAACCGCCGCCTGATTGACGCAACGAATGCGAGGCCGTTTGGGCGCAAAAGTGCTGCCGCTCCATCGTTGAGCATCGTTCCCGCCTCACTTGGTCGCAGGGTTTGCAGGCACGGCCATGGCAAAGTGCGGTAACTGGAACCGCACGGGACAAGAATGCAGCACGATACGCCTCTCATCGCCACCATCGTCGCCGGCCTGGGACTGGCCTTCGTGTTCGGCGCAATTGCCCAGCGCCTTCGAATTCCACCACTCGTTGGCTACCTGCTGGCAGGCGTCGCGGCCGGTCCCTTTACGCCGGGCTACGTCGCGGATCAGGCACTGGCGACCGAATTGGCCGAGATCGGCGTCATCCTGTTGATGTTCGGCGTTGGACTTCACTTTTCACTCAACGACCTTCTGTCTGTACGCGCGATAGCATTGCCCGGTGCCGTCGTTCAAATCGTTGTCGCCAGCCTGATGGGACTGGGTCTCGCGCTGTTCATGGGATGGACGATTGGCGCCGGTCTCGTCTTTGGACTTGCCCTGTCGGTCGCAAGCACCGTGGTGTTGCTGCGGGCCATGCAGGAGCGCCGACTGATGGAGACGGAGCGAGGCCGCATAGCGGTCGGCTGGTTGATCGTGGAAGACCTCGCAATGGTGCTCGCGCTCGTCCTGCTTCCGGCGTTGGCCGGCTTGCAGGGCGCGAGCAGCAACACGATCCCGGCGGACCGGCTGGCGTCGTGGCTCGGGATGGGGTTTGGCGGAGTCCTGTTGCTCACCGTTGCAAAGGTCGTGGTCTTCGTAGCCGTCATGCTGATTGTGGGACGGCGCGTTATTCCCTGGATCCTCCACTACATCGCGCACACCGGCTCGCGGGAGTTGTTCCGCCTCGCCGTTCTGGCAATCGCCCTTACCGTGGCATTCGGATCGGCGAAGCTGTTCGGCGTTTCCCTTGCTCTCGGCGCGTTTTTCGCCGGAATGATTCTCAGCGAAAGTGCACTAAGCCAACGTGCGGCCCAGGAAACATTGCCATTGCGCGATGCCTTTGCCGTGCTGTTCTTTGTCTCCGTCGGCATGTTGTTCAATCCGGCGAGCCTGCTGCACGAGCCCTGGCCATTGCTCGCCACGCTCTTCATCATCATCGTTGGAAAATCGGTAGCCGCGTTCCTGATCGTGCTCGCGTTTCGTCATCCGGTCGGAACGGCGCTGACAATCTCGGCCAGTCTCGCCCAGATCGGGGAATTCTCGTTCATCCTGGCTGAACTTGGCGTGAAGCTGAACCTGCTGCCGGCGGCAGGACGCGACCTGATTCTGGCCGGCGCAATCCTCACCATCATGCTCAATCCCCTGATCTTTGCAGCGGTGGATTGGTTGTCCCGACGCCTTGAGCGACCACCCGGTCACGGCGGTATTGATGTCTTCGGCCCCGACGCAAAGGCAGGACAGGTCGCCGCGTCAGCAAAATCACCTGCAGCACCGGAGGCTACGCGGCTGACAGATCACACGATACTCGTCGGCCATGGTCGCGTCGGCAGCATTGTTGCCGATGCCTTGAAGAAGACCGGTCAACCGTTCCTCATTATCGAGGATGCAGACAATGTCGTTGCGAAGCTGCGCGAGATTAGCTTCGAGACCATCGTTGGAAATGCCGCACGTTCCGATGTCCTGAAATCCGCCAATCTCGCCGGCGCCCGATATCTACTTATTGCGATACCGGAAGCATTCGAAGCGGGACAGATCGTGCAACAGGCTCGCGCGGCCAATCCGGGCATCCAGATCATCGCACGTGCCCATTCAGATGCCGAAGTCGATCACCTGAGGTCGCTCGGCGCCGATCTCATCATCATGGGGGAGCGGGAGATTGCGCTCGGGATAATTCATAACCTGTTCGAGTGGCAGGCGCGTAACCCTGTGGCGCAAGGTTAGCCGTTTCCGCTATTTTGGATTAGGATCGACGAGCCCTGGTGAGACGAGCTTCGCAGGCTGGCATCGGCCAGCGAACGCCGGCGGAGCCGGGATGCGGCCGCGATCTGTGTATCAAAGGTGGAGGCCGGCGTCTCCGGCGCGAACGATTGACGAAACCTTGCCACATATCTCGGCGTAACTGGCCGGGAGGGCAGCCCTGACGAAGGAGCCGCACATGCAAAGGGCGGTTATCAAGCTAATCGTTGTCGCCGCCGCGCTGTTTGCGGCGATCCTGCCGGCGCGCGCCGAGATCCGCATTCTCGCCAGCCCCGGCGGACAGGTCGGGCCGTTTCTCGAACTGTTCGATCGCGTGCGCCAATCCGGCGAGCGGGTGGTGATCGACGGGCCATGCCTGTCGGCGTGCACATTGGTGCTGATGACGATCCCGGAGGAGCGAATCTGCGTGACGCGCCGCGCGGTGCTGGGATTTCACGCCGCGCGCTCGATCGACGGCCGCGGCCGCATCTATGCGGAACCGGAAGCCTCGCGCGCGGTGGAGGCGGCCTATCCGCCGCTGGTGCGGGACTGGATCGCGCGACGCGGCGGATTGACGTCGCGGCTGCTGTTGTTACGCGGGCGCGAGCTCGCCGCGATCTATCCGAGATGCAGATGAGATTTCGTAGGGGTGGGCAAAGGCGCATAGCGCCGTGCCCACCACTTCTTACGCCGGTCAAGATGGTGGGCACGCTTCGCTTTGCCCACCCTACGGGACCTACGAACTTACATCCCTTCCTTCGGGGAATTCACCATCCAGGGAATGCCGAACTTGTCGACGCACATGCCGAACCCGTTGGAGAAGAAAGTCGGTCCGAACGGCATCCGCACCGTGCCGCCTTCGGCCAGCGCCTTGAACCGGCGCTCGGCATCCGCGGGGTCCTCGACCGCGAGCGCCACCGAAATGCCCTGCGGCGCCTTGTAATCGCCCGGCGTCGCGTCTGACGCCATCAGCACCTCGCCATCGATGGTGATGCGGGCATGCATAATCTTGGTTTTCCAGTCTGCCGGGATCGGCATCTCGGCGGGGCCGTCGCCGTACGGCATCTTGGCCTCGATCCGGGCGCCGAGCGCCTTCTGATAGTAGTTCAGCGCTTCCTCGCAATTGCCGTTGAAGAAGAGATAGGGATTGACCTGCATCGCTGGCTCCTTGGTTGCTAGGCGGTGTTGATTGCGGTCCCCGGATGCTGCGCAGCGTATGGGACGATGCTTCGCATCGCCGAGAACACCTTGCACTGCATCCGGGACACGATAGTTGCGTTCATTTCTCGGTGAGCATCTTCAGATTGGCGAGACCAGCTTCGAAGTCCCGGCCGATCATGCGGTCCAGATTCATGAACACCTGTATCAGCCTGGACATGAAGTTGGCCGGACCATACATCAGCCACGTGACATGAGTGGCATCGCCCTGCGGCAGCATTGTGAACTCGGCGGTGTTGTGGCCTTCGAACGGCGTGAAGAAATCAAGCTTGATGACGATCTTCGACGGCGCCGTGCTTTCGAGGATCTCCATGCGGCCGGAACCGACATTCTTGTCACCATCCCAGGCATAGACGGCGCCCTTGCCACGCTCCGCGCCGTCATAGTTGCGCTTCATCGCGGGGTCCTTGTTTTCATAGGGCGACCATTTCAGCCACTGATGAAAATCAGAGATCAGCGGGAAGATCACGTCCGGCGGCGCCTTGATGCGGATCGCGCGCTGCACCCGGAGCGTGCCCGGTTTGGTCGCGGCGATCACGAGAATGGCTGCGATGGCGATGGCAAGTAGGACGGCGATGACGGCAATGACTTCAAGCATGATCGGCTCCATGGTGGAAGATTATCGTTGAAGCAACTCAGCGGCGGAACGGAATCAGGCGGCGCAAGTTCGGATCACGCAGCCACAGCCCGCCCCAGACCATCAGGCCGAGGTAAAGGCCGAACAGCGTATGCGTGAACAAAGGACTGTCGATCCGGACATGCGAGGCGATCGCGCCGCCGAGATAGCCGGTGAGCAGGATCGCGCCGAGGACGGAGGTCGGCGGGATGGCGTAGAGCACAGTGCAGACGATGGTGATGAGGCCGAGACTCCGCGCCAGCGTTTCGCTCGAACCGTAACCCATCTTGTCCATGGTTTCGGTGACGATTGGCCACGGCACCAGCTTGATGGCGCCGTCGAACATCAGGAAGACGATGACGAGGCCGGAGAGAATGCGGCCGGCCCAGCGGGCGGGCCTGGAGGCCGGAAGGGTTTCGGCGATGACGGTCATGGTGGGTCCTCGTTGTCTTGAATGAGTGCTCGCATTCAAGACGAACGGGGAAAGCGGAATCCGACAGAGGGAGCGAATTTTTCGACGGATACTTCGTCATGCCCGGGCTTGTCCGGCATGACGGATCATTGCTCGCGGTGGTGCATCACCCTCCAGGGAGGAGCGCGTAGCGCCGGATGAACCACCCGCCACACGGTCACCAAGCCCCTCACCATCATTTATGTCCGCTAGTGCACTACCAACACCGGCACGCTTCCGTCCACCAGGACCTCCGATGTTTGACTCCCCAAGAACAGCTTCCTGAGGCCGCGACGCCCATGAGAGGCCATGACGATCAGGTCGCAGCCTCTGGACTTTGCTGTTTCGATAATCGCAGTGGCTGGGTGCGCATCCGGAACATGCAGGAGTTCTACAGATATCCCGATCTGGTCCGCCATCGCTCGAGCTTCATCCAGGACCTGGCGCACACGTTCCTTGCTGGCTGCCTCAAAGCTATCAAACATTTCCTGCGGGGGAATCCATCCCGCGTGCCCGGTCCCAAACTCGACCAGGAGAGGTTCCGTCACGGTGATGACTGTGGCTTTAGCATTCAGGGCCTTTGCTAAAGCAATCCCATGCTTAACGCCTTTTCGCGCGACATCCGATCCATCCGTGCTCAAGAGAATGTTGGTGTACATTTGGGGGCTCCCTTGCTCGTCGAACATCTTCCCAAGAAAGTAATGCTTGCTTATATGGTTCGATCCTCGCCGTCCGTGTACGACACGAACATCCTCGGCCCGCCCTGCCTCGTTATTCTTAGTGAGCGCCCCCCATCAGGGCGGCGATCCTCAGTGAGTAATGGATCACGACCAGCGCGCCTATGATGAACACCGCGACGCCGATCACGCCCCACCATTTGATCCTTCGGGTCACCGGGCGCTCCTTCTTGCCGATACGACATGGTCCGCTTTCGCAGGTGGTCGCCGCGATCTTCATCAGCTTGCGCGCTGATGCACTGCCGGTTTGCCGGGTGTGCGCATTTCAGGGCAAACGGACGGGTTCTGTCGGAAGCATGACCCCAACGCTGAGCAGCACGCCAGTCACGAAGCCGATCAGGAACCCGAAAAAGAATTCAATTTTCATCGAAGTGATCATGGGGAGCCCGACGCGCCGCTGCTGATCATCGAAGGAGATGCCGGAGTGTCCGGCGCTTTGTGTACTTACCAGAAAAGAGTGGCCCTCGCTATGGATCGAGTGCCGCTCTGACATCTCTGCAACAGGACCCGCCCCGCATGTCGGGTTCTTGGGAGTGCATCTGTGCTAGTCACGGCGGCCGCGCGAGCTCAGACCGAGCGCGCAAGCGGACAACATGACCTACTTCCCCGCCTTCTTGCCGCGGGGCTGGCTGTCGCGCTGGAGGCGGTCGAGGTGCATGCGGATGTGGGCGGCTTCGGCCGAGGTATTTGCCAGCGCAATGGCGCGGTCGAAGGCTGTGCGGGCTTCGTCGTTGCGGCCGAGCTGCATCAGGAAGGCGCCGCGCACGCCGAAGTAATGAAAGTAGTTTGAGAGGCGCTGCGCCAGCGGCTCGATCATGTCGAGCGCGGCCTCCGGTCCCTTCACCTTGGATACGGCGACCGCGCGGTTCAGCGTCACCACCGGCGACGGCTGCATGATTTCCAGCGCGCCGTAGAGCAGGTCGATCTGGGTCCAGTCGGTATCCTCGGGCTTCTCGGCGCGGGCGTGCAGCGCCGCGATCGCAGCCTGCACCTGATAGGGCCCACTGCGGCGATGGCGCATCGCCTTGTCGATCAGCGCCAGCCCCTCGGCGATCAGAGACTTGTTCCAGCGCGAGCGGTCCTGATCGTCGAGCAGGATCACCGCGCCGTCGGCGTCGAACCGCGCTGCTGCGCGCGCATGCTGCAGCAGCAATAGCGCGGTCAGCCCCATGATCTCGGGTTCGCTCTGGAACAGGCGCAGCAACAGCCGCGCCAGGCGAATGGCTTCCTCACACAGCGGCGAGCGGATCTCGGCGGTGTCACCGGAGGCCGAATAGCCCTCATTGAAGATCAGATAGATCATGGCGGCGACAGAGGTGAGGCGCTCGGAGCGCTCCACCGCGCCCGGCGTTTCGAACGGCACATCTGCATCGGCGACGCGCGCCTTTGCCCGGGTGATGCGCTGCTCCATCGCGGCTTCCGAAACCAGGAAGGCGCGCGCGATCTGCTTGACCGTGAGGCCCGAGACGATGCGCAGCGCCAGCGCGATCTGCTGCGTTGCCGGCAGGTCCGGATGGCAGCAGATGAACAGCAGCCGCAAAATGTCGTCGCGGTAGTGCGAGCCGTCGAGCCGCTCGGCAAGCTGTTCCTCGGCATCGTCGAGGTCGGAGATCGCCTCGTCCTCGGGCAGCGCCTCCTGCTTCTTGCTCCGCCTGAGATCGTCGATCGCGACATTGCGCCCGACCATGATCAGCCACGCCGCGGGATCGCGCGGCGGGCCGTTCTGCGGCCAGCTCTTCAGCGCCCGCAGGCAGGCGTTCTGGAACGCCTCCTCGGCGGTGTCGAGATTGCGGAAATAACGCAGCAACGCACCGACCGCCTGGGGGCGAGCCGAAGTCAGCGCGGCATCGATCCAGGCGGTATCGGTCATGGCTGCACGTCTCCCGGCCGGAACACGCCGACGGGACGGATCTCATAGGCACCGCCGGGATTGGCCGCGCCGAGATCGCGGGCAACCTCGAGCGCTTCGTCGAGATTCTTGCAGTCGACGACATAGAAGCCGAGCAACTGCTCCTTGGTTTCGGCATAGGGTCCGTCCAGCACCAGCGGCGGATCGTCCTTGCGCAGCGTGGTCGCCGCCGTCGTCGGCAAAAGCCGCGCCACCGGGCCGAGCCGGCCCTGCTTGGCGAGTTTTTCCTGTACGACGGTAAGCTTCGTCATGACCGCGGCGTCCTGTTCCTTGGTCCAGGAACCGACATGGTCTTCGTCGTGATAGCAAAGGATGGCGTAAAGCATGGCGGCAAAGCATCTCCGTTGTCATGATGACGAACGATTATGCCCGGAGCCGACAGGGCCGTCGAAGAATTTTTGAGATGTTTCCGTCGCCCGTCAGGGGCCGATGATCGGAGGCGGCGGCGGATTGAAGTGCCTGTAAGTGTGGACGATCGCCTTGGAACAAAGGCTGCACGCGGCGAGAACGAGAAACAGAATTTTCATCTTCGTTCTGAAGGTCTCAAGCCGGGTGACGGTGGCGCCGCGCTGACGGTTCCGCCAGCAAAGCGCCAGCGAGGCCACCACCACCGCGATGATGCAGCCCTGTATCATCGGGAGACGCCATTTTGGGCAGCGATCAGCATCAATTGGCGCAACTGAAGTCTCCCGTGCCGGATGAAAGGAGGTTAGAGAAGCGGTTCGGTTGGCAATGTGAGAGGGGTCACGCCAAATGGCCCGCGAAAGGAACGGCAATGAACAAAGGCGCGCTCGCCATCCTGGTGCATAGCGGGACTGAAAACTGGTCGTCGCAGCGCTGGAAAAGCCGGTTCGACGACGTCTGCCCGGACCGGTCCGTGCTGCTGCTGCCGGATACCTCGATCGACCCGGCCGAGGTGCATTACGCCGCGGTGTGGAAGCCGCGTCCGGCCGACCTCGCCGCCTTCCCCAATCTGCGTGTCATCTTCAATCTGGGCGCCGGTGTCGATGCGTTGATGGCGGACCGCTCATTGCCCGACGTGCCGCTGGTGCGTGTGGCGGTCGGCGACCTCACCGCGCGGATGACGGAATATGTCGTGCTGCATGTGTTGATGCACCACCGGCAGGAGCTTTATTTGCGGGAGTCGCAGCGCGCCAAGCGCTGGGCGCCAAGATTGCAGTGGGCGGCGGGAGCGATATCGGTTGGCGTCATGGGGCTGGGCGCGCTCGGGGCTGACGCGGCCGACGCGCTTAAGCGCCTGGGCTTTCGCGTCGTAGGCTGGAGCCGGAGCCCCAAGACGATCGACGGTATCGATTGCTTTCACGGCGAGCAGCAGTTCGAAGCGTTCCTGCGGCGCACCGACATCCTGGTCTGCCTTTTGCCGCTGACGCCGGATACACGGCACATTCTCAACCGCGCGCTGTTTGAGAAGCTGAACCGCAGCAGTCCGCTCGGCGCGCCGGTGTTGATCAACGCCGGCCGCGGCGGCCTGCAGAACGAGGCCGACATCCTGCAATGCCTGGACGACGGGACGCTCGGCGCCGCCTCGCTCGACGTCTATGCCACCGAGCCGCTGCCCGTGGACAGCCGGTTCTGGACCCACCCAAAAGTGGTGCTCACGCCCCACAACGCCGCCGACACCGATGCCGACGAGATATCGAAATATGTCGCGCAGCAGATCGCGCGCTTTGAGTCGGGCGGCGCCCTGGAGAATGTGGTGGATCGCGGACGGGGGTATTAGTTTCACCCGAGGAGCATTTCGTAGGAAGGACTTCGTAGCCGGATGAGCCAACGGGTCGCGCGAACGCGCGCCCGATGACAGGCTCCGCAACATCCGGGACAGTTTTTCCGCGGGTTGGACTCGCCCCGGATATCGCTGCGCTCATCCGGGCTACGGGAATATCGCGCGACCAGCGGCAGCTCCGCCAGGTTGTGCGGCCGGTTCCATTCATCCAAAATTAGTAACGTTTTGTTATTCCGGCGGAATGGCCAACACAGCAAAAAGCTCCCTCTTCCGGCACATCCACTTCGGGCTCAGAACCCGGATCACCGCCGCCCTGGCCCTTGCCTCGGCGGGAACGGCGGTCTTCGTCCTGCTCGGCGCGATGTGGATCATTTCAGGGATCGTCGACCGCGCCGACGAGCGCGAATTGCGCAGCCACTATGACGCGCTGCAGTCGCGGCTGGGCCAGGAATCACGCCGGGCCGCCGCGATGAGCGCCGTCGTCGCGACCATACCCGCGGTTCAGGAGGCGATGGCGCGCAACGACCGCGACGCGCTGATGGGACTGTTCGGCGCCGGGTTCGCCGCCCTGAAATCCGACTATGGCGTCGACCAGTTCCAGTTTCACACGCCGCCGGCGATCTCCTATCTGCGCGTCCATCAACCGCAGAAATTCGGTGACGACCTTTCGGGCTTCCGCAAGACGGTGGTGGCAGCCAACCAGGAGCGCAAGCCGATCGTCGGTCTCGAAGGCGGCGTGGCCGGGCTTGGCATCCGCGGCGTCGTGCCGGTCGCGCTCGCGGGCAAGCATCTCGGCTCGGTGGAGTTCGGCCTGACCTTCGGCCAGCCCTTCTTCGACGAATTCAAGCGCACCCGCGGCGTCGATGTCGCGTTTCACCTTTCCAATGGCAGCGAGTTCAAGCTGTTCGGCGGCACGCTGGGCGGCCAAAGCTTCTTCGATCCGGCCAACTACCGCAGCGCCCGCGACGGCGGCTTCATGATCCATCAGGGCAAGCTCGGCACCAGGCCGGTCGCCGCCCTGCTCGGCCCGATCAAGGATTTTTCCGGCAACTCGATCGGCGCCGTCGAGATCGTGATGGACAACAGCGAATATGTGACCTCGCTCGACCGCGCGCGGCAGCTCGCCATCAGCATGGCGCTGTTCGGCATCGCGATCGCCGCGGCCGCCGGATTGCTGATCGCCCGCGGCATTTCACGCCCGATCCTTTCGCTGACGGCGGCGATGCGCGATCTCGCGCATGGCAAGCTGGACGTTGAGCTGCCGGCCCAGCGCCAGGACGAAGTCGGCGAAATGGCGCGGGCGGTTGCCGTGTTCAAGGACAACGCCGTCCGCATGCAGCGGCTGCAGGCGGACCAGGCGGAGGCCAAGGCCCAATCCGAGCAGGAAAAGCGCAAGGCGTTCGCCGCGCTGGCCGACAGTTTCGAGGCCAGCGTGCGCGGCGTGGTCGAGCGCGTCTCGGCGGCGGCGACCGAAATGCAGGGAACGGCGCAGTCGATGTCGGCGATCGTCGAGCAGTCGCGGCAGCAGACGCTCACGGTCTCGACGGCATCCGAGCAAGCTTCCGACAACGTCCAGACCGTTGCCGCGGCGGCGGAAGAATTGTCGTCGTCGATGGACGAAATCGGCCGGCGGCTGACCCATGCCTCCACCGTGGTCGGCAAGGCCGCCAGCGACGGACAGGCGTCGAACAGCCGGGTCCAGAGTCTGGCCGCCGCGGCCCAGAAGATCGGCGAGGTGGTGTCGCTGATCAACCAGATCGCCAGCCAGACCAACCTGCTCGCGCTCAACGCCACCATCGAGGCCGCACGCGCGGGCGAATCCGGCCGCGGCTTTGCGGTCGTTGCCAGCGAAGTGAAGACGCTGGCGACGCAGACGGCGAAAGCGACCGAGGAGATCCGGGCCCAGATCACGGCGGTGCAGAGCGAGACCACCGCCGCCGTCGAGGGCATCCAGTCGATCTGCACCACGATTCAAGAAGTCGACGAAATCTCCGCGGCGATCGCCGCAGCCGTCGGGCAGCAGGGCTCGGCGACGCAGGAAATCGCCCGCAACGTGCAGCAGGCCGCCGCCCGCACCGGCGAGGTCTCGCGCAACATTTCCGGCGTCACCACCGGCATCGGCGCCACCGGCAATGCCGCGCAGGAAGTCTTGAGCTCGGCGGGCGAACTCGCCGAGCAATCACGCAAGCTGCGCAGCGAGGTCGACCGCTTCCTCGCGCATATCCGGGCGGCGTGAGGCCGGCGTTCCAGGACTGGGAACGCCTTCAAATCCAAGCGAGGGTATCAGGCCGTGCGCTTCCCGACGCACCTGCGCATGATAGGATGGCAGGCGTCGTGCAGGCGAGATGCAGGCAACCCATGTGGAAAGCGCTTTGGCGGAAGTGGACCATCGACAAGCCGGCCGCTCTTGGCGATTGGCTATGGGATGTTTTTGTTGTGCAACTGGCCGCGTTGCTGGACAGGCTGACGTTGCGAAAAGTCATCGCCCTCATCCCGATCGTCATTCTTATCCTAGCTTACGACCATAAAATTCCCATTCCCCCCACATTGATGCTGGTCGGCGATTTGCTGGCCTATATCGACATCTTCTCGATGTTATTCCTGCTCGGCGTTCTCAGCCGCATCGAGACAATCTCGTTCATGATCAAGCAGGCAACGGCGCGTGCCGCCCGATTGATAAGCGGCCTGCTGGAGGGGGCGCAGCGGCTGGATTTCCGACACCGGCGCGAAGGCGGCGCCGCGAATCGGAGACGATTGACCGGGCGGGCCAAGGACGACGAGGACGGACCTACCATCATTCATGGCGTCGCATGGGCTTAGCGCCGTGCGACGAAGCAATCCACCTGTCCGCTATGCCGCGATATGGATTGCTTCGCTCGCAATGACGGCGGAGATGCCTCACCCCTTCGCCGCCCCGACCATCACGCCGATCGCGCCGTTGACGAGCGCTTCGAGCTCCTTGCGCGGGGTTCGCGCGCGGGAGCGGATGGCGATGGTGTGGATGGTGGCGGAGGCGATCTGCGCCAGCACCGCAGGGTCGGCACCCTCAGGCAATTCGCCCTTCTCCCTGGCGATCCGGAAGCAGGCCGCGAAAGCCTTGTCGAGTTCGGTAAAGCCTTCCATCACCATGGCGCGGATATCGGGGTCGTGCACCGCCTCGGAAGCCGCCGTCATCACCGTGAAGCAGCCGCGCGGGCCGGATTCGCCTGACAGATAGATGTCGAGCGCGACCGCATAGATGCGCTCCAGCCGCTTTCGGATCGGCAGCTCATCCCTGAAAACGTTGCCCATCGCGACCCGCGCGTCGTCGCGATAGCGCCGGTAGCTCTTGATGAAGAGTTCGCGCTTGTCGCCGAACGCGCCATAGAGGCTCGGCCGGTTCATGCCGGTGGCGGCGGAGAGATCGTCGAGCGACGTCGCCGCAAAGCCATCCTTGCGAAACAGGTCGAGCGCCTTGCCGAGCGCGACATCCGGCTCGTAGGCGCGCGGGCGGCCGCGGCGCTTCGGCGGCGCGGGGGAATCGACCCGGGGGACCGGGGGCTTATTTTTTTGTACCATTTCGCAAGAAATTCCTTGACCGGATTTATATTATGCGGAACAGTATAAAAATCAATCCCGGTCGCCTCGTAGCGCTGGCCCGATTGATCAACCGCCAAGGAGGCAAACCCATGGATCTCTATTTCTCGCCGCTCGCCTGCTCGCTGGCGACCAGGATCGCGCTGTATGAAGCCGGCGTCGAGGCCAACTATCTCGAGGTCGATCCCAAGAGCAAAGTTGTGCAGAAGGACGGTTCGGACTTTCGCGCCGTCAACCCGCTCGGGCTGGTGCCGACGCTGCGCACCGACGACGGAACGGTGCTGACGGAGAATGCGGCGATCCTGCAATATGTCGCCGATCGCTTTCCGGCCGCCGGCATCTCGGCCAACTCCGCCGAGGAGCGCAGCCGCCTGCATCAATGGCTCTGCTTCATCGGCACCGAACTGCACAAGGCGCTGTTCGTGCCGCTGCTCGACAAGACGGCGCCGCAGGATGCGAAGACCTATGCGCTGACCAAGAACCTGTCGCGGCTCGACTATCTCGAGAACTACCTGAAGGGCCGTGAATTCCTGCTCGACCACTTCAGCGTGGCGGATGCCTATCTCGTCACCATCATCAACTGGACGATGGCGACGCCGCCGATCGAACTGGCGAAATGGCCCAACGTGAAGGCCTACTACGAGCGGCTGCGCGCCCGCGCGAGCATTGCGAAAGCATCCGCCGAGGAGTTCGAATTGTACAAGGCCGAACTCGCGCGGCATAAGGCTGCGGCGTAAGGCGCAAATTCACGAGGAAGCGTAGCCCGGATGGAGCGACAGCGAAATCCGGGACCGCTATCAGGATTGCTCGATAGTACCCGGATTGCGCTTCGCTTCATCCGGGCTACAGATCTCGGTCCGGCGGCGCCAGCAGCCGCTTCGTCAGATCGCTCAACGCCCGGCGAAATATCCCGGCGTCGTTGCGCGCCCGCGCCAGCACCAGCGCGCCCTGAATGGTGAGCAGCGCATCTTCCGCGCGCCGCTGCGCCTGGCTCTTGCTCAAGCCGGAGCGCCGCAACAGCGATGCCAGCGCCACCTGCCAGCGCGCGAAATAACCATCGACCGCCTCGGCAAAAGCATCGCGCGCCGAGCCGAGCGCGACCATGCCGACCAGGCAGACGCGGTCGCCGGAATGAAAATACTGGTCGACGCCCGCGATCATCGCGGCGATCGCGCGCGCGGAATCGTCGGATTCCCGCAACGGTGCAAAGATATTGAGTTCGAACCAGCCGTCGATTTCGGCCAGCACCTCGGCGGCCATCTGCTCCTTGCCGCCCGGAAACAGGTGATAGAGGCTGCCCTTGCCGAGCCCGGTGGCCTCCGTGATCAGCGTCAGCGACGCGCCTTCATAGCCGTGGGCGCGAAACACCTCGCCGAGCGCGCGCAGCACCTCTCCGCGCTCGACGCCCTTCTTCAGCATCTGGTCATAGCGGGTTCTCGCTCAATCCCGCGACGTCGGCCGGACGCGGACCCGGCGCCGGCCAGCGAAAGCGGCGCTCGCTCTCCTTGATCGTGATGTCGTTGATGCTGGCCTCGCGCCGCCGCATCAGGCCGTGTTCGTCGAACTCCCACTGCTCGTTGCCGTAGGAGCGGTGCCACTGCCCGGCATCGTCGTGCCATTCATACTGGAAGCGCACCGCAATGCGGTTCTGGTCGAACGCCCAGAGATCCTTGATCAGGCGGTAGTCATGCTCCTTCGCCCATTTCCGGGTGAGGAATTCGACGATCGCCTCGCGCCCTTGGAAGAACTCGGAGCGGTTACGCCAGCGGCTGTCCTCGGTATAGGCCAGCGAGACCCGCACGGGATCGCGCGAATTCCAGGCGTCCTCGGCCATGCGCGCCTTTTGCGCGGCGGTTTCGCGGGTGAAGGGCGGCAGCGGCGGACGCGACATGAGGTTTCTCCGGAGTGGCGATCCGGAGAGATTGTACCGATCGGTACAGAGAGTCAATCCGGAGAATTATTCCGCCAGATCGGCCTTCATCAGCAGCCGCAGCGATTTCGGGATCGGCTTCGCCCGTCCCTCGCTGATGAAGGCGACGCGCACCTCGGCCTTGACCAAGACCTCGTCGGCCCGCCGCACTTCCTGCGCCAGTGTGATCGAGGCGCCCTTCACCGCGACCGGCCACGTCACGACGTCGAGCACATCGTCCATCCGCGCCGGCCGCAGGAAGTCGAGCTCCATCGAGCGCACCACGAAGGCAAAACCCGGCGTCTCCTCCTGCGCCTGCTCGAACAGCGCATGCTGCGAGGCGCCCATCAGCCGCAGATGATTGGTGCGCCCGCGCTCCATGAAGCGCAGGTAGTTGGCGTGATACACGATGCCAGAAAAGTCAGTGTCCTCGTAGTAGACGCGGACCTGCATGTGATGGCGGCCGTCGCGGATCTCGCCGTCGAGAATGGGTGATGTCACTTGCGGTCCCTGATCGCGCTGGAAAGCCCTGCTTTTGCGCAAATCGGAGCCGCGCGCAAGCGCTGGCGCCTTACGCCACCGCCGGCCTTGCGGCACCCAGCGTCACCAGCACGATTTCCGGCGGCACGCCGAGGCGGAACGGCACGATGCTGCAGCCGAGGCCGCCGGAGACGACGACGTCGCAGTTCATCTTGATGTGACCATAGGCGAGTTGCTGTCCGGACGGCGAGATCGGCGACCAACCGAGCATGCGCACCTGGCCGCCATGGGTATGGCCGGAAAGCTGCAGCGCGACGCGCGAGGACACGCGACGCGCGACGTCGGGCTCGTGCGCCATCAGAACCACGGGCGCGTCGTCGGTGATCTTCGAAAGCGTCGCGCCGAGATCATCGACGCCGATCC
>Ga0081455_10002786_pt1 | contig 20574 bp, 15 predicted proteins | sample TabmetS3T2R1_FD_70207 | JGI IMG/M metagenome (GOLD analysis project Ga0081455, IMG submission 70207) | Tabebuia heterophylla rhizosphere microbial communities from the University of Puerto Rico - S3T2R1 | ecosystem: Host-associated > Plants > Roots > Rhizosphere ...
CACGTCGTAGATGCCGCTGCGCCCGTACCGCCGCCGTTCGGCGGCTTCGGCGATCAGGTCGTCGCCGAGGTGGGCGGGACCCAGAAACACGACGTCGCAGGCGGCGGCCACCGTCACCGGGCCGTAGGTGTTGCAGGCGAAGGCGAAGGCGGTGTCGGCGAGGAGGAACACGTAGCCGCCGTGGCAGATCGCGTGGCCGTTGAGCATGGTGTCGCGGACCTGCATGCGGGCGGTGGCTCGGCCGGGGGCGACGTCGGTGATCTGGATGCCGAGGTGGCGGGAGGCCTTGTCGGCGGCGTACATCGCCTGGGCGGAGCGTTGGGCGAGGGCTTGGGGATCCTCCGGCACGCGACCCTCCTCGGGAGCTGGACCGAACGCGGGAGCAGGATCGCGACTGCACGCGCGGCGGGCAACCCGGGGCGGGCACTCAACTCGAGCAGAGCGGTTTCGGCTGCCCAGTCCGCCGGGCTAGGCTTGCCGGGGAGCAGAGGCGGGTCGCGCCCAGCGGCGGGGCGGTCACTGGGCGAGGAGAGCGGGATGGTGCAGCGGGAGATCGAGTCCGTCCTGCTGGACGAGGAGACGGTCCAGCGGGGCGTCGCCGGGCTGGCGGCGAGGATCTCGGAGGACTACCGGGGGCGCGACCTGCTGCTGGTCGGGGTGCTGAAGGGGGCCGTGGTGCTGATGGCCGACCTGTCGCGGGCCCTGACGGTCCCGCACGAGGTGGACTTCATCGCGACCTCGTCGTACGGGTCGGCCACCGAGACGTCCGGGGTGGTGCGGCTGCTCAAGGACCTGGACCACGAGATCGAGGGGCGGCACGTGGTGCTGGTCGAGGACATCGTGGACACCGGGCTGACGCTGGACTACCTGCTGGCGACCCTGCGGCCGCGACGGCCGGCGTCGCTGGAGGTGTGCGTGCTGCTGGCCAAGCCGGACGAGCTGCGGGTCGAGGTACCGGTGCGGTACAAGGGGTTCGACATCCCGAGCGTGTTCGTGGTCGGGTACGGGCTCGACTACGCCGAGCGCTTCCGGAACCTGCCGTTCGTGGGCACCTTGCGACGCGAGGTATACGAGCGTAGCGGCGCCGGTTAGGGTTGGCGGGACCCCGCTCCGACGAAGGAGGGACGGTGGACCTCGTCACCGCGCTCGACCGGCTGCCAAAGGTGGAGCTGCACTGCCATGTCGAGGGGACGATGCGGCCCGGCACGGTCGTGGAACTCGCCGGCAGGAACGGGATCGAGCTGCCCACCTCGGACCCGACCGAGCTGTACCGGTACTCGAACCTCGACACCTTCCTGGAGATCTTCTGGCTGGTGCAGTCGACCCTCGGCAGCCGCGAGGACTGGGCCCGGCTGGCCCACGAGAGCATCGTCGACGGCGCCGCCCACGGGCTGGTGTACCGGGAGACGTTCTTCACGCCGGCGCGGCACCTGGAGGCCGGGCAGGACCTGGCCGACATCGTGGCCGGGCTGGCCGAGGGGCTGGAGGCGGCCGAGGCCGAGACCGGGGTGCGGGCGATGCTGATCGCCGACATCGACCGGGCCTACGGCGGGGCGGCCGGGCTGGCCATGGTCCGGCGGCTGGTCGAGCTGCACGAGGCGGCCAGCCCGGGGGTCGAGCGGGTCATCGGGGTCGGGCTGGACTCGACCGAGCTGGGGGTCGACCCGACCGACTTCGCCGAGGCGTTCGAGCTGGCCGGCAAGGCCGGGCTGCGGCGGACCTCACACCAGGGGGAGGAGACGCCGCCCAGCCACATCTGGGCCGGGCTGGACGTGCTCGGGTCCGAGCGGATCGACCACGGGCTGTCGAGCCTCCAGGACGAGGAGCTGACCCGGCGGCTGGCCGAGGAGCGGATCCCGCTGACGGTCTGCCCGAACTCGAACGTCGTGATCGCCAACGCCGTGCCCCGGCTGGAGCTGCACCCCTACCGGCGGATGCGGGAGGCGGGGCTGCTGGCCACCCTCAACACCGACGACCCGGCCCTCACCGACCTCGACCTGGGCCGCGAGTACGCGTCCTGCATGGAGGCGTTCGGCTACCGCTGGAAGGACATGGTGGCGATCGCGCTCGACGGGGTCGAGGCGACCTGGCTGGACGAGGCCGACAAGCGCGAGCTCCGGGTCCGGGTCGAGCGGGAGGCGGCCGCGCTGGGCGCGGAGCTCGGCCAGGGCTGAGCGGGAGGCGGCCGCGCTGGGCGCGGAGCTCGGCCAGGGCTGAGCGGGAGGCGGCCGGGCCGCCCGGCTCCGCGGGCCACGGTTCAGCTGGGACGGCGCCCGGGGCCGTCACACGCCGAGCAGCCGCTCCACCGGGTCGATGGCGAAGTAGATCACGAACAGGAACGCGACGATCCACAGCAGCAGGCCCGGCTCGCGCCAGCGGCCCTGGAACGCCTTGATGGCCACGTACGCGATGAACCCGGCGCCGATGCCGTTGGTGATGGAGAAGGAGAACGGCATCAGCACGATGGTCAGGAAGGCCGGGATGGCGATGGCCGGGTCGCCCCAGTCGATGTCGGCGACCTGGCGCATGAGCAGGAACCCGACCACGACCAGGGCGGGCGCGGCCGCCTCCTGGGGGACGACCTCGACCAGCGGCGTGAGGAACACCGCGACCAGGAACAGCAGGGCGGTGACCACGCTGGCCAGGCCGGTGCGGGCGCCCTCGCCGACCCCGGCGGCCGACTCCACGTAGGTGGTGTTGGACGACACCGAGCAGGCGCCGCCGGCGGCGGCGGCGATGCTGTCGACCAGCAGGACCCGGCTGATCCCGGGGAGCCGGCCCTCGCGGTCGAGCAGGCCGCCCTCGTTGGCGACGCCGATGACCGTGCCCATGGTGTCGAAGAAGTCGGACAGCATGAGGGTGAAGATGAACAGCACGGCCACCAGGACGCCGACCTGGGCGAAGCTGCCGCCGAGGCTGAAGGCCCCGAGCAGGCCGAAGTCGGGGGAGCCGACCACGCCCTCGGGGACCTTGGGGACGGTGAGGGCCCAGCCGGCCGGGTTGACGTTGCCGGCGGCGTCGACCCGCGGCCCCACGTCGACGATGGCGTTGAGGACGATCGCGAAGATGGCCGTGCCCACGATGCCGAGCAGGATGGCGCCCCGCACCCGGCGCACGACCAGGGCGATGGTCAGCAGCAGACCGAAGCAGAACACCACCGTGGGCCAGCCGATCAGGCGGTTGCCGACGCCCAGCTGCACCGGGACGGTGGTGTTGGCGACGTCGGGGATGCGGCGCACGAACCCGGCGTCGACGAAGCCGATGAAGGCGATGAACAGGCCGATGCCCACGCTGATCGACTGCTTGAGGGGGAGCGGGATGGCGTTCATCACCCACTCGCGCAGGCCGGTCAGGACCAGCAGGGTGATGACGATGCCTTCGAGCACGACGATGCCCATGGCCGCCGGCCACGACATCTCCGCCGCCAGCTGGAAGGCGACCACGGCGTTCAGGCCCAGGCCGGCCGCGAGCGCGAACGGGTAGCGGCCGTACACGCCCATGAACAGCGTCATGGCCGCCGCCACCAGGGCGGTGGCGGTGGTGAGCTGGCCCAGGTCGAGGTGCTGGCCGTTGACGTCCGCCGCCGAGGCGAGGATCAGGGGGTTGAGCACGACGATGTAGGCCATGGTGAAGAAGGTGGCGAGGCCGCCGCGGATCTCCCGCTCCACCGTCGAGCCGCGCTCGGAGATGTGGAAGTAGGCGTCCAGCCCGGACCGGGGCGGGGTGCCTCGAGGGTCGGACCGAACGTTCGACTCAGTGGTCATCGCTGATCCTTTGCCCGAGAACGGATGAAGGCGGGGAAAGTTCAGCGCAGCCCTCCTCGGGTGTCAACGCGCCGCTCTGGCAATTGCCCCGTCGATCCCCCAGGATGGCGACGAGCGCACTCGTTCCGGTCAGGTGGTGAGCACTTGGACGCGAACACGGCCGCCACGCTGCTGGGCCGGGTCGAGCCCTTCCAGGGGCTCGACCAGCGTTCGCGCCTGACCGTGGTCGAGCATGCCGGGCGCCGGGTGGTCGACAAGGGCCAGATGGTGTTCTGGCAGGACGATCCCGGCGAGGCCATGTTCGTGCTCCTGGAGGGCTCGGTGAAGCTGGTCGTGTGCTCGCGGGACGGGGAGCTGATGGAGCTCCACCGCCACGACGCCCCGGCGACCTTCGGCGAGCTGGCGCTGCTGGACGGCGGGCCCCGCTCGGCCTCGGCCGAGGCCGTGGAACGCTCCACCCTGCTGGTCGTGACCCGCCCGGAGCTGCTGCGGCTGCTGCGCGTCGACGAGAAGGTCGCCGAGGCCCTGCTGCGCACCCTGGGGGCGATGGTCCGCCGCACCACCCGCCAGATCAGCGACCTGGCCTTCCTGAGCCTGCAGGGGCGGGTGGCGGCCAAGCTGCTCGACCTGACCGGGCCGGACGGGGACCGGACCCGCCGGGTCACCCAGGTCGAGCTGGCCACCATGGTCGGCGGGGCCCGGCAGACGGTCAACCAGGCCCTGCGCTCGCTCGAGTCCCGCGGCTACATCCGGGCCGACGGGCGGACCTTCGAGATCCTCGACCGCGAGCAGCTGCGCCGCCTGGCCGGCGGCTAGGACCGCCCGGCAACGCAAAACGTCCGCCGGGGGCGGGATGTGACCCCCAGCGGACGTCTCCCCCCCGTCAGTGGATCCAGTCGGACCGGTGGTAGGGCCGGTGGTAGACGTGGACCCGGTGGATCGGCGGAAGGGCGGCCATCAGGACGATGCCGGCGAAGACCAGCACCACGACCGGGGTCGCCGCCGGGGTGGAAGACTCCTCGGCCGGGGCCTCGACGGCCCGCTCCACGCTGGCGACCTGGTCCTTCTGGAGGCGCGACGCCATGTCGGCCGGGGCGGTGGAGGCCAGCAGCGACAGGCCCCCGATCATCAGGGCGGTGGCCGCGGCCAGGGCGGCCAGCAGCAGGGTCAGTCGGGTGACGATGCGGAGCATGGCGCTCACTCCCTTTCTCTCCTCCGGTCACGGCCTCCGTGCGTCTGCGAGCAGTCTCGGGGCGCGGAGCCCGGCCGGCAGTCCACCCCCCGACAGCGGGACTGTCAGGTTGCTGACGTTCGGGGCCCGGAAGGTCGTAAGATCTCCGGCCGACGTGAACCTCCAGCGCAGGGCCGACGTCCTGGCGCGGACCGAGCTGTTCGGTGGGATCGACCAGGCGGCGCGGCGGCGCATCGCCGAGCACGTCGCCGAGCGGGTCGTCGACCGGGGCCAGTGCGTGTTCGTGCAGGACGAGCCGGGCGACCGCATGTACGTCCTCGCCGAGGGCGCGGTGAAGCTGTTCGTCTCCTCGCGCAGCGGCGGCATCGTGGAGCTGGTCCGGCACCGGCCGCCCGCCACCTTCGGCGAGGTCGCCCTGCTGGACGGCGGGCCCCGCTCGGCCTCGGCCGAGGCCGTGGAACGCTCCACCCTGCTGGTCGTCACCCGGGCCGAGCTGGTGGCGCTGCTGCGCGCCGAGGACCAGGTGGCCGAGGCCCTGCTGCGGACCCTCGGCACCATCGTCCGCCGGACCACCCGCCAGGTCAGCGACCTGGCCTTCCTCGACCTCCAGGGCCGGGTGGCGCGCCAGCTGCTGGTCCTGGCCGGCGACGGCCAGGCGCCCACCCACATCCGGCAGGTGACCCAGGCGGAGTTGGCCAGCATGGTCAACGGGGCCCGGCAGACGGTCAACCAGGCGCTGCGCTCGCTCGAGTCCTACGGCTGCATCCGGGCCGACGGGGGCGGGTTCGAGATCCTCGACCGGACACGGTTGGAACGCCTCGCCGAGCGGTAGAAGTTTCCCGGTTGTCATCTAGGTGACAGCACCGCCGGCGGGAAGGCGCTTTCATGGCGGCACGCACTCAGGTGGGGAGGTCAAGCGCGCGTGCAGACAAACGGTGGCGACGATCCGGACCCGGCGATGGCCGGGCTGCCGGTGCCGGAGCTGCTCCCGGACATCCGGGGACGGCGCGCCGTGGTCACGGGGGCCGCCCGCGGCATCGGCGAGGCGATCGCCAAGTGGCTCATCATGGCCGGGGCCGACCTCACCGTGATCGACAAGGACCGCCTGGTCAAGAGCGTGTTCCGCACCGAGTCGTGCCAGGTGCTGGAGGCCGACCTGTACGCCGAGGACGTGGTCGCCGTGGCCGACGAGGTCCTCGCCAACGGCCCGGTTGAGCTGCTGGTCAACAACGTCGGCATCGCCACGCCCCACGGGGCCCTCCAGGTCGGGGGGGAGGAGCTCGACCTGGTGCTGGGGACCAACCTCAAGGGCCCCTGGCTGTTCACCAACCGGCTGGTGAAGGCCCTGATCGACGCCCAGGCGCACACCCCCGGCCGGGCACCGCGGCCGCGCGGGTCGATCCTGTTCATCTCCTCGCGGCACGACCGCTTCGTCGCCCGGGAGGCGCACTACAGCGTCAGCAAGGCCGGCGTGTCCATGCTGGTCAAGGCGATGGCCAAGGAGCTCGGCCCGCACCGGATCAGGGTGAACGCGATCTCACCGGGCTGGATCCGGACGGCGGAGGACACCACGACCCCGGAGCAGGTGGCCAAGTACCACCGGCTGCGGCCGCGGATCCCCGTCGGCCAGGCCGGCGTCCCGGCCGACGTCGCCCGGGTCGCCCTGTTCCTGCTCAGCGACGCCTGGTCGGGGTACGTCACCGGCCAGAACATCGCCGTCGACGGCGGCCTGTCCCTCCACAACTGGCTGGACGACTAGCGGCCTCCTGGGCACCAGCGCCACCAGCGCCACGGCGGCGTACACCAGCAACCAGCGGTTGACGGGCACGGCCACGGCCAGGGCGGCCATCAGCAGCCCCAGCAGCACACGGTGGCGCAGTCGCATTCTGCGATAAGGATGCCCACGTCTGGGCCGGCCACACTGTCGCCTTCCTGACACTTCGGCGGCCGGCGGCTATGGTGCAGGAGTGGCGCATCGCGGTAGACCAGGACGATCACCCCGAACCCGGCCGGGCCGGTGATGGTGGAGCAGCTGGTCGTGGCCGCGCTGCGCGCCGTGTTCCTCCTCTACGTCACCCTGGTCCTGCTGCACTCCACCCTGGAGCGGGTGTACGCGCGGCGGAGCCGGCGCCGGCGCGGCTCGGGGCCGGGCGCGGCCGACGACCCGGACGCCTGGCCCGCGGTCGACGTGGTCGTGCCCTGCTTCAACGAGAACCCCGCCCTGCTGGAGGCGTGCTGCCGCTCGGTGGCCGGCCAGGACTATCCGGGCGTGATCCGCGCCTGGCTGGTCGACGACGGGTCCCGCAACCGGGACGCGCTCGCGGGCGTCTACGAGCGCTGGGCCGGCGAGGGCTGGACGGTCCGGCTGCTCGACCGGAACACCGGCAAGCGCGCCGCCCAGGACGAGGGCGTCCGGCGAGGGAGCGGCGAGCTGGTCGTGCTGATGGACTCCGACACCGTGCTCGCCCCCGACGCCGTGCGCCAGGCCGCGGCCTGCTTCCGGGACCGGCGGGTGGGGGCCGTGTCGGGCAGCATCGGGGTGCTGAACGCCCCCACCAACCTCCTCACCCGGCTGATCCACGACCGCTACCGGCTCCGCTTCCAGGTGGAGCGGCCCGCCCAGGGGTTCTTCACCTCGCTGCTGTGCTGCTCGGGGCCGTTCGCCGTCTACCGCCGCCGCCTGCTGGCCGAGCTGTGGCCGCGGTACCTGACCCAGACGTTCGCCGGCGTCCGCTGCACCAACGGCGACGACCTGCACCTGACCAACCTGGTCCTGGCCACCGGCCGCCAGGTGCTGTTCGAGCCGCGGGCGATCGCCAGCACCTGGGTGCCCCGGTCCATCGGGCAGTACCTGCGCCAGCAGCTGCGCTGGAACCGCAGCTTCTACCGGGAGCTGCCCTGGACGTTCGCCGGCATCCGCTCCCGCCATCCCTACCTGGCCCTCGACGTGCTGGCCAGGGCGCTGCTGCCGCTGCTGCTGGCCGCCGCCCCGGTGCTGCTGGTGTCCGAGGGGCTGCTGCTCGGCTGGGAGCTGCTGGCCCCCGACCTCACCCTGGCCCTGGCCATGGTGACCCTCACGGCCGCGTTCCTGCTGGCGCACGGGGCCAGCACACCCTTCCTGCTGCTGTACGGGCCCCTGCACGTGATGCTGCTGGTCCCCGTGCGGGTCTACGCCCTGGCCACCCTGGCCAGCCCCCGCTGGGAGACGCGCTAGCCGCGGGTCTTCGCCCGTAGCCGGCGGGCGCTGCGCTCCCCGACCTCGTTGCCCTTCTCCTGGAACAGGGCGATGGCCCGCTCCAGCTCGTGCTCGGCCTCGCGGCCGCGGCCGCCGAGCAGCAGCACCTCGGCCAGGTCGACGTGGGCCTCGGCCCGCGAGTCGAGCTGGTCGGTCTTGCCGGCCAGGTAGACGGCCTCCCGGGCCAGCCGCTCGGCCTCGCCGGGCTCGCCGCGGCGGGCGAGGGTGATGGCCCGGATCGACCGCCACTTGACCTGGGCGTCGGCCTGGTCGGGGGCGGCCAGGCGCTCGCAGATCCGGGTGAGCTCCTCGGCGTCGTCGATCCGGCCCCGCAGCAGCCGGACCCTGGCCAGCAGCGTGGCCACGTTCACCCGCGGCCCGGTGCCGCCCATCTCCTCCAGCTGCTGGTAGCCGCCACGCAGGACCTCCTCGGCGGCGGCCAGGTCGCCGGCCAGCAGCTCCACCATGGCCCGCGAGATGCAGTCCACCGCCCGCGGCAGCAGCGAGCCCTCCTCCCTGGTGATGGCCGTGGCCGCGTCCACGAACCGCCGGGCCTCGTCCAGGTCGTCGCGGTGGGCCGCGATCCGGGCCAGCACCCGGTAGGCGGTCGCGGCCAGGCTGGCCACGCCGCTGCGCTCGGCCTCGGCGAGCGCCTCGCGGCTGCGCCGCTCCACCGTCTCCAGGGGCAACGGCCCCCAGTAGAGGGTCAGGCAGTGCATGCCGATGGCGTTGGCCTCCCAGCCCGGGTCCTTGGCCTCCCTGGCCAGGATCCTGGCCCGCTCGGCCGCGGCCTCGGCCTGGGTGAGGCGCCCCCGGGTCCAGTCCAGGTAGGCGAGCAGGTGCCAGGCCTTGGCCAGCCCGAGGCGGTCGCCGAGCCGGTCGAAGGCGGCGATGGCCAGCTCGACCTCGTCGCGGCCCTCCCGGAGGAACTGCCGCGGGTCGTGGACGGCGGTGATGCCGAGCCGGCCGATGGTGGCGTGCAGGGCCAGGCCCTCGTTGCCGACCGCGGTCGCCGACCGGGTCAGCTCCTGGTAGGCCCTGGTCGCCTCCATGAGCCGGCCGTTGCTCTGCAGGGCCTCGGCCAGGCGGGGCAGGGCGGACAGCCGCAGCGGGTGGTCGGGCGGCAGCAGGCGGGACGCCCGGCCCAGCCAGGCCTGGACCATCCGGGTGTCGCCCCGGACGGCGGCCCGCTGCCCGGCGGCGGCGTAGCGCTCGCCGGCCCGCCGGGCCAGCTCGGTAGCCCGCTCGCCACCCGGCTCCAGCCGGTTGGTGTACCGGTAGGCCTGGTAGAAGTGGTGCCCGACGATCTCGTCGAACTGGCTGCGCCGGTCCTCGGTCCCCCCCTCCAGCCAGTCGGCGTAGCGCTCGTGGAGCTCGCCCCGGCGGTCGTCGGGCAGCCGCTCGTAGGCCACGGTCTTGATGGTGGCGTGCCGGAACCGGTAGCCGGGGCCGCTGTTGGGCGGCAGCGGGGCCGACGTGGGGCCGTGGTCGGCGCGGATCAGGTCGAGGCGGACCAGCTCCTGGAGGCCGGCGGCGAGGTCGGCCTGGGAGGCGTCGGGGTGCAGGGCCTCCACGTCGCCGAGGTGGAACTGCTGGCCGACCACGGCCGCCGGCTCCAGCACCGCCCGGCCGCGGGGGCCGAGCCGCTCCAGCCGTGCCAGCAGCAGGGCCTGGATGGAGGTGGGCACCGACCTGGCCCGCCGGTCGGCCGCCTCCTCGGACTCCACCCTGAGCGTCCAGCGGCCGCCCACCGACTGCAGCCACCCCTCGTCCCGGAGGTTGCTGACCAGCTCCTCGACCAGCAGGGGGAAGCCCTGGGCCCACTCGCTGATGTGGGCCTGGACGGCCTGGTCGGCCTCGCCGCCGAGCAGATGGTCGACCAGCTGCTCGCCCTCGCGCTCGGGCAGGGGCGAGAGCTGGAACGACAGCGCGTTGGCCTTGCCTCCCGGCCAGTGCTCGCGGCGGCCGAACAGCTCGTCCGGGCGGGCCATGCAGAGCAGCACCAGCGGGGCGTCGGCCTGGTCGGCGATGTGCTCGACGGCGTCGAGCAGGATCGGGTCGGCCCACTGGAGGTCGTCGATGACCAGCACCAGCGGCCGGCGCTGGGCCAGGGTCTCCAGCAGCCGCTGGAGCGCCCAGAAGGTGCCCTCGGGCAGCCCGGCGTCCTGGCGGCCGAAGCCGAGGAGCTGGGCGATCCGCTCGGTGACGAGCGTGGCCCGCTCCTCGGCGCCGGCCAGGTCGGCCAGCCTGGCCCTGGCCTCCTCCGGCGACGCGTCGGGGGCGATCCCGGCCGCCTGGCGGACGACCTCCATCATCGGCCACATGGTCACGCTGTCCCCGAAGGCGGGGCAGTGGCCCCGGAGCACGGCCGCCTGGTCGCCCAGGCCGGCCACGAACTCGTCGACCAGGCGCGACTTCCCGACCCCGGCCGAGCCGAGGATGCTGACCAGGTGGCAGGTGCCCTCGGCGACCGCCCGCTCGAACAGGCGCCGCAGCAGCTCCTGCTCGCGGCCCCGGCCGACCATGGGCGCGGCCGGGGGCCGGCCCCGGCCGGGGCGGTCGGGCAGGATCTCCAGCAGCCGCCAGACGCGCTGGGGCTGGTCGGCGCCCTTGACGGTCATGGGCCCGGCCTCCTCGGCCTTGACCCGGTCGGTGACCAACCGGTAGGTCTGCTCGCCGAGGAGGATCTCGCCGGCCCCGGCCGCCTCCTCGAACCGCTTGGCCAGGTTGACGGCGGTGCCGGTGAGCTCCTCCTCCAGGGTGTCGGCGTCGCGGACGACGAGGACGTTGCCGGTGTTGATGCCGAGGCGGACGTGGAACTCCAGGCCGCGCCGCTGGCGGACCTCCTTGGCCAGCTCGTCGAGGGCGGTGCGGAGCTCGGCGGCCGCCCGCACGGCCCGCAGGGCGTCGTCCTCGTGCAGCTCGGGGACGCCGAAGGCGGCCATGAACCCGTCGCCGTGGCGCTTGCCCACGCTGGCCCCGCGGCCGCCGAGGGCCCGGCGGACGGCCTCGCCGTAGCGGGCCAGGAGCTGCTGCATGGGCTGGGGGTCGAGCGCGCGCTCCAGCTCGGTCGACTTGACCACGTCGCAGAAGACGACGGTGACGATCCGGAACTCCTGGGTCTGGCGGCGGCTGCCGACCGGCTGGCCGCACTGCGGGCAGAACCTGGCCCCCTCGACCAGGTCACTCCGGCAGTTGGGGCATGTCGCCATGGCAGGAGTATATGGACGATCGGGCACGGCAACCGTCCTGTTGGCGACAGTTCCAGCGAGCGGCGTGATCGGCAGGAATTCGGGTACTCGAACGGCCCCTGGCTGGCTACCCTGTGGCTGGCGAGGGCCGGGAGAGAGGAGCGGGACGGTGGCGTCGGGGCGCAAGCGGAGTGCGCGCGACTATGAGCAGGCGCTACGGCGCCAGGAGCTGGCCGCCGGACGGGCCCTGGTCCAGGCGCTGCCGGCCGAGGGGTCGCCGGGGACCCGCGAGCTGGCCGCGGCCAGGCGGGTGCTCACCCAGGCCCTGTTCGACCTGCGGCGCCTGGCCCGCGACCTCGACCAGGAGATCGAGGGCCTGCGGTCGCGCAGGTCACCGGCGGGGCCGGCCCGGTCGGGGGCGGCCCGTCCCGCCCAGGGGCCGGGGCCGGGCGAGCTGGACCAGCTGGAGGCCCTGCGGGAGGCCGTCGAGGAGGTGGCCCAGCGCTGGGAGGGCCGCCGCGACCAGCTGAGCGCCGAGCTCGACCGCCGCCAGCCGCGCCAGCGCCAGGGTCAGCGCGGCCGTGGCGAGGTCAAGAGCCGACGGGGCGCTGCTCCCGCTCGGCCAGAACGACCTCGATCCCACCGGTCACGTCGTTCACCAGGTTGAACAGCAGGGTCAGGAGCACGGTGACGATGCTCCACACGACCACGCCGAGCAGCCCGACGAAGGTGTACCACCGGAACACCGTCCCGGCGGGGAAGGCCACCTCGAGGTTGAAGTTGCCGGCGAAGTCGGTCAGCGACGTGAACACGCCCATGTTGACCAGCACGAACCAGATGACCGCGAACACCAGCAGGCTGATCAGCATCAGGCAGAAGTAGAAGACGACCGAGAACTTCAGCACCGACCAGGGGTCGAGGCGGCGCAGGACCAGCCGGGCCCGCCGGTCGACGGGCGGCGCCATGGCGGAGGCCGCCTGGCGGGGCAACGGCCGCGTCGTCACCTGCGGGATCTGGCTGGACATTGGCTACTCCTCGTCCTTGACGACCGGCGCCACGGCGGCGACGCGGCCGCTGGTTCTCGCGAGTCGCATGATGCGCACACCTTGGGTGGCCCTGCCAGCCCGGCGGACCTCGTTGACGCGCGTCCGGATGATCTGGCCGGCGTCGGTGATGAGGAAGATGTCGTCCTCGTCCTGGACGACCAGGGCGCCGGCGATGAACCCGCGGGCCTCGGTGAGCTCGGCGGTCTTGACGCCCTGGATGCCCCGGCCCTTGCGCGCGTACTGCTCCAGCGGGGTGCGCTTGCCGTAGCCGGCGTCGGTCACCACCAGCAGGTCGGCGTCCGAGCGGACCACCTCCATGGCCAGGACCTGGTCGTCGCGCCGCAGCCGCATGGCGGTCACGCCGCTGGTCTGCCTTCCCATCGGGCGCACGTGGGACTCACTGAAGCGCACGGCCATGCCCTTGCGCGAGATGAACAGCAGGTCGTCGTCGCCCGAGGTGAGCTTGACCCCGATGAGCTCATCGTCGCCTCGCAGGTTGATCGCGATCAGCCCCACCCTGGGCGAATCGTACTCGTTCAGGGCGGTCTTCTTGACCATGCCGTCCTTGGTGCCCAGGACGAGGAACTTACCATCGTCGTAGTCGTCCAGGTCGAGCACTGCTGCGATCTTCTCATCCGGCTGGAAGGTCGCGCCCGGCACGTTGGCCACGTAGGTGCCTCGGGCGTTCTTGGCCGCCTCGGGCAGCTCGTGCACCTTCACCCGGTAGACCCGGCCCTTGTTGGTGAAGAACAGCACCCAGTGGTGGGTGTTGGTGATGGCCAGGAACTGGACGATGTCGTCCTCTTTGAGGTTGGCCCCGCGCACCCCGCGGCCGCCCCGGCCCTGGGAGCGGTAGTCGCTGAGGGCGACCCGCTTGACGTAGCCGGTCCGGGTCACGGTGACCACCACCGGCTCGGCCGCGATCAGGTCCTCGATCGACAGCTCGCCCTCGTCGGGGCGGATCTCGGTGCGGCGGGGGTCGGCGAAGCGCTTCTTGATGTCGAGCAGCTCCTCCTTGACGATCCCGCGGACCTTGGAGGGGTCGTCGAGGATCGCCTGGAGCTCGGCGATGCGGGCCTGCAGCTCGGCGTACTCCTCCTGGAGCTTGCGGCGCTCCAGGGCGGCCAGGCGGCGCAGCTGCATGTCGAGGATGGCCGTGGCCTGGACCTCGGTCAGCGCGTACCGCTCCATCAGCTGGGTCCGGGCGACGTCGGCCGACTCGGCGTTGCGGATCAGGTTGATGACCTCGTCCAGGTGGTCGAGGGCGACCAGCAGCCCCTCCAGGACGTGGGCCCGCTCCCTGGCCTTGCGCAGCTCGTAGCGGGTCCGGCGGACGACCACGGTGACCTGGTGGGCGACGTAGTGCGACAGCATGTCGGCCAGGTTCAGCACCCGGGGCACGGCGTCGACCAGGGCCAGCATGATCACGCCGAAGCTGTCCTGGAGCTGGGTGTGCTTGTAGAGCTGGTTGAGGACGACCTGGGGGACGGCGTCGCGGCGGCACTCGATGACCAGGCGGGTGCCTTCCTTGTTGGACTCGTTGGCGATGTCGACGATGCCGTTCAGCCGGCCCTCCCGGACCAGGTCGCGGATGCGGACCAGCAGGCGGTCCCCGGAGACCTGGTAGGGCAGCTCGGTGACGACCAGGCGCTGGCCGCCGCGGTTGTTCTCCTCGATGCGGACCTTGGAGCGGACCCGGATCGAGCCGCGGCCGGTCAATAAGGCGTCGCGGATCCCGGCCGTGCCCATGATCTGGGCTCCGGTGGGGAAGTCGGGCCCCTTGACCCAGCGCAGCAGGTCCTCGCTGGTCAGCTCCGGGTTGTCGATCAGGGCGATGGTGGCGTCGATGACCTCGCCCAGGTTGTGGGGCGGGATCTTGGTGGCCATGCCGACGGCGATGCCCTCGGAGCCGTTGGCCAGCAGGTTGGGGAAGCGGGCCGGCAGGACCACCGGCTCCTGGCTCTCGTTGTCGTAGTTGGGCGTGAAGTCGACGGTCTCCTTGTCGATGTCACGCAGCAGCTCCATGGCCAGGGCGTTCAGCCGGGCCTCGGTGTTGTGGCTGACAAAGCCGTTGGTGATGAAGGCGTGGTCGTCCGAGTCGACTCGCAGGGAGTACACGGGCTGTACTCCCGCGTCCGTCACCGACTCGACCTTGGCGTAGAGATAGCCGGCATTGACGAGCGGCTCGACGACCCGCCGCACCTCCTCGGAGGTGATACGGCGCAGGATCTCATCACCGTCTCGCTCCCACCGCTCGACCCTGTCGATGTTGTGCCGGCGCAGCCACTTGGCGTCGTCCCCGCTGCTCTCGCACTCCTCGCGGATGTAGTCGGCAACGAACGGGATATGGTCATGACTGAGCGCCCTGCTCACCGGCGGAACTTCGGCCAACTCCCTCTGCAGCTTCGCCTGCTTGGCGCCCATGAAGCCGACATTCGCCGCGAAGCGGCGGGTGGCGTGGCGGTTCGTGATGACGACCTTGATCTCGTCCCTCGTATTTCGGCTCTGCTTGGATGCCACGCCGAACTCCAGGAGGAGCTGCTGCACCTCTGCGGCGAGTCGCGGGCTCCGCGTCGAATACGAGATCTGGATGGTCTTCCGGGGCAGGAGCGACGAGGAGCCGTCGCCGGTGAAGAGCGACTGGAGAAAGGCCAGCTTGAACGCCGGCGGGGCTGTCCAGACGAACCCAGGGACGCGCTTGCGCTCGCTCCGGTCGCCGATCATCTCTGCGAGCGGGCTACGGCGGAACTCATCGAGTTGCTGCACGTCCAGCTCGTAGATGCGGCTGCCGGACCTGATCACCCGGTTCGAGATGTAACGACGGCCGCCCACAACAGCGTCATAGGCATCGACGACCATCTCGAAGTAGTCCCTGTCGAGGTTGTTGAACCCCGCCCGGTGCTGGCTGGCCCATCCCTCGGACACCATCGCGCCGGCAAGGATCGCACGCTGCCATTCGGCATGGGGGAAGTCCCTCACACCGTCGGCCGCGGAGGCGCCGTTGGCTGCAGCTCTCCTGGCCAGTACCACATGATCCCCTGGTCGAAGCTCAGCAAGCAGCTTCCACAGGAGCATGGGGACCCCCGCCACACTCACGAGGCAGAGGAGGGGGTGGTTGTGGGTTCCGGCGATCTCGTAGCCGGATGTGGTCCGCAGGCGAAGCGTGGGATGTGACCCCGAGTGGAACAGCTTGGAGGCCCGAACCGGGTTGCCGAGTCGGTCCAGCACCTTCAGGTCGATATCGGTGTCGGAGTTCGGCTGGGCATCGGACTGGATCTGGTCGATTCGAAGTGTGCCGTCGGTCGTCGCCACCAGCGTGTCGCCCGTGACGCAGTAGCGCATGGCCGCCGGCTCGTCCCCGTCGGCGGTGCCGAAGTTGCCCTGGCCGTCGATCAGGGGGTAGCGGGAGGCGAAGTCCTGGCCAAGCCGGACCATGGCGTCGTAGACGGCGGTGTCGCTGTGCGGGTGGTACTTGCCCAGCACCGAGCCGACGATGTACGCGGACTTGCGGCGGCCGTTCGGGGGCCGCACGCCCTCCTCGTTCGCGCCCCAGAGGATGCGCCGGTGCACCGGCTTGAGACCGTCGCGGACGTCCGGCAGCGCCCGGGCCACGATCACGCTCATCGCGTAATCGAGGAAGGACCTCTGCATCTCTTCCTCGATCTCGATCGGCTCGATCCGTCGCGCGTCAGGCACGGTTGTTCGATCCCTTCTCCGGTGAAGCGTTGCGCAGTGGCTCAGATGTCAAGGAACCGCACGTCCTTGGCGTTGCGCTGGATGAAGTTGCGGCGGTACTCGACGTTCTCGCCCATCAGGATCGTGAAGATCTCGTCGGCGATGGCGGCGTCCTCGAGCCCGACCTGGAGCAGGGTGCGACGCTCCGGGTCCATGGTGGTCTCCCACAGCTCCTCGGCGTTCATCTCGCCCAGACCCTTGTACCGCTGCGGCTTCACGTTCTTGCTCTTGGCCGGGTTGCGCTTGAACCACTGCTCGCGCTCGGCCTCGGTGTAGGCGTAGAAGACGTCGTTGTCGCCCCGCCCGTACTTGATCTTGTAGAGCGGCGGCTGGGCGATGTAGACGAACCCGGACTCGACCAGGCCCCGCAGGAAGCGGAACAGGAACGTGAGCAGCAGGGTCCGGATGTGGGAGCCGTCCACGTCGGCGTCGGCCATGATCACGATCTTGTTGTAGCGGGCCTTGGTGAGGTCGAAGTCCTCGCCGATGCCGGTGCCCATGGCCGTGATGATGGACTGGATCTCGACGTTCTTGAGGGCCTGGTCCAGCCGGGCCTTCTCGACGTTCAGGATCTTGCCCCGGATGGGCAGGATGGCCTGGAAGGTGCGGTTGCGGGCCTCCTTGGCCGAGCCCCCGGCCGAGTTCCCCTCGACGATGAACAGCTCCGCCTGGCGCGGGTCGCGCGAGGAGCAGTCGGCCAGCTTGCCGGGCAGCGAGGACGACTCGAGCAGCGACTTGCGCCGGGTCAGCTCGCGGGCGTTGCGGGCCGCCATGCGGGCCCGGGCGGCCTGGATGCACTTGACGACGATCGCCTTGGCCTGGGGGCCGTGCTCCTCGAACCACTCGTCCAGGGCCCGGTTGGTGGTCTGCTGGACGAACCCCTTGACGTCGGTGTTGCCCAGCTTGGTCTTGGTCTGGCCCTCGAACTGGGGCTCGCGCAGCTTGACCGAGACGATCGCGGTCAGCCCCTCGCGGACGTCGTCCCCGGAGAGGTTGGGGTCCTTCTCCTTGAGCAGGGCGCTGTTGCGGGCGTAGCGGTTGATCGTCGAGGTCAGCGCGGCCCGGAAGCCCTCCTCGTGGGTCCCGCCCTCGTGGGTGTTGATGGTGTTGGCGAAGGTCGAGACGGCGTCGTTGTAGCTCGAGTTCCACTGCATGGCGACCTCCACGTAGTGGGAGTTCGCCTGGCTCTCGAAGTAGATGATCTGCGGGTGGACCGGCTCCTTGGTGGCGTTGATGTGGGCCACGAAGTCGCGGATGCCGCCGGCGTACTGGTAGACGTCCGCCTTGCCCTCGTCGCGCTCGTCGGTGAGGGTGATGCGCAGGCCGGCGTTGAGGAAGGCCATCTCGCGCATGCGGTTGGAGAGCGTCTCGAAGCGGAACTCGGTCTCCTCGAAGATGTCGGGGTCGGGCCAGAAGGCCACCGTCGAGCCGTGGCCCCTGGCCTTGCCGACCCGCTCCAGCGGGGCCGTGGGCAGGCCGCGCTCGTACGACTGGCGGTGGCGCCAGCCGTCCCGGACGACCTCGACGTCGAGCCGCTTGGAGAGGGCGTTGACCACCGACACGCCGACGCCGTGCAGGCCGCCGGACACGGCGTAGGAGTCGCCGCCGAACTTGCCCCCGGCGTGCAGCTGGGTCATGACCACCTCGAGCGCCGACCGGTGCTCGACCGGGTGCTCGTCGACCGGGATGCCGCGGCCGTCGTCGATCACCCTGACCCCGCCGTCGGCGGTCAGGGGGATGTCGATCCGGGTGCAGTAGCCGGCCAGGGCCTCGTCGACGGCGTTGTCGACGACCTCGTACACGAGGTGATGCAGGCCCCGCAGCCCGGTTGACCCGATGTACATCCCGGGCCGCTTGCGGACGGCCTCCAGTCCCTCCAGGACGGTGATCGATTCGGCGGTGTAGCTCGTGACCATTGAACTCCTCAGTCAGCCCCGAAACAGGCACGGCGCGGGAAGGCACGCCGTCCGTGCGGAACCAGACGGTGCGCAGTCGCGGTGCGCGGGAGGGGGAAGATCCCCGGTGAGTATACCACGAATCTCTCTTCTCTACGCGTCGTTCGCGCAGGTCAGAGGCTACATCAGGGCCGTGACAGCGGGGCTGGCGAGGGACCCGGGCGGTCGAGGGCCGCGGGCCGCGGAACTGCGGGATCCCGGGGACGCGAACGCTCAGGCGCTGAACGGGTCGAGGCTGCGCCGGCGGACGGTAGGGGCGGTGGGGGGCTGTGGAAACCCCCCGCCGCCCTCCGGGCTCCTCGGCTACCCTCCCAACCGGGGCTCCGCCACCGGCGAGGGGCTGAGCAGGCTGCCTGGCCAGCGGCAGCGGGCTCAGCGCCGCGACCCGGGCCGCCGATCGCGTCTACGGCTGCGGCCCGACCGGCGAAGCAGGGCAGCGCCGGGCTGGTCATCGGCGGGGGCGACCCTCGCCGGTGCGGATCTGGATCCGCCGGACGAGGCCGGGGCCGCATTCGGTGCCGAGGCGGTCGAGGAGCTTGCCCTGGAGGTAGGTGAGCTGGGTCGCCCAGGCGGCGGAGTCGGCGACGACCTGGAGGGTGCCGTCCTCCTCCAGGCGGCTTGGCTGGCAGTGGGCGGCCACGGCGTCGCCGACCACCTGCGGCCAGCGGGCGACCACCCGGGCCGCGGCCAGGCGGTCGTCCCAGCCGCGGGCCCGGAGCACGTCCGCCAGCTCGGCCCCGATCGGCCGGGGCTCCCGACTCCGACGCGTCATGCCCTCACTCTCTCACTCCGAGCCGACACCTCGGCTGTGCCTGTCCAGCATGTGGTGATTTGCGCTACGAACCCTCGCTGAGCTGGACCGATCCTGGTTCCACGTGAAACACGGCGGCGTGGAGCTCGGGCGGGAGCTCCTCGGCCACGGCCGCCGTGACGATCGTCTGCTCGGCCGCCAGGGCCGCCTCCGCGACCCGATCCCGTCGCTGCCGGTCGAGTTCCGCGAACACGTCGTCCATGAGCAGCACCGGCTCCTCCCCCTCCTCGGCGAGCAGCCGGTGGGACCCGAGCCGGAGCGCCAGCGCCAGCGACCAGGCCTCGCCTTGAGAGGCATGGGTCCGGGCGGGGAGCCCGCGCACGGCGAGGGCGAGGTCGTCACGGTGCGGTCCGGAGAGCGTGAGCCCCCGCTCGACCTCGCGGGCGCGGTCGGCGACCAACCGCTCGCGGAGCGCCTGGGCGAGCTTGGCCGGGTCCGGGTCGGGGTTCCCGGGTCCCGCCACCGAGGACACATAGGCCACGTCGACCGCGTCGTCGCGTCCGGCTAGGCGCTGGTAGGCGAGCTCGACCCGGGGCGTGAGCGCCGCCACCAGCCGCAGCCGCTCGGACCAGATCTCGGCGCCGGCCGAGGCCAGCTTCTCGTCCCACACCTCGAGGGTGGCCAGGGCGCTGGCCGGGAGGCGCCCGCCGGCGCTGCGCAGGAGGGTGTTGCGCTGGCGCAGGACCCGGTCGTAGTCCTGCCGGCTGCCGTGGTACCGGGGCAGCCGCTGGGCGGCCAGGGTGTCGAGGAAGCGGCGCCGCTCCTCGGGGTCGCCCCGGACCAGGCCAAGGTCCTCGGGCGCGAACACCGTCGCCCGGACCACGCCCAGGAGGTCGCGGGCCCGCGGCACCTGGGCGCCGTTCACCCGCCCGCGGACCCCGGTCCCCGGCCGCAGCTCCAGGTCGACCAGCAGCCGCCGCCCCGCCCGCCGCACGGCCGAGCGGATTACCGCCGACTCGGCCCCGGCCTGGATCAGGCTGGCGTCCTGCCCGACCCGGTGCGAGCCGAGCGTGGCCAGGTAGCCGATCGCCTCCAGCAGGTTCGTCTTGCCGACCCCGTTCGGCCCGACCAGCGCCGACACCCCTGCCGGGAGGTCGACCGCCACCCTGTCGTGGTTCCGGAAGTCGATGACCTCCAGCCGCTCCAACCGCATGCCGAGACTCTAGGCCCGCTCGACCCGGAGCGCGCCGCGGGACCCGCGACCGCTCATCCCGGCAGCCGGACCGGCATCAGCAGGTACATGAACCCGAGGGCGTCGTTGCCGTGGATCAGGGCGGGCTTGAGGCCGTCGCGGACCTCGATCACGGCCTCGTTGTCGTCCACGGCCGCGACCCCGTCGCTCAGGTACACGGGGTTGAAGGCGATGGTGAGGGCCTCGCCCTCGTACTTGGCCTCCACGGCGGCGGCGCCGCGGCCGACGTCCTGGAGGCTGCCGTCGACCTGGAGCCGCTCCCGGTCGAACGTCAGCCGCACCGGGTTGTTGTTCTGGCCGTACGGCGTGACCTGCTTGAGGGCGTCCAGCAGGACCTGGCGGTCGATGGTGGCGACGCTCTCGTACCCGGACGGGATCAGGCTGCGGAACTTGGGGAACTCGCCCTCGACCAGGCGGGAGGTGAGCCGTCGGCCGCCGCCGGCGAAGGGCACC
>Ga0081455_10002787_pt1 | contig 20572 bp, 12 predicted proteins | sample TabmetS3T2R1_FD_70207 | JGI IMG/M metagenome (GOLD analysis project Ga0081455, IMG submission 70207) | Tabebuia heterophylla rhizosphere microbial communities from the University of Puerto Rico - S3T2R1 | ecosystem: Host-associated > Plants > Roots > Rhizosphere ...
AGTCCGGCCGAGGTAATTGAAATCATTCACATATGTTGAACCTAGATAGGTGTTCAGCGTGGCGAAGATATGTTCGACGGGCACCCCCATCTGTTCGGCCTTCTGCCGATCGATATCGGCATGAAGCCGAGGCGTCTTGGTGTTGAACGTCGTGAATACCGATCGCAAGCCAGGCGTCTGGTTTGCGGCCCCCATCATCGCAAAGGTCGCCTGCTCCAGCGCCGGGTAGCCACGACCGCCGCGGTCCTCGATCATCATCTTGTAGCCACCGCCCGTGCCCAGTCCCCGCACGGGCGGAGGCGATATCACAAATACGAGACCGGCATTGATCGCGCCGAACTCGCGCTGAAGATCCTCCGCGACTTTTTCGGCTGCTTTACGCTTCCCGAAATCCTTGAGCCTGAAGAACATCGTGGCTGCGCTCGGAGATTGACCGAAGCTCGTTCCGTCAAATCCAGCAAAGGCAACGCTGCCCCTATAGGCTGGATTCCTCGAAGCAATATCAATGACCCTGTGGAGCGTCTCGTCGGTGCGCTGGAGGGTCGTGCCGGGTGGCATCTGAACGGCCACGATCAGGAAACCTTGATCTTGGGGCGGGATGAAGCCTGAAGGGGTTGCATAAAAGCGCCAGCCCGCCACGGCCAGAAGGCCGACATACAGGATCGCCAGAAGCGAAAGGCGCCTCACCGCGCGCGCGGTCAATCTTCCATAACGATGGCTCAACTGTTCGAACCGTCGATTGAAACCCTGGGCGAACCGCGTCGGCACTCCCCTCAAACCTTCGGCCGGCTCATTGTCATGCTTGGGCTTGAGGATGAGCGCCGCTATCGCTGGAGAAAGGGTGAGCGAGACCACGCAGGAAATCGCGGTGGCAGACACGATGGTCAGGGCAAACTGCTTATAGAAGGCACCGGACACACCGGAAATGAAGGCCGTAGGAATGAAAACGCCGCAGAGCACGAGGGCTATCGCGATTAACGCGCCGGACACCTCGTCCATGGTCTTGTGGGCCGCTTGCAGCGGGTTAGGTCCTTCCTCCTCCATCAGCCGCTCGATATTCTCGACGACGACGATGGCGTCGTCGACTACGATACCGATAGCAAGCACCAAGCCGAACAACGAGAGGTTGTTGAGCGAGAAACCGAACAGCGCCATCGCCGCGAGCGTGCCGATGAGCGAAACGGGAATGGCGATGATCGGGATGATCGCCGCTCGCCAGCTTTGAAGAAAGAGCAGCACGACCAGCGAAACCAGAACCAGCGCCTCAATCAGCGTGTGCTGGACGGCCTCGATCGAAGCACTGATATACTCCGTCGGATCGTAGGGCACGGACCAGGTCAGACCCGGCGGAAATTCCTTGGCCATATCGGCCATGACACCCTTGACCGCAGCCGCTGTTTCCAGCGCATTTGACCCAGGCAGTTGGGTCACCAGCAAGCCCACAGTCGGCTGGCCGTTGGCATATCCGTTGGTTTCGTAACTGAGCGCGCCCAGCTCGATGCGGGCCACATCGTGCAGTCGCGTCATCCGGCCCTGATCATCACGCTTGATGATGATCTGGCCGAACTCTTCCGGTTTGGTGAGACGGCCCTGCGTCTGGACCGCAAGCTGATAGGCCGTTCCTCCGCTATTGAACGGCGGCTGGCCTACTGCTCCGGCGGCCACCTGTGCGTTCTGGTCGCGAATGGCGGACGTGATTTCATCAACCGTAAGGTTTCGCTCTGCGGCCAGATCGGGATCGATCCAGACGCGCATGTCGTAATCGCGCCCGCCGAAGGTCCGGATACCGCCAACACCGGGAGTGCGGGAAAGCTGGTCGATGACGTGAAGCTTGGCGTAATTGCCGATATATTGCGGGTCCAGCGACCTGTCGGGCGACGTGAGTCCTATTGCGAGCAGCACGTCCGGCGAGTTCTTGAGCACAGTGACACCGATCTGGCGCACCTCCTCCGGCAGCCTGGGCTCGGCGGTCGCCACCCTATTCTGCACCAGCACCTGTGCTTGATCGATATTGGTGCCCTGCTTGAACGAAATGGTGATGCTCAGCGCACCCGACGCCGTCGACGAGGAAGACATATAGATCATGCCCTCGACGCCGTTAATCGCCTCCTCGAGGGGACCAGCCACGGTATCTGCCAGAGTCTCGGCGGTAGCGCCCGGATAGGTGGCGGTTACGACGACCGTGGGGGGCGCGATCTCCGGATATTGTCCGACGGGCAGTCCGGGATAGGCGACCAGTCCGGCGATGATGATAAGGATCGAGACGACGGCGGCGAAAATCGGCCGATCGATAAAGAAATGCGGCAGTCGCATCAGCGACCCACTGGCTTGAGCTGTTCCGCCGGCGGTGCAAGGGTTGGACGCGAATCTGGCGACGTATCCGCAGCACGCGGCCTGATCCGTCCCTGATGTACGGTGACTGCCATTCCTGGCCGCATCTGTGCCAGCCCCTCGATGATGACTTTATCGCCCGGTCTTATTCCGGAGCGTATGACGCGCAATCCCTCCACCATCGGACCTGTCTCAACGGGACGAGCTACCGTTTTTCCATTCTTCCCGACCAGATAGACCAGCTTTCGCGTCTGATCGGTCAGAATGGCCTCGTCCGGCACGAGCAGGGCTTTATAGGCGCCTGAACCCAGCAGGCGCACTCTGCCGAACATACCTGGCACAAGGAAACCATTAGGATTGGCAATCACGGCGTGGGCACGAATTGTGCCGCTGCCTCTGTCGATGGCGTTATCCACGAATACCATGCGACCCCGCCAGCGATAGTCATTCTCGTCCGAAAGCTGAATCTCTACGGGGTTGGGGGCGTAGCGGGACGATTGCCGCTCGCCATCCTGCGCTTGCCGAATATATTTGAGATAAAAGGCTTCCGCGCCTTCGAAGCTGAACCAGATCGGATTTACCGAGACGACAGTAGTAAGCAGGGTATTTCCTGCTGTGACCTGATCACCGACCGAAACGCGCCTGTCCGAGACGCGTCCATTGATCGGCGACCGAACGGTCGTGAAGGAAAGATCGAGCTTCCGCGTCTCGGCGTTGGCCCGCGCCGCACCCAGATTGGCTTCGGCGGTACGTTGAGCGGCCACGCGAGTCTCATATTCCTGTTGTGAAACGGCGTTGAAAGACTTGAGCTCCGTCGCTCGGGCAAGCTCGCTCCTCGCATTGGCGAGTTCGGCGCCTGCACTCTGTACGGCAGCCCTGGCCTGAAGATAAGCGGCGCGATAGGGCCGGGGATCGATCTCGAACAACGGCTGGTCCCTGTGGACCTCGACGCCTTGCCGGAAATTGATTGAAACGATCTGCCCCGAAACGCGGGGCATGACCTGGACGTCATCGACAGCCTCGAAGCGGCCGACATATTCATCCCAATCGGCGACCATCCGGAAAATGGGGGCAGCCACGGTCACGTTCGTCGGTGGCGGCGCCGCCTTTTCTCCGCCGGAGCAAGCCATCAAGCCTAGGAAGCCGATAAGGGGAAACCACCGCATCGCCGCCTCATATGTTGCAGCGCAAAATCGAATTCAACCCGCAACGATTTTGATAATTTCGATCAGCCTTATTCAACGCGGCAATGTTGTCGTTCCCATAAGATGCAGGTCGACGGCACGAGCACATTGCCTGCCCTCGCGAATGGCCCAAACTACAAGCGATTGACCACGCCGCATGTCGCCGCAGGAAAAAACGCCCGGCTGGCTGGATTGATAATCAGCCATATTGGCCTGCACATTGCCCCGCGCATCGAGGGCTACACCTGATTGCTCGATCATCCCGGCCTTGCGCGGGCCGAGAAAGCCCATCGCGAGCAGCACGAGATCGGCCTTGATCTGGAACTCGCTGCCGACAATCTCGCGCGGTTTTCCATCGATCCATTCAACCCGCGCGCATTCGAGCGCGGTGAGCTTGCCGCCCATGCCGACAAAGCGCTTGGTCATCACCGACCAGTCGCGCTCGCATCCTTCTTCCTGTGACGAGGATGTGCGCAGCTTCATCGGCCAATCCGGCCAGGTAAGGCCCTTGTCTTCCTTTTCGGGCGGCTTTGGCATGATCTCGATCTGCGTGACCGAGGCGGCACCCTGCCGGTTGGAGGTGCCAATGCAGTCCGATCCCGTATCGCCGCCCCCGATCACGACGACATGCTTTCCAGTCGCAGTCAGCGAGCCGCGTGGTGCGGCGCGTACTTCGTCATCGCCCGCATTGCGCTTGTTCTGCTGAGTCAGGAACTCCATTGCGAAGCGAACACCGGGCAGCTCAAAGCCGGGAATATCGAGCGGTCGCGGCTGCTCCGCCCCACCTGATAGCACGACCGCGTCGAAATTCTGGCGAAGTGTATCGACCGTCACCGCGACACCCACCTCGGTGCTCGTCCGGAACTCCACGCCCTCCGCCTCCATCTGCACGATGCGGCGGTTGATGAGGTGCTTCTCCATCTTGAAGTCCGGGATACCATAGCGGAGCAGCCCGCCGACGCGGTCGTTCTTCTCGAACAGCGTCACGGCATGACCGGCGCGGGCAAGCTGCTGGGCGGCCGCCATGCCCGCCGGGCCGGAGCCGACGACCGCGACGCGCTTGCCGGTCTTCTCCTTCGGCGGTTGCGGCACGATCCAGCCTTCCGCCCAGCCGCGATCAACGATCTGGCATTCGATCGTCTTGATCGTCACCGGCGCGTCATCGATGTTGAGCGTGCACGCCGCCTCGCACGGCGCGGGGCAGACGCGGCCCGTAAATTCCGGGAAATTGTTCGTGGAATGGAGCACTTCCAGCGCATTGCGCCAGTCATCCTCATAGACCAGATGGTTCCAGTCTGGGATGATGTTATTCACCGGGCAGCCATTGTGACAATAGGGAATGCCACAGTTCATGCAGCGCGCGGCCTGGTCGCGGATGTCGCTCCCGCCAAGCGGACGCACGAACTCCGTCCAGGTCTTGAGCCGGGCCGCCGGCTTTTCATAGCCGCGATCCTGCCGCTCGATTTCGAGGAACCCTGTCGTCTTGCCCATGTCTCTGTTCCCTATTCCGCGGCGACGGCGGAAGCGAGGCGTTCGGCCTCGAGCTGCTGCAATGCGCGGCGATAATCGCGCGGCATGACCTTCACGAAGCGCTTCAGCGAAGCGTCCCAATCATCAAGCAACGCCTTGGCCTGCTTGCTTCCGGTGTGGAGATGATGTCGCTGGAGCAGGATCTTCAGCCGCTCGGCATCGTGCCGCAGCATATCGCCCATGCCATAATCATGGACATTGGAAGCACGCTGCGCCGGACGGCCCGCGCCATCCTCGGCATCGATCTCGGCCGAGACGGGATCGATATCGACCATCGCCGGATTGCACAGATCGCGGAACTGGCCTTGGGCGTCATGGACATAGGCGATGCCGCCCGACATCCCCGCCGCGAAGTTGCGTCCAGTCTTGCCGAGCACGAGCACGACGCCGCCGGTCATATATTCGCAGCCATGGTCGCCGGTGCCCTCGACCACCGCGATTGCGCCCGAATTGCGCACCGCGAAACGCTCGCCCGCGACGCCCTGGAAATAGGCCTCGCCCGCAATCGCGCCGTAGAGCACGGTGTTGCCGACGATGATATTGTCGAGCGGGTTGCGATCGATCCCGGCCGGCTGGCGCACGATCACGCGGCCGCCCGACAGGCCCTTTCCAACATAGTCATTGCCATCACCGGTCAGCTCAAGGGTTATGCCATGCGCAAGAAAGGCGCCAAAGCTTTGCCCCGCGACACCGTTGAAACGGATGACGATGCTATTCTCCGGCAGGCCACCATGGCCATGCGCCTTGGCGACCTCGCCCGAGAGCATCGCGCCGACGGTACGGTTGACGTTGCGGACCTCGCGCTCGATCCGGACCGGCTGACCCTTTTCGATCGCGGGCCGCGCGGCTTCGATCAGCTCCTTGTCGAGCGCCGCATCGAGCCCATGATCCTGCGTCTGGGTGCGGAAAAGCCGGGAGCCCTCGGCGACCGGCGCCTGATAGAGGATGCGCGAAAGATCGACGCCGCTCGCCTTCCAGTGATCGATCGCCTTGCGCATGTCGAGCCGGTCGACCCGCCCGATCATCTCGTCCATCGTGCGGAAGCCCATCTCCGCCATGATCTGGCGAAGCTCCTCGGCCACGAAGAAGAAATAGTTGATCACATGCTCGGGCTGGCCGGTGAACTTGGCGCGCAGCTTCGGATCCTGCGTCGCCACCCCGACTGGGCAGGTGTTCAGATGGCATTTGCGCATCATGATGCAGCCCGCCGCGATCAGCGGCGCGGTCGCGAAACCGAACTCGTCCGCGCCAAGCAGCGCGCCGATCGCAACGTCACGGCCAGTACGGAGCCCGCCATCGACCTGCACCGCGATGCGGCTGCGCAAGCCATTGAGAAGCAACGTCTGCTGCGTCTCGGCAAGCCCGATCTCCCAAGGGCTGCCCGCATGGGTAAGCGAGGTCAGCGGCGAAGCGCCAGTGCCACCCTCATAGCCCGAGATGGTGACATGGTCCGCGCGCGCCTTGCTGACGCCCGCCGCGACCGTGCCGACGCCGACCTCGGACACCAGCTTCACCGAGATGCGGGCGCCAGTATTGACGTTCTTCAGGTCGTGGATGAGCTGCGCCAGATCCTCGATCGAATAGATGTCGTGATGCGGCGGCGGCGAGATCAGGCCGACGCCGGGCGTCGAATGCCGGGTCGCGCCGATCGTCTTGTCGACCTTGTCGCCGGGGAGCTGGCCGCCCTCGCCGGGCTTCGCGCCCTGCGCCATCTTGATCTGGATGTCATCGGCATTGACCAGATATTCGGCGGTGACGCCGAAGCGGCCCGAGGCGACCTGCTTGATCGCCGAGCGTATGGAATCGCCGTTCGGCAGCGGCTTGAAGCGCTTGGGATCCTCTCCGCCCTCGCCGGTGTTCGACTTGCCGCCGATCCGGTTCATCGCGACGGCGAGCGTCGTGTGGGCCTCCCAGCTAATCGAACCGTAACTCATCGCTCCGGTGGCGAAACGCTTGACGATCTCGCTCGCGGGCTCGACCTCGGAAATGTCGAGCGGCTTGTCCACCTTCTTCAATTCCATGAGACCACGGATGGTCAGCAGCCGCTCGCTTTGCTCGTTGATGCTCGCTGCGAACTCGGCATAGTCCTTGGACAGATTGCCACGCACCGCATGCTGGAGCTTGGCGACGCTGGTTGGCGTCCAGGCATGCTCCTCGCCCCGGATGCGGTAGCCGTAATTGCCGCCGACATCGAGCATGTTGCGATAGATCGGGCTGTCGCCGAAGGCGTCGCGGTGACGGCGCACCGTCTCCTCGGCGATCTCGGCAAGGCCGATACCCTCGATCGTGGTCGCCGTGCCCGTGAAATATTTGTCGACGAACGCGGACGACAGACCGACCGCATCGAAGATCTGCGCGCCGCAATAGCTCTGGTAGGTCGAGATGCCCATCTTGGACATGACCTTGAGGACGCCCTTGCCGATCGCCTTGATATAGTTCTTCTGAACTTCGTAGGTGCTGAGCGACAGGTTGCGGCGACGGCGGATTTCCTCCAGCGTCTCGAACGCCAGATAGGGATTGACCGCCTCCGCGCCATAGCCCGCCAGAACGCAGAAATGATGCACTTCGCGCGCTTCGCCGGTCTCGATGACGAGGCCGGTCTGCATGCGCAGGCCCTGACGGATCAGGTGATGATGCACCGCCGCAGTGGCGAGCGCCGCCGGGATCGCGATCCGATCAGACCCGACCGCTCGATCCGAAAGGACGAGGATGTTCTGATCGGCCAGCACGGCTTCGGTTGCGGCATTGCAGACGCGCTCCACCGCCCGTTCCATCCCGGCAGCACCCTCGGAGGCGGGCCAGGTGATATCGATTGTCTCGGTGCGGAAGGCGCCATCCAGCATCTCGGAAACCGAGCGGATCTTGGCGAGGTCGCCATCGGTCAATACCGGCTGGGAGACTTCGAGACGCTTGTGCGTGCCCGCCTGGCGGCCGAGCAAATTCGGGCGCGGGCCGATCATCGAGACCAGCGACATCACCAGCTCCTCGCGGATCGGATCGATCGGCGGATTGGTGACCTGCGCGAAATTCTGCTTGAAATAGTCGTAGAGCAACCGCGACCGGCGCGAGAGCACCGCGATCGGCGTGTCGGTGCCCATCGATCCGATCGGATCGTCGCCAAGCTGTGCCATCGGCTCGAGGAACTTGCCGATATCTTCCTGCGTGAAGCCGAAGGCCTGTTGACGATCGAGCAGCACGCCTGGATCGTTGGGAAGCGCCAAGCCCTGCTCGACTTCGGGCAGATCCTCCAGCTTGTACTGGGTCGCCTTCAGCCAGTCGGCATAGGGCGCCGCGCCTGCCAGCACCGCCTTGATCTCGTCATCCTCGATGATGCGGCCCTGTTCGAGATCGATCAGCAGCATCTTGCCCGGCTGAAGTCGCCACTTGCGGACGATGCTCTCTTCCGCGACCGGCAGCACACCGGACTCGGACGCCATGATGACATGATCGTCATCGGTGACGACGAAGCGCGCGGGGCGCAGCCCGTTGCGGTCAAGCGTCGCGCCGATCTGGCGGCCATCGGTGAAGGCGATCGCGGCGGGGCCGTCCCACGGCTCCATCAGCGCGGCATGATATTCGTAGAAGGCTTTCCGGTCAGACGACATCAGCGGATTGCCCGCCCACGCCTCCGGGATCAGCATCATCACCGCCTGCGCCAGCGGATAACCGCCCGCGACCAGCAACTCAAGCGCATTGTCGAGGCAGGCCGTGTCGGACTGGCCATGCGGGATCAACGGCCACATCTTGTCGAGGTCCGGCCCGAGCAGGTCGGATTCCATCGTCCGGCGGCGCGCATTCATCCAGTTCACATTGCCGCGCACCGTATTGATCTCGCCATTGTGCGCGATCAGGCGATAGGGGTGCGCCAGCCTCCACGACGGGAAGGTGTTGGTCGAAAAGCGCTGGTGAACGAGCGCGATCGCTGATTGCGTGAGCGGATTGCGCAAATCTTCATAGAAGGATCCGACCTGCCCCGCGAGAAGCAGGCCCTTGTAGACGATCGTTCGTGTCGAAAAGGACGGAATGTAGAAATCGCCCAGCCCCGGCAGATCATGCTTGTCGGCCATCGCCGCGAGCGGGTTCTGCGCCTGCTTGCGAATGACGAGCAGCTTGCGCTCGAACGCGTCCTGATCCGCTATCATGTCTCCACGAGCGACGATCGCCTGACGGATCACCGGCATTCCGGCGAGAACGGCCTTGCCCAGCCCCGCGACATCGAACGGCACATCGCGCCAACCCAGCAGCACCTGCCCTTCCTTCGCGATCAGCCTCTCGAACCGTTCGACGACAAAATCGCGCGCCGCTTCATCGCTCGGCAGGAAGCACATGGCGACGGCATAGTCGCCCGGTTTCGGCAGCACGACGCCCTTCTCCGCCGCCCAGGCGCGCAGCAGCACGTCGGGAATCTGGATGAGAATCCCGGCCCCATCACCCATCAGGGGATCAGCGCCAACCGCGCCACGATGATCGAGGTTCAGCAGGATCTCAAGGCCGCGCGCAATCGTCTCGTGCGATTTTTCGCCCTTGATATTGGCGATGAAGCCGACGCCGCACGCGTCATGCTCATTACGCGGATCATACAAGCCCTGTTGACGAGGAAAATTCATTCCGCCCCTTCACCCTCTTCCCAGCCAGCCGAAGCCGGACTGTGTCTCAGCCGACGCCCAAAAGCACCGAATCCTTGGAATGCGAACCTCGCGTTATGCCCCAACGCGCGCGATTCGCAAAATCGGCCACTGACGGAAGGAAAACGGACGGTCAAGCTCCGCTCGCTTCCCGCCCGGCGATGCGGTAGCAGCGCGGGATGAATCCCGCTCCCGTCGCGCCTTTCCATGCGATCACGATTTCCCGTCTGGCGCACCAACTCCAGACTGACGGTCGTTCGATCATTCATATGGAATTCGGCCAGCCTTCGACCGGCGCGCCGCCCCGCGCGATCGAGACGGCGAGGCGCATGCTGGACGCCGAACCCGGCGCCTATTGGGAAAGCCCTCTGCTGCGCGAGCGCATCGCCCATCTCTATGCCGACCGCCACGGGCTGGACATCGCGCCCGACCGGATCGTGTTGACCTGTGGCGCCAGCCCGGCGCTGGTGCTGGCACTGACCGCCCTCTTCCAGCCTGGCGACCGCATCGGCTTCGTGCGCCCTGGCTATGTCGCCTATCGGAACACGATCGCAGCGCTCGGCCGCGTGCCGGTCGAGATCGAGGCAGACCGCTCCACCCGCTTTCAGATCGCCGCGAGCCATATTGAAGCGCTGGACGAGACGCCTGCAGGCATCATCGTCGCCAGTCCGGCGAACCCGACCGGAACGATGGTCGACAGAGCCGGTCTCGCGGACATCGCGACTGTCTCGAAACGACGCGGCATCCGGATCATCTCGGACGAGATCTATCACGGCCTGAGCTATGGCGAGCCGGCCCATTCGATGCTCGAATTCGATGGGCAAGCGATCGTGATCAACAGCTTTTCGAAATATTTCTCGATGGTTGGCTGGCGCCTGGGCTGGATCGTGGCGCCGCCGGGCGCAAGTGACACGCTACGCGCCTATCTCGGCAACATGTTCCTGACCGCGCCCAGCCTCTCGCAGCATGCGGCGCTCGTGGCCATGGACGAGACCGACGTGCTGGAGCGTCATCGCGAAACCTACCGCCGCAACCGCACCCTCCTGCTGGAAGCCCTGCCGCAACTCGGCCTCGGCGAGATCGCGCCGCCCGATGGCGCCTTCTATATCTGGGCCAATGTGAGCGCCTTCACTAACGACAGCCTCGATTTCTGCCGTCGCCTGCTGGTCGACACCGGGATGACGATCGCTCCCGGCATCGACTTCGATCCCGTCAACGGCCACCGATTCATCCGCTTCTCCTTCGCGGTCGGCGAGGATGAGACCCGCGAGGCGATCGGACGCTTCGAGCGATGGCTGCGACATCAGCCGCGAATAGCCAGAGAAGATTAGCCGCCATTGACTCGGCATCGCTCACATTCTGCACTGCAATACAACATTGGTGCGGTGGAGAGTGTTGATGAGTCAGACGGCGGCAATCCCGGACCATGTTCCGCCCGAGCTGGTCGGCAGCTTCAATCTCTACAAGTCGCCGCAGATGATGCCGACGCCGATGGGCGATCCCCACGCGGCGACCAGTCGGCTCCATCGATCCCGGCCTCGCGCAGACTGGCGGCAAGGCCATTCTTCGAAAAACCCGGCCGTCGGGATAGCGGCACAGCGCGGACATCGATCACGCGTTCGACACCCGCCGCCTGCAGTGCCGCGATGAACTCCGCCTAGGTCACCCCTTCATCGCCGATGGTAAACAGCTTCATGGCGCCATCATAGGCGCCATCGCTCAGATGAGGTAGCCCACCTCGTACAGTCCCCAGCGACGCCTTTCGAAGGACAGCGGGACGAACACGCTGCGAAGCGCGCGATAGCGGCCATCACCGAAGTCCTGGCGGTATGTGTAGAGGAACCAGTCGCCGTCGCTGTCGAGCGCGTCCCGTGTCTGGCGATCCATGAAGATCTGGCGATTGCGGCAATTTTCAAGATTCCAACGCCGATCCCCAGCACGCTGCGGATGGCTTTTTTCGCTGATATGGGTCGGCAGGAAGCCGTTGCGGTCAATCAGGCAGCAGCCGACCACGCGGCCGTCCCGGGCAGTCTCGCTGTCGAGGACCGGCCTGATCTCCGCATCGGCGAAGCGCACGAATCCATTGAGGAACTGGATCGGATCGGTACCGTCTACGATCTGATAATTGGTATCGAAGAGCCGTTCCATCGTTAGGCGGCCGCTTGCCAGCCCCATCGTGATGACCGCATGGATGCGCTCCGCGCCCTCCAGAGCCAGCCGCACGAAACGGGTGTCGGCCATTTCGATACCGCTATGGCCCACAAGGTTGAAGATTGCGTTCGAGGAGGATTCCAGCATGTCGAGCTGGTCCCGTGCCTCCGTGAGCTGCGAAAGGTTGGCGGCGGCGGTTCCCGCAAAACTGTCCAGCCCTTTGCCTAGCGTATCGACATGCCGAGTCACATGATCACCGCAATGTTCGATCGCGGCGGTGCTTTGATCAAACTGGACGATCAGCGCAGCGATGGCTTCTAGCGCGGCAGAGATCGCATCGGCGCGGGCCCGCGCTTGACGCCCGCGATCCGCGCCGGAATGGAGATCGTTCATCACGCGGCGCGCCTTGCCTTCGAGCAGGCCGATCGTTTCTGAAACCGTGGTGGTTGCTTCCCCGGCATGGCGGGCGAGTCGCTTCACCTCTGCTGCGACGGCAGCGAAACCGCTTGCTTCATCCCCCGCACGCGCGGCCTCGATCGAAGCATTAATCGCAAGAATCGACGTTTGGCGGGCCATGGTCCGGAGATTCTCGGAAATCGAGGCGACATCTTCGATGGCGCGCGCGAAATCAGCGAGTTCATCACCCATCCGCACGACATCTTCGATCAGGGCATTGATCTCGGAAAGGGCGGACAGCGCGCTATGATGGCTCTCGGTAACAAGCGCTGTGGCGCGGCCAGCAACGAAGCGGATTTCCTGGGCGGCCCCATTTGCTTCATTCTGCAGCTTCGCAAGTTGGTCAACGCTCTGGTGCAACATTTCCAACCGGTTGTGCTCCGACTGGATTCTGAGGCTGACCTCCGTGACGAAACCGACCGTCTCGCTGCATCGCAATGCGAGCGCGCCGCAACGTTCACCTATATCCGCAAGGAAGTTATTTTCTATGATTTCATGCTTCAATCGTGCGTCCCCTTGACGACAGCATGCGCATATTTTGATGCAACGCAATAAGAATTGATTCTAATTGGTGAAAATCGGATTAAGGTGCCATGTTCCTGAACTTTCTCGATGAACTCCGCAGCGCCGGCATCCCAGCTTCCCTCAAGGAACATCTCGTGCTGATTGACGCGCTCGATCGCGAGGTAATCGAGCGGCGGCCGGACGATTTCTATTATCTGGCCCGCGCAACCTTCGTGAAGGATGAAGGGCTGCTAGACCGGTTCGATCAGGTGTTCGCGAAGGTCTTCAAGGGCGTCTTTGCCGATACCAACGAGGCCAGGCCCGACATCCCCGAGGAATGGCTGCGTGCCGTCGCCGAGAAATATCTGTCGCCGGAGGAAATGGAGAAGATCAAGGCGCTTGGCTCCTGGGAAGAGATCATGGAGACGCTCAAGAAGCTCTTGGAGGAACAGCAGGGCCGCCATCAGGGCGGCAACAAGTGGATCGGCACCGGCGGCACCTCCCCCTACGGAAATTCGGGCTACAATCCGGAGGGCGTCCGTATCGGAGGGACGAGCAAGCACAAGCGCGCGATAAAGGTCTGGGAAAAGCGCGAGTTTCGAAATCTCGACAATGATGTCGAGCTGGGCACCCGCAATATCAAGATGGCGCTGCGCCGTCTGCGCCGCTTTGCCCGCACGGGCGCGGCCGATGAACTCGACCTCGACGGGACTATCAACGGCACGGCGCGCAAGGGCTGGCTCGACATCCACATGCGTCCCGAGCGACACAACGCGGTGAAGCTGCTGCTTTTCCTGGATGTGGGCGGATCGATGGACCCGCATATCAAGCTGTGCGAGGAGTTGTTTTCAGCCGCCACCTCCGAGTTCAAACATCTCGAGTTCTTCTACTTCCACAATTGCGTCTATGAAGGTGTGTGGAAGGACAATCGCCGCCGCTTCACTGAACGCACGCCCACTTGGGACGTGCTGCACAAATATGGCCATGACTATAAACTCGTGCTAGTCGGCGACGCGGCGATGAGCCCATACGAGATCAGCCATTCCGGCGGTTCCGTCGAGCATTTCAACGAGGAAGCGGGCGCGGTTTGGATGGAGCGCTTGACCCGCATATATCCCGCCGCGGCGTGGTTGAATCCGGTCCCGGAGAAACATTGGAGCTATTCGCAATCGACCGGGATCATGCATCAGCTGATGGACGGACGGATGTTTCCGCTGACGCTGTCGGGGCTTGAGGACGCCATGCGGACGCTGTCGCGAAAAACCTAACTTGCGCAACCAACTCGCCCGTTGGAGAGTTCAAATGGGCTACCGACTTTACGTCGATGCCCAAAGCGCAAAAGGATAATGGGGCGGATGTGTGACTTGATTTATGCCCCAGACCTTTGATTTTCCTTCCCATCTCACGGCCGAAGGCCGCTACGAGCTTCTGGTCAACGCGGTAAATGATTACGCGATCTACATGCTCGATGCGACCGGCCGCATCGCAACATGGAATGCCGGCGCGCGCCGCTTCAAGGGCTATGAGGCGGACGAAATCATCGGCCAGCATTTCTCGCGGTTCTTCAAGGAGGCCGACCGCGCTGCAGGGCTTCCGGAACAGATCCTCGCCACAGCCGCCCGCGAAGGGCGGTATGAAAATGAAGGCCGGCGCGTGCGCAAGGACGGCAGGGAAATCTGGGTCCATGTCGTCGTCGATCCGATCCGTGGTGAGAAGGGGGAATTGCTCGGGTTCGCCAAGATCACCCGGGATATAACCGAGCGGAGAAATGCCGACCGAGCGCTGTTCAGAAGCGAGCAGCAGTTCCGGATGCTGGTGCAGGGCGTTCGCGATTATGCGATCTGCATGCTCGATCTCGAAGGGAATATCACCAACTGGAACGCGGGGGCCGAGCTAATCAAGGGGTATACCGCGGACGAGATCATCGGCCAGCATTTCTCGCGTTTCTACACGCCCGAGGACCGCACGGCCCGCGAGCCAGAAAGGGCAATTCAAACCGCGCTTGTCGAAGGCCGCTATCAGCGCGAGGCACAGCGCGTGCGCAAAGACGGCACCCGATTCTGGGCGGATGTCGTGATCGATCCGATCCGCGACGAAACCGGCACGGTGGTCGGCTTCGCCAAGATCACCCGCGACGTGACCGAGCGTCGGCATGCCCAGGAGGAACTCGAAGCCGCGCGGGCCGCCTTGTTCCAAAGCCAGAAATTGCAAGCGCTCGGTGAGCTTACCGGCGGCATCGCGCATGACTTTAACAATCTCATGACCGTGATCCGCGGTTCGGCCGAATTGTTGGCGACGGCGGACATGCCCCGCGAGCGACAGGATCGATATCTGAAAGCGATTCTCGAAACCGCGGACAGGGCCACGACGCTGACCGGGCGTTTGCTGACATTTGCACGGCGTCAGACTCTCAAGACCGAAAGCATCGATCTGGAGATCAGGCTCGATGCCCTCGGGGAGGTGCTATCGAGCACCTTGGGCAGCCGCATACGGGTCGTCATCGACGTGGAACCCGGCATAAGCCTGATTGCAGCGGATGCCACCGAACTGGAAAACGCATTATTGAACGCGGCGATCAACGCGCGGGACGCCATGCCCCAAGGCGGAACGCTCACGATCAGCGCCCGCAATGTTGCCGATGAGGAAGCCGTCTGCCTCACGGTCGCCGATACCGGACATGGCATTCCCGAAGACTTGCTCGATCGCGTGTTCGAACCCTTCTTCACCACCAAACCGGAGGGCAAGGGAACAGGCCTTGGCCTGAGCCAGATCCACGGATTTGCAGCACAGAGCGGAGGACGTGCGACCATTCGGTCGACCGTCGGGGAAGGCACGACCATCAGCCTCTATCTACCGAAATCCACCGAGAGTCCTCAAGGACGAGTCGTCGTGCCGCCGGCATCGGTCAGCTGGGCCAATCTGAGCGTTCTCCTTGTGGAGGATAACGATCACGTCAGGCAGTTCGCGCGCGCGTTGCTTGAAGAGATGGACGCCAGGGTAACGGTGGCCGCTTCCGCCGAGGCGGCTGAGGACATTCTAAAAACCGGGAATTTTGACCTGATCTTCTCCGATATAGTGATGCCTGGAAAAACGGGGCTGGAGATGGCACGCGCCATCAGAAGCCGTGATGCTGGCCAGCCAATCTTGCTTGCCACCGGATATAGCCGCGAAGTCGTCAGCGGAGAGGCGGAGGGGTTTCGTATCGTGCAAAAGCCATATGGCGCAGAGACGCTTTCGAAAGCCGTGGCGGAGGTACTTTCGGATAGGGAATTGTCCGCTGCCTAATATAGCCGGAAGTTCCGCCGTTCTTTTTCCCAAACCTTCTCGTCCGATACAGCCAATCCATCGAGGTCGCCAGGTTGGCCGGCTGCGTCGTCCACCCATTCGCGCAGGAGCGGCGAGCCGTTGATCACATCGATCGCCAGCTTACCGACGGCATATTCGTAGGGGAAATCACGCCATAGATCATAGTCGGGATACAGGCGCCGCACTGCCTTGAACGCGAGCGCCTGCACGCGCCACGGCCGGAACGCGGCATGATCGTAGCCTGGCCCCTCAGCGTGAATATGCACGCCGGAACATAGCCTACCGACATGCTTGTGGAAGGTCGGTTCGAACCAGCAGTCGCGCAGGGTGCAGCCATCAAGCCAATCGGGCGCCAGAATGCGCATTTCGGCGATCACCGCCCGTGCATCGATGTCGGGCGCGCCGAACAGTTCCAGCGGACGGGTCGTCCCACGCCCTTCGGAGAGCGTAGTCCCCTCCAGCATCACCGTACCGGCATAGGCGCGCGCCATGTTGACATTCGCGGCATTGGGGCTCGGATTGACCCATATCCGATCCGGTGGCCAGCCGAAGCCTGAGGCGGCATCGGGTTGCCAGCCCTCCATCGCGATCACCTCATAATCGACGTCGAGCTTGTAATGCGCGACGAACCAGTGGCCGAGCTCACCTAGCGTCAGCCCATGGCGCATCGGGATCGGGCCGGCTCCGACAAAGCTTTCCCAACCGGAGCGCAGGCTCAATCCCTCCACGGGCCGGCCGGCCGGGTTGGGACGATCGAGCACGATCACGCGCTTGCCGTGTTTCGCGGCGGCTTCGAGCATATAGAGCAAAGTCGTGATGAAGGTGTAGATGCGGCAACCGACGTCCTGCAGATCGATCAGCAGCACATCGAAACTGTCCAGCATCGAGTCGGTCGGTCGGCGGACCTCGCCATAGAGGCTGAACACCGGCATGCCGTGGACCGGATCAGCGAAATCCGCCGACTCGACCATATTGTCCTGCTTGTCGCCGCGCAGGCCATGCTGCGGGCCGAAGGCGGCGCTGAACCTGATCTCGGGCAGCGCGCCGAGCGCATCGAGCGCATGCGTTAAATCCGCAGTGACCGATGCAGGGTGTGCGAGCAACGCTATGCGCTTCCCCACGAGCGGCGCGCGCAAAGCCGGTTCGGCGATCAATCGGTCGAGTCCGAATTTCATGCGCCGCTTGCTGCCGGGAGTTCGAGCGCAAAGCAATCGTCATGATGAAAATCCGGCTTGCCTGACGGGTGCACGAGTGCCCAATAGGATTTGAGGCCGTCCCGTTCCTCGATGACCGCAGAAAGGCCGACACGCCAGCGCCCTGCTGGTATCGGCGATAGGTCAACCGTCACGACGATACGGCAATCAAGGCGCCGTATTTCAGGCGGGTCGATATCAAGGTCGCGCATACCCGCGCGGTAGCCCTCGAACGCATAGGCCGCCCATGCGCCCGAGGGCGAGAAATTGAATTCATAATAGCCGTCAGATTCCTCCGGCTTCACAAAAAGCTCGAAGCAGGTAGTCTTCCAAAGGCCGTCGGTTCTGGCCGGCGGGGCAGGGACGGCCGAACGCACCTCCCCCCCTCCCTTCAAGAGAAAGGTCAGGCCGACGGCACCCTTCCCGCGTTCAGGATAATCGCGCTCGAGTTGCACGGAAATACGTTCAACGCGGGATGGTGGAAAATCCGGATGCGCCAGCAGGTTCACGATATCCGAATTACAGACCCCATGGACTCTAGCGAACAAAAAAATTGGGCCGCCCCGAAGAGCGGCCCAGTAGGCTTTTCAGCCTGCTAGGGAGAAAGCTGCCGAACAACGGCACCTGATTTCCCCTATATATCGAAGAGGGTAAACGAAGGATGAACGAACTCGTTAAGTTTCGTTCAGCGTGGATGGCGGATCGGCGGCGAATCGCATTCGCCGGTACGTCTGGCCTCGGCGTCAAACGCAAAGGGCATCCGGCCCGTGATTCCCTGGCTGTTGATCCGTACCAGCCGAGGGGTTTCGACAAGCAGCGAGGTTCGGCCCCAACCCGATCCCGGGCAAGTGTAATGCACCGTCGCCCGATCGGCCTTGTCCGCGATGATCAGCCGGCCGCATGCGGGGCCCGGATGGGCGACCTGCACCAATGGCTCGATATCCTGAAGGCACATTCGCCGCACCGAACCGTCATCCTGAGTGATCGTCCAGCTTCCGGGCGTGATGGCGTGCGCGGAGGCGAGCTGGCTCGGCGCACCAGGGGACGCGACCGTCGCGGCCAACAACAAGATCAGGTTCCAGTCCATGTCCCCCTGCCCCCAAGATCTTGATCGTTTCAGGCTGAATCATCCTGAAACGTGAATCAAGGTCTCGACTCTTTGAATAGAGCCTGATCCACGCCATCGGGGGGAGCGCAAAGCGCTTCCACCTCAGACGCTCAGGCTCTAAAAACGCGAGCGCCCCGTACCACATATGATATAGGGCGCGAAAGGATCAGATCGTGACGGGATCGATACCAAAGCTGAGCGCGCAATAGGCGCAATCGACCCGGATCAACCCATCCTCACCAATCATATCCTTGCGCTCTTCAGCCGAAAATTTAGCAATCACGCTGCGGATATGATCAAGATTGCACCGACAGCCCTTGGCGAAGCTGGTGCTCGGCGTGGTGTGCACCTCTTCCTCATTGAAAAGCCGCCAGAGCAGGCCCTCCAGCGTCAGACCAGAGTCGAGCAATTCCGCGCGGCTGACGGTTGAGGCGAGCGCCTCGACATGCTCCCATTCGGGATGATCGAGGCGGGTGTGGATGCGGTCGCGCCCTTCCTCGCCCTCCGGTAGATGCTGGAGGAGGAGGCCAGCGGCGATATGCCCCTTTTCCTTGGCGGGCTGTACGGCGAGACGGACCAGACTCGGAATCTGCTCGGACTGGCTGAAATAGCTCTCGGCCGCCTCGGCGAGCGAGCCGCCTTCGAGCGGGACGATGCCCTGATAGCGCTCCCCGGTCAGCGCCTGATCGAAGGTGATGGCGAGATAGCCCCTGCCGAACAGCGCGAACAGTGACGGATCAGCGGGTGCCATCGCCAGCTTTTCGGGATCATGGCGGAGATAGCCACGCAACTCGCCGTTGCGATAGTCGCAGACGAGCAGGTCGATGACGCCGCCCTCGGTCTGCGCCTGGATGGTGAGCTGGCCCTCGGCGTTCTTGAGCGTGGTGCCCAGCAGAGCGGTCAGCAGCAGCGCCTCGGCCAAGACACGCTCGATCAGCGGCGGATAATTATGGTTGGCAAGGATTTCATCGAGCACCGGCCCCAGCCGAACAAGGCGGCCACGCGCATGGCGCTCGGGGATGGTAAAGCCGAGCGCCTCATCGACCGTGAAATGCGCACCATGGCCATTACCGTCAGCCAATTCATCAAACTCCGTGGGACACGATGTCAAATGGGGTCGTGCCCTCGAAACTCAACCGATCAGCCCGAAGCACCAGAGCAGGACCGCCTTTTGGGCGTGAAGGCGGTTTTCGGCCTCGTCCCACACCGCCGATTGCGGGCCGTCGATCACGGCATCGACCACCTCCTCGCCGCGATGGGCGGGAAGACAGTGAAGAAACAGGGCTTTCGGATCGGCCGCCGCCATGATTTCCGGCGTCACCTGATAGGGCATCATCGCCGCCAGCTTTTCCTGTGCCTGTGCCTGCCCCATCGAAATCCAGGTGTCGGTAACCACCACGTCCGCACCGGCGACGGCCGCCATCGGATCACGCTCGAAGCGAACATCGCCGCCGCGCCGCTTGGCCTCGGCCACGACTTCTGGCGACGGATCGTAGCCGTCGGGGCAGCCTATGCGCACGCCGAAACCCAGCAGGCTTCCGGCCTCGATGATAGAATGGAGGACGTTGTTGCCGTCCCCGAGCCAGGCCCATTGCGTGCCGGCGAGCTTCGCGCGATGTTCAATTACTGTCTGAAGATCGGCCATTATCTGACAGGGATGGCTATGATCCGTCAGCCCATTGATCACCGGGATGGTTGCATGAGCGGCCATCTCCGTAAGCTTGGCGTGATCGTCGGTGCGGATCATGATCGCATCGGCGAAGCGCGAGAGGACGCGCGCGGTATCGGCGATGGTCTCGCCCCGACCGAGCTGCGTGGTTCCGGCGTCGAGAATGATCGTGGAGCCGCCGAGTTGCCGCATCGCCATGTCGAACGACACGCGCGTGCGGGTCGAGTTCTTTTCGAAGATCATCGCGAGCGTGCGCCCCGCGAGCGGAGCGTCGGCGTCGAGCTTGCCCTTGGGCCAGCCGGCGCGAGCCTGCTTGCGGCTCATCGCCTCGTCGAGCATCGCCGCGATGGCATTGCCGCCCGCGTCGGAGAGATCGAGGAAGTGGCGGACGGTCATAAAATCCTCCCCATCTCGGATGGGGAGGGGGACCATGCGCAGCATGGTGGAGGGGCCTCGCGGGAGGGAAATTTTCCCCCCCCCCCCCCCCCTCCCCCCCCCCCCCCCCCCCCCCCCCC
>Ga0081455_10002788_pt1 | contig 20571 bp, 16 predicted proteins | sample TabmetS3T2R1_FD_70207 | JGI IMG/M metagenome (GOLD analysis project Ga0081455, IMG submission 70207) | Tabebuia heterophylla rhizosphere microbial communities from the University of Puerto Rico - S3T2R1 | ecosystem: Host-associated > Plants > Roots > Rhizosphere ...
CCGCTGTTCCGGGGCAAGCGCAGGACAAGCTCACCGTGTGGTGGGTCAAGGGCTTCTACAAGTCCGAGGACGATGCGCTGTACGCCGCGATCAAGAAGTACGAGCAGAAGACCGGCACCAAGATCGAGCTGTCGCAGTACGCCGTGCAGGACATGAACGCGAAGTCGGTCGCGGCGCTCGACGCCGGCACCGTGCCGGACATCGCCTATTCCGACACCTACGACGTGCAGACCGCCGGCAAGTGGGCGTTCGACGGCAAGCTCGAGGACCTCTCCGACGTTCTCGTGCCGATGAAGGATCGCTTCGAGCCGGTCGCGCTCTCGACCGCCAACCTCTACAGCGACAAGGCCAAGAAGAAGGCCTACTACGTCTTCCCGATCAAGCAGCAGACGCTCCACATCCAGTACTGGAAGGACATGCTGGGCCAGGCCGGGTTCAAGGAAAGCGACATTCCCGGCACGTGGAAGGAATACTGGTCGTTCTGGTGCGACAAGGTGCAGCCTGGCATCCGCAAGGCCACCGGCCAGCGCCTCTACGGCACCGGTTTCCCGATGGGCGTGGAGTCGACCGATTCCTTCCAGTCGTTCCTGAGCTGGGTCGACGCCTACAACGTCAAATTGGTCGACGATTCGGGCAAGCTCCTGGTCGATGACCCGAAGGTCAAGCAGGGCCTGGTGGCGGCGCTCACCGACTACACCCAGCCCTACATCAAGGGCTGCACGCCGCCGTCGTCGACGACGTGGAAAGATCCCGACAACAACGTCGCTTTCCACAACAAGACGATCGTGATGACGCACAACTACACGATCTCGATCGCCGCCAAGTGGCTCGACGACGCCAACAACGAGACGCTGACCGCCGAGCAGCGCGCCGCTGGCCGCAAGGCTTATGACGAACTGATCGCAACGTCGGGCTTCCCCAAGAAGCCGGACGGCTCGCCGATGGTCTATCGCACGGCAGTGAAGGTGGGCGTGATCTTCGAGGCCTCGAAGAACAAGGCGAAGGCCAAGGAGTTCCTGAAGTTCATGCTCGAGGAGGACAATCTCCGGCCCTACGTCGAGGGCGCGCTCGGCCGCTGGTTTCCGGTGACCTTGGCCAGCCAGGCGAGCCCGTTCTGGCAGGCCGACAAGCATCGCAAGGCGGTGTACGACCAGTTCAAGGCCGGCACGACGCCGTTCGAGTTCACCAAGAACTACAAGTTCACCATCCTCAACAACGAGAATGCCTGGGCCAAGGCAATGAACCGCGTGGTGAACGAGAAGGTGCCGGTCGACAAGGCGGTCGACGAGCTGATCGCCCGCATCAAGGAAGTGGCGGGCTGATCTTCCCGCTGTCACCGAGTACCGCGTAGTGAGCACGACAACCATCGAACCAGTGGCCCGCCGGGAGACGCCCCGGCGGGCCGTGTTGGGCTTTGCCTTGTCGGAAAAGCAGGCCTGGAGCCTGCTGTTCGTTGCCCCCTATCTCGCGGTCTTCCTGGGCTTCGTTGTCTTGCCGGTGGGCTACGCCTTCTGGCTGGCGCGCAGTCCCAGGCTCTATGTCGAGCTGGCGAACGATCCGATCTTCCTGCGTACGGTCGTGAATACCCTGGTGTTCCTGATCGTGGCGATCAACGTGAAGATGGTGATCGCGCTCTTCCTGTCGGGCTTTTTCACGCACAAGCGCTGGTGGGTGAAGGTGCTGGCCGTGCTGTTCGTGCTGCCGTGGGCGGTGCCGTCGATTCCCACCATCATCTCCGTGCGCTTCATGCTCAATCCCGAATGGGGCGTGATCAACACCTTGATCTTCTCGCTGACCGGCGACGACGGACCGAACTGGCTGAACGATCCGACGCTCGCGCTGTCGCTGTCGATGGTCGTCCATATCTGGAAATCGCTGCCGTTCTGGACCCTGATCCTGCTGGCCGGCCGCCTCGCGATCCCGCTCGAGCTCTATGAGGCGGCGTCGGTCGACGGCGCCGGCGCCTGGCATCGCTTCCGCTACATCACCTGGCCGTCGATCAGCACGCTTTACGTCACCTGCACGCTGCTCTCGATGATCTTCACCGTCGGCGACTTCAACAGCGTCTACCTGTTGACCGGCGGCGGCCCGGCCGATCTCACGCATGTGCTGGCCACGCTCGGCATTCGTTACCTGCGGCTCGATCAGCTTGGATTGGCGATGGCATCCATCGTGTGCGCCCTGCCGCTGATCCTGCCGCTCGTTTACTTCATGATGAAGCGGCTCTCACGATGACGCGCACAAAGATCCTGCGCAACGTCAGCACCGAAGCAGGCCTGCTGTTGATCGGCATCCCGGTCCTGCTGTGGACCCTGATCCCGATCTACCACATGTTCCTGTTCGCGATCTCGCCCAAGGATGCGGCGTTCTCCGGCCAGCTCTGGCCGACCAACCCGACCCTGCGCAATTTCGAGATCGTGTTCGGCCAGAAGCACCATTTCCTCTACAATTTCTGGCTGCAGATGTTCAATTCGGTGGCGATCTCCTGCGCCACGGCGGTGCTGACCTTGCTGATCGCCAGCGCCGCCGCCTTCGCCATCAGCCGGCTGCGCATGAAGGGCGGCCGCCTGGTGATGAACCTGGCGCTGTTCACCTATTTCATCCCGGCCGCGTTCCTCGCGGTGCCCATGTACAAGACCATGGGCATGTACGGGCTCTTGAACAACGACTGGGCCCTGGTGCTGGCCATGGTGACGGTGGCCTCGCCCTATGCGATCTGGATCCTGCGCCAGGCGTCGGACAAGCTGCCGGTCGAGCTCGACGAAGCCGCGCTGATCGACGGCGCCTCGCCGTTCCAGCTCTTCCGCATGATCTATATCCCGCTGATGGTGCCGTCGCTGATCGCCGTCGGCACCTACGCCCTGCTGCTGGCGTGGAACGAGTATCTCTACGCCTTCCTGCTGCTGTCGCGCGAGACCGCGATCACGTTGCCGGTGGCGCTGGGCAACTTCCTGTCGGCCGACGATTCGCCGTGGGAGCTCCTGATGACGGCGGGCTTCATCTACGCGCTGCCGCCGGCAGCCATCTACTACGCCTTCCGCAGGTACATGTCGTCGGGCCTCACCGCAGGTGCGGTGAAGGGGTAGTCATTGGACCGCGGGCCTCCAGGCCCGCATCATGATCATGAGCGGGTCTGGAGACCCGCGGTCCGGCAAGAGTCTCACTCCGCCGGCTTCGCAGCAGGCGCACCGTGGCCGCCGTGCATCCGGGCTGTTTCGCTTGGCAGCGGCGCGAGGCCGGCGTATTTGGCACAGCCCAGCAGGATGGCGGCGATACCGAGGTAGCTGATCACCACGGCCGGAGAGCGGCCGATGCCCAGGGCCTCGGCGTGGATCAGGCCGAAGAAGGTGAACACCGCGCCGGCAGCGGCGAAGGCTGCGGCTTTCACGAAGTCGCGCTCGATGATGAACACCGTGATCGCCGCCAGCACGATGCCGGCGAGCGTGGCCCCACCGCCCAGGATCTCGAGGCCCTGGTAGAGCACGCCGGTCTGGTCGAGCTTGTCGAAGCCCAGCGCATGCGCAGATGTGCCAGCGGCGGCGAGCGCGCCGTCGATCTGCGTCTTGCCCCAGGCCGCGATCTGCGGCACCAGCGCCAGCACGATCGCCGGCGCATGGCGCGCCGGCGTCTCCTGGAAAGCCTGCGAGCCGATCAGCATGCCGATGTAGAGCAGGATCGGCAGGATGGCGACGACGGGGATCAGCGCCATCATCAGGGCGATGACGCCGAACCAGGCCAGCACGATCACCAGCGCGCCGGTGGCGGCGGAATAGCCGATGCGGCCGCCCATCGCCTTCCAGCCGGGGTGGCCGATATAGACGGCATTGATGAACGGGTTGCCCATCAGGCAGCCGATCAGGCTGACCACGCCATCGGCCGTCAGCACGCGTGTCGTCGGGAAGGAATCGCCGGCGGCCGCGGCGCTCTCGACATTGTCCATCGCCTCGACGAGGTCGTAGATGCCGAACGGGATCGCTGTCACCAGGATGATGCCGATGAACTGGAAGCCGCCGAACGTGTGGCTGATCGCCGGGATGGGATAGGAGAAGCCGAAGCTCGCGACGGCGGCCTTCACCCCCTCGATGCCGAGACCACCATAGCTGACCCCGAACAGGGTCGAGCCCCAGGCAATGACGGCGCCAACGATGATCGCCACCAGGCCGCCCGGCACGCCCTTGAAGTAGCGCACGCCGCCGAACCAATCGACCATGATGACGGCGAAGCAGACCAGCCCGATGACCGGGGTCATCGCCATCTGCGCGCCCGGCCGCATCGAGATGAAGGTGATCGAGATGCCGGCGAGCGAGCCCAGCAGGGCGGCGCGCGGCGTGATCTTGCGGATCCAGGGCGCCACGAAGCCGCCCGCCATCAGCACGAAGCTCTGCACGAACACCCAGGTCAGCCCCGCCTCCCACGCCTGGATGGGATCCTTGGTCGTGATCAGGATGGGCAGCATGACCACGAACACGACCACGAACATGTGCGGCACGCTGATGCCCGAGGGCAGGGCACAGACATCGCTGCGGCCGGTCTCCTTGGCCAGGCGATAGGCAAGCCAGGCGTAGTACACGGTGCTGAGGCAGAGCATCAGGCCGGTCGCCGGCAGGATGCGGCCGAACACCAGCTCGTCCGGCATCTTCAGCACGAAGCGCAAAAGACCGGTCAGCACCAGCATGTTGACCAGGATGTTGGTGCCGAAGCCGAAGAAGGCATTCCAGTCGCCCGGGACCCACAACTTTGGCTTGGTGATCGCGCTCGTGACAGCCATGTCAGCCCCCGCCGATTGCTGCAATGATGTCGGGTGAGTGACCCACCCAGCCGAAGATGCCGCCCTGGGCCTTGATCATCCTGAGGCCCATCTCCTGGAATTCAGGGAAGTAGGAGCCGACGCAATCCTCGGGAACCAGGCAGTCGTAGCCGCGGTCGTTGGCTTCGCGAACCGAGGTGTTGACGCACACCTCGGTGGTGACGCCGGTCACGACGAGCTGGCTGATGCCGCGATGCTGCAGGATCGAATGCAGGTCGGTGGCGTGGAACGCGCCCTTGCCGGGCTTGTCGATCACCGGCTCGCCGGGCTTGGGATAGAGCTCGGGGATGATGTCGTGGCCGGCCTCGCCGCGCACCAGGATGCGGCCCATCGGACCACTGTCGCCGATCGTCGTCTTGCCGCGGCCGCGCACCTTCTTCGACGGCGGCAGGTCCGACAGATCCGGACGATGGCCTTCCCGCGTGTGCATCACCAGCAGGCCGGCGGCGCGCCAGGCGGCGAGCAGCCGGCGGTTCGGCTCGATGGTGCGGCGCAGCTGCGAGACGTCATTGCCCAGCATCTCGCCGAAGCCACCGGGCTCCAGGAAGTCGCGCTGCATGTCGATGATGAGCAGGCCGCACTTCGCGGGCTGCAGCTCGAACGGATAAGGCTCGGCAGGAACGAAAGAGACGGCCTGCACCACAACTCCCCCGGAGCGAATCCGCCCCCGGATTATCGGTGCAATCGCCGTGCCAGCGGAGATCAGCTGCGGTCTTGCAACGACGCCATCGATGCGCGACAGCACGATGTCGATAGGCGAATCACATGCTTGCGATGATAGCCTTAATCGCGACGAACTCGCTCGCGATCACCGATCGGTCGACCTTGACGCCGTCGCGTGTGCGGGAGATTCGAGAGGCGCTCGGTCGGCCGGACATTCCCGTGATCGAACTTCGATACAGGGACGAAAGCGCAATATCCCGATGAGCATGCAGCGCAAGACGCTCCGACTTATACAGCCTCGCCTGAAGGGCACGCGGCTTTGCAAGGACGTTCTGGTTGTTCTGCCGACGGAACATCTTCTGAGAGGGTTTCTGTTCGAACGAACCCCCTACAAGGAGATGCATTATCTGTGGCGAGTCATCACGCCGCTCTACCACCCTGCCAATCACATCTACTTGGACTACAGCAAGAGGCTATCGAAGGGTGAATAGGTCCGGCTAAGCCGAGAAGGATTGGACCAAACCGCCGAGCGCATCGCAGCCATCATGTCTCCTGGACATTTGGGCTATCTTCGCCGTGTGCGCGGGCCGAAGGAATTCCTGAAGCATGTTGGCTGGATGGCCGGCAATACTCATTGGAATTTCAATGTGGATCTTGCGTTGACACACTACGTGCTTGGAGACGTCGATCAGTGCATCAAGATCCTTGAGCGTATCTCCTTCGAGGACATGCATCCTAAAGTGCGCGCATACATCCTTCCTTTCTTCACGGAGCTGAGGACAAGTCCTGCGGATGCAGCTTCTAGGGTTCAGGCTTGGGAGCGTGAGAACGTCGAAAGGTTGGGCTTGGCCGAAACGATGGTTGGTGCTGCCCAAGACCGGTAGGGCGGCCAAGCCTCTCAAGTTGCGGATGAGCCCTCCGCAGGTGTCGTATGCGATTGTGACCTCGGGCAGGGCTCACCTGGAAGCGAGCGCTGTCGCCGCTCCAGCGATCAGGCCTGGGCAGGCTGCAGCGGCGCGAGCGGGACGGCCCGCGCTGCCAGCCGTTTGCGGTCAGCCTCGGGCCGGATGAAGAGCACGCCGATCAGCCCGCCGGCGACCAGCAGGCAGCCCAGGATGGCATAGCCACGCTCGTAGCCCGCCAGCGGCGTGACGGCATTCTGGACGACGGCCCCCATGGCGAGCGGCGCGATGACACCCGCCAACGTGACGAGGGAGCCGGTGATGGCGAGCATGGCAGCCCGCTGGGGTTGGGGCGTGAGCTCGCTCACGATCATCGGCGTCACGACATAGATGGTGCTGCCGATCGCACCACCCACGACCACCAATGCAAGCTTCAGTCCCTCGCTCGGCATGCTGCTGACCAGCAGCAGCACGACACCGCCCAGCACGACCGTGCTGGCGGCGAAGGCGCCGCGGCAAAGCCGGCTCGACACGCCGGCCTTCTTCATCCGCTGCGAGAGCCAGCCGCCGCCCAGCACCACGAACATGCCGAAGATCCAGGGCAGGATGGTGAGATTGCCGCCGACCTGCTGGCTGAAGCCCAGGCCGTTCACCAGATACGAAGTGAACCAGGTGAGGCCGAGCGCCAGGCCCCAGTAGCTGGCAAAGCCCGCACAACACGACGCGACGATGCTGGGGCAGGTGAGCAGATAGCGGTAGGGGATGTGCTCGGCTCCCGGCGCGTCGCTGCTTGCCACGCCTGAGTCGACCAGCGTGCCCTCGCGACCAAAGGCCAGCCACAGGCCAGCCCACAGGAGTCCGGCGATGCCCAGCGCGCCGAAGGCCCAATGCCATGAATGGTGAACGATGATCCAGTTCAGGACCGGCACCGCGACGATCACGCCGAGCGCCGACCCCTGCGCAATGATGGCTGTCGGCACGCCGCGCAGCGGATCGGGGAACCATTTGTAGAGGGCGTGCGTGGCGACCGGCGCAGCGGGTCCCTCGCCGGCGCCCAGGACGATGCGGCAGGCGATCAGCACTTCCAGGCTCACCGTGCCCAGCATGGGGAACTGGACCAGCGACCAGATGATCGCCATCACCAGGAGCGTGTAGCGCGTCTGCACGCGGTTGGTGATGAAGCCCACCACGATCGCCGAGATGGCGAACAGGAAGAAGAACGACGACCCGATCAGGCCGAACTGTTCGGGGGAGAGCTTGAGGTCGGCCATGATCGGCTGGGCGGCGAGCCCGACCACGACCTTGTCGGCGAAGTTGATCAGCATGAAGAGGAAGAGCAGGGCGGTCATGCCCCAGGCCCCCTTCAGGGGCCGATCCTGCGCGGTCACCGTGGCGTCTCTCCCTCCGCTCGTCGATCGAGCTTGGCTGGCATGAGACAGGATCGCTGGCGCGCGATCAAGCCTTTGCAGGGTGCACGGATGACGATACAGGCACCTGCCTCCCGAGCGCTTGCCGGTCAGCTTCCGGGCGTATGAAGATCAGGCCGACGAGGCCGCCGGCGAGGAGCAGGAAGCCGAGGATGACGAAGCCGCGGTCGTAGCCTTCCAGGCGTGTCGCCGCACTCTGGAGTACTGCGCCCATGGCCAGGGGTGCCGCCACACCGCCCAGGGTCATGATCGAGTTGACGATGGCGAGCATGGCGGCGCGCTGTGATTGCGGCGCGAGCTCGCTCACGATCATGGGCACGACGACGAAGATGGTGCTGCCGACGGCGGTGCCGACGACCAGGATGCCGACCTTCAGGGCGGGCAGGGAGGCGAGCGCGATGAACGGCAGGACGCAGCCGCCCAGGATCATGGTCAGGCAGGGGAAGAGGCCGCGGCTGATGCGACTCGAGACGCCGCTCGTCTGCAACGTCTGCGAGATCCAGCCGCCCAGCAGGACGACGACCGTGCCGGCGAGCCAGGGCAGGACGCTGAGGTCGCCGCCTGTCGTCTGGCTGAAGCCCAGCCCCTCGACAAGGTAGGAGGTGAACCACGTCAGGACCAGCGCGAGGCCCCAATAGCTGGCGAAGCCGACGCAACAAGCGGCCACGATGCTGGGGCAGAGAAGGAGCCGGCGGTAGGGCACGTGGCCGCCCTGAGGGCCACCTTGAGCCGTCTCGTCGGCGGTGACTTCGCCGGTGAGCGTGCCTTCGCGGCCCAACGCCAGCCACAGCACGGCCCACAGGAGGCCGGCCGCGCCCAGGGCGCCGAACGCCCAGTGCCACGAATAGTGGACGATGATCCAGTTGAGCAGCGGCACGGCGACGATGACGCCGACTGACGATCCCTGCGCCATGACGGCGGTCGGCAGGCCGCGCAGGGAATCGGGAAACCACTTGTAGACAGCGTGAAGCGCCACCGGATAGGCGGGGCCCTCGGCGACGCCCAGCAGGATACGGCTGGCCAGCAGGATCTGGAAGGAAGCCACGCCCACCAGGGGGAATTGGACCACCGACCAGAGCACTGCCATCGCGAGCAGGGCGCGCCTGGCGGGCGTGCGGTTGGTGACGAACCCGGTGAGCACCGCCGACACCGGGAACAGCAGGAAGAACGCCGAACCCAGGGCGCCGAACTGCTCCGGCGACAGCTTCAGCTCGTCCATCATCGGCTTCGCGGCAAGACCGACCACGGCCTTGTCGGCGAAGTTGATCACCATGAAGAGAAAGATGAGCGCGGTAATGCCCCACGCGCCTTTGAGCGGACGATCGTTGGCCGTCAGTGTGCACCCTCCGCTCGCCTCGGCGAGCCCCCGGCCGCCATCAGACCGGAAACGCCGGAGACACGCAAGGTCGTCGGCGCTAGCGGGCCAGCCAGAGCGGCCGCCCACCCACCGAACCAAAGATCACGCTGTGCTCGGTCGTGGAAGCCATTCCCATCGGCACCATCGGGACGCCGGCGCCGACGAAGTCCCTGCTCCTCTCGACGCCATTCTCGGAAAGCTTCACTGAAAACACTTCCTCCGAGACCCAGTGTGGCGTCCTGCCCTCGGGGATACCCATTAATCGTGCGGCATGGCCAACGATCTCGAGGGCGTCGCCGATCTTGTGGATTCCCCTGCCGGACGTCTCGAAGGGGGAGGCATCCCGCCACAACAGCTTCATCGATCCGTCGTTGCCGATCCGGTAGGCGGCAGCACGCTGCAGGCGACCGCACAGGCCGCTGCTGTCTCCCACGACGATCCAGCCATCGTCGACGGAGACCGCGTTCCTGGCCTGGAAGCCGTCGATCCGCAGCCGCTTCCTTTCCACGAGCGCGCCGGGGTCGAAGAGAACGATGTCGGCTGCATCGCCTTCCAGGCATTGCACGGCATCGCCCAGGCTGTTGACCATATGACCTTCACGGCCGGCCTTCATCCGTGCCCCGTGACTGATGGCGACCAGGCCGGCATTCTTCTCGACGTTCAAGATACCGGAGTGGATCGACTCTCTGCGGATCGGAAGCGGGAGCGATGTCTTCGCCCTGCCGTCCGGCGCGATGCGGATCAACGAGAGGTCGGGTCCGACCAGGACGATGGCCGACTGGTCCTGGTCGATGGCGACACCCATGATCGCCGAAGTCTCCGCCCGCGCCTCGAATCGGTGAGTCCAGGCGGGCTGGCCATCGTGCCGCAAGGCGCGCAAGACCGGCACGCGCGAGGAGTCGAGGCCGCCGACATAGATCAACCGGTCGCTGGCAGCGACGGGGCCGGGGCCAATGTCGTCGTCGACGATCTCCCATTGGATGGTTCCATCGAGCGCCTGGCGCCGGACCTGCGAGCCCGACGCCTTGCCGCTCGAGCTGACGAAGTCGCCGTTGAGCGGAGCCGCGAAGACAGTGGTCCCGTGCATCGATGGGTCGACGGGCCGGAAAGCCGCGAGGTCGCGGGCGGGACCCTCCCCGGGTGTGTTGAGCGTCACGGCGCCATCGCCCAGAGTGATCAATGCCGCCCAAAAACGGGGATGCAACAGGGGCCGAGGCGTGGACCCGTCAAGGTGCTTGCGGACGGCGATCGCCAGGGCGTCCGCGATCGGCACGTTGCCGTCGCGCGCGGCGCGGAAGGTCTCGGCGATCAAGCTCCGCGTGAGCGAGCTCTCGATGGGCCACAGCGATGCGATCATCGAGGGAACGCCGGCGATGGCAAAGGAGGTGGCGAGGCCCTGGATGCCGCCATCGATGATCGATGGCTCGTACCGGGCCGAATTGCAGGCCGACAGAACGGCCAGCCGGGCGCGCAGCGGCAGTGCCGCGATCTGGCTTGCCGCCAGCTCGCCGTCGCCGAGGACAAGCGATGGTTCCTTCAATCCGGGAAGCTCCTCGCGGATCAGGCCATGGGTCGCGAGGTGGACGATGTCGAACTCCGACAGCGGCTGCAGCCGAAACGCCTCTTCCGTCGCGGAGTCGCGGCGGAGAAGGCGGGTCTTCGCCTTGTCGAACAGGCGCGCCACCTCCTGCAGCTCCTCGGACGCTTCGGGCAGCTCGGCGAGGGCATTCGCCTTCTGCGCGAGGCGGGGATCGCCGATCCCGAGATAGTCCAGCGTGGCTCTCCTGGTCTTCGACAGCGTCCTGGTCGCGACGAAGGCCTCGATCGATGTCGTCCGGACGAAGGAATGCTCCCGGATCAGCCAATGCGCGGCGCGCAGGTCGAAGCCGGAGCCCATCACCGGCGGAAGCTCGGTCAAAAGCGCGGCGGGCGGCAGCTGGCCGAGAAGATCGCCGGACGTCAGAAAATAGACGCGCGGGCTCGCGCGCAGGCAGCCTTCCAGGCCGCCGAGCAGAAGCCTGCCCAGACGGACGGCTTCGGCGGCTGGATATTGGCTGTCCGCCTCGTTGGAAGGCGGATGGTCTGCCCGAAGCGCGGCAATGAGACGGCGCGCGCCCGCGAGGTCCGTCTCGTCCAGCGCCTCGATCGAGGACAGGGTCCTGTCTGTCCGGATGCATATCTTGCCCAGACGGCCGAGGATCGCGATGTGAAGGACGAGCGCTTCGTCGGGAAGAAGCCGCTTCTTCACCGCGGCAAGGCTCGCGATCGACTCGACGCCATCGGTGCCGTTGGTCAACGCCAACCGCAGCTGCTGCTGGTTGGCGAGGAGATTGTAGCCGGTCGAGAGGATGCGCTGGCGGTCGCGCGCGATCGTGTCGGCGCTGCGCGCATCGCCGGCCGACAGGCGCTGGCCCAGTGCGATCAGCTCGGACTTGTCCCAGGCGATCTGCTGATACTGGGTGGTTCGTAAAGCCTGGGCGATGCGCTTGCCGTCGTCGGAGGACTGAACGGCCTGGCTCGCGAGGGCATCGTCGGGGCTTGTCTGGAGCGATCGATTGAGAAGGTTGTAGGCTCGGACGACGAGATCGTAGTCGGGGCTGTCGGACGACAGCGTCGCAGCCACCGCGAGCTCGGCCAGCACGAGATCGGGCCAACGCGGCAGGGGCGAGGCGTACACGGACTTCCGATGTTGGTCCTCCAGCACGCCCAGCCGTATCCGCGCGGCATCCTCGAGCTCGCGGCGGGCGTCATCCGTCCTGCCCTGCTTGGCGAGCTGAAGCCCGAGCGCTGCGCGCCCGAAAGCCTCCGCAGTCCGACTCTCATCGGCCCGCTGCGTCCACCGGGGCGGCAGCTTCATCAGGCCGCCCCAACCCGTGTCCGTCGGATCGGCCAAAGCGAAACGGACGAACTCTTCGGCCAGGGCAAAATCGAGCTCGGTGCCGTCGACGAAGTAGCCCCTTTGCAGGATGGCCGACCTCGCGGCCATGAGCGGATGCAACTGCAGCAGGCTCAGCGCGGCAGCGAGATCGCCGCGCAGCACTTCCAACCCGAGCAGCTCGTTGTATGCCTGCGACTGCAGGATTGCCTTCACAGGCTCTCGCATTTGCAGTCGGTCCAGCGTGGCGATCGCCAGGTGGAGCTCATTGGACGCGCCGGCGAAATGCTTGCGGTAGCCGAGGAGCGTCGCGCGGAGTTGCAACAGGTCGTAGTAGAGAGAGCTGTCGGATGGGATCCTTTGGAGGATCGGATCGGCAGCCGCCACCAGGCGCAGCGTGCGCTCTATCTCGTCGTTCTCGAGAAGCTCGATGGCGATGCGCAGGATCAGGCGCGGCGCGTGGGCGGCGCTTTGGCCCGTCAAGGACAGCGTGCTGACCAGCGCCTCGTCCAAATGGTCCCGCGCAGCGATGAAGTCGGACAAGAGCCGCGATCGCCGGGCTGCAAGCAGCTGCAGGTCGGCGAAGAGGAGAGGATCGTCGACGGCTGTCGCCAGCCTGACCAGAACCTCGGGCGCGAAGAACCTGGCCGGCGTCTCGAGATCGCCAGTTGCGACCTCGTAGAACAGGATCAACAGCAGATTCCGGCCAACCATGGCCTGCGGAGGTTGAGTTTCGAGAAATGGACGGGCCGCCGTCAGGACATCGCGTGCGCACGCGACATCCCCGAGGGTCAGGCAGATCCAGCCGGCAGCCTGATAGATCGGTTCGCGTTCGCCGGGCGGTGCGGTTTCGACGGTCCGTCTGAGCAGATCGACAGCGTCGAGGTTGCGGCCGGCCTGGACCAGAAGGCCGACACTTTCCATGTCCTTGAGCGCCTGGTTGTTGTTCTCCTGCGCCGTGAGCCGATCGGGCAACAGCATGGCTAGAAGCGCAAGGAGAGCCATCGCGGCGGCCCAAGGGCGAACGAGGATGATCGGCGCCCCCATCACGGCTTCAGCGTCAAGAGATACGCCTTCCCGCTCGCCGGCACGCGTCCGACGATGCCGCGGAGATCGCTGTTGCGTTGCGCTGCGAGGTCGTAGATGCGAACCGGGATGCGCTCGCGGCCGGGATCGGCCTCGAGCCTTTGCTTCAACGCCGCGTCAACGATGATGTGCAAGGGCTGAGCCTCGTCGGCGCCCGCGTTCGGCAGATAGGGCTGGATCGCACGAGACGCCGCCGGGGCAGCAAGCAGCGCGCGCAGGATGCTCGTCGGCACCTCGACGTCGCGGAAGCGTTGGTCACCGGGCTGGCCTTGCGGCGGGCTCGTGCCGCGCATCCGGATATCCGACGGCTCGAACAGGGCGTCGCGGTTGGAGATCGTTGCCACTGCGACCTGGATCGGGGCTTCCCCCTGCATGGCCCGCTGCAGGATCGGTCTGCCGACAAGGAGAAAGATCGATGCCAATGCGACGGCGCCGATGATGGCGGTCCAGCGCCAACGTCCAAGGGAACGCCATCGGCCGCTGCGGCTCGGTGCATTCGACATCGAGCTGGCCGCAATCACCCGCGCCGCAAGGTTCTCCGGCACGGAGGGGCCGCGCTCGGCGGCCTGCTGCAGGCGGCGCTCGAGGACACGCTCAGCGGCCAGGATGTTCTGCTTCACCAGGTCGGCAGCGCGCGCCGCGTTGTCGGGAGCGAGCCGGTTCGCCACCCAGTCATCGAGCAGCTGTTCCTGCTGCGGTGTGAGGCTGGCGGCGCTGCGCCTGCGGTTCGACAGCACCGCGAGCATCACCTCGTCAACGGTCTCCGGTTGCTCGCCGCTTCCCTCGGATGGGCGCGCCGTCATGGAAAGAATTCCGGCGCCAGGCTGCGGACCTGCAGCAGATACCGCGACTGGGCCCGGGACATTGCGGTGCGAAGCGCGCCAGCCGACAGCTTCAGGCGCGAGGCCATGGTGTCATTGTCGAGATCCCTGTGCAGCCTGTCACAGACGAGCCTTCTGTCTCTCGGCTCGAGCACGGACCAGGCGCGGATGCCCACCTTCCTCAGCTCCTTCAGGTGGGTGACTGCCGTCATCGGCTCGGGTTGGGATCCAGCGAGGGGCTCCAACTCCATCGTGCCGCCGACAGGCTCCTCGCGTCGGCGTCGGCTGCGATGGAAATCGATGACGAAGTTGCGCACGACCTTGGAAAGATAGAGGGGGAGCGACGTCCCGCGTTGCCAAAGCTGCAGGATGCGATAATCGCGCTTCATCATGCGCTCGAAGAACGCCTGGAAGATGTCATCGACGTCCTGCCTGTCGGCGCGCGAGCGGATGCAGTGATAGATGAGCCGGCTGTGGCGGCGATAGAATGCCTCGACGGCGCCCGGCACTCCTCCCAGGACACCATCGACCAGCTCGATGTCGGACAGCTCCGAGGGCTGCAAGGGCGGTTTCAACAAGATCAGTTCCTGCAACCGCACTCTAATCGCCTGGCTCGATTTGTGCCAAGCCCTGTAACGACCGGCTCGTCGGCCTCGTCTCTTGCCTGCCAATCACGTCAAGTGTGAAGAGGAGAGAGACATGTTGGTCAAGCTCGGCATTTTCAGCGTTCTTGCAATGGCCATGCTCGCCGGTCCTGCCGCGACCCAGGCCAAGGAGCGCGTGTCGGCGAAGTCGACCCAGGCAAACGACCGCCCGCCGGTTCTCACGCAGTGGAAGCAGTTCCTGCCGAAGATCCGGCGACGTCCGGCACCTTGAGGTTTCGGTCAATGCCGAGCCGGTAGTGGCCTGAAAAAGGGCGCCTCGCGGCGCCCTTGTCGGTCGTCTTCACGGTCGGTTCAGTTCTTGATGTACGGGCACTTGCCGTCCTTCAGCGGCCGGTAGGCCTGATCGCCCGGCACCGTGGCGACCAGCTTGTAGATGTCGTCCTTGCTCTTGGACTCGGCCGGCGTCTTCACCTGGAACAGGTACATGTCGCGAATCAGGCGGCCGTCCTCGCGCAGCTTGCCGTTCTTGGTCATGACGTCATTCACCGGGATCTCGCGCATCTTGGCCATGACGGCCTTGGCGTCATCGGTGCCGGCGGCCTGCACCGCCTTGAGATAGTGCAGCGTCGCGCTGTAGGCGCCGGCCGTCAGCATGCTCGGGATCTTGTCGCGCTTGGCGCGGAAGCGCTTGGTCCAGGCGCGGGTCTCGTCGTTGAGGTCCCAATAGAAGGCCTCGGTCAGCACCAGGCCCTGTGCCACCGGCAAGGTCAGCGAGACCACGTCGGTCGAGAACACCAGCAGGCCGGCAAGCTTCTGGTCGCCCTTGGTGATGCCGAATTCGCCGGCCTGCTTGATCGAGTTGATGGTGTCCTGACCGGCATTGGCGAGCCCGATCACCTTGGCCTTCGAGGCCTGGGCCTGCAGCAGGAAGGAGGAGAAGTCCTGCGTGCTGAGCGGGTGCCTGACGCCGCCCAGCACCTTGCCGCCGGCGTCCTTCACGACCGCGGTCACGTCGCGCTCCAGCGCATGACCGAAGGCATAGTCGGCGGTGAGGAAGAACCAGCTGTTGCCGCCCGCCTTCACCAGGGCCTCACCGGTGACATGGGCGAGCGCGTAGGTGTCGTAGACCCAATGCGCGCCCGTTTCCGAGCAGGCCGGACCCGTGAGGTCGGCCGACGCAGCACCGGTGTTGATGTCGATCAGGCCCTTCTCCTGGGCGATCTTGCGGACAGCGAGCGCCACCGAGGAGGTGCCGATGCCGGTGATCATCTTGACGCCTTCGACATCGTACCAGCGGCGCGCGATGGCGGCACCGACATCGGGCTTGGTCTGATGGTCGGCCGACAGGATCTCGATCGGCCGGCCCAGCACCTTGCCGCCGAAATCCTCGACCGCCATCTGCGCGGCCTCGACCTCGCCCAGGTTCAGGTCGGCATAGACGCCGGAAAATCCTTCGGTGACGCCGATCTTGAGCGGTGCCGGCGTCTGCGCCTGCGCGATCGCCACGGCGCCCGCGGCGGTCAGGCCGAGCGCGACCGCAGCCACGCCGAAATGCCGGATCGAATATGGAAATTTCATACGCTTATCCTCCCACAGAGATTCGCTCCCCAATGACGCGAAATCTAACGGCGGTGTCGGAGGAGCGCCAGCACCGCAAAGAAAAGGGCGCCAGAAGGCGCCCTTCCCACCTCATCGGTGCGCGCTCAGCTCTTCACGAACGGGCACTTGCCATCTTTCATCGGTCGATAGGCCTTGTCGCCCGGCACCGTGGCGATCAGCTTGTAGATGTCGTCCTTGCTCTTGGACTCCGACGGCGCCTTGACCTCGAAGAGATACATGTCGCGCACCAGGCGCCCGTCCTCGCGCAGCTTGCCGTTCTTGGTCATGACGTCGTTCACGGGCAGCTCGCGCATCTTGGCCATGACCGGCTTGGCGTCGTCGGTGCCCGCCGCCTGGACGGCCTTGAGGTAGTGCAGGGTCGAGCTGTAGACGCCGGCCGTCAGCATGCTCGGCAGCCTGTCCTTCTTGGCGCGATAGCGCTTGGTCCAGGCGCGCGTCTCGTCATTGAGGTCCCAGTAGAAGGACTCGGTCAGCACCAGGCCCTGCGCCACCGGCAGGGTGAGCGACTGCACGTCGGTCGCGAACACCAGCAGGCCTGCAAGCTTCTGGCCGCCCTTGGTGATGCCGAATTCGCCGGCCTGCTTGATCGAGTTGATCGTGTCCTGGCCGGCATTGGCGAGGCCAATGACCTTCGCCTTGGAGGACTGGGCCTGCAGCAGGAAGGAGGAGAAGTCCTGCGTGCTGAGCGGATGCCTGACGCCGCCCAGAACCTTGCCGCCCGCCGCCTTCACGACCTCGCTGACGTCACGCTCGAGCGCGTGGCCGAACGCGTAGTCGGCAGTGAGGAAGAACCACGAATCGCCGCCGGCCTTGACCATCGCGTCGCCGGTCACGTGGGCCAGCGCATAGGTGTCGTAGACCCAATGCGCGCCGGTCTCCGAGCAGGCCGGGCCGGTGAGGTCGGCCGAGGCCGCACCGGTGTTGATGTCGATCAGGCCCTTCTCCTGCGAGATCTTGCGCACGGCGAGCGCCACCGACGAGGTGCCGAGACCGGTGATCATCTTGACGCCATCGACGTCGTACCAGCGCCGCGCGATCGAGGCGCCGACATCGGGCTTGGTCTGATGGTCGGCCGACAGGATCTCGACGGTGCGGCCGAGCACCTTGCCGCCCGTGCTCTGGGTAGCATCCTCGACCGCCATCTGCATGGCCTCGACCTCGCCCGCGGTCAGGTCACCATAGACGCCGGAGAAGCCCTCCATGACGCCGATCTTGAGCGGCGCCGGGCCCTGGGCTTGGGCAATGGCGGCCAGCCCCGCGATGGCCACACCCGCGACGGCCACACCCGCGACGGCCGCGCCCACGACAGCAGTCGCCGCGCCCACGTAGCGGACGTAATTTCCAACTCTCATACGCTAATCCTCCCAAGTGCGGTTTCCCCCCGCAGGGCGCGAAATCTAGTGAGGATGTGCCGCGGGCGCCAGTGCTGCCGTGCTGCTGGACAGCGGCGGCAAGCTTCGTTTAATTCGCCCAAAGGGAGCGCATGGCAACAGAAGAAATAATTCTCGAGGCGGAAGGGCTGACGAAGGAGTTCAAAGGCTTCATCGCGGTCAAAAACGTCAATCTGCGGGTGCAGCGTCACACGATTCATGCGCTGATCGGACCGAATGGCGCCGGCAAGACGACCTGCTTCAACCTTCTGACCCATTTCCTGGTGCCGACCGCGGGTCGCATCCGCTTCAAGGGGCGGAACATCACGGGCAGCTCCCCCGCGGCAATCGCGCGCATGGGCCTGGCTCGCTCCTTCCAGATCTCGGCGGTCTTTCCTCATCTTTCGGTGCGCGAGAACGTGCGTGTCGCCTTGCAGCGCAAGCTCGGCAATTCCTTTCACTTCTGGCGATCGGAACGCGTCCTGAGTGCGCTCGATGGTCGCGCCATGGAGCTGGTGCATGCCGTCGGGCTTCAATCCTTTGCCCATCTGCCGGCGGTCGAGCTGCCTTATGGCCGCAAGCGGGCGCTCGAGATCGCGACGACCCTGGCGCTCGATCCCGAGATGATGCTGCTCGACGAGCCGATGGCCGGGCTGGGGCAGGAGGACATCAAGCGCATCGCCGACCTCATCCGCTCGGTCGCCAAGGACCGCACTGTGCTGATGGTCGAGCACAACATGTCCGTGGTCGCCGATCTTTCGGACACGATCACCGTGCTGGCCCGCGGCGAGGTGCTGGCGGAAGGCCCCTACGACGTCGTGTCGAAGAATCCCGCAGTCGTCGAAGCTTACGTCGGGACCGGCCATGGTTGAGACGCTGCTCAAGGTCGGCGCCTTGCAGGCGTGGTACGGCGAATCGCACATCCTTCACGGCGTCGATTTCGAGGTCGGCAAGGGTGAGCTGGTCACGCTGCTGGGCCGCAACGGTGTCGGCAAGACCACGACCCTGCGCTCGATCATGGGCATCGTCGAGAAGCGATCGGGCTCGGTGAGCTTCGCTGGTCGCGAGACGGTGGGCCAGCCCTCCGACGCCATCGCCCGCCTGGGGCTCGCCTATTGTCCCGAGGAACGCGGCATCTTCTCGAGCCTCAATGTCGAGGAGAACCTGATGCTGCCGCCCGCGGTCAAGCCCGGCGGCATGAGCCTCGACGAGATCTACCAGCTGTTTCCCAACCTGCTGGAGCGGCGGCGCAGCCAGGGCACCAAGCTGTCGGGCGGCGAGCAGCAGATGCTGGCGATCGGCCGCATCCTGCGGACCGGCGCCAACTTGCTGCTGCTCGACGAGCCGACCGAGGGACTGGCGCCGGTCATCGTCCAACGCATCGGCGAGATCATCCGCCAGCTCAAGGCGCGCGGCTTCACCATCCTGCTGGTCGAGCAGAACTTCCACTTCGCCGCCACGGTGGCCGACCGCCACTACGTGATGGAGGACGGCCGCGTCGTCGACATGATCGCGGCGGCCGAGGTGAAGCAGAGCCTCGGCAAGCTGCAGGCGTATCTGGGGGTGTAGTCCGCATGTTCGAGCTTTTGGGCGTCCCACCCCAGGCGTTGTTCGGCCAGCTGCTGCTTGGCCTGATCAACGGCGCCTTCTATGCCATGCTGAGCCTCGGGCTTGCCGTGATCTTCGGCATGCTGAACGTGATCAACTTCACGCACGGCGCGCAGTACATGATGGGCGCCTTCGCGGCCTGGCTATTGCTCGGCATCCTCGATGTGCCGTTCTGGGCATCGCTGGTGCTGGCGCCGATCATCGTCGGCCTGTTCGGCGTCGTCATCGAGCGGCTGATGCTGAAGCGCATCTACCATCTCGACCATCTCTACGGCTTCCTGCTGACATTCGGCCTGGCGTTGGTGATCGAGGGCCTGTTCCAGTGGAAGTGGGGCTCCTCGGGGGCGCCTTATCCCAACCCGATCCCTGGCGGCTACAATCTGGGCTTCATGTTCCTGCCGGCCTATCGCGGCTTCGTCGTGCTGGCGGCGCTCGTGATCTGCCTCGCCACCTGGTACGGCATCGAGCGCACCAAGCTCGGCGCCTATCTGCGGGCAGCCACGGAGAATCCGACGCTGGTGCGTGCCTTCGGCATCAATGTGCCGCGACTGATCACGCTGACTTATGGTCTTGGCGTTGCACTCGCCGCACTGGCCGGCGTGCTGGCCGCCCCCATCCAGCAGGTCTCGGCGCTGATGGGCACCAACCTCGTGCTGGTCGTGTTCGCCGTCGTCGTGATCGGCGGCATGGGCTCGATCATGGGCTCGATCGTCACCGGGTTCGGGCTGGGGCTTATCGAGGGGCTGACGAAGGTGTTCTATCCGCCGGCCTCGAACACCGTCATCTTCGTCGTCATGGCGCTGGTGCTGCTGGTCAAGCCCGCCGGCCTGTTCGGCCAAACCAAGTAAGGTCGGCCACATGAGCACGACAGGACAAAAGATCACCGTCGCCCTCGTGGCGATGCTGGCACTGGCGGCGCCCTGGATTGCCTATCCGGTGTTCCTGATGACGGCGCTCTGCTTCGCGCTGTTCGCCTGCGCCTTCAACCTGCTGCTGGGCTATGCCGGCCTGATGAGCTTCGGCCACGCGATGTTCTTCGGCATGGCGGGCTATTTCTACGGCCACGTCGTCAAAGCCTGGGACCTGCCGCCCGAAGTCGGCTTGCTGGCGGGTGTCGCGGGGGCCGCCGCGTTGGGATTGGTGACCGGCGCGCTGGCGATCCGCCGCCAGGGCATCTATTTCGCCATGATCACGCTGGCGCTGGCGCAGATGATGTTCTTCTTCGCCGTGCAGGCGAAGTTCACCGGCGGCGAGGACGGAATCCAGGGCGTGCCGCGGGGAAAACTGTTCGGCTTCATCGATCTCAGCCAGCAGATGACCATGTATGTCTTCGTGGTCGTGGTCTTCCTCGCCGGTTTCCTGTTCATCCATCGCATCATCCACTCGCCGTTCGGCGAGGTCCTGAAGGCGATCCGCGAGAACGAGGCGCG
>Ga0081455_10002789_pt1 | contig 20567 bp, 33 predicted proteins | sample TabmetS3T2R1_FD_70207 | JGI IMG/M metagenome (GOLD analysis project Ga0081455, IMG submission 70207) | Tabebuia heterophylla rhizosphere microbial communities from the University of Puerto Rico - S3T2R1 | ecosystem: Host-associated > Plants > Roots > Rhizosphere ...
TGGTGTGCTCCGGCCCACGGTTCAGCTCGGCGGGGACGTAGCCGCGGCCGCGGCCGATCGTCAGCGTCACCTCGAGCTTGCCCTTGTCGGAGAGGTTGGCGATCTCGAGGTCGGGGTTGAGGATCTCGAGCTCGGCCGGCGCCTCGATGTCGGAGGCCTTGACCGGGCCCGCGCCCTTCTTGGAGAGGCGCACCTCGATCTCGGGCGACTCGCCGTGCAGGCGGCAGATCAGGTTCTTGAAGTTGAGGAGGATGTCGGTCACGTCCTCGCGGACGCCCGGCAGCGTCGTGAACTCGTGCGCGACGCCCTCGATCTTCACCGAGGTGACAGCGGCGCCCTCCAGCGAGGAGAGCAGCACGCGGCGCAGCGAGTTGCCGAACGTGTAGCCAAAGCCGCGGTCGAGCGGCTCGATCACGAAGACGCCGCGGTTGTCCTCGATCTCCTCGTGGACGATCCGCGGGATCTGGAACTCCATCAGCGAAGTGCGAACTGCCATTACGTCCTTTCTCTCTGCGGTTACTTCGAGTAAAGCTCGACGATGAGCGATTCCTGGACGGGGGTGTCGATCTCCTCCCGCTCCGGCCACTTGAGCACCTTGCCGGTGAGGCCGTCGTGGTCGGCCTGCAGCCACGGAGTCACCGAGGCGGTCAGGTCGGTCGCGTCGCGCACGACCTGCTCGGCGGTGCTGCCCTGGCGCAGGTTGATCACGTCGTCAGGCCGTACCTGGTAGCTGGGGATGTTCACCCGGCGGCCGTTGACCTGGAAGTGGCCGTGCCGCACGAGCTGGCGGGCCTGCGCGCGCGAGGCGGCGAAGCCGAGCCGGTAGATGACGTTGTCGAGCCGGGTCTCGAGCATCCGCAGCAGCTCCTCGCCGGTGATGCCCGAGCCCTTGGCGGCCTTGGTGTAGTAGGTGCGGAACTGCTTCTCGAGCAGGCCGTAGTAGCGCCGCGCCTTCTGCTTCTCGCGCAGCTGCAGCAGGTACTCGGACTGCTTGATGCGGCCGCGGCCGTGCTCTCCCGGCGGGTAGCTGCGGCGCTCGACGGAGCACTTCTCCGTCAGGCAGCGCTCGCCCTTGAGGAAGAGCTTCATCCCCTCGCGGCGGCAGTTGCGGCACTTCGGGCCGAGCGACCTGGCCATCAGACCCTCCGCCTCTTCTTCGGGCGGACGCCGTTGTGCGCCTGCGGGGTGACGTCCTTGACGCCGAGGATCTCGAGGCCGGCGGCCTGGAGCGAGCGGATCGCGGTCTCGCGTCCCGAGCCCGGGCCCTTGACGAAGACCTCGACCTTCTGCAGCCCGTGCTCCATGCCCTTGCGCGCGCACGCGTCGGCGGTCACCTGTGCGGCGAACGGGGTCGACTTGCGCGAGCCCTTGAAGCCGGCCGAGCCGGCGGACTCCCACGCGATCACGTTCCCCTCGTTGTCGGTGAGGGAGACGATCGTGTTGTTGAACGAGGTCTTGATGTGCGCCTGGCCGATCGCGATGTTCTTCTTCACGCGGCGGCGCGCGCGACCTCTTGTCGCCTGTCGTCTCGGAGGTGCCATGCCTAGGTCTTCTGCGGAGCCTTCTTGCCGCGGCCGACGGTCTTCTTCGGCCCCTTGCGGGTGCGGGCGTTCGTCTTGGTGCGCTGTCCGTTCACGGGCAGGCCGCGGCGGTGCCGGATCCCGCGGTAGGCGCCGATCTCGCCCAGGCGCTTGATCGCCTGGGTGCGCTCGCGGCGGAGGTCGCCCTCGACCTGGAGGTTGCCGTCGATGTACTCGCGGAGCTTCGTGATCTCCTCGTCGGTGAGGTCCTTGATCTTCTCGTCGACCGAGAGGCCGGTGTCGGCGCAGATCTTCTGCGCGGTCGAGCGGCCGATGCCGTAGATGTAGGTCAGCCCGATCTCGAGCCGCTTCTGGTTCGGGAGGTTGACTCCGGCGATGCGCGCCATCGGCTAGCCCTGCCTCTGCTTGTGGCGGGGGTTCGTGCAGATGACCATGGTCTTGCCGTGCCGCTTGATCACGCGGCAGCGCTCGCACATGGGCTTGACTGAGGCTCGGACTTTCATCGGTGTCGGTACGTGATCCTTCCTCGCGTGAGGTCGTAGGGGGAGAGCTCCACCTTCACGCGGTCGCCCGGGAGGATGCGGATGTAGTGCTTGCGCATCTTGCCGGCGATCGTCGCGAGGACGGTGCCGTCCATGCCGTCCACCTGCACCCTGAACATGGTGCTAGGTAGCGCCTCGACGACCTCGCCTTCCACCTCGATCTTCTCTTCTTTCTGGGCCAATCCCTCTCACTCTGTAGACACGAAAAAACACGGCTTCCGCCGCGGGTGCCAATGGTAGCAAACCCTCTACAACTGCCAGGTACCGCGTTCCTGGACGACTTCGCCGTCCAATTCGATGCGACTTCCCTCGCGGCGCATGTCCTTGACGATGTCCCAGTGGATCTGGCTGTGATTCGTGCCGCCCACCTCGGGGAGGCCGTTGCCGAGTGCCAGGTGGACGGTGCCGTCGATCTTCTCGTCGAAGAGCGTGTTCTTCATGTGGCGCGTGATACCCGGGTTGCAGCCGATTCCGAGCTCGCCGAGGTAGCGCGCCCCATCGTCGCGGTCGAGGATCTCGTGCAGGAACGACTCGTTCATCTCGGCTGACGCGTCCACGACCTTGCCGCCGTCGAAGCGCAGCCGGATCCCCTGTACCTCCCGACCCGTGTAGACCGCCGGGAACTCGCCGAACACGATCTCGCCCTCCGCCGAGTCCTCGAGCGGCGAGGTGAAGAACTCTCCGCCCGGCATGTTCGCGCTGCCGGCGTCGATGAACATCTCGCGGCCGGCGATCGAGAGCCGCAGATCCGTCTGGTCGGAGACGATGTGCACCTCCTCGGCTGCGTCGAAGCGCTCGGCGAAGCGCCGCATCCGCTCCCGCTCGGCGTCCCAGTCCAGCAGGCACGCGCCGTAGAGGAAGTCCGCGAACGCCGAGACCGACATTCCGGCTTCCTGCGCGAGCGCGGGTGTCGGGTACTGGCAGCCGACCCACTTCAGCTCCATCCTCAGCACCCGCTCCATGTGCGGGCGCATGCCGGCCTGGATCTTCGCCAGCCGCTCCTCTGGAACCGCGCTCAGCTCGCGCGTGTTCTCGGGCGCCTCGATCGCGACCAGGCCGTCGGCGTGCTTGAGCGTGTACGCGTCGATGTCCGACGGCTCGCCGAGCAGCTCGTCCGGCGCCTCGAGCGCCCAGGGCACGTTGATGCCGGAGCCGCCGAGACTGGCGCGCTGAATCACATAGGCGCCACGACGGCCGACCTCACGGCTGACCGCCTCGAGCAGCGGCCGCGCGAGGATTCCTCCGAGGACCAGCACCTGCCAGCCCGGCTGGACGTCGATGCACGTCTCCACGAGCAGCTTCGCGTACTGCTCGACGCGCGGATCTGTCATGAAGCGACCTTCGAAGTTGCCGCGGTAAGGATGCGTGGCCCGTCCGCGGTGATAGCGACGCTGTGCTCGAAGTGCGCCGCCAGCGAGCCGTCGGCGCTCGAGATCGACCACTCGTCGTCGTGCAGGACGACGTCCGGCCCACCCGCGGTGATCATCGGCTCGATCGCAAAGGTCATCCCCTCCGCGAGCAGCGGTCCGCGGCCCGGCTCGCCGTAGTTCGGGATCTGCGGCTCCTCGTGCATCGAGCGACCGACGCCGTGGCCGACGAGGCTGCGGACGACGGAGAAGCCCTGTTCCTCGGTAGCCACCTGGATCGCGTGCGAGATGTCGGAGAGGCGGTTGCCGACGCGGCACTGCTCGATCCCGGCGGCGAGCGCGGCCTGGCAGCCTTCGAGCAGCCGCTCGGCCTCGGCCGAGACGTCGCCGATCGGGAACGTGTAGGCCGAGTCGGCGACGAAGCCGTCGAGCGTCACGCCGACGTCGACCGAGAGGATGTCGCCGTCCTTGAGCGTGTACAGGCCCGGGATCCCGTGAACGACCATCTCGTTCGGGGAGGTGCAGATCGAGGCCGGGTAGCCGCGGTAGCCCTTGAAAGTAGGAGTTCCGCCGCGCGAGCGGATGAACTCGTCCGCGAGCTCGTCGAGCTCCTGCGTGGTGACGCCCGGACGCGCGTGCTCGCCGATCAGCGCGAGGGTGTCGGCGACGACCTCGCCGGCGCGCGCCATGCGCTCGATCTCCCCGGTTGCCTTGCGGATGATCATCTGACGGCCACCTGCTCGAGCGTCTGCTGGATCTCGGAGAAGACCTGGTTCACAGGCCGATCGCCGTGGACGCCGACCAGGTTCCCGCGAGTGCGGTAGTACTCGATCAGCGGCTTCGTCTCCTCATGGTAGAGGCGCAGACGCTCGTCGATCGCCTCGGGCGTGTCGTCGGTGCGGCCCTCCTCGGCGGCTCGCTTCAGCATCCGCTCCCGTCCCACCTCGTCCGGGACCTGGAGCTCGAAGACGACGTCGAGGTCGTGCTCGATCTCGTGCAGCATCTCCGCGAGCGCATCCGCCTGGGCCAGCGTGCGCGGGAACCCGTCGAGGACGAAGCCCTCGCGCGCATCGTCTTCCCCGAGCCGCTCGCGGATGAGTGCGATCATGAGGTCGTCCGGGACGAGGCGGCCCGAGTCGTAGATCGGCTTGACCTGATGGCCGAGCTCCGAGCCCTCGGCCATGGCCTTGCGCAGCATGTCGCCGGTGGCCACGTGCGGGACGCCGTACTCCGAGGCGATCAGCTTTCCCTGGGTTCCCTTCCCGGACCCCTGCGGTCCGAGCAGCAGGATGTTCGCCACTACTTCAGGAAGCCTTCGTAGGAGCGCATCATCATCTGCGACTCCATCTGGCGCATCGTGTCCAGCGCGACGCCGACCACGATCAGCACCGAGGTGCCGCCGAGGGCGCGGGAGGTCGCCTGCGAGAAGCCGCCGTACTTGATGAACAGGCTCGGTAACACCGCCACCGCCGCGAGGTAGATCGAGCCCGGCAGCGTCAGTCTCGTCAGCACGCGGTCGAGGTACTGCGCCGTCGGCGGGCCGGGACGGATGCCCGGGATGTAGCCGCCGTGCTTACGCAGGTTGTCGGCCTGGTCGACGGGGTTGAACTGGACCGCCGTGTAGAAGTAGGTGAAGACGATGATCAGGAACGCCTCGAGCCCGAGATAGGTGAGGCTCGACGTCTGGAAGTGCCGGTTGACGAAGCCCTGCGTCTGAGGGAAGTACTGCCCGATCGTCGGCGGGAAGGCCATCACCGCGGCGGCGAAGATGATCGGGATGACGCCCGCCATGTTCACGCGCAGCGGCAGGTAGGTCGACTCGCCGCTCGTCATCTTGCGTCCCACCATGCGCTTCGCGTACTGGATCGGGATGCGGCGCTGGCCCTCCTGGATGAAGACGACCGCGACGATGATCCCGAGCGCGATCAGCGGGAAGAACAGCTTCTCCATCGGGCCGCCGTTGTACCAGGCGGTCACGCCCGCGGGCGCCGAGACGAGAATCGACGCGAAGATCAGCAGCGAGATGCCGTTGCCGATCCCGCGCTTGGTGATCAGCTCGCCCATGTACATCAGGAGCGTCGTGCCGGCCGTGAGCGTGATCACGATCAGGACGAGCCGCCCGGAGTTGTTCGTCAGTGCACCCTGGCGCTGGAAGAGGTAGGCGTACCCGGCAGCCTGCGCGGCCGCCAGGCCGACGGTCGAGTACCGCGTGTACTGGTTGATCTTGGCGTAGCCGGCCTCGCCTTCCTTCTGCAGCTGCTCGAGCTTGGGGATCACGACGGTCAGGAGCTGGAGGATGATCGAGGCCGTGACGTAGGGCATGATCCCGAGCGCGAACAGGGAGAACTGCGACAGCGCGCCTCCCGAGAAGACGTTCAGCAGCCCCAGGATCGTCCCGCCCTGGTTGTTGAAGTAGTTCTTGATCTGGTCGGAGTCGACGCCGGGGGCAGGGATCCACGAGCCGAGCCGGTAGAGCGCGAGGATGAGCGCGGTGAAGAGCACGCGCTTGCGCAGCTCCGGGACGCGCCAGGCGTTGCCGAGCCAGGAGAACACCTAGTCGGCCTCCTCCGCCTCGGGTGCTTCGGCTTCCGGCTCCTGCTCTTGCTCCTGTTCCTGCGCCTCCTCGGCCTCGGCGGCAGGCGCGGCGCTCCGCGGCCTGCGCTTCGGCTTGCGCTCCTTCGGCTCGCGCAACAGCGTCAGCGAGCCGCCGGCGGCCTCGACCTTCTCGCGCGCGCTCGCGGAGGCGGCGTGCACGGTGATGCTGAGGCTCTTCGACAGCTCGCCCTGGCCGAGCAGCTTGACGTCGATCCGCGTATTGCGGATTAGGCCCTTCTCGACGAGCGACTCCGGTGTCACCTCGGCGCCCGCATCGAAACGCTCCTCGAGCGCCGAGACGTTCACGGGCTGCGTCGAGGTGCGGTGCGGGCCCATCGGCATCGCGTCGGCCGAGTACGGGCCGCGCTGCTTGCCGATTCGCATGTAGAGCGGCGTCTGGCCGCCCTCGAAGCCGGCCCGCATCTTGTGCGACCCCGAGCGCGACTTCTGGCCCTTGAGCCCCCGGCCGGAGTACCGGCCCTTGCCCGAGCCGAGGCCGCGGCCGATGCGCTTGCGGCCCTTGCGGGGCTGCGCGGGCTTGAGGTTCGAGAGGTTCAGGTCGTCAGGCATCGGAGTCCACCCTCACGAGGTGACGGACCTTCCTCAGCATACCGGCGAGCTGCGGGCTCTCCGCGTGCTCCGCGCTGCGGCCGATCTTGCCGAGGCCAAGGGCGCGGAGGGTGCCGCGGTGCCTCTTGCTCTGGCCGATCGCGCTACGCGTCTGCGTGATCGTCAGCTTCGCCATCGTCCGTCTTCTCCGTCGTTTCGGTCGCCTCGGCGTCCGCGCTCGCGACCGGCTCCTCGGCGGCCGCTGCGACCGGTTCCGTCTCGGGCTCCTCGTCCTTCTTCGCGCTGATCGGCAGCACCTGGCTGATCGTCAGCCCGCGCGTGGCGGCAACCTCGGCGGGGCGGCGCAGGCTCTGCAGCCCCTGCACGGTCGCCTTGAGCATGTTGATCGGGTTCGTCGTGCCGAGGCTCTTCGCGAGGATGTCGCGGATCCCGGCCAGCTCGAGCACCGCGCGGACGCCGCCACCGGCGATGACGCCCGTTCCCTCGCTCGCCGGCCGCAGCAGCACCCTCGCCGCCCCGAACTGGCCGAGGATCTCGTGCGTGATCGTCGTGCCGTGCCGCGGCACCGTGAACAGGTTCTTCTTCGCGTCGTCGACGGCCTTGGAGATCGCCAGCGGCACCTCGCGGGCCTTGCCGTAGCCGAGCCCGACGCGGTCGACCTCGTCGCCGATCACGACGAGCGCGGTGAACGAGAACCGCCGGCCGCCCTTGACCACCTTGGCGACGCGGTTGATCTCGACCACGCGCTCCTTGAGCTCCCTCGACTCCTGAACGTCAATTGCCATCTAGAACTTCAGTCCTCCCTCTCTGGCTGCATCGGCCAGCGCCTTGACGCGGCCGTGGTAGAGGTAGCCGCCCCGGTCGAAGACGACCGTCTCGACATTGGCCTTCTTCGCGTTCTGCGCGAGCAGCTTCCCGACCTCGGCCGCCTGCGCCGTCTTGTTGCCCTTGAACGACTTCAGGCTCAGCCAGCTCGCGGCGGCGAGGGTCTTGCCCTCGAGGTCGTCGACGAGCTGCGCCTCGATCCCGCGGTTCGAGCGGAACACGACCAGGCGCGGCCGTTCGGCCGTGCCGAAGAGCTTGCCGCGCACGCGGCGGTGACGACGCTGGCGCCCCTGACGGACGGTGAGTGTGCTCATGCTCGCTTGCCGACCTTCCGGCGGACGTACTCGCCTTCGTAGCGGATTCCCTTGCCCTTGTACGGCTCCGGCGGGCGCACCTTGCGCACCTCGGCGGCGGTCTGGCCGACCTGCTGCTTGTCGATGCCCTTGACGATCACCTCGGTCGGCGTGGGCACCTCGAACGTGATCCCCGCGGGCGCCTTCAGCACGACCGAGTGCGAGAAACCGACGTTGAGCTCGAGGTCGGTCCCGCGCAGGGCGGCGCGGTAGCCGACACCCTGGATCTCGAGACGCTTCGAGAAGCCGTTCGTGACGCCCTCGACCATGTTCGCGATCAGCGAGCGCGTAAGGCCGTGCAGCGCACGATCCTCGCCGCGCTCGCTCGGGCGCGACACGACGACCGTCGCGTCCTGCTGCTCGACCTGCATGCGCGCGGGCACCTGCTGGGTCAGCTCGCCGAGCGGGCCGTTCACCATCACGCGGCCGGGTGAGATCGAGACCGACACGCCGGACGGGAGCTCGATGGGTTGTCTACCGATTCGACTCATGGCTCACCAGACGAAACAGACGACCTCGCCGCCGACGCCCTGTTCCTCGGCGCTCCGGGCCGTGATTAGGCCGTTGGACGTGGACAGGATCGCGGTGCCCATCCCGCCGAGGACGCGCGGCAGACGGTCCTTGCCCGCGTACACGCGGCGGCCGGGCTTCGAGACGCGCTTCAGGTCCGTGATCACGCGCTCGCGGCTGCGGCCGTACTTGAGCTCGATCACGAGCGTGTCGTACGGTGTGTCGTCCTCGGGGTGCTCGATCCGGTAGTCCTGGATGTAGCCCTCCTCCTTGAGGATGCGCGCGATCTCGCTCTTCAGGCGCGAGCTCGGCATCTGGGCGCTCTCGTGCAACGCGCGGTTCGCGTTGCGGATCCTCGTCAACATGTCTGCGATCGGGTCAGTCTGCATGGCTACCAGCTCGACTTCGTCATTCCGGGGATCACGCCCTGGTGCGCGAGGTCGCGCAGGCAGATCCGGCAGAGCCCGAACTTCTTGTAGACCGCGCGCGGGCGGCCGCAGCGGTTGCAGCGCGAGTACGCGCGCGTCTTGAACCGCTGGGGCTTGCGCGACTTCTCGATCAGGGCCTTGCGTGCCACTACTGGTTCTCTCCTTCTTCGGTGTCTCGCTGGAACGGCATCCCGAGGGCGCGCAGGAGCGCCAGCCCCTGCTCGTCGTCCGCAGCGCTGGTCGTGATCGCGACGTCCAGGCCGCGGATTCCGGCGATCTGGTCGTAGTCGATCTCGGGAAAGATGATCTGCTCGCGGATCCCGAGCGAGAAGTTGCCGCGGCCGTCCATCGAGCGCGGGCTGAGGCCGCGGAAGTCGCGGATGCGCGGGAGCGCGATCGACACGAGCCGGTCGAGGAACTCCCACATCCGGTCGCCGCGCAGCGTCACGCGCGCGCCGACGGGCATCCCCTCGCGCACCTTGAAGCCGGCGATCGACTTCCGCGCCTTGCGCACGTGCGCACGCTGGCCCGCGATGGTGGTCAGCTCGTCGATGGCGCTGTCGAGCATCTTCGCGTCGGTCTTGGCCTCGCCGACTCCCATGTTGAGCGTGATCTTCTGGAGCCGCGGCACCTGCATGGTCGAGCTCAGCCCGAGCTCGTCCTTCAGGCGCGGGCGGACCTCCTGCACATAGGCCGTCTTCAGGCGGGGTGCGTAGCCGTTGGAGCTGTTGGTGCTCATCGGTAACTCTCCTGACGGACAGCGTCTCGGCTGTTCATCTCAGACGGACGCCCGGGCAAAGCCCGTGCGTCCTGACGACGGCATCGCAAGCGACGCCTCACTTGTCGATCTCCTGGCCGCAGTCGGCGCGCTTGCACACGCGCACGTAGATCACTCCGTCCTTGGTTTCCTTGGGGCTCATCCCGATCCGCGTGGGCCGGTTGCACGTCGGGCAGACGAGCATCACGTTCGAGATCGGGACCGGCGCCGACTTCTCGATCACGCCACCCGGAATCATCTGCGCGCCGCCCATGCGGTTCGCGTCGCGCATCGGGCGCGGGCGCGTGTGACGCTTTACGACGTTCAGGTTCTCGACCACGACGCGGCCCTCGCGCGGGCGCGCCTCGATGACGCGGCCTTGCTTGCCACGGTCCTTGCCCGAGAGCATGTGGACGAGGTCGCCTTTGCGGACTCGCATCTTGTGGGCCATCGCTAGAGCACCTCCGGGGCGAGGCTGACGATCTTCATGAAGTTCTTCTCGCGGAGCTCGCGCGCGACGGGCCCGAAGATGCGGGTGCCGCGCGGGTTGCGGGCGGTGTCGATCAGGACGGCGGCGTTCTCGTCGAACGCGATCGAGGTGCCGTCGTCGCGGCCGAACGGCTTGCGCGTCCGGACCACGACGGCCTCCACGACCTCCCCCTTCTTGACCGCGCCCTGCGGGCTCGCGGTCTTGACGGTGGCGGTGATCACGTCGCCCACGCGCGCGTAGCGGCGCTTCGAGCCGCCCTTCACGCGGATGCAGAGGATCTCGCGCGCGCCCGTGTTGTCCGCGACGCGCAGTCGGCTCTCCTGCTGGATCACTTGGCTTCCTCCAGCACCTCGGCGAGGCGCCAGTTCTTGGTCTTGCTGAGCGGCCGCGTCTCGACGATGCGGACGAGGTCGCCGACCTTGGCCGCGTTCTGCTCGTCGTGTGCGTGGAACTTCGTCGAGCGGCGCACGACCTTCTTGTACTTCCGGTGCGCCTTCACCGTGTCGACCTTGACCACGATCGTCTTGTCCATCCCGTCGGAGACGACGACGCCTCGACGCTCCTGGCTGCGGCCGCGCTCGTGCTCCGGCTTCTCGAGCCGGACGATCGGCTTCCGCGTGGCCGGGCGCTCGCGCTTCGGCTTGACGTGCTTGTGCCGCTGCGAGCGCGGCAGGCGCTTGCGCTTCGGCTTCGCCGTCGGCTGCGCGGGAGCCGGCTCGGCCTCCGGCTCGCCTTCCTCGGCGGCTTCGGCCTCGGCAGCGGGCTCCTCGGCTTCGGCGGCCGGCTCCTGCGCGGCAGGCTCCTCAGCCGCAGGCTCCTCAGGAGCAGGCGCGTCAGCTGCCGACTCCTCCGCGGCGGGCTCCTCCTCGGCGGGTGCCTCGGCCGCCGGCTCCTCGACTACCGGCTCGTCCGTGGTCTCTTCGGTTGTCTCGTTCTTCTCTTCGTCAGCCATGTGTCTCTCTCGGAATGCTTGCCTCCCGCTCGTAGCGGATGGTCAGGATGCGTGCGATCTCGCGCTTCGCCAGCTTCAGGCGCGCGGGGTTCTCGAGCGCGCCGGTCGCGGACTGGAAGCGCAGGTTGAACAGCTCCTGGCGCGTGTCGGCGAGCCGGTTATCAAGCTCCTCGTCGGTCAGGTCGCGCAGCTCCCTAGCTCGCAAACAGATCAGCCTCCCTCGTCACTACCTTGGTCTTGATCGGCAGCTTGCGGCCCGCGAGCCGGAGCGCCTCCTTGGCCAGCGGCTCGTCGACGCCGGCCAGCTCGAACATCACGCGGCCGGGCTTCACGACGGCGACCCAGTGCTCGGGGGCGCCCTTGCCGGAGCCCATGCGCGTCTCGGCCGGCTTCTGCGTCACCGGCTTGTCGGGAAAGACGTTGATCCAGACCTTGCCGCCGCGGCGGATCTTGCGGGTCATCGCGATTCGCGCCGCCTCGATCTGGCGGTTCGTCACCCAGCCGGCCTCGAGCGCCTTCAGCCCGTAGTCGCCGGCCTGCACCGTCGTCTGGCCCTTCGAGACCCCGCGCCGGCGGCCTCGCTGGTACTTGCGGTACTTGGTCTTCTTCGGGAGCAGCACCTACGTCGTCTCCTTCTCCGAGCTCTCCTCGCCCGGCGCGTCGGCGGCCGGCTCAGCGGGCGCCTCGGCGGCCGGCTCGGCCGGTGCCGCCTGGGTCTCAGGCTCTGCCGCCGGCTGCTCGGGAGCCTCCGCCGGGGGCGGGGTCTCCTCGCTGCGTGGGCGCTCGGGGGTCTCCTGAGAACGCGGCCGGCCGCGGCCGCCGCCGCCCGGCCTCCGCGGTCCGCCCTGGCCCTTGCGCCGCTGGCGCACCGGGCCGAGGCCCTCGCGGTCGGGACCGCGCCCGCGGCCGCCCTCGCGCGAGGCGCCGAGGCCCTCGGCGGTGCCGCCTCGGCGGCGTGCCTGGTCCTGGTCGCCGAGGCGCGAGTCGCGCTGGCTGACGCCCTCGAAGCCCTCGGGCATGATCTCGCCCTTGTTGATCCAGACCTTCACGCCGATGCGGCCGTAGGTCGTCTTCGCCTCGGCGAAGCCGTAGTCGATGTCGGCGCGGATCGTGTGCAGCGGCACGCGGCCCTCGGAGTAGCTCTCCGAGCGGCTCATCTCGGTTCCTGCCAGCCGGCCGCCGCACTGCACCTTCACGCCCTGTGCGCCGGAGCGGATCGCGGAGGCGAGGGAGCGCTTCATCGCGCGCCGGAAGCTGACGCGGTTCTCGAGCTGCTCGGCGATCGACTGCGCGACGAGCTTGGCATCGAGCTCCGGCCGCTTGATCTCGTTGATGTTGATGTGCACGGCCTTGTTGGTCATGCCGTGGATCTCCTTGCGGAGGGCGTCCACTTCGACCCCGGACTTGCCGATCACGATTCCCGGCCGTGCGGTATAGATGTCGATCGTGATTCGCTGGGCATCCTTGCGGATCAGGATGTCCGACAGGCCCGCATGGGCGAGCTTGCCGTAGATGTGCTCGCGGATCTTGATGTCCTCGAGCAGGAACGCCGGGAACTCCTTCGTCCCCGTGTACCAGTTCGACTTCCAGTCGTGGATGACGCCGACCCGCAGGCCGCCGGGATGGATCTTCTGCCCCACTAGGAGCTCGCCTCCTCGGTCTTCTTCTTCCGCGCCGCAGGCTTGCGCTTCGGCGCCGGCTTCTTCTCGGGCTTCTCCGCTTTCGGCTCCTCGGCCGTGGGCTCCTCGACCACGGGCTCCTCGGCCTTTGGCGCCTCAGTCTTGGGCGCCGGCCCGGGTGCGCCGTCGAGCGGCGTCAGCCGGACCGTGATGTGGCAGGTCGGCTTCCGGATCCGGGCGGCGCGGCCGCGCGCACGGGCGCGCCAGCGCTTCATCACCGGGCCTTCGTCCACGAACGCGGCCGACACGACGAGGTCGTCGCCGACGAGGTTGTGGTTCGCCTCGGCGTTCGCGACTGCAGAGCCCAGCACCTTCTCGATCTCGCGCGCCGCGGCACGCGGCGTGAACGCGAGCACGGTGCGCGCCTCCGGCACCGAGCGGCCGCGGATGTGCTCCACGACGAGCCGGGCCTTCCGGGGCGACATGCGCACCCATTTGGCCACTGCCTGGACCTCCTGGCGCTCGGCGGTTGCCACTAGCGCTTCACCTCCGCCTTGCGGTCGCCGGAGTGACCCCGGAACGTGCGGGTCGGGGCGAACTCGCCCAGCTTGTGGCCGACCATCTGCTCGGTGATGAAGACGGGCACGTGCTTGCGGCCGTCGTGGACGGCGATCGTGTGCCCGACCATCTCCGGGAAGATCGTCGAGGCGCGCGACCAGGTCCGGACCATCTGCTTCGACCCGGTGTCGTTCATCGCGCTGATGCGCGCCAGCAGGCGCTCCTCCACGAACGGGCCCTTCTTCGAACTACGGCTCACCGTTTCTCCTTCCCGCGGCGGCGGCCGCGGACGATCAACTTGTCGGATTCCTTGTGCTTGCGCCGGGTGCGCTTGCCGAGCGTCGGCACGCCCCACGGCGTGACCGGGTGCCGGCCGCCCTTCGACTTGCCCTCGCCGCCGCCGTGCGGGTGGTCGACGGGGTTCATCGCCGAGCCGCGCACGGTCGGCCGCTTGCCCTTCCAGCGGCTGCGGCCCGCCTTGCCGCCGGTGACGTTCTCGTGGTCGACGTTGCCGACCTGACCCACCGTCGCCCGGCACGTGAGCGGGACCCGCCGCAGCTCGCCCGATGGTAGCCGAAGCACTCCCTGGCCCTCGTCCTTCGCGACCAGCTGGATCCCCGAGCCGGCGCTGCGCGCGAGCTGGCCGCCCTTGCCGGGCTTCAGCTCGACGTTGTGCACGAGCGTGCCGGTCGGGATGTTGGCCAGCGGCAGCGCGTTGCCCGGCTTGATGTCGGCGCCGGGACCGGACTCGACGGTCGCGCCGACCTGCAGCCGCGCGGGCGCGAGGATGTAGGCCTTGGCGCCGTCCGCGTAGTGCAGTAGCGCGATTCGCGCCGACCGGTTCGGGTCGTACTCGATCGCGGCCACCTTCGCGGGCACGCCGTCCTTGACGCGCTTGAAGTCGATCTTGCGGTAGCGGCGCTTGTGCCCGCCGCCCTGGTGGCGCCGGGTGATGCGGCCGTACGCGTTCCGTCCGCCGCTCTTCTTCAGCGGCTCGACGAGGCTCTTCTCGGGCTCGCTCTTCGTGATCTCGTCGAACGTCGAGACCGACATGAAGCGGCGGCCCGGGCTGGTCGGCTTGTACTTGCGGACGGGCATCAGGCTTGCGCTCCTTCGAAGATCTCGATCGAGTCGCCTTCGCGCAGCTGCACGATGGCCTTCTTCCAGCCCGGCTTCTGCCCGCGGATCAGACCGCGGCGCTTCGGCTTCGGCTGCACCTTGATCACGTTCACGGCCTGCACGCGCACCTGGAACAGCTCCTCCACGGCCTGGCGGATCTGCGTCTTGTGCGCGTCGGGATGGACGCGGAACGCGTACTTGCGCTGCTCGATCAGCTCGTAGCTCTTCTCCGAGACGACCGGGGCGAGCAGGACCTGGTTCGGATGCAAGCTCACGACGCTCTCCCTTGCACGTTCTCGAGCGCGCCCTCGCTGACGAGGAGCGAGCGCGCCCAGACGACGTGCTGCACCTCGAGCTCGGCCGGCACGGTCACGACGACGCGGTCGAGGTTGCGGAACGACTTGATCAGCGCCTCCTCCTCGGGCTGCGCGACGACCAGCACCGGGAGGTCCTTGCCCCACGAGCCGAGCAGCTCGACGGCGGCCTTCGTGGACGGCGCGTCGAAGCCGGAGGCGTCGAGCACGCCGATCGTCTCGCCCTGCGCGTGCGCGGAGAGCGCGCTGCGAAGCGCGGCCTTCCGTGCCTTGCGGTTCACCTTCGAGTCGAAGTTGCGGTTGTTCGGCGGGAACGCCATGCCGCCGCCCGTGAAGTGCGGGGCCCGGATCGTCCCGGCGCGGGCGCGGCCCGTTCCCTTCTGGCGCCACGGCTTCGCGCGGCCGCCCGCGACCAGGCCGCGACTCTTCCCGCCGCGGGTGTTGGCCCTCGCTGCGTTCTGCTCCGCGCGCACGGTCTCGTGTACGAGGTGCGGCTTGACCTCGGCGCCGAAGACGCCCTCCTCGAGGGCGACGGTCTTCGAAGAACCGAGTACGGAGGCCTTAGGCGCGGCCACGACCGTGGTCCTCCCTCACCTCGACGTAGCCGTTCTTCGGGCCCGGCACGGCGCCCTTGACCAGCAGCAGGTTCCGCTGCGGGTCGACCTCGTGCACCGTCAGCCCGACCTGCGTCACGCGCTTGCCGCCCATCCGGCCGGCCATCTTGATGCCCTTGAAGACGCGCGAGGGCGTGGCCGAGGCGCCGATCGAGCCGGGCTTGCGGATGTTGTGCGAGCCGTGCGAAACGGGGCCGCGGTGAAAGTTGTGGCGCTTGATCGTGCCGGCGAAGCCTTTGCCGATCCCGATCCCCGAGACCTTGATCCGATCGCCGGGCTCGAAGGTCTCGACCGTGACCGCCTCACCGGGCGTGAGCTCGGTCGTGCCCCGGAACTCGACGAGCTTGCGGTGCGGACCGGCCTCGCCCAGTTGGCCGAGGCGCGGCTTCGGCACCTTTCGTTCTTTCACCGGGTCGAACGCGAGCTGGACGGCCTCGTAGCCGTCTGAGTCGACGGTCTTGACCCGGACGATCGGGCACGGGCCGGCCTCGATCACCGTTACCGGAGTCACCTCACCGGTCTCGGGGTCGAAGACCTGCGTCATGCCGAGCTTCTTGCCGACGATGCCCTTCATCAGCGATCACCTTTCGACCAGATCGTGCTCTCGGGCCGCGAAAAGCGAGCCTCGCAAGGACGCAGGGAGTGCTCGTAGCCGGAGGCTACGGGCGCGACTGAGGACGCCGCGAGGCGACGCTTTGCAGCGGCTCCGAGAGTGCGAGATGGGCGGAAGGGGGTCGCCATTCAGAGCTTGATCTCGATGTCGACGCCGGCCGGGAGGTCGAGCCGCATCAGCGAGTCGACCGTCTTCGGGGTCGGCGAGTGGATGTCGATCAGGCGCTTGTGCGTGCGCACCTCGAAGTGCTCCCGCGAGTCCTTGTCCTTGAACGGCGACCGGATCACGCAGTAGACGTTCTTTTCGGTGGGCAGCGGCACGGGCCCGGTGATGGTCGCGCCGGTGCGCTGGGCCGTCTCCACGATCTGGCTCGCAGACTTGTCGAGCTGCTGGTGGTCGTAGCCCTTGAGTCGGATGCGGATCTTGCTCTGCGGCACCGGCGCTCCCCTAGTTCGAGATTTCGGTGACGACGCCCGCGCCCACGGTGCGGCCACCCTCGCGGATGGCGAACCGGAGGCCCTGATCCATGGCGATCGGCTGGATCAGCTCGATCTCCATGTTCGTGTTGTCGCCCGGCATGACCATCTCCTGGCCCTCCGGGAGCTTGATCGCGCCGGTCACGTCCGTCGTGCGGAAGTAGAACTGCGGGCGGTAGTTGTTGAAGAACGGCGTGTGCCGTCCGCCCTCGTCCTTCGAGAGGACGTAGACCTCCGCCTTGAACTGCGTGTGCGGCGTGATCGACGCCGGCTTCGCGAGGACCTGGCCGCGCTCGACCTCCTCGCGCTTGGTGCCGCGCAGGAGGGCGCCCGCGTTGTCGCCGGCCTGGGCGAAGTCGAGCGTCTTGTTGAACATCTCGAGCCCGGTGACGACGGTCTTCTCCGTCTCCGGGTGGATGCCGACGATCTCGACCTCGTCGCCCGACTTGATCTGGCCCTGCTCGATGCGGCCGGTCACGACGGTGCCGCGGCCGGTGATCGTGAAGACGTCCTCGATCGGCATCAGGAACGGCTTGTCCGTGTCGCGCGTCGGCTCCGGGATGTAGGCGTCGACCTGCTCCATCAGCTCGAGGATCTTCTGCTGAGCCTCCTCGTCGCCCTCGAGCGCCTTCAGCGCCGAGCCCGTCACGATCGGGATGTCGTCGCCCGGGAACTCGTACTTGGAAAGCAGCTCGCGGACCTCCATCTCGACGAGCTCGAGCAGCTCGGGGTCGTCGACCATGTCGGCCTTGTTCAGGAAGACGACGATGTACGGCACCTCGACCTGGCGCGCGAGCAGGATGTGCTCCCGCGTCTGCGGCATCGGGCCGTCGGCCGCCGAGACCACGAGGATCGCGCCGTCCATCTGCGCGGCGCCCGTGATCATGTTCTTGATGTAGTCGGCGTGCCCGGGGCAGTCGACGTGGGCGTAGTGCCGGTTGTCGGTCTCGTACTCGACGTGCGACGTGTTGATGGTGATGCCGCGCTGCCGCTCCTCGGGAGCGTTGTCGATCGACTCGAAGTCGCGCACGGCGGTGTTGGTGCCCTTCTCGGAGAGCACCTTGGTGATCGCAGCCGTCAGCGTCGTCTTGCCGTGGTCGATGTGACCGATGGTTCCGACGTTGAGATGCGGCTTGCTGCGCTCGAACTTCTGCTTACCCATTCCCTCTTTTCCTCCCGTTAGCTCTGCTGCGAGTCGACGAGCTCGCCAGCGATCGACTGAGGCACTTCCTCGTAGCGATCGAACTGCATGGTGAACGTTGCCCGGCCCTGCGTCGTCGAGCGCAGGTCGGTTGCGTATCCGAACATGGTCGCCAGCGGGACACGCGCCCGGATCGCCTGCGCGTTGCCGCGCGGCTCCAGGCCCTCGACGCGCCCACGGCGCGAGTTGAGGTCGCCCATCACGTCGCCGAGGTAGTCCTCGGGGGTGACGACCTCGACGGCCATGACCGGCTCGAGCAGCTTCGGCTTCGAGCGCTTCATGGCCTCCTTGAACGCCATCGAACCCGCGACCTTGAAGGCCATCTCGCTCGAGTCGACGTCGTGGAAGGAGCCGTCCACCAGCTCGATCCGGACGTCCACGACCGGGTAGCCCGCCAACACGCCGGACTCCATCGCCTCCTGGATGCCGAGGTCGACCGGGCCGATGTACTCGCGCGGGATCTTGCCGCCGACGATCTTGTCGAGGAACTCGTAGCCCTCGCCGGGCTCGGCCGGCTCGGCGTTGATCACGGCATGGCCGTACTGGCCGCGGCCGCCGGTCTGGCGCACGAACCTGCCCTCGATCTTCTCGACGGGGCGGCCGAAGGTCTCGCGGTAGGCGACCTGCGGGCGGCCGACGTTCGCGTCGACCGAGAACTCGCGCATCAGGCGGTCGACGATGATCTCGAGGTGGAGCTCGCCCATGCCCGAGATCAGCGTCTGCCCGGTCTCCTCGTCCGTCTGGACGCGGAAGGTCGGGTCCTCCTCGGCGAGGCGCTGCAGGCCCCCTGAAAGCTTGTCCTGGTCGACCTTGGTCTTCGGCTCGATCGCGACCGAGATCACGGGGTCCGGGAAGTCCATCGACTCGAGCCGGATCGGCGCCGTGTCGAGCGCCAGCGTGTCGCCGGTGGTCGAGCTCTTGATGCCGACCCCCGCCGCGATCTCGCCTGCGCCGATCTCCTCGCGCTCCTCGCGGTGGTTGGCGTGCATCTGCAGGATGCGGCCGATCCGCTCGGTCTTGCCGGTGGTCGTGTTCATCACGCGGTCGCCGGCCTTCAGCTGGCCGGAGTAGACGCGGAAGTACGTCAGCTTGCCGACGTACGGGTCGGACATGACCTTGAAGACGAGCGCCGAGAACGGCTCGTCCAGCGCCGGGCGGCGCGAGAGCTCGTGCTCGGTGCGCGGGTCGATCCCGTGCACGGGCGGCACGTCCAGCGGGCTCGGCAGGTAGTCGACGACGCCGTCGAGCAGCGGCTGGATGCCCTTGTTCTTGAAGGCGGAGCCTGCGAAGACCGGCGTGACCGTGATGTCGAGCGTGGCCGCGCGGAGCGCGCGCTTCAGCATCTCGGGCGTGACGGCCTCCTCGTCGAGGAGGTAGGTCTCCAGCAGCTCGTCGTCGTGGTCGGCGACCGCGTCGATCAGCTGGTGGTGGTACTCCTGCGCCTGCTCGAGCAGCTCGGTCGGGATCTCGACGACGTCCATCTTCGTGCCGAGGTCGTCCTCCCACACGGTCGCGCGCATCTCGACGAGGTCGACGACGCCGCGGAAGTGCTCCTCCTGGCCCAGCGGGAGCTGGACCGGGACAGGCCGTGCGCCGAGCCGGTCGACCATCGACTGCACGGCGGCGAAGAAGTCCGCGCCGGTGCGGTCCATCTTGTTGATGAAGGCGATGCGGGGAACGCGGTAGCGGTCGGCCTGGCGCCAGACCGTCTCGGACTGCGGCTCGACGCCTGCGACGGAGTCGAAGACGGCAATCGCGCCGTCGAGGACACGCAGGCTGCGCTCGACCTCGACCGTAAAGTCCACGTGCCCGGGCGTATCGATAATGTTGATACGAAAATCGCGCCACGCGGCCGTTGTCGCAGCAGAGGTGATCGTGATGCCGCGCTCCTGCTCCTGCGCCATCCAGTCCATGACGGCTGCGCCCTCGTGGACCTCGCCCATCTTGTGGGTGCGGCCGGTGTAGTAGAGGATCCGCTCGGTCGTCGTGGTCTTGCCCGCGTCGATGTGGGCCATGATCCCGATGTTGCGCACGTTCTCGAGTGCGCTACGCGCTCTGGAATCCACAACTGTCTTGGCGTCTGCCATGCCAGCTACCACCTGTAGTGCGCGAAGGCCTTGTTGGCCTGCGCCATCCGGTAGAGGTCGTCCTTGCGCTTGAAGGCGCCGCCCTGCTGGTTGAGGGCGTCCAGGATCTCGCCGGCCAGCTTGTCCGACATGTGCTTCTCGCGGCGGTCGCGCGCGAACGTGACGAGCCAGCGCACCGCCAGCGTGCGGGCGCGGTTCTGCGGCACCTCGACGGGCACCTGGTAGTTCGCCCCGCCGACGCGGCGCGAGCGCACCTCGAGGACCGGGGTCACGGTCTTGATCGCCTGCTCGAGCACCTCGACCGGCGGCTTGCCGGTCTGCTCGCCGATCCGGTCCAGCGCGCGGTAGACGATCTTCTCGGCCGTCGACTTCTTGCCGCGCGTCATCACCTTGTTGATCACCTGCGTGACCAGGCGCGAGCTGTACAGGGGATCCGGCTCCAGCGTCCGGGGCTGAATCGTTGCGCGGCGAGGCATCAGCTACCCCGCTTCGCGCCGTACTTCGACCGCCCCTGGCGCCGATCGCCGACGCCGGCAGCGTCGAGCCCGCCGCGGATGACCTTGTAGCGGAACCCCGGCAGGTCCTTCACGCGGCCGCCCCTGACCAGGACGACCGAGTGCTCCTGCAGGTTGTGGCCCTCACCCGGAATGTAGGCGCCGACCTCCATGCCGTTCGTCAGCCGGACGCGCGCGACCTTCCGGAGAGCCGAGTTCGGCTTCTTCGGGGTGGTCGTGTACACGCGCGTGCAGACGCCGCGCTTCTGCGGCGCGCCGCGAAGCGCAGGGGTCTTCACCTTCGCCTTCGGCGCGACCCTGCCCTTTCGGACCAGCTGATTGACGGTCGGCATGTGCTCCTTGCTTAGAGGGGTGCGGACACAACAAAGGCTGGCGGGGCCTGGCGACCCTGCCAACCGGACGAGCATGGTAGCGAAGCGGACCCGCCAGCGTCAAACGGCGGAAGGCGCATGGCTCCGCGGGTTCGAGGTCTCCGAGGGATGAGCTCGTGAGGATCGGCTCAAGAGGTTTTATGGCTTTCA
>Ga0081455_10002791_pt1 | contig 20554 bp, 20 predicted proteins | sample TabmetS3T2R1_FD_70207 | JGI IMG/M metagenome (GOLD analysis project Ga0081455, IMG submission 70207) | Tabebuia heterophylla rhizosphere microbial communities from the University of Puerto Rico - S3T2R1 | ecosystem: Host-associated > Plants > Roots > Rhizosphere ...
TCCTAGTGGAATGCTTAGCTTTCTGGCATATTCTACTGAGCTTTCCACTCTGGAACTGGCTTTCAGAAAGACCTTCATTCACTTCGCTACCTTTCCTCTGGTCTAAGTCCTCGCTCCTAACTACTGTGCAATCAATATCTCGTCACCCCCATGCATACAATAGCTACGAGCTGCCGAAAGTCTTCTTTAATTGTTGGGTGTGGGTTTTCAATAAGAGACGTGGCATAAGGTATACATAGGGAAACCCAACCCGTGGCTGGATGGAATCCTTCGAGATGGAGAGGAGAGGTTTGACTGCGAGGGAGAAAAAAGTATGGTGCTTTCGTATAGTTGATTACGGCTGCATTGTTGAGTGATCTCTCTCTCTAACTATCAATCTCCTAAGAGAAGTGCGAAATGCCATAGTGCACTGCTCGCTTTTGTTCTGCTTCTGTGGTGACCAAGAAGCTTTTTCTCAACTAGCCATTGATAATCACTTTTGTGGTTCCCAATCGGGATGGAGATTCCGGTCTGGTGTGGGGAACACCTTCTTCATGATCTAGGGGTCAATAAGCAAGGAGAGCTCCTCTTTGGTTCTATCTGTCCACATTCTTCCCTTCTATCTAGGGGAATTCGGGCTTGATTCTTCCGTGTAGTTGATTCGCTCAGTACCCTGCATGAACAGAGTCCATGAGCTCGGGAAGAGAAGTGGGCCCTCGATCAACCAAGAGAGGTACAGCCCTTCCTAATCATTCAGAATTCGTTGCGTTCTTCTTTCGAGCTCATCAGTCAGCTTCCAGCCACCCAACCAATCCTGTTGATCTTGACCTACAGAAAGGGGTGAATGAGGTAAGAGAAGCCCACGGAGCGGTAGGAGTACGTCCCTTCTTTCTTTTTCATATCAGCTGTCCCAGCTGAGTTCCGCTATAAACTAAAACTAGTTGCATAGCCATCACTGAGATTTTCTTCATTTCATTTTAAGTAAATCATAGATAAAGCATTACAGAGGAGTGAAACTTTCTGCTTCGGTTGGCGCTGAAGAAAAGAATGAAATTGGTTCGGTCTTAAGTCTTTGGGTGAATTCATTTAGGTATCGAAGTTTTAGTTATTGCCATCCCTTGCTTGGCAGCAGTGGGCTCATCTGAGTCATAAAAGGTAGCCTATAAATTGGAAAGGGGACAACCAAAGATTGTTGAGGAAGGGTTCTAGGAATTCTGCAAGCTGATGTTGTTGAAGAAGACCCTCCCTGGCGAAATCTGCCTTCGTGCGAACTGATTCTATCATTACCAGAGCTAGGGCAAGAGCGAAAGAAGAAGCAACCTCCCAACCATGGAGAATATGGAGCAAGCCGGAAGCGGCCATGGGAGTCCAAGATCTAGATTCCCATCTGGGGAACTGGAGGTGATAAAGAAAGGAATGAAGGAGATGATGAAGAATATGCTAACATTTCAAAAACAAATGCTTGCTAACGTCCAAGCAGCCCTTCCTCGTCAAGCCGGAGGGCACCCGTAGCAGGCCTCTTTCCGTCCTTCGCGATTCTTCTGGAGCTTGAGGAGTACTCCCTGACGGTCGAGTGGAACAAAGGTTTTGAAAGGGGCAAGGGCTTTGCTGGCACGAGTGCGTTAAGAGTGCGTTTCCGATGGGAGTTGCTAAGCTTAAAAAAAGGGCTTTCTCCGGGCTACCAGGAATCCTAGGGGCTTCTCTTTCATTCATTCCAGATTGCCCGTACTCTGAAGGAAGGGCTGGACTCTTTCTCCACTGTCCAATCCTATGCCGATTAGAGAAAGTGATCCATTCCCGTCTTCTTCTCATGATGCCATAGAACTTATTTAGAAAGTCGTTCTCTTCCGGTTCGTTCTGTGCCGCCGTTGACTCATTTCTCTATGGGTTCCCCCGTTCCAACATCAAGGGCGATGCTTTCTAACAGCTCCCTTCCGAAGCGGTGTCTATTTCATCATACCAGTTTCATTTCAGAGCAGTAGAAGGCCCATTGGTCACGCTTCTCTACGCTTCCTTTCAATATGCAAAATGGGGCGAAACCTTCATTGCTTCGGTGTACGGTTGACATCGATAAGGGAATGCGTCCTTGGCTTGTACTTAAGAGTTGGGCCCAATGGTCTAACTTATGGTTGCCATGACCTTGATCCGAATAGGGGTCGAAATCCATAGTTGCACCAAGAACCGTAGCACCAATCCTACAATATGGTTGCAGCCAGAGGATGGGCCGAAGCGCCAACCAAGTAGGAGAGGTCAGAGTAATGGTCGCCGACTGAAAGAGATTCGAGGTTGGGGCAGGATTTGAAATGGATCAGGTAGGGCAGGAGTTTACAGCGTGGGTGGGAGTAGCAGTTTGATTCCTTCAATGGTAGGAAATCCGAATCAGCGGGGGTATATGGGAGGAAACCAGTCTGCAGTAATTAAAATTGCTCCAAAGGTCAGGAAAATCTTGACTCATACATACCGCAGTCTTTTGTTGTCAACTCACATAGTCGCGCCTACCAGGAAAGAAGAGACTACTCCCTGCACGCCACGGCGCTATTGAAGGCTTTGGTTCGCCCAATACAAGAACTACAGCCCAACCTAGCTTAAGGCTAAAGCCGTGGACTAGGTTTAGTAATTACCCTCTATTTGACTAACATACTCCGGATCCCCCCATACCTTCATATCCAAGCTGGGAATTCTGGACCTTCGGATTCACAGAATAGCGCATAATGGCAGTACTTCCTTCCCATTTCTTTCTGATTTTATCTACTATACTTGAAATGCTTACAGGTAAGTACGGAGAAGGTACCCATGGGACCAAACCGAAAGAACACTGAAAGGTCTTCAATTAAAGCTTCGCCAGTACTGAAAAACGAGTAAAGATTTCGTAAGCAGACTTTTTGATAATAAAATAAATAGACCACCTTACCTTTAGCACGGTTTATGAGCCCCTTTCCGATTCCCTCACCCAATCTCATGAGAAGCAAGCCCAGCAGGCCCTGCCTTAACCTGTCCTCAGACAGCCAGCCCTCACCAGGCTGCTGGCATTGCTAAATGCTCCGCCACGAAGCAAGCTTTCCCGAATACGACAGATGCGGAAGTGGCTAAAGTAGTCGGCCTAACCTTCGGTTCCCGTAACCAAGTTTTTCTTTCTCACTCCTTATGTACTTTTTCTTACTTCATCCATACTTTTTGACTTTCTTTTAAATTGTGTTCAAAAAAACCCTCTACTTCTAACTAAAGGTGAACAGCCGGCATTGCAAGCAAATAGAGAGCCCCCGCCCGTTTGAGCCGTTGCGAGCCGGAAAGTGTACCGGCTGTTTGAGTCGCGAAAGGGCCGCTTGCTTAAAATTATATTATTTATAATAATAGACATATAATATTCTATATCTATCTATAAAGAATAATCAAAAAAATAGAAAAATCATTTTATCCAATTGTTCATTCCTGGGAAGAGGAAGAAGCAGATAGAGCAAAGGCCTCCTCTTTCCATCCGCTCTTCCCTAAGTGAGCGAATTGCATGTAGAGATCCGTAAGGGCTTATAGTTTAATTGGTTGAAACGTACCGCTCATAACGGTGATATTGTAGGTTCGAGCCCTACTAAGCCTACCACCCCCCTCTCTTCACCTGATACAAGGCAGTCGAAGTACCCGCCGCCCTTTCGATCTAGTCCCACCAAGGAGAAGTTGAGCTGAATTGGCATCCGCCTGAGATGGGTTCTTTTAAGATTCATGTTGATGCGGTTCTCTAACCAGGTTATCACAAAGAAAACATTGGAGTGGTGGGTATAGATCTGACTGGGCTACTCATAACTGGAATAGGGTCTATTTACGCCCTTTTTTCGGTGGACATGGCGGAGGCTCATGCACTTACACTTAGGAAAGGTTCTGACCTGGCTTTTTCTCTACAGCTATCTTCTCTTTGTATGTATGAAAACAGATTCATCTCAGGTCTTGAAAGCTTTTCATAGTCAAAAGTCGTCTACAGATCGCAGTCTGAGGCCTATTGTTAGCGATGTGCAGCAACTCCTGATGTCCTACCAGAGCTGGTCGGTATAAAGGGTGAACAGATTAGCCAATGCTTCGGCCGATTGGGTGGGAAAGCATCTTCCTGACTGACTGTGTCGACCTTACTGGGTGCAGAGTCCTCCACCAGATATTCTTGCTATTTTAAGAGAAGATCATCATTGGTCTGACTTAGGCCTTGATGTCTTTTGATTTCAGCTTTCAATGCCCGGAACAGGAAATGAGATGATTCGATAGTGGGAACTCATAAGCGCTCATCCATTCTATGCCGGTAATCGAGGAGGCTATGCTTAAAAGATTGCATTCGACGCCGGTGATCAATCAGGCAGGATAGAATTTTCCCTTTCCGACCGGTCTTTGAGTAGAATACTCCTTCTTCCGCCTACCCTTGACTGGGGTTGGCTAGGGCCTTTTATTCAGTTTCATAGTATGTGGCTATCGCTCCTACTTCTGCTTGTCATTTTAGTACTTGTAATGTCTTTGGCTTCACGCTCCGCAACCTATCGGTCAAGTGTCTACGCTACTCACCTTTGAAATTGAGTGGCATTTGGGCCCATAGATAGAGTCATCCCATCCAATGCCCTTTCCTTAGCTTCTGCTTTCTGGCTTTCTGCAAGAGAGGTGCCAGGTTCATCAGGGTCGAAATCAAACCTGATAGAAGATTATTCATCAACGCTGGGCACAGTGCTTGAAGATTGAGGGCTTTCCTAAGTAGAAGGCATGGAACTAGCGCTTCGCACTTGACCTTTCCACTAAGCTCTTGGAACCTTTCTATCCCGAGCCGCTCACTTGGTTTGAGTTGTATTCCGATCCTAGAAACAAAGCCAAGAAAGGCTAGTCCTAGTCATCCTTCTTGATAGATTTCTTCATCAAAGCAAAGAGAGGTTTCAGTCTCAGAAGTGGCATTCAGTTCTCCTCTGCCGATGCTGCTACGCTTCTCTGATCGCTAAGCCCTCAGAACTACATTCCCGGATTGGTTGATGTTATCTCAGTTGATGTTTGAAGCATAGTTCAAGTGAAACCCTATCAGGTGAGTGCCGAGCCTTTTGATTAGCCGCATTTATGACTTCTCAAAGTCTGGCCTGGCCCTGCCACCTCTACTTCTACTACGATCAGTTTCGAGCCTGGGAAAATCACTCTTTTATACGCTATTTGAAGTTGGAAGATTCCATTAGTTATCTTATGATATTCTATCTATCATCGGGACAGGAATGGAGTGACCGAGGGGAAGAAGTTTCTACTATTGCTATGACTGGCAAGCAAAGAGGGAAGACTAGAAAAGAGACAACAGCCGCTTTAGCGGGGGAATATGAGATAGCGACTTTACTTATTGACCTTCATGAGCATGGGTGACTGCATCTCATGTTTCATTTCTGATTGAGAACATTATGAACCCGAAGCCCTCACGATATGACAGAAAGATGCCACCAAGCGCGAAAGAGTATCGACCTCAGCCTGCCTAAGGAAATGGAATCGGGGATCCACTTCTCATTCTATCTTTAATCGAGAATCGAGAAAGCCCTCACTCTTCAAGTCCTTTTGCCATCAGCAAGTCAGTCTGCCCGTCTTTCAGGAATCACAAGCTATCACGGAAAGAAGAATTTTGTCACTAGGAAATCCCCAAGATCGGGGCTAAGAAGTTGGAGAAAGAAAGCCACGGTGGATTGATAGATTACTAATCTGGCCCCAGTCAAAGACTGAGGAAGGGACCCAGCAAGTCAAATCCGAAGACGACCTTCATTTGAGAAAGTCAGAAGATATTGATTGGCAAAAGCCCATTGTCAGAGAGATGAAAGAAAGCAAAGGATTCGAGGAGTCATCCCATGATCTAACCGGGATAGAAATCGAAATAAAGGGAAAAAGGAGAGACCAGAACAGATGCGCCAGCTGTTGAGATTCTCCAATTACTTGACGTTGCGAAAGACATAATCTGAGGTCAAGCAGGAGCGGCCACTGAACCCGTTCTAGCGTCGTGGGATGAACCAGAAAGAGGATCAGAACATGAAAGTAGGGATTGGCCCCCTGGGATTCCTGAGGTTGACCCGCCTTCGAAGAATCGGGCAACAAAGATTCAATAAAGATATGTACATATATCTCGACAATACAAAGGTCCGAAATTGTGTCCGTCTAAGCGTTGTAGCCGACTCTTGGAGGTCTAGTCAAGCCTGATAGAATACCTAAGCCTAATTAGACCGACAAGGAGAAAGAGGGGCTTACTTGGTGGCAGGTTGCCTTCTTCTATCCTCACCTTGCTTCCTTTAGGCCTGGGATTACTATCTCCTTGTGAACAGGGTTTCTGGTAGAATGAGTCCTAAAAGGCTGGGAAAAAGAAGCAGGGACTAAGAACCTTACGATAGCACGCTTTCTTTATAGATCATATATCCCCTTGGAGTAAGAACCGATAGCAAAAGAGATTCTAGCGTAGGTAGACTCAGTCCTTATTTATTCTAGATCTAAACCCAGGGAAGCTAGGGGTTGCCCGTTCTCATACAGCGCTCTTTTAGGGTAGGTTTACTCCTAGCATGAGGGAATTAGCTTAATAGAAACTGACTTACCTATCCACAGGGACTTCAACCATGGAATGAAAATCTCTAGCACTTTCCCTTCCTTCTAGCCAACCAATCTCCACTTTCTTGGAACTCGGGACTGACCTTCAAATAGCATGCTGATTTATAAGCGTACTTTCTTTCTCCCTCAAGACTGAAAAGATCTGACCTGGGATAGAGCTAGAGCGTGCTATTGTAGAGCGTAAGTTACCATGCGCTGGAGGAGCCGAAGGAAGAAATTCGAGAAGTTCAAGATGAGAAATAGGAGTAGGAGAACGAGCTATCGAGTCAGCTATCCCCTGGCTGTATCCAGCTTGGTTTGTAGTAGTACCCGCTAACCTGCCAGCCAGTATTGACTCATTCTACCAGCTAATCCTCTTCGACTAACTCATTCCCAGGGGATATGATATAGAGGAAGGAAGTCTACCCTCGTAGCCAGAGCTCAAGTAAACCAATGCCTTGGTTGAGTAAGCATTCTACCCTACCTTATATCCGTAAGCCAAACCCTATCCTCCAATGAGTCTACCCCTGCCCTTGTTTCCAGCTTGGGAATGAGAGTGAGGATATTGGAATTGAAGGAAGTCCCCTGAGATTGGGATAGAAGTAAGGGTAAACTAGTTGAAGGATATTCTAAGGAAAGTGCTGGCGCTATAGTCAGTCATTCCCCTTTGCCCATGCCTTTTAGTAGTTAGCCTGGTGCTAGGAGAAGCAAGCCAGCTAAGCAACTAATCAAGTAAGCTAGAAAGAAAGTTTCAGTCCATGGGTAATCCTCTACAGTCGAAGTTGGACCTGACATTGGGAGTTGCCATAGGGTCTACCCCTAAGAATAAGAAGGAAGAGTTTGCGAGACAGTTGCAGATTCAATTCCGTCAAACCCTCTTGCATAGGAAAGGGTATCCCTCCCACAGACCTCTGTCTTGGTCGCCCCTACTTATTTTCTCGATCAATCTTTCGTTTTCTCACGTGCTCTCGCGGCGTGATACCCCAAACACTCTGGTGCATGTCTCCCGGGGAGTCTTTTCCCGTTAAGTTTCCGTTTTCGTCTTTTTTCTAAGTGGAAGAGAGGCATGGTTGAGTTGGGGTCTAGTCTTCTGGTTCTTTCTTCTTGCTTGTCGTCCTGCCTTCCTTCTATTGATCTAGGTCCCTTTCTAGTAGGAGTAGCTTATCTCTTCCTTTTCTTCTAGTGCTTAGCGTGCTCTTTCTGTCTGAGTAAGATAAGGGAGTAGTATGCTACTTCCTCCCCTTGGGTATCCAGGTTGTAGTCCCCTAGCTTTATCCTTTAGTCCTTGAGGGAAAAACCTTCTGAGTTCCCGAGGAAAATGCTCTTTCTTTTCTTTTTATTCGAGCGAGGGTTGCAGGTGGAGAACCGGCCTATGGCTTGCTTATTAGGCTAAGTTCCCATTTCCTTTTGCCTTGATAATGTGAAAGGACTCAATTCCTTCTTTCTTGGTTGCAGTTGCTGCCCTTGTTGGTTCACGAGCTCTTGCTTTAGTTCTTTTCATTTCGTATGTAGTGATGAAGCGAGGTCCTTTTCTTTGAGGTCTTGGACCATGCGCCTATCGTGACGTGAAGGGTTTTTTCCTTAAGGTGGTTCAATATCTTCTCTTATCCCGTAGAGCAGTCTCCTAGTCTATTCGTTATGTCCGCCTCTCTATCATTTAGTTGCAGATGAAAGTGGAAGGCTTTTCAGTCTTTTCCATTTTTTGTTTTAGCTGTTCTTCTCGCAGCAAGAAAAGCGAGTGAACTGACTTCCGTTCTGGCTTGAATGCCGTTGGCGAATCTTCCTCTTTTTCGATTTAGATAAGCCTTTGTTTTTTCGACTGTACTGGATCTCGGGGAAAAGAAATCACCTTCGTTGGTCAATGAAAAACTGACTTGATTTGACCCGTTAGATTAGACTCTTCTTGAAAGACGGTTCGGTCAACGTTGAGGACAACAAACTCCTCGAAGACATGATCTTCCGCAGCAGGAGCGGTATCTAAACTGACTGAAGGGCTTTTGCCCAGTCCCGTGACATCTAAGTTGACTGGTCGGAATTCACTGCTCGAAAGCAGAGAATAGATTAGACTAGCGGATCGGTTTCTTTAGGTTGAGTTGACAGCTTCGCTAGAGATTCTTTTTTTAGGGCTGCTAGAATGCGGTTTGCGGTTTATGTCACCTTACACCAATCAAAGGAAAGGAGGTGATTAGCTTGAAAAAGATGCCTTTTCGGGTTCAGGGATGAGGAATGAAAGGGAGAAGAGGAGCCGTCAACACAGTTTAGGGAAAGGGCTTTGATCAAGAGCCTTTCTTCTTTCTCAAAGTCTGTTAGAGATGGAAAGAAGGATTGAGAACAGCTGCTAAGAAACCAAGCAAGCAAGAAAGTCAGTCTCTTCTTTCTGATAGGAGTTCGCACCTTAGCTTCTATCTATCCTCAGGGAAGGAACTAGCCCTACCTATTAATGGCAAGGAGTGAACCCGCCTGACCAAGAGCAGAAGGACTTGTCATAGTGGATAAGGACTGCTTGATGAGAGGAGCTATCACCGGATCTTTATCGATTCATAGTCCCGCTACTAGCTACTAGACTGAAAACAAGAACTTGACTTCCATACTAAAGGCGATAGAGGAGAAAGGGAAGGAAGAGAAAGAGTCCCGTGCATCGTCTTGAGACAGCTTAGGCGACCAGTCAATTAGACAGGGAAATGAAAAAGCAAGGGCAGCCAGCTAGATCAGATGAATAGTCCCGAGATGAGTGATCGCCCGCGCTTTCAACCGTAGGAGTAGGAAATTCTCTTAGTTGAGCTTTTGTGTAACGAGACAAGCAGTTCCCAGCCTGTATTTAGATTAGATAGTGGCAGATAGTTGAAGGAAACCTTCTCTAATCGGGAAATCCCTCTGAAAGCCTTCTTTCCAGCGGAGAGCAAAGCAAGCAAGTCCGTCTTTTCGGGTCTTTGGGCAAGGCCCCACCCAAGGAACTGAGAGCATGAACTCCCAAACATCGGGAAAGAAGCATAAAGAGAAATAAAGTAACAAAGTCGCTTGCCCCAAGCCCCAGAGGAGCCTAAAGCGATTCGACTAGTTGAGTTGGAAAGGGGCGGATCGCAACTCAATTGCTTGTGAAATTGAAGAGCGTAAAGCAACTTGGCCGAGAGGGTAAGGAACGAAGTAACCGAAGGTGCAGTGTTCATCGGCTCCTCCCCCTATGGGGGAGTGGCTTTCAGCTCCTTCACTTCATGCCTTTGATAGAACGGAGATGAGAATTAGGCTGCTGTTGAAAAGCGTCTGCTAGCGGAGTTAGTGAACTCTTTCTTGAGGAGCGGGTTCTATCCCCCGAGTCATGGGTTTAAGCATATACAAGGCAAAGGCCCCCAATAGTTCTCTTTCATACCAGGAAAGACCAGATTAAAATCACGCCAGAAGAAAGCACTACTGACTGATCAGGAAGGGCCTTTGAGGAATTCCTTTGTTGGGACGTTGATATCGACGATGATCCGCTGTAATGATTTATCCGACCTGCTCAAGAATCACATAAGTAAGGAAATTCCTTGCTTATTCTTATACTCTTCGTGACCCAGGGACAATGGAATGGCTCACTTCACTCACTTGAGAGAGGGATAAAGACTAACTAAGAATTTCATTGAGAGGAAAGGAAGGGTACTATTAAAGGCCTGCAGTCACTTCCGGGGTTAACTCTGCAGATGTTGAAGGAATGGAATAAGGGCAGCTTTCAAGCTTGACTTTGACTCTTGAATTTGGCATTTGGGAAGGCGCTTTCGTATATAAAGAAGTAGTGGATCAAGGTAAGCTTTAGAGCTACCTAGGTTGAAGGCGGTGACTGCTCTCTCTTTCTTGAGAGCTGCGAATGAATAGCCTACTCTCTTTCCTACCCTATCTTCGAAACTGTCTTCACTTAGTCCAAAGAGAGGGAAAACTCGTCTTCCGTCACTAACCATTGCTCTAGATGCTCTCGTCTCGAAGAGTAATAGTCATATGCCGATCTTCATTACTAGCTCTGACGACTAGTCCTCCGCTAATGAAATACCCGCAAAAACCCCCTTCTCTTCCTCAACAGGGCATTCGTGCAGAACCCTTTCTTTCAATGTCTTGTCATTCTTCATGTACAGCTCTTTCTGTCCATCTGATCTTTCCTGTCATCGAAATGGAAGAGGGACAACTAGTTAGCTTTCAATTGGCATTGGCCTACTTACTTCTTCACTTTTCGGCTTAACGACTGCTACCTTTTTCGATTGCTTTCATTCCTTTTTTTGTGTTATACCGTTCGTGCCCTACGACGAGTAGGCAACTGACTCCCTTTAGGGTTGGTTTAACACTAATAAGGGCGCCAAATTGCGAGTGCTATCTAAGAGAAAGGTTGCTTTTTAGGGTTTCCTTCAAACTCCCAAGGCGTGATCTATTCTAAACTATGATAAGATCCTATCTGTACTATTGGATTAACTGTCCTTCTCTCTTCGATGCCATCTTATGATATGTCATTTGTCCGAAAGCCTAAACCGTCTAAGGTATGAAGTGACTTTCCAAAGGTCAATCCCTTTCCTGATGCCTGCGTAGAAGTGCAGTTCCTATGTTGGAAGATGTGCCATTAGTTAGAAAAGAAAATTTCACATTCATTCACTTTCGAATAAGCACGAAGACCTAAAAAGAAATTCCATTTCAAAAAGAAGATCTCTCTGTCCCCCGAGCGAGCTCCAGAAGAAGCCACTTTCGTGCTACTAGCTTACTAAGCTTCTTTCCCTCTATCTCTACGAAAAGTACAAGTAACTCCAGACGCTTTCTCATTAGCTCATTTTTTTCGTATTATAGTAGCATTTCGGATTGGAAACTAATCGTCATACTGGTTGGCCCCGGACGGAGAGGCTTTTCTCTTTCTAGAGGATTTCGTAACAAAGGGCTCCTGAGGTGCTAGCCGCCCTCTCGGGCTACACTTATACAGCCAGGCCAAACATACTGTGATTCGCCTAGCTGGGTGATACCTTTTGGAATAGATCCCACCCAGACTTACTAGAATGCCACTTATTTCCTTTAAGGGGTGAGCTAGGCCTTACAACACACAGTGTTGACCGCTCCTCAATTCTGACTTTCGACGGGAACAAGGAACGGTTGCAGCGATCACACCAAGGTCTTCCGTCGGATAGGGGCAGGCATTTTTCTCTAAAGGGCTTTACTATCTGCTCTTTCGCCTTCTCTCGGCTCCTAACAGCCTTACAGAATGAAGTCCATATTAATAAAGGATCAAAGATGAGAGGCAACAAGCCAGGTCTTCACTTCAGTCTTCAACCGGACATTGCGGTTGGGTGAAATCCAATCCCTCTGGTCTCTTTCTCACCCGCTTCTTTGTTTTCTTTGTCATCCCACTTTACCAGAGGAGTGGGAGTGGTGACTGTTTGAAGGATAATCTAAATTTCCTTTCTTTCGATCTACTTCCTAAATGTACAGCTGGGCTGGGAGAGGACTTGTTCTCCATACAGAGCAGACCAGCAAGTCTCGAAGATATGATAACAAGATGCTCGGGCTAAGGTTCCAGGATAACGACTGGCTTTCCGCCTATCCTTTTTAATTTAAAGATTTAAAGAGAGAAGTGCCTCTTTCTCGGTACAGCTTCTTTATCGAGTTGGAGAACCTACCGCTACTGTTGACTTTAGCTGTTTAGCGAGACTATATCTGTCCCTAAATTCCATTCCTATTTGTTTTTTTTTTTTTTTTCTAGCACCTGAAATTGGCTGAAGTTGACAAGTCAAGAGCCCGGTCCGAACAAAGGCATTAGATGAAAGCTGTCCCATTTAACCATTCAAGGAAGAGATTCGAGTTAGACCACTTAGTAGCACCTTCTGGCTTACAGGAGACCTTCCATGGTTGATATCTTCCGAGACTGTCTGGTTATCCGGGAATGTGAGTCTTTCTTTCCCAGTCCTTAGTTTAGTTGGAGGAGAGCCTACAATGTAATGTCCGAATGTTCGAAAGAAAGATGCTACTGCCACTAAGAGAATAGCTCCAACATTCCTTCTTGTCTCGCTTAGTCTTTCTTCCCTTTTTTCTCGACTAGTTGTCGCATGCAATGGGAAAAAAAAATGAGTTTATGTCCTCCCCCTTCGGGGGACCTAGTTGCTTTCTCCAAGTGAGTTTAGTAGCGGAGCGGGCAATAATAGCCTTTCTTGCAGAATCCAATCCATCACAACGAAAAAGACTAGCTTCGGGCTTATCTATCCACGCTAGAAATGGAATCTTTAGAGATCGACGTTCCCACATAAAGTCATGCTTAGACGAACTTCTCGATGCACAGTCGGGGCAGGCTTCTCTGATTGGAACAATCGCTCTATTCCCTTTGCCTTTTAGGAGTAGGAGCGGCACTGTTTGGCTTTTATGGTTGGGAAGACTTCGCAAGAGGGCCTACGTAGATGCCCGGCAGCTTCAACAATTCTTTGAAAGCTCTACAACTACGGCAGCCTTCTAGCATCGAGTTCACTCATCCATGCCCTTGGCTTACCCGACCGATTGGCTTGAAGCTTTCATCTCTTTAAGAGAAACCACTTCTGCCCATCTAGAAAAGGTTTCGGTAGCTGCCAAGATGAATCGATGTCCTCTTGATGATGGAGGTGGATAGGTTTCCTTTTCCTTCTTTAGTTGACTTGAATTAATCTGAATACTGAACTCTCTGTGCAGGCACAAGGTATGTCATGGGAGACCATCAGTGCCAATCATCTCTTTAATGATTTGGTGGGTTCTGGTATCCTTAGGTTCCCAATCTTCTGCGATGAGGGGTTAGAGAAGTTCTGCAGATGGCACTTGACAGACTGCATACCACTGATCAGTGCCAAATCTTCAAGAATTTCCTGATCAAGCAAGTGGCTCGTGGCACTATTGCTCTTACTCGAGAGCAGACTTCTGCCATGGGACTTTCGGATTTTCTCATTCCTGAAAGAAAAGGGAAGCAGGCCATGTCAGTTGACCAATGGAATGCTACTGAAGGGATGATGAAAAGTGGTTCTGAGTCCTCGAGGGCAAATGAGACTGGGATGACATACAAGCAGGTATTGCAGAGTCCTCCTGGAATGACTAGACTGGTTGAAAACCTTCAGGTTTTGAGGCATAGGATGTGTGAGAGCTGTTCGAATCTCCTCCATGCAGAATTAGTGGATTCTGGAGCCATCAAGTTGAGTTCTGCCAGACAGGATGCTGCTCAGAGGTTGGTCCCCAAGCAGCCAGTTCTTTCACTTGGGTGCAGCAGAGGAGCTTCCAGAGCAGAAGACCTACACTAAATCAGCTGGCAATGTTTGGGAAGATGCCTAACTTTCCAGAGAAACCTAGGATGGTTAAGGTCCCCATTCCACCTGCTGATCAATGGGTGTCTGCTGTCCAGAAATCCAAGTCTGAAAAGAAGGCTTCAGTTCAGAAGGGACACCCGTAGGGGCACAGTCACCCAAACTGACCAGAACTCAGAGGAGGCATATGCGGTGGGAAGAAAGTCAATTTACCTCACTTCTTAGGATCCAATTCCAGTGAAATCCGCAACAAAGCCAGCACCGGAACCCGTTGCTTTCGTGGGATCAACTTCTCGTTTTCGATATAGAACTGGATAATCACAAACTGCCTTTGCCTCTATCCCTACAGAAGTAGGGGGCTCGATCTCTAAATAGCTCTGCTATAGAGCGACTCTCGATATGCTTGGGACTCCGCCTCTTATGGCTTTGGAATCGAGCGAGATGATATGCTGAAACGGGTGTTAGCTTAAACCGCCATAGAACGAAGCTTAGCCGTCGCCCATATGCTAGAGATTCTGTTGGGTCCGTCCCGAGATGCTCACTACGACCTGGCTTTGGGGCCTTTCTCGTTAGCTTAGCTTGGCGGATCTCGCACTGTAAATGCAAGTGCTTATTTACGAAAGATAGATTGTTGGTATGGCTGCTGCTACCAAAAGCACACTAACTTAGTCACAAGTAGAAAGCTATGAGCCCTACTGCCGCTCAGAACGTCTTTGCCGGTTGCCGAAGGTTAAAGCCCGACAGAATGCCCCGGTTGCACTCCATTGGCTGATTTAGCAGCAGTAGCATCAGTGGTTTGGCTTTCGGACTTCACATTTTTTCCCTAGGGTTGAACCTGAAATCAAGGGATAGAACCGATTCAAGAAAAAATCCAAGTCCAAAGGATGAGGCTGAAAGTTATAGAAGAAAGGCAGGACAATCTAATGAGACAGGTAGAGTAATATATATACATATAGAACAACTATATATATATATATAGAATAGTTGTATATCGAAAGCTAGCTAGAAAACTAAGCAAAGGAATCGCGCGAACAGCAGAGCAGAAAGCAAGAGCGCACCGCAGCGCGCAAGCAAGGCATTAGCACACCAGACACATTGTTGGTCGATCTTTCCGGCGAACTTAAAACTGAAAAGCTCTTCACAAAACATCTCACCCATGATCATGATCTTGACAGCCAAGTCACAGAGATCATTGAATTGCAGGAAGGCAGTGTAGTTTTCTTCGCAGGGCTCAAGGTTCGTGGTCAAGACCGATAAGGTGGCTACGAGCTATTTCTTTACTCAGAAGAGAGCCCCAAGCGGGCACGGTGGCAAGACTTTCTGGCGTGGTTCGGCATGGTCCTCGAGTACAAGCCTGGGAGGACCAATCAAATCAAGTTGCCGACGCACTAAGTCGAAAAAAGGCCGAGTTGGCATCCTTTTTTTTTGTTTTGTTAGAAGAGATAGCAGCCATGAGCCAACTCAAAGGGGCCATCCCCGAACGAAAAATAGAGGGGTTGGAAAAGGACCCCGCAGAAAAACGTGAACAGCTTCAGTTAGAAGTTCCGCTCGAGTGGAACGGTTGTTGGTGTTCTATTTCATATCCTCCTCCTGTTGGTGAGTTGCCTATTCCCTTCCTTTCGATTTATGAAGTGAAAGTCGTTGCCGGTGTTACAGTATGAGTATGAGTAGACGGTGCTGTGGCCTTCTCCGAGACTGTTCAGGAACATGGATCTGTGGGTATACCTGCAAAATCGCTTTCTCTACGAGCCTACAAGCAACGCTTTGGTTTAGCTTCCAACTAAGGCTAAGGGAGTTGTTTCCCCGGGATTGAGTGAACGAGCTCATAGCCCTCCACCCGTAGCCCACAAAAGCGCTAATTTATATCAAAAAGACCGGGAAAACGTTTTAATATCCCGAACATTTCCTAAAATAATGGATAAACTGACTCAGATCGGTCTCCCTCAATCGAGAGGCTCGCTTGCTTCACTTCAACTTCATAGAAGAGGGAAGGAGCTATGCATAGGGGTGATTCCGGGGGAGATGGAATGAATGCATTGGCAGTTCGGTCCGATACGTCTTATTCGTATATCTTATTATGGGATATTTGCCTTAACGGAATCATTAGAAAGCTTTGGGCGGGGCAACCCAAGACCAGAGGCTACTGCCAAGGAATAGACTCTCTCTTCTTGAGCTTCCGATTGACCGAAAGTTGTTGGCGCGGGGACACTCATTAGATTAGTTATGCCATTCTCTTTAACAACAGAAAGAAAAGAGTGACGAGCTATAAAGGAAAGAGCTATTGACCCGAGCTCCACTCCAGGAGAAAGCCCTAAATGCGACAGACACTCCCAGCACCAAGGGATTGGTCTCATTCAATGCAAGCAAGAAAGGGTCCCGACCTTCTTTCAGGTCATGGGGTCAGGTATAACTATCTTTTATGACGCCATTTTCCGATCTTGATGTTACGGCCAGTGCCACGGGAGCGATAGACACTCGAGTTGAGGGATATTTTTCTTCCAGCCCTTTTTCCGTTGAGAGAAGAATCACACTCAAAGCTTTCTTTTCTGCGCTTAGAAAGCTGTCCGTCAAAGCTGTTCTTGGACTTCAAAAGGAAGTCTGCTCTCTCTTCTTTCATGTCCGAAGAATTGACTACTTGACTTACTTTGGGTTACAAACCTGATTCCATTGTCCGGGCAGAACGACCTTCTTCAACCAATAGCAAACAAGAAAAGGGCGCAGGAAAGACTAAACCGAGGCATCTTCATAGTCAGAAGAGGGTTCCACGCAATTCAGAGGGCTCAGCTCAGATCGAAGAAAAGAGCAAAGGGAGGTATCAACTATACGATACGATCTTTTTTGAAAGAGCGGGATTTGGGAAGGGATACCAGTTACTTTATTTTTCCATTCATAGGAAGGAAAAAAAGGAAGCGGCTTAGCCTAGTCATCAAAGTTCATCTTCCTAGAAGGCATGGGGGAATTTCTTAGTTTAAAGGTTAAAGGACTGCCCCCGTTGATGATTTATCCCATTATTAAGAGAAGAGAAAAGAACTTTATTTTGGGACAGGGCCAGGTCTCTGAGTCGATTTCTAGGCTGAGCGTCTTAGACTACGCTACGATATTGGACGAGATGGGATAGCCCCAAGAAAGGAATAAAATCAGAGAACCAGCTCTGATAGACGCCATGTTCTTTTCAGATATGTCTGTTAAGGAAGCCGGCTTCAGGCCAGTCATGGTAGAAGGAGAACTAGCAGACAAAGCAAAAGGAAAAGACAAGAAGCAAGGGCGTTAAGGCTTTAGGCTGCTTAGTCGTTTTAGAGTAAAGAACTCAATCGGGAAAGTCAAAGAAAGGGCTGCGGGAGGCTAGGATTATTCGCTGACCGATAGGCTTAAAGGAAGGTAGCTTGCTTCCAAGACCAAGGATGATAGGATTGAGGAGGTAAACTAAGCAAATGGTTTATAACCCTTCGTGACTCAAAAAGGTGAGGAACTGCACCACCGGAAAAAGAAGAAGTCAATTGAACCTTAGACGACAAGGCGATAGGGGAATAGTGCTCCACCCCTTAGACTTCGTAAAGAGGATCGGGACTGCTTACGGGCTAGATGGAATAGACCCTGCTACGACTAAGCAATACGGCAATTCGCCTACAAGCGGAAAAAGAGTCCCCACATACAATAGAAGGACAGAAGGGGAGGAAGCGATCTCATTCAATCCGGGTTGGACCTTCATCATTTCTTACACCACTACCCGCAGAGAAGATGGCGGGCCGACGAAGACATCTTTCTATGACTTCGAATCTTTCCATCCTTGTTCCGGCGGTAGTCGAAATATTCCTTTCCTCTCATCCATCCGGTGGAAGGATCGGACTATTGAGAAGAGTAAGATCGAACCGGAGAAAGCTATCCATAGACGGTGGGATAGCTAGCTAGTAGTACCGGATTAGTCTTTCATTCCGTCTCAATCCCATCTCCTATCCCTTTCATAAGAGTGGATCTCCCCCTGGCAGCTTGACTCCATCTTCATTCACGAATGAGACTTCACCCGTATGTGCATGAGACTTTCTCTCCTTGAAAGTGAGTTGTAGAACGAGAGACTTTATCTGAGCGAACGAGGTGAAGAGAAAGCGAACGTTACGAGCCTGTTGACGTTTTCTATATTTATTATATAGGTGGAGGGGACGGGTTCCATTGATTTCATTCTGGCGGACTGGGACGGAGGGATTCAAATTGGAATTGAAAGACGAGTTACACAAATCTAATCTACTGAAGAGCCTGGGGGACATGGAGGGCATAGGTTAAGTACAAGACAGAGAGGCTAAGGCCAAGGGAGCGAACGAAGCAGCGCGAAGTGAGAACTAGAGCGGAAGAAGCCAAGGCTATGAAAGCAGGTTTTTGCTAGGATTAATGTGTCGAGACCCGAGGATAGGATAACCGGTTGAGGTCAGGCCGTGGGGATCCTGTGCCTTTTATACCTAGTCGCGCGGCGGTAAGGCTTGCAGTCGAGTGTGCTGTCAGGTTCTTTGATGACTGGCTTGAAAAAGCATGGGACGGGGAGGCTAGTACGGGACGGAGATAAAGTCAGGTACGGTTACGAAAGAAGACGATCTAACCTCAGTGAGCAGACGATTTGCAGCCATTTTTTCTTTCCTGATAAAAGATTAGGCCTATTCAAAGAAAGCAAGGCAGGCAACTCTATCAGAATCGGAACCTTGGCTAGGGCTATCTAGAGACTATGGCTGTCTAGAGTAGAGTCGAGGCTAGCGGGCGCGTGGGAATGAATTATTCTCAGAAGAATTCAATCAAGCAAAGGAATGGAGGGAGGCACAACTGCTGGTGACAAGGCATGCTCCGCCGGCTCCCTCTGGGGTATCTATACACACACCAAAATCTGTTTTTGAGAGACCACTTCTTGGAACTTTTGGGTCAGTGCCTGGATCTTCCAAAGATTGAATCTAAGGCTAGCCAACCATTTCTTCCTCGACAAGGCCGATCTTTAACCAGGAGATGGCACGTTCGGGTCCTTTTTGTTTGAGCCCGGAATGATAGGAGTCAAAGCTCATGCATGTCGATGTGACGATCAACGGGCGAAAGACCACAGCACTGGTCAGTGCAACCCAAAATTGACTATTTGTAAAAGTTGCCGACGAGCTCAGGCTCGAGCAGAACTCTAGCTGGATCAACGCCGTTAACTCACGAGCTCGGAAATCTGGGTTCTGAGTGCTAAGCTTTCTTCCTCTGCCCTCCTATGAAACGAACCTGAGAGGGCCACGTACCAAAGGTTCTTTACTAAGCTTAAGAGTTATGCTTGCCATGTCGACTCATTCATGCAGTCGACCTATCATTTCTGAGGGTCAAATCCCCATCCTACCTTGGTTATATGGTGCTACCACTGAGCGGACTTTCCTATAAGAAGAGAGATTTGTCCGTGGTCTTCACCGAGTCCTAGAATTGTCATTCTGTAAGTCCTTAAAAACGCATCTTAGTAGCGGCTAGGAATAGGAAGCCTTAGCTACCGGGGTTGCTTGAGCCTATTTCTATTACCAGGTTCATTACTAGCATGGGGCACTTCCAAGGGCATTTCCTTTAAAAAAGCGAAGCGTATCAATCAGCCGGGAACGGCTTTGAAGCGATCGAAAGACCATAGGAACGAAAGATTCTGTAGTGGTCACAAATACATAGATGGTTTTTGTCCCGGGGCATGCTCAACAAGAGAAGTGGAAGGATAGCCCCCAAAAAGTGGGATGTATCGACCGGTCAATCTAGCTTTTAGTTGCCAATGGATATTTCTCTATACACACGTAGTGGCACCCCATTTCATTGGTATTGTTCCTGCACCAGTAAGTAGCCCAAACTCTATTCCACTGTGGAATCAAAAAGTCAAGGAAGGAGGCATGGCATGCCGAGAGACCTTCCAGTTAAAGAGAGAAAGTCCGAGAGAAAAGGGGCCCTTCTTAGTGTCCCGTGTTCGAATTAATAGCTATATGCACTTAACACACATGCTTTTGACTCGCTTATTTGAGAGATCGTTTCCCACGCCCAGCGTAGCCTTGCCTAGCGGCGTTGGTTCTCTTTTCTCTTTCCAAATAAAATATGTCGCTCAGGAAGCTCGTTTTAAAAAGAAAAAATGGAATGCTTGAGGAGGAGATCTTTATGTCAAATCGCTCTTACCGACGATGCAAACTATGTAACTTTAAGGCATGCCTCGACCCCTCCCACATGAGGGGCCTTGTTGATGTCGATAAAGTCGAGCTGGTCATCGATCCGGGTAGAATCCGTCTTGTCTTGAATGAAAGAAGATAAGTGTGAAAATATCTTTTCGGGAAAGGAAAGGATAGGCAATGGCGGCGACAACTTCTTCCGGATCTGGCGACGGCTAGGGCGGAAGTTTCCACGAGTACTACGTTTGTGTAGACGATGTGACTTCCGTCGAACTTTTTGGAGTACTTATTTCTAATGGAGTGCAACTCGATGAAGGAGTTGAGATGGTTGAGCCCCTTTCCTTACTTACATAGTGGGGGGCCATTTGTATCAGAAGAATCTTCTGGGAATCGAAGCGGTGCCCATATGGTCGGATGGCAGGCCTCTAGGTGCAAGCGGAACTCTTGGTTCAGGAAGAGGGTTTCGATACAAAATAAATAGAAAGATTCTCAAAATCATCACGGGGGCATGAGAAAGGGAAAAAGCCCGGACTCTTCACCTTACAACTAAGACTTTTCAGCAAGCACAAAGCGGTGCTTATCAACTATATCTACTCCTTCCTATTTGACCTTTTCTGGATGGAATGA
>Ga0081455_10002792_pt1 | contig 20554 bp, 20 predicted proteins | sample TabmetS3T2R1_FD_70207 | JGI IMG/M metagenome (GOLD analysis project Ga0081455, IMG submission 70207) | Tabebuia heterophylla rhizosphere microbial communities from the University of Puerto Rico - S3T2R1 | ecosystem: Host-associated > Plants > Roots > Rhizosphere ...
GAGCCCCGCCGAGAGGCCGGACTCGACCGCCACTAGACTCGGTTCGTGGATGGCGCACGGATCCGCGAGACGTTCCTGTCCTTCTTCGAAGGACGGGGGCACACACGCGTGCGCTCGTCGTCGTTGATCCCGCCGCCCGAGTCGGGCCTGCTCCTGTCGAACGCGGGGATGAACCAGTTCATCCCGTACTTCCTGGGGCAGGCCGATCCACCGTTCCCGCGAGCGACGAGCGTGCAGAAGTGCTTCCGGGCCAACGACATCGAGAACGTGGGTCGAACCGACCGGCACCTGACGATGTTCGAGATGCTCGGCAACTTCTCGTTCGGCGACTACTTCAAGCGCGAGTCGTGCGCCTGGGGCCTCGAGCTCGTCACCCAGGGGTACGGACTCGACGTCGATCGGCTCTGGACCACGGTGTACGAGAGCGACGACGAGACGATCGGCATCTGGCTGGACCTCGGGATCCCGGCCGAGCGGATCGTGCGGCGCGGCAAGGCCGACAACTACTGGTTCGTGTCGGCGGGACCCGCAGGCCCGTGCAGCGAGATCTTCGTGGATCGAGGGCCCGAGCATGGCTCGGAGGGCGGCCCAGAGGTGGACGAGGACCGCTACATGGAGATCTGGAACCACGTGTTCATGCAGGAACAGGTCGACGAGCACGCCGAGCCGGTGGCCGAGCTCCCACAGAAGAACATCGACACCGGGGCCAGCGTGGAGCGGATCGCGGTGGCGCTGCAGGCGGTCGGCAGCTTCTTCGAGACCGACCTGTTCGCGCCGTTGCTCGACGGCGTGCAATCGATGTCCGGCAAGCACTACGGCGCTGACGAGCGCAACGACGTGGCGATCCGCATCATCGGCGAGCACGCGAGAGCCACGGCGTTCCTCGTGGCCGACGGCGTGCAGCCCTCGAACGAGGGCCGCGGTTACATCCTGCGTCGCATGGTGCGCCGCGTCGTGTCGAACGCCCGTCGCCTCGGCGTCGAAGGCGAGGTCCTGCGGCCGCTCGTCGACGTCGTCGTCGACGGGTTCGGCGATGCGTACCCGGAGCTCGTGGAGAACCGCGCGTTCGTGGAACAGGTCCTCGGCTCGGAGGAGGAGCGGTTCAGCGGCACGATCCGTCAGGGGATGGCCGTGTTCGACGAGGCGCGTGCACGGGCCGAGGGCGGCGTCGTCGCCGGCGCGGACGCGTTCAAGCTGTCCGACACCTTTGGGTTCCCGATCGAGCTCACGGCCGAGCTGGCGGCAGACGCGGGGCTGAGCGTCGATGAGGACGGCTTCCGCGAGTTGCTCGAGGAGCAGCGCGCGCGGGCTCGGGCGGCCGTGAAGAAGGTGGAGCTCGGGCTCGAAACCGGGGCGGTGCCCCCGAGCGAGTTCGTCGGCTACACCCAGCCGGAGGCCGAGGCGCCGATCTCGCTGCTCCTCGACGCCGATCACGCGTCGCTCGAGGCGGCGCACGAGGGCGAGGATGTCGTGCTGTTCCTGGGTCGCACCCCGTTCTACGCGGAGTCGGGTGGCCAGATCGGCGACCGAGGGGAGATCCGGACGAATACCGGCGTCGTCCGGGTGCACGATGCCCAATGGGCGGGACCGAACTCGATCATGCACGTCGGCACCGTGACCTCGGGTGAGATCCAGCTGGGGCAGGACGCGATCGCGGAGATCGATCGGCTCCGCCGGGAGGCTACGGCGCGCGCCCACACGTCGACGCACGTGGTGCATTGGACGCTCAAGCACGTCCTCGGGGAGCACGCACGGCAGGCCGGCTCGCTCGTGGCACCGGGGCGGTTGCGGTTCGACTTCCCGCATCCCACGGCCGTGCCTCCCGATGTGTTGGAACAGGCGGAGCTCGAGGCGAACCGCCGCGTCGCGCTCGACGACGAACCGAACATCTTCGAGACCTCGATGGATGAGGCGAAGCGTCTGGGCGCCGTGATGCTGTTCGACGAGAAGTACGGCGACGTGGTTCGGGTCGTGGAGATCGGCGAATACTCCCGCGAGCTCTGTGGAGGGACGCACGTGCCGAGGACGGGACGGATCGGCGTCATCCGGATCCTGCACGAGGGATCGATCGGCAGCGGCATGCGCCGGGTCGAGGCGTTGGTCGGACCCGACGCCTTGCGGGAGATCAACGCGGAACGCGAGCTGCTGCGTGGGTTGGTGGATGCGCTCGGCTCGAAGGACGCGACCTCGGCCCTCGAGCACGCCAGGCGGGTCGTCGAAGAGAACAAGCGGCTCAAGAGCGAGCTCGGCACCCTGCGGGCGGGCGACCGGGAGGCCGTCGTGGCGTCGCTCGCCGGCTCCGCCGAACCGGTCGACGGCGTGGCGCTCGTGGTCTCCGAGGTGCCGGGCGAGGATCCCGGAGGGCTCCGCGAGCTCGCGCAGAAGGTGCGCGACAAGCTCGGCGGCGGTCCCGCCGCGGTGGTCGTGGGCAACGGCGACGGCGGGAAGGCGATGCTCGTGGCCGCGGTGACCGGCCAGGCCGTGGAGCGCGGGGTGACCGCCCCGGCGCTGCTCGAACGCGCGGCGGCCGCGATCGGCGGCGGCGCCGGCGGCAAGGACATCCTCGCGAACGCCGGCGGTCGTGACGCAGGGGCGGTCCCCGATGCCCTCGGCGGCGTTCCCGCGCGCCTGCGAGAGCTGCTCGGCGCCCACTAGTATGGCTCAGACTACTGGTCCGGTGCTGGGCCTGGATCTCGGCGACGCGCGCATCGGCGTGGCGATCTCCGATCCGGAAGCTCGCACGGCGGTCCCCCTCGGGACGATCCACGTGGGGCAGCCACCGGGGGAGCTGAAGGCCGTCGCGGCCCTCGTGGCCGAACACGAGGTCCGGCGGATCGTGATCGGATATCCGCTGTCGATGTCGGGCCGGTCGGGCGAACGCGCGCACCACGCGACCGCGTTCGCCGAGGCGCTGCGGGCGGTGGTCGACGTTCCCGTGGAGCTCCACGACGAGCGCCTGTCCACGGCGGAGGCCGAGCGCCGCCTGGCCGCCGCGGGCGTCACCGGACCCGGGCGGCGCCGCGTCGTCGACCAGACCGCGGCAGCGGTGATCCTCGGCTCCTGGCTCGATGCACATCGATAGAACCCGCAGGCTCGGGTGCCCGGTATCCTCGGGGACCGATGGAGACTGAGACCCCGCAGCGGGCGGGGCAGCCCGAGCGACGACGGCGACACCACCCCCACGACCTCCGTCCCCGCCGGGTCACGCTGCTGATCCTGTTCGTGGCGTTCCTGGTCTTGGCCGGCGGGGTGGTCTGGGCGGGGTCGTACTGGTCGAACTGCAAGGAGGCAACCACTGAGGGTGCGGAGCGCTCCGTTCAGGTCTCGGTGGAGGACGGAGCGACGGCGGGCGACGTCGTCGAGGAGCTCGCGGCCAAGGGTGTGATGCGCTGCGGCGGGTTCGTGGGCAACCTGCTGATGCGCGGCACCGGCAAGGCCGACGACATCCGCGCGGGGGATTACGAGCTCACGACCGGGATGAGCTTGGACGAGGTCATGACCGTCTTGACGACGCCGCCGGAGAAGGTCCCCACGACGAACGTGCTGATCCCGCCCGGTTACCGGCTGACGCAGATCGCCGACACGATGCAGGAGGACCTCGGGATCGCCCCAAGCGTTTTCATGGATGCCGCCCAGGGCGGCCGGTATTCGCTCCCGCCCTACCTGCCGGCCGGCACCTCGACGGTGGAAGGGTTCATCTGGCCGGAGACGAACCGTTTCCCCAAGCACGGGACGACGCCCGACGACGTGATCACGACCGGCCTCCAGGAGTTCAAGGAGGCGGTGGCCGATCTCCCATGGGAGCGGGCGGCAGGCCTACACGTCACGCCGTACCAAGTGGTGACGATCGCCTCGATGATCGAGAAGGAAGCCTTGCTCGACAAGGACCGTCCGCTGATCTCCGCGGTGATCTACAACCGGCTGCGTGAGGGGATGCCCCTCGGGATCGATGCTGCGAACGCCTACATCGATCCCGACCCGAGCGATGGCCTGACCGATGCGGACTTCGCGATCGATAGCCCGTACAACACCCGGTTGCACACGGGTCTCCCACCGACCCCGATCGCCTCACCCAGCCTCGAATCGCTGGCCGCGGCGCTCGACCCCGCGAACGTGGGATACCTCTACTACGTGGCGTGCGGCGACGGGGGCCACCGGTTCAGCGTCGACTACGACACGTTCCTGGCCAACAAGGCCGAGTGCCTTGGGTGATCCGTCCACGGCGGCCCGCCGGGTCACCGGGGAGACCCGCACCGTCGGCGTCATCGGATGGCCGGTCGAACACAGCCTCTCGCCCGCGATCCACAACGCCGCGTTCGCTGCCCTCGGACTCGACTGGATCGACGTGCCGATGCCCGTGGAACCGGGACGTCTTCCCCAGGCCATCTGGGGGCTGCGGGCGCTGGGCTTCGTCGGCGCGAACGTGACGATGCCGCACAAGACCGAGGCGACGGAGCTCATGGACGCCGCGACGTCCGATGCGGAGCGACTGCGAGCCGTGAACACGATCGCGGTCGAAGAGGGGAACCTGGTGGGCCACAACACGGACGGGCCCGGGTTCGAACGGTTCCTCCACCGGGACGTGGGGTTCGAGGCCGGTGGATCGCACGCGGTGGTCTTCGGAGCAGGTGGCGCCGCGAGGGCCGTCGCGCTCGCGCTCGCTCGGGCGGGCGTGGCTCGGGTCACCGTGGCGGCGCGCGATCCGAAGCGCGCACAGCCACTGGTCGACCTGGTGATCGATGAAGGGGTCGACGCCGATGCCGTGGCGTTCGAAGCGGCCGCGCCGGGCGGAGCCGGGCTGATCGTGAACGCGACCCCGTTGGGGCGTCGTGGCGAACGGCTCCACCTGCCTCCGCTCGGGCCGGAGACCGTGGCGGTCGATCTGCTGTACCCCGAGGTCACGCCGCTGCAGGAGGCTGTGACGGCTGCCGGGGGCCGCGCCTTCGGTGGGTTGGGGTTGCTGCTGCACCAAGCGGCACTGTCGTTCGAACTGTGGACCGGGCGTGAGGCGCCCCTCGAGGCGATGCGTGCCGCCGCCCAGGCGGCGATCGGCGCCCAGGTTCACCATCCCGGACCCTGAAGGAAGGCCAAGCTCGGGATCGGCGGTCGAGCCTCAAGCGTTCGAGGGGGGCCGACGATGCCTCACTCGAGATGGACGATTATTCCGCGCTCGCTCAGCGGATCGCGCTCAGCGCGACGGGCGTGCGGGGCTCGTTGATCCTGTCCAGGGACGGGTTGGTGCTCGGTGCCTTTCCGGACGAGGACGAAGGCCTCGCGAAGTCGGCGTGGCTGCGGTTCGCATCGCTCGGGGAGCCCGAGCGGAGCTTCGTCGAGTTCGGCGACCAGACCTGGGCGTTCGTCAAGCGTGGCCCCTACGCCGCATTCTCGGTCGCCGAGCCCGGGACGCGGCCGGGCGTGCTCGTCGATCAGATGGAACAGGTGCTGTTGACGGCCGAGGACGGCCGCGCGCGGCGCGACACCCTCCGCGTCCCGGATGCGAACGCGGCGCCGTCCGGGAAGCCGCGAACCTCGCTGCATCCCACTGCCGAACGACCCGCGCCGGAGGAGATCGCGGCGCCGGCCGCCGCAACGGCGGGTCCTATGTCCGCCCAGGTGCCCGCGGGAGCGGCAGAGGACCCGGCGACCGGAGGCGGCCATTGGAAGCGCTCGAAGGACGAGAAGCACGACAAGGGTGACAAGGGCAAGGAGGACAAGGCCAACAAGGGATCCAAGGACGACAAGGGGTCGAAGGCGGAGGCCGGTCCGGAGCCGCCTCAGGCCCCCTCGGAGGGCTCGGAGGAGCGGTCGCGGAAGGGCTTCGAGGACGACGCGGAGGTCGACCGGGTGCTTCTGGCCAAAGAGTTCTCGGGTTTGCTTCAGGTCGATTCCGGCGATGACGAAGAGTCTTCCTGACGACCTAGACCGAAGGTTCCTCGAAGGACGGCGATGACCACCGTCAAACGCAAGTCGAAACAGCTCGGTCAGATCCTGATCGAGCTGGGGATGATCACGCCCGAGCAGCTGGAAACGGCGCTCGAGGAGCATCGGCGCACGCCGAAGTCGATCGGACGTGTCCTGATCGACATGGGCATGATCAAGGAGGGCGACCTGGTCCGCGCCCTCGCCGAACAGGTCGGTCTCGAGTTCGTCGATCTCACGGAATACCCGGTCGACCCCACCGCCACGACCCTCCTGCCGGAGGCCCTCGCGCGTCGGTACCGGGCGATCCCGATCGGAGAGCGCGACGGGAAGCTCCTCGTCGCGATGTCGGATCCCGCCAACGTCTACGCGCTTGACGACATCCGAACCATCACGAACCGAGACGTCCAGCCGCTCGTCGCGACGGCCGCAGACGTCGAGCGGGCGATCCAGAAGTTCGCAGGGATGGATGGCCAGGTCGAGGCGCTCGCGAGCGTCGCCGCCGACGCGATCGAATCCGAGGACGAACAGCTCGAGGCGGCCCTCGAGGACGCCCCGATCGTCAAGCTCGTCAACGCGATCATGACGCAGGCCGTCGGCGACCGCGCCTCGGACGTGCACATCGAGCCGGCCGAGAAGAACGTGCGGATCCGGTTCCGCGTGGACGGAGTGTTGCACGAGCCGATGCCACCCGCGCCGAAGAACATCCAGGGCGGCCTCATCAGCCGCCTGAAGGTGATGGCGGAGCTGAACATCGCCGAGCGCCGCGTTCCGCAGGACGGCCGGATCAGCATGAAGGTGGGCGGCAAGCAGCTGGATCTGCGGCTCGCGACGCTTCCCACCGTGTTCGGCGAGAAGGTCGTGATCCGGATCCTGGACAAGTCCAACGCTCTGATGAAGCTCGAGGACCTCGGCTTCCTGGAGGAGTCCTACAAGTCGTTCTCGCGATCGTTCCGCAAGCCCTACGGCGCGATCCTGGTGACCGGGCCAACCGGTTCGGGCAAGTCGACCACGATGTACTCCACGCTCAACATCCTGAACGAGGAGGACAAGAACATCATCACGGTCGAGGACCCGGTCGAGTACCGGCTCCCCGGCGTCAACCAGATCCAGGTCAACCCGAAGGCGGGGCTGACGTTCGCATCGGCGCTGCGCTCGATCCTGCGCGCCGACCCCGACATCGTGCTGATCGGAGAGATCCGCGACCGCGAGACGGCCACGATCTCGATCGAGGCCGCCCTGACCGGCCACCTGGTCCTCACGTCGCTCCACACGAACGACGCCCCGAGCGCCATCACTCGGTTGACGGAGATGGACGTGGAAACGTTCCTCGTGGCCTCGGCGATCGACTCGATCGTGGCCCAGCGGCTCGCGCGCAAGCTCTGCGAGCGCTGCAAGGAGGCCTACCAGCCCGAGCCGCAGGAGCTGCTCGAGGCCGGGTACCCGGAGTGGCTCCTGCCCGAGATCCAGGAGATCTATCGCGCGGCAGGGTGCGCGGCGTGCTCGAACACAGGGTACCGCGGGCGGATGGGTCTGTACGAGGTCATGCCGGTGACCGAAGAGATCGAACGGCTCACGGTGGAGCGTGCATCTGCCGAAGCCATGAAGAGCGTCGCCGTTCAGCAGGGCATGATCACGCTCCGCGACGACGGTCTGGAGAAGGTTCGGATGGGGGTGACCTCGATCGAAGAGGTGGCCCGGGTCGTGAAGTAGGAAGCCGGGTCGTGATCCTGAGTGAGGAGTTGAGACGACGATGAGCATGGCGATCCAGGACGACCTCGAAGACGTCCAGATCCCGGTGCCAGAGCTGCTGGGCGCGCTGCTGGACCTCGGGGGCTCGGACCTGCACCTCACGGCGGGGGCTCCGCCGGTCGTGCGCGTGCACGGCGAGCTGGAGCGGATCGAGGACTACCCCGCGCTGTCGCCTCGGGCGTTGCAGGGCATGATCTACGCGATCCTGCCCCAGAAGCTCCGCGAACGCTTCGAGCAGGAGCTCGAGCTCGACATGTCGTACTCGCTGCCGGGCCGGGCGCGATTCCGTGTGAACGTGTACATGCAGCGGGACGCGGTCGGAGCAGCGTTCCGCGTGATCCCGTTCGAGATCAAGGCGATCGACGAGCTCGGGCTTCCGGCGGTCGTCGCCGACCTCTCACGGTTCCAGCGTGGGTTCGTGGTCGTGACGGGGCCGACCGGTTCGGGCAAGTCGACGACGCTCGCCTCGATGGTCGACGTGGTCAACACCGAGCGCCAGGGGCACATCATGACGGTGGAGGACCCGATCGAGTTCCTCCACAAGCACAAGAGCTGCATCGTGAACCAGCGCGAGGTCGGCGCGGACACGCACGGTTTCGCCAACGCCCTCAAGCATGTCCTGCGCCAGGACCCCGACGTGATCCTGGTGGGGGAGATGCGTGACCTCGAGACGATCTCGACCGCGATCACCGCGGCCGAGACCGGCCACCTGGTCTTCGCCACCCTGCACACCCAGGACGCGCCGCAGACGATCGACCGCATCATCGACGTCTTCCCGCCGCACCAGCAGCAGCAGGTGCGCGTGCAGCTCTCCACGACGCTGCAGGGGGTCGTCACCCAACAGTTGATCCCGACGGCCGACGGCCAAGGACGTGCGGTCGCGTGCGAGGTGCTGGTCACCACGCCCGCGGTCCGCAACCTGATCCGTGAGGGGAAGGTCCACCAGATCTACTCCTCGATGCAGGCCGGTGGCCGCTACGGGATGCAGACGATGGATATGTCGCTCGCGCAGCTCGTCAAGGGAGGACGCATCTCCCAGCAGCTCGCGTTCGAACGCTGCCACGACGCCGAGGAGCTCACCCGCCTGATGGGCTCCGCCGCACTGACCGCCGCCGACGGCGCCGGGGTGGCCGGAGGTGTCGATATGGGCGGAGCGATGGGCGGCGGGATGAACGGCGGCGGCATGGTCATGGGCGGGATGTGAGGAGCTGATCATGGCCGACACGTATCAGTACAAGGTCCGCGACCGCGCAGGGAACACGGTCACCGGCACCCTGGTGGCCGACTCGGAGCTGTTGGTCCTGCAGCGGCTGCGCGAGATGGGGTACACGCCGCTCGAGGTGGGGAAGGAGACGCGCGGCCTCAACATCGAGATCAACATCACGAAGAAGAAGGTCAAGCTCAAGGATCTCGCGGTGTTCTCTCGGCAGTTCGCGACGATGATCAACTCCGGGCTGCCGATCCTGCGCGCGTTGGCCATCCTGAGCGACCAGACCGACAACAAGTTGTTGGCGGAAACGCTCACCGATTGCCGGATGGACGTCGAGCAAGGCTCGTCGCTCTCCGCTGCCCTGGCCGAGCACCCCGACGTCTTCAACGACCTCTACGTCTCGATGGTGAAGTCCGGCGAGACGGGCGGTTCCCTGGATACGACGCTGATCTCGCTCGCCGCGATGCTCGAGCGGGAGGTCACACTGCGGGGCAAGATCAAGTCCGCGATGACCTATCCGATCGCCGTGGTCGCGTTGGTGATCCTGATCATGAGTGCGATGCTCCTGTTCGTCGTCCCGCAGTTCAAGAGCATCTACGGACAGCTCGGTGGCCAACTGCCGCTCCCAACCCGAACCCTGCTGTTCTTCTCGGACATCTTCAAGAAGTACTGGTTCATCGTGCTCGCGCTGGCGCTGATCGGCCGGTTCCTGTTCCGACGGTGGAAGAGAACCGACGCCGGGCGCGAGGCGGTCGACCGGTTCAAGCTGCGAGTGCCGGTGTTCGGCGCGTTGTTCCATAAGACCGCGCTGTCGCGGTTCTCGAGCACGCTGGCGATGCTGCTCCGTGCGGGTGTGCCTATCCTCCAAGCCTTGGACATCGTCCAGGACACGGTGAACAACCGCGTCATCGGCCATGCCGTCCAAGACGTGCAGGCGAGCGTGCGCGAGGGCGAGTCGATCAACAAACCGCTCGCCAAGCACGCGGTCTTCCCCCCGATGGTGGTGCAGATGATCGCCGTGGGGGAGGAGACGGGGCAGGTCGACACGATGCTCGAGAAGGTGGCGCAGTTCTACGACCAGGAAGTCGAGGCATCCGTCGATGCGCTGACGTCACTGATCGAGCCGATCCTGATCGCCGTGATCGGCGCGTGCGTGGGCGCGGCCGTGATCGCCCTGTACATGCCGATGTTCAACATCATCAAGTTGATCAAGTAGCACGGACCGTGCCGTCCCGCGGCGGGCCCGACGGAGCCCCGGCGATGATCGCCGGGGCCTCTGTACGGCTGGCGACAACGTGCACGGCACTACCCGATCCTTGGTAGGACGCCCGGTGGATGGAACTTCCACCGTTCTGCTGCTTCAGGTACGGCGCGGCAAGACCGAAACCCTCGGAGAACGCGCGCCACCGGGGTGCGCACTCGCACAAGGAAAGGAGGCGACGGCACATGCTCAAGCGCTTTCTGAAGCGTGCTGAGGAGGAGCAAGGCTTCACCCTCATCGAGCTGATGGTGGTCGTTCTGATCATCGGCATCCTGATCGCCATCGCGCTGCCGACGTTCCTCGGTGCCCGCGAGCGGGCGCAGAACCGTGCAGCTCAGTCGAGCCTGCGCAACGCCCTGGTGGCCGCCAAGACGGCGTACACCGACGACGGCGACTACAGCAACGCCGTGGCCGGATCGGCCACGACGGGACTGCAGAGCATCGAGCCCTCACTGCAGTATCTGGACTCCGGTGACTCCACCGGGCCGAACGAGGTCAGCGTGCTCCCCAGCGGCGCCAACGACATCATCTGGTCCGCTGCGGCGCTGTCCGACTCGGGCACGTGCTTCTACATCAAGGACAACTCCACGGGTCCCGGCACGACGTACGGCGAGAACGCCGCCGGTGCCGCGAACTGCTCGGGGACTGACGCTCTCGCAGCCGCCTCGGCCGCGTGGTAAGCGATCAGTAGCACGGTCACACCGTGAGGGGCGGCCCGAAGAGGGCCGCCCCTTCCGTTTGGACCTCCGACGGGATCCGATCTAGGGCTTCGGGCGGTCGGACGTCCGGCCGATGGCACGCTCAAGGAAGGCCGATACCGTGCCGATTCCGTCTGCAGAAGCACCGCCCGTTGCCGACCTGCAGGAACGACAGAGATGACCCCTCGGATGTTGGCCCGCCGTCTCTCCGCTCGCGCTCGCGAGGAGGACGGCTTCACGCTGGTCGAGGCGCTCGCCGCGGTGACGATCCTCGCGATCGGCGGCTTCGCCGTCGCGCAGTCGCTCATCTTCGGCCTGCGGACGAGCGGTGAGTCGCGCGAGCGGCTGGCGGCACGTTCGGCGGCGGATCAGCAGATGGAGCTCGCACGAGCTCTGAACTTCGACAGCCTCGTGCTGGACGACGGATCCCCCCTCGAGCACAGCGAGGATCCGGACAACCCCGACTACTGGGTCGACGAGACGGACGACACGTACGACCACGACGGTGCCGGTGGAGACGATCCCGAGCCGATCATCCGAGAGGCTGGCGCCTCGCCGGCGCTCCACCATCTGCAGACGCCCATCGTGCAGGGCAACACGACGTTCTCGATCTACATGTACGTGACGTGGGTCGATTCACCGGTCGACGGGGTCGGCGCATCGGACAGCGCCGATGGTAACGGGGATGGCGAGGATGACTCCGACGGACACGACACCAAGCGCACCACCGTGGTGGTCAACTGGACCGATCTGCTGACGCACACCACACGGAACGTGACGATGGGCTCCCAGTTCTCGACGCAAGAGGTCACGTATCAGGACAAGTCGGGCGGCGCGCCGGCGAACCAGGTTCCGACGGTCGGCTGTCCCACCTCCACCGCGTCGGGCCTCGCGGTGACGTTCGCTGCCGTGGCCTCCGACTCCGACGGCTCGATCGCACGCATCGACTGGGATTTCGGGGACGGCACGGTGGTCACCAACGGCGGAGCTGCTCAGTCGCACACGTACGCCTCAAGCGGTACGTACACGGTCACGAACACCGTGTACGACGACGACGGAGCCAGCGCGACGAACGCGGGGCTGGGGTGCACCGTCACCCCGACCGCTCCCACCTCTGGTCCGGGTCCCGAGGGCACGGTCACGATCGCCGGGGGGGCCACGTACACCACCCAGACGCAGGTGACCCTGACACTCTCGATCACGTCGGGGACGGCCGCGACGATGCAGTTCTCGACGGACAACGTCACGTGGTCGACCGCCACCACCTACAACACGTCCACGATCTACACACTGCCGACGGGCGACGGCACGGTGACTGTCTACGCGCGGTTCATCAACGCCGGCGGAACCGCCGGTGGGAGCACGTCGGACTCGATCATCCTGGATACGACCGCGCCCGACCCGCCATCCAGCCTGATCGCTACATCCACCACGTCGGGCTCGACGAAGACCGTCACGCTGTCGTGGAGCGCACCGGTGCCGTCCCCCTCTGACCTGGCGGGTTACCAGGTCTGGAAGCGCCTGACGAGCTCCTCGACGTGGTCGCAGGTGAGCTCGTGCACCTCCGGGACGACCTGCATCGATAGCTACAAGAAGCAGGACAACTACGAGTTCTATGTCGTGGCCGTGGACAACGCGGGGAACATCAGTGCACAGAGCAACCACGTCACCAAGTGAGGGCGAGGCGGGCTTCACGCTCGTCGAGATCCTGGTCACCGCGGCGGTCATGGCCACGGTCGCGACCGCGATCATGGGCTTCGCGATGCGTGTATTCACGACCACCGCGACGATCGTCGAACGCAGGGACGTGTTCGCCGAGGGACGGATCGCACTCGACCGCCTCGGCAAGCAGATCCGACAGGGCGAGTCGATCACGACGAGTCAGGACTCGTTGATCGAGTTCGAGTCGTATCTCGACGGCGAGGCCACCACGTTCGCGTGGCGGGTCACGGGGAGCGTGGCCCCGTTCAAGCTGCAGGAGTCGCGGGACGGCGGCTCGACGTACGTGACGGTGGCCACGTCGCTGACCTCCAACGACGTCTTCGACTACCCGGACACCGACGAAGTGCAGATCGACCTCACGCTCGGCACGGACACCACGACGGTGGCCCTGACCTCGGACGTGTACCTGAGGAACGCGAACACCTAAGGACTCCGACCATGATCGCCTGGCTGAATGAACGCATCCACCGCCGCGATGACGGCTACGCGCTCGTCGTGGCCGTGATCCTGCTGTTCATCATGATGATCCTGCTCGTGATCGGTCTCGAGGCCGGGAGCTCTGCGCTGAACCAGTCGCAGCGAGGCTTCGAATGGAGCCGGACACTCACGGTCGCGGAGAACGGCGTCAACGACGCGATCACGCTGCTCAGCGGAGACCGCTCATCGGTCACGACGTGTCCGATCGGCGGCGCGACAGCGTGCACGGCCGACGGCGGCGAGTACCAGGTCGACTGGACCACGGCCAGCGACGGGACCCTGACGATCGAATCGATCGGCTACTTCCCCACGAAAGCCAACGCGAAGCTCAGCCGGCACGTGCGCGTCACGATGGAGCCGGTGCCGACGTTCAACTACGCGCTGTTCGCCGAGGACACGATCACGATCAAGAACAACGAGGAGATCGTCGGTGACATCTATTCATCGCTCGGCGTCACGCTCGGCAACGGCGCCGTGGACTGCGGATCGATCGTCGTGGCGAACGGCGACATCACGATCGACAACGCGGCGACGATCGTGAAGGAGTGGGACGCGGCCGACCACGACGGAGTCGAATGCTCGGGCAAGAGCGGCCTCGCATGGGCAGGCGGGAGCGTCTTCAACGCGGGCGCGATCGAAGGCGATGCGAAGGCATCCGCACCGACCGGGACCAGCTGCTCGGCGTCCTCGACGTCGTATGAGATCACGGGGGGATCCGTCGACGGCGATGCCACCGCGTGCGGCAAGATCACGGGGAGCGTCGCAGGGACGCGGTCGGCCGGCACGAACTCGACCCAACCCTCGGTGCAGACGACCCCCGAGTACATCTTCGATCCGGCGAACTACCCGGGCGTGCACTGCTACCCGAGCACTGGCATCTGTGGTCCGGGGAACACCTCATCCTCGGCGGTCACGACCGCGAACGCCGCGCTGGCGAGCTCGATGACGAACCTGTCGGGGACCTATGCGATCTGGCAGACCTCGCCGACGCAGAGCTCGAGTACGGTGGTGAAGCTCGATGCGAACGACATCGTGTTGTCGGGGGATACCACGATCATCACGAACGCCCCGATCGACTTCGGCAACACCAACACGATCAGCCTCGCGGCCGGTGTGGACTCGGCCACGTTCGTGGTGATCTCGTTGTACGAGCCGACCGGCACGTGCAACGACAACGGGGGGGACTGCAGCATCTACGGCAAGAATGCGATCGACTTCGATGCGGGTGACCCTGCCGACCCCGACGACGGTGTCGTGGGCTTGCTGTACACGACCGGCAAGATGGGCTTCAAGAACAAGCCCCAGATGGAGGGCGCGCTGTACGCCGGCGCGATGGACATCAAGAACGGGTTCGACATCACATACAACGGGCGCGTCGACCGGATCTTGGGGTTCGGGAGCGCGCTCGAGGAGACGCTCTGGGAGGAGCTCGACCCGTCGTGACGGCGTCACGATGAGGCACCGGTTCGTCCCACACCCGCCCCGGCGCCGAGGCTAGTGTCCCGCCGATGAGCGACGCGTGGCTCCGAGCCCTGGTGGCCCTGCCATTCGGCCTGGCGATCGGCAGCTTCATGACCGTCGTGATCGCGCGGGTTCCGGCCAAGGAGTCGCTGTGGCATCCGCGATCCCGCTGCCCACGCTGTGACGTCGAGATCCGGAACCGGGACAACATCCCGATCCTCGGCTGGATCCTGCTCCGGGGCCGATGCCACGCGTGCGGGGAACCGATCTCCGTCGAGTATCCGCTCACGGAGGCGGCCACGGCCCTACTCGTGTCCGCGGCGGCATATACGTACGACCGCATCTGGATCGCGATCATGGTCGCGGCGCTGCTGTCGCTGATGCCGGCGATCTCGGTGATCGACATCCGTCACAAGACGATCCCCAACCGGATCACCTACCCGGCCGCGATCGGGTTCGCCGTCTACATCCTGATGGCTCGGGCGTTCGACGGAGGCACCGACGTCACGAGGGCGGTGCTCGGGATGCTGGCCTACGGGGGAGGGCTGTTCGTGATCGCGATCATCTCCCGAGGCATGGGGATGGGCGACGCGAAGCTCGCCGTCGTGATCGGGATGGTCTTCGGATCGATCGGCCTGCGATACGTGGGCGTGGCCGCCGCCGGAGCGATCGTGCTCGGCGGTCTCGGTGGCATCGTGGCGCTGGCGATCGGGCGTGGCCGCAAGGCGAAGATCCCGTTCGGCCCGTACATGGCGGCCGGAGCGGTGGTCGCCGCGTTCTGGGGCGCCCAGATCGCCGATTGGTACCTCCGAACCTTCACCGGCACCGGCGCCTGAATCAGGGCGTTCGAACGCTCGTTCGACGCCCCAGGATCGAAGCGCCGCAGATGTTTGACAACGCCTGTTGCCTAGTGTTTCGTGGCAAAGCTCGATGGCACAGGTGAGCGCTGTTGAGTCTCATGTGGCACACGGGGCAGGTGTGCATCGATGAGGCACCGGCGACACCGAGCCAGGAGACGACGAAGACCGTGACCGGCGAAGCGCAGGCGTTCGTGACGGGGGGACTCCTCACCGTCTCGGAGGTCGCATCCGCGATGCGCGTCTCGAACATGACCGTCTACCGCCTGATCAAGGGCGGCGAGCTCGGCGCGGTCCGTGTCGGGAAGAACTACCGGATCCGTGAGTCCGACCTCGTCCGGTTCCTGCAGGACCGCTCGGTCAGCCACGAGCGATCGCGACCAGCGGAGGAGGCGTAGTGGCGAAGGGCCGCATCGGCCTCGACATCGGCTCCACGGCCGTTCGCGCCGTGGAGGTTACGGGCGGGGATCCTCCGTCGGTCATCCACGCCGCCCAGGTCCCGCTGCCGGCGGGCGCCGTCGAGAGCGGCGAGGTGAAGGAAGCCGAGCAGGTGTCGGAGGCCCTCCGTGAGCTGTGGCAGCGCGGAGGGTTCAAGAGCAAGCGGGTGTACATGGGCGTCGGGAACCAGCGCGTGGTGGTCCGCGAGATCGCCCTGCCTTATCTGCCCGAGAAGGAGCTCCGCGCCTCGCTGGGATTCCAGGTGCAGGAGTTCATCCCCATGTCGGTCGACGACGCCGTCTTGGACTACGACCCGGTCGGGGAGTTCGAGCAGGACGACCGCCGGATGCTCCGCATGCTGCTCGTCGCCGCGCAGCGGGGCATGGTCGACGTCCTCGTGGCCGCGGCGCTCGGCGCGAAGCTCGAACCCGCCGGGCTCGACCTCGTCCCGTTCGCGATGGTGCGCTCGGTCGGGACCACCGGGGTGGGCATGGACCTCGAGGACGAAGGCGACGAGGCGATCGTGGACGTTGGGGCCCACGTCACGAACATCGTCGTCCACGCACAGGGGAACACCCGGTTCGTCCGCATCCTGCCCTCGGGGGGCCGCGACATCACGGTCGCGATCGCCCGCGGGCTCGGGATCACCGAAGAGCTCGCCGAGCGGCTCAAGCGAGGCGAGGACGTCGAAGCGGCGGAGATCGCGGCCGGGACCGAGCAGCGACCCGACGTCGAGCCGCCCGACGAGGGGGAGGTCGAGGGCGCCGGGCCCGGCGAGACACCGGTTCCCCGTCCTCCCGATGGAGCCGTTCCGGATCCCGCGCGCGTCCGTGAGATCGCGATCCAGCGAGCGTCGAGCTTCGTCGACGAGATCCGATCCTCGCTCGAGTTCTACACGGCCCAGGCGCAGGGCTCGCGGATCGCCCGAGTGCTCGTGACGGGCGGCGGCTCGAAGCTCGATGGGTTCCTGGACCTGTTGCGTCAGCGTATCCCGGTGCAGGTGGAACGCGGGCAGGTGTTCCAGCGAGCGCGCTCGCAGCTGACGCTGTCCCCGGAGGCGGTGGCCGAGGCCGAGCCGCTGCTGGCCGTCGCGGTGGGGTTGGCCATCGCCGGGAGGAACGGGTGAGCCCGTGAGTCAGGTCAACCTCCTTCCCCCGGAGATCCTCGAGCTGCAGGTCTGGCAGCGGCGCAAGCTCGCCGTGATCGTCGTGGGGGCGATCGTCGCGGCGCTGCTGATCGGCTACTGGCTCTTCCTCGGGACGCAGCTGAGCGGTGTCCAGGCCGACATCGAGGATCAGAACAGCACGAACGAGTCGGTGCGGACGTCGATCGAGCAGAAACAGAAGTTCGCGGACCTGCAAACGGAGGCCCAGCAAGAGGAGGGCCTCGTGACCGCCGCCTACCAGGGCGAGGTGTCGTTCTCCTCGCTGCTCATGGACTTCTCTCGCGTGATCCCGTCGGACGCGTTCGTCGACAGCCTGACGCTGCAGATACAGGATCCAACGACGGGAGCGACCGCGGCGGGGGAGGGCGGCTCGACGGGGCTCGTGGGCTCGATCACCGGTGGTGGGCAGGCCGTCAGCGTCGACAGTATCGCCACGTTCATCACGCGACTGGAATCCGTGAAGGGCTGGGTGAATCCGTTCATCAGCACCGTGGACCGGGTGCAAGAGGTCAACGGGTTCGCGTACGCGCTCAGCGTGGACCTCACCAGTGACGTCGTCACCGAACGAGGCAAGGGGGCCTCGGATGCTGCAGGGTAGGCGAGGCGTCTACGTCTTGGTCGGCGTGGCTGCCGCCGTCGCGGTGCTCCTGATCCTGTTCTTGATCCTACCCAAGCGCGGGCAGGTCTCCACGGCCAATGAGGACCTCGATGCCGCCAAGGCGGAGCAATCCACGCTCGAGACGCAGCTCGCGGCCCTGGAACAGGCAGAGGCGGCCGCCCCCGAGGCACGGGCGACGATCCAGCAGGCGCAGCAGCAGGTCCCGCCGACGCTGGACGAGCCGGGCATGCTCCGGCTCATCCAGCAGGCCGGCGTCCGTTCTGCGGTCGTGGGATCGACCCTCACGGTCGGGACGCCGACGTTCGACGCGGGCACCGGCCTGTCGGTCATCCCCGTCACGATCGACGCGGAGGGGACGTATTTCAGTTTGACGGAGTTCCTCTACAGCCTCGAGACCCTCCCCAGGGCCACGAAAGTCCTGAACGTCTCGCTCTCACCCGGCGGTGAAGAGGGAGTGACGACCACGGTGAACACGTTGCAGATGCAAGCGAACGTCGAACTGTTCACGAGCGACGCGAGCGCAGGGCCGGGATCGGTCCCCGGCCCGACAGAGACGGCGGGTGGTTGAGCGATGCCGTTGACCCCTCGCGATCGCCGAACGCTGATGATCGGCGGAGGCGTGCTCGCGTTCCTTCTCGTCGCGTTCTTCCTGTTCAACACGCTCGGGGGCGGCGAAGAGGCGCTGCCGCCGATCCCGTCGATCAGCGTGTCCCCGGGCGGCGGCGGCGGCGAGAGCCCCTCGACGACCCCGACGGTCACGATCAGCCCGATCCCGGTGTTCACCGGGCGTGATCCGTTCTCGATCCCACCCGGCCTGCAAGTGACGTCGCCGACCGGCAGCCCCACGTCACCAACGTCACCAACGTCCCCGACGTCCCCGACGTCTCCCGCGACCACCACGGCGCCGCCGTCCACGCCCGGCGGAGGATCGAGCATCGTGCTCGGGGGCAAGACCGTGGTCCTGCTCGACACGTTCCACACCCCGAGCGGCGAGAAGAAGGCGCAGTTCGAGGTGAACGGCAACGTCGAGGTCGTGGGGATCGGCGACACCTTCGGGGGTGGGGACTTCGAGCTGCGCTCGATCTCCGACGGCTGCGCGACGTTCCTGTTCGGCGACGAGTCTCATACGCTCTGCGCGAACGTCACGAAGTAGGGCGTTCGCGACCGGGCCCCGGCGGTCCGCCCACGGGGGGAGCGGTCGCCGGTTGAGCGGGGGCGGCCCCGACGGGGCCGCTCCCGCGCCATCTCTATGATGAGCGGATGCTCAGGATGCTCACCGCCGGCGAGTCCCACGGCCGAGCGCTCGTGGCGGTGTTGGAGGGGATGCCGGCGGGTGTTCCCGTCGCCGGCGAAGCGATCGCGCGGGAGCTCGCACGACGTCGTCACGGCCACGGTCGCGGCGGGCGGCAGCGGTTCGAATCCGATCGCTTCGAGATCCTGACCGGCGTTCGTCACGGTCGCACGCTCGGGTCGCCGATCGCGGTCACGATCCCGAACATGGAGTTCGACGCGAAGTACGCCGAGCTGATGAGCGTCGAGGGCGAGATCCAACCGGGGAAGGAGCTGACACGGCCCCGGCCGGGGCATGCGGACCTCGCCGGCGCGCAGAAGTACGGGTTCACGGACGTGCGCAACGTCCTCGAACGCGCGAGCGCCCGTGAAACGGCGGCGCGTGTCACCGTCGGGGCGTTCTGCAAGGCGTTCCTGGCCGAGCTCGGCGTCTCGGTCCTGTCTCACGTGGTGCGGATCGGCTCGGTGAAGGCGCCTGCCCGCCGTGTTCCGCCGCTCCCCGAGGACCTGCCGGGGATCGACCGCTCGCCGGTCCGATGCGTGGACGCCCAGGCGGCGAAGCGGATGGTCGCCGAGATCGACCGGCTCCGGAAGGCGAAGGACACCGTCGGTGGCGTGTTCGAGGTCCTGGCTTACGGGGCCCCGCCGGGGCTGGGTTCGTACGTGCACTACGACCGCAAGCTCGACGCGCGGCTCGCGCTCGCGTTGATGAGCATCCAATCGGTGAAGGGTGTCGAGGTGGGCGATGGGTTCGCGACCGCATCCCGGCCGGGGTCACGTGCGCACGATGAGATCGCGCTTCGCGGCGGCAGGATCGGCCGCCCCACCGGGCGCGCCGGCGGCTTCGAGGGCGGCATGACGACCGGGGAGCCGATCCGCCTGCGTGCCGCCATGAAGCCGTTCTCGACGATCCCGCGTCCGCTCGCGACCGTCGACCTCGCCACCAAGCGTGCGGCCGTGGCGATCAAGCAGCGCACCGATGTCTGCGCGGTGCCGGCCGGAGGCGTGGTGGGGGAGGCGGTCGTTGCGTTCGAGCTGTCGAACGCGATGGTCGAGAAGTTCGGCGGCGACTCCCTGGACGAGGTGCGCCGCAACCTCGACGGCTACGTGGAGGGCCTCCCGTGATCGTCTACCTCGTGGGGATGCCCGGGGCCGGCAAGACCGTGGTCGGCCGCGAGCTCGCGGGGCGCCTCGGGGTCCCGTTCATCGACCTCGACGCCGAGATCGAGCGCGAGACCGGTACCCCCGTGACCGAGATCTTCCAGACGGAGGGCGAAGCCGGGTTCCGGGCTCGCGAGGCGTCCGCCCTCGTGAAGGCGAGCACGCATGACCCTGCGGTCGTGAGCTGCGGGGGCGGTGTGGTGCTCGAGCCCGCGAACCGGATCGCGCTGCGCAACACCGGCACCGCTGTGTACCTGGACGTGCCGATCGAGCAGCTCCGCGAGCGCGTGCGGCCCGGCGAGGACCGTCCGTTGATCCGCGCCAACGGAGATCTGGAACGCCTGCTCGAGGCACGGGGGCCCCTCTATCGGGAGTTCGCTGCGCACGTCGTCGACGGGCGCGGCGACCCCGGCGACGTCGCCGACGCGATCGTGGAGGAGCTCCGTTGGTCCGCGTGAACGTACCGTTGGGCGATCGCGCGTACGACGTGGTGATCGGGGTCGGCGTGATCGACGACGTGGCGG
>Ga0081455_10002793_pt1 | contig 20548 bp, 16 predicted proteins | sample TabmetS3T2R1_FD_70207 | JGI IMG/M metagenome (GOLD analysis project Ga0081455, IMG submission 70207) | Tabebuia heterophylla rhizosphere microbial communities from the University of Puerto Rico - S3T2R1 | ecosystem: Host-associated > Plants > Roots > Rhizosphere ...
GGGAAGTTCCAGGCCGTGATCGCCGGCCCGCACAGCCTCTGGCCCGGGGTGATCGGGTTCATGGCGGGGCTCATCAGGCACATGCGCCCGGCAACGAGACCGAGCGCGCCGTGGAGGTCGGCCACGCCGAATTGCGCGGCACGCGCGAGCAGTTCGGGATCGGGGCGGGGGATCTGGCGGTAGATGACGGACTTGAGCGGCTTCACTTCACGGCCTCCAGGTTTTCGCGAAAGGTTCGGCCTTCGTAGTCGGTGCGATAGATCCCGCGCTTCTGCAGGATCGGCACCACCTCGTCGGTGAAGTCCTGGAACGCGCCGGGAAACCAGGGCGGCATGATGTTGAAGCCGTCGGCGGCGCCGGCCACGAACCATTCCTCCAAGCCATCGGCGATATCCTCAGGGGTGCCCATCAGCAGACGATGTCCCTGCGCGCTCGAGGTGAAGTCGCGCAGATCACGAAGCGACATGTTGTGGTCGCGCGCGAGCTTGGTCAGCGTAACCGCATGTCCCTGCATGATGTTCGACGGCGGCAATTCGGGGACCGGACCATCCAGCGGGTACTCCGACAGGTCTTTGCCAAGACGATCCGACAGCACGCGCAACGCAGCTTTGGGATCCGCCAGGCTGCCGAGCTTGGTCAGCTTGGATTTGGCGTCCTTGTAGGATGTGCCGACGATCGGGCAGACGCCCGGCATGATCTTGAGATGGCCGGGGTCACGGCCGACCTTTTCCGCGTCGGCCTTCAAGCTGACCGCGAAAGCCTTCGCCGCATCGAGATCCTGCTGCACGGAATAAACCACTTCGGCGATCGCGGCGGCGAGCGCGCGACCCGCGTCGGAAGCCCCGGCCTGGACGATGACGGGATAGCCCTGTGGCGGCCGGGAGATATTGAGCGGGCCTGCGACCGAGAAATATTTGCCCCGGTGATTAAGGGCATGCATTTTGGTCGTATCGGCGAACAGGCCGGTCTCGACATTCTTGACGATCGCGCCGTCTTCCCAACTGTCCCAAAGCCCCTTCGCGACCTCGACATATTCGGCCGCGATCGCGTAACGCTCGTCGTGCGGCGGATGCGGCTCGTGGCCGAAATTCGCGGCCGCGCCGGCCTGTGCACCGGTCACCACGTTCCAGCCCGAGCGCCCGCCACTGATGTGATCGATCGATCCGAACTGACGCGCCAGATTGAACGGCTCGGAATAGGTCGTCGAGGCCGTGGCCACCAGGCCGATATGAGTGGTGCTGACCGCCAGAGCCGCCAGCAGCGTCAACGGCTCCAGCCTGACGATGGTGGCCGGATGAAAATCCGCGCGCGTGAACGGCGCATCCGCCAGAAACACCATGTCAAACTTGGCGCGCTCGGCGATCTGGGCGATGTCCAGCAGCAGCGCCAGATTCTCGCCACCCGACTGGGCGCCAGGCATTCGCCAACCGGCCACATGGTGGCCGGCGGCTTGAATGAACAGGCCAAGATGCATCTGATGGTTCGATGGTGCCATGCCCGCCTACCAGCCGGATTGTTGGGTAGGAAATATCCAATCCCACTTTTGGAACAAATTCAATCGAAATACCAAAATTGTTCCAGCAAGGCGCGGCAGCGTGAGCGCGGCCACAGCGCCGCGCGTGACGACCGATACAATCCTTGGTTAGCAAGACGCGCTCAGCACACCGACTGCGCTGGCGGTCGCATCCCTTGCCCCAATGATGGTCAGAGCTTGTAGAAGCGCCGGGCGTTCTCGCTGAAGATCGCATTGAGATCGGCTGGCGGCAGATCGGACAGCATCTTCTTGTAGGCGTTGACGACCACCCGATACGATCCGGCCACCTGATCGACCGGAAAATTGCTGGCAAAGACCGAGCGCGAAGGTCCGAACGCGTCAAGACATGCCCGCACCCACGGCTTCCACTTCGCCACCAGTTCGTCGGACGTCTTGGCCGGATCGCCGGTAAAGCCCAGACGCTTCATGCCGAGGCCGCTCAGCTTGATGTGCAGGTTCGGAACCTGCGCCGCCTTGCGCAGACTCGCCGACCAGTCCTTGAACACCTGATCGCGCTGATCGGCATAAGGACCGACGCCGAGCGGCCCGCCGCAATGGTCGATCATGATCGGAAGCTGCGGAATTTTCGCAGCGAACGCCGTGACGTCGTCGAGCTGCGTATGCAGTGCCCAGACATCGAGCGTCAGCCCGCGTTCCAGCAGGCAGTTTGCACCGGCAAGATATTGCTCGGTGCGCAGGATATTGCCTTGCGGATAGCGCGGCGTGTTCGGATAACCGACCGTCGGATCGGGGTGGTAGCCGACATGCGAGCGGATGCCGCGGAATCGTCCCTTGGCCGCGGCCACATGCGCGTCCAGCACCGCGCCGGCCTCGCGGCCGAGCATCAGGTTGACGCAGCCGAGAATCCCCGCGGCCAGATCATGATCCGACGGCGGCGCATGCGCGATCTGGTCGATCACATATTCGGTCTCGCCGACCGGCTGGAAGGGCTCGCGCGGGTCCTTGTTATAGGCCATGTGGCATTCGACATAGATCGTCTTCGTGACCTTGTGACCGTCATGGATATCGGCCAGCAGCTCGGGCGCGAAATAGTCGAAGCCGCCGAGATTCCACATGTGGACATGCGGATCGATGATCGACAGATCCGGCAATACAATGTCCTCGGAGGGTGCCGTGGATCGTCGGTCATTCGAATTCATGATCTGCTCCTGGTTTTTCTTGCCGCGCCGCGGACCGCGATCAAAGTGAGGCTCAAGCGTTGAATGGTCAGACTGCGACTTCGCGCTGCTTCTCGACGCCTTGCCAGGGCATGGCGAGTGTGGCGAGATAGTTCACGGATATGTTAAGGATTGCCGAGAGCAGAATGATCGCGACGAGAGCAGCGAAGGTGCCGGCGGTGTTGAACTGACTGGAGGATGAGGACAAAAGATACCCCAGCCCGCGATTGGAGGCGATGATCTCCCCGACGATGGCGCCGATGATCGCATAGGGGACCGACAATCGCAGGCCCGCGAAGACCCACACGATCGCGGATGGCACGATGACCTTGCGCAGAACGTGCCCCTCATTGGCGCCCATTAGCTGGAGGATGGTCACGAGTTCGCGGCTCACGCCGCGCACGCCGGTGTAGGTGTTGAGAAAGACCAGAAAGAACACGATGACCGCGGTCAGCACGATCTTCATGTCGAGGCCGATGCCGAACCAGATGATGAAGAGCGGCGCCAGCGCGACCTTCGGAATCGAGTAGAACGCGATGATAAAGGGGTTGAGCATGTCGGCGAGCTTTTCCGCCCGACCGAGCAACAGCCCGATGCCGAGGCCCGCCGCCGCGCCAAGGCCAAAACCCGCAAACGCCTCGGTGGCGGTGATGCCGGCGTGATAAAACAGGCTGCCGTCCATCACCCAGGACCAGAACACGGTCGCGATTTTTGTCGGAGAGGACACGTAGAACTCACGGATCAGGCGTCCCGCGGCGAACTGCCAAAATGCCAGGAAGCCGACCAGAATCGCAATTCGCTGCAGCAACAGTTTCATCAGCGTTGCTCCGCCTGTTCGATCGAGGGCGCCATCTCGTCCCAAAGGCGCGCGGTTGTCTTGATATAGTGCTCGTCGTGCCGGAGCCGGATCAGATCGCGCTCGCGCGGCAGCGGCACCTGGATGATCTCGCGGATCGTGCCTGGCCGCGACGTGAAGATCGCGCAGCGGTCGGCCAGTGCCACAGCCTCGTCGAGGTCGTGGGTAACGAACAGAATGGTTTTGTTGAGCTGGTGCGCGATGCGCCGGATCTCGATCTGCATCCGTAGCCGAAGCTGCGCGTCCAATGCCGCGAACGGCTCATCGAACAGCAGCGTCTCCGGATTATAAGCCAGAAGCCGCGCGAGCGCCGTACGCTTTCGCATGCCGCCCGAGAGCTGCGTCGGGTAGCTCGCCTCGAAGCCCTTCAGTCCAACAAGGTCGATCAGCTTGGCGACCCGGTCCTTGATCTCGGCTTTGGGGACACTGTTCACTTCGAGCGGGATGGCAATGTTGCCGCGCACATCCCGCCACGGCAGCAGGTGGTCGCTCTGCGTCATGTAGCCGACCTTGCGGTTGAGGCCGCCGACGGCCGCTCCGCGATAGGTCACGGTTCCTGCCGTGGCCGGGAAGATGCCGGCCACCATGTTGAGCAGCGTCGACTTGCCGCAGCCGGATGGGCCGACAAGAGTGATGAATTCTCCCTCGCGCACCGACAGCGAGACATTGCGGACAGCCTCGACCGTGCCGTCCGACGTGACAAACGACTTTCCGACGTCTCTGAACGAGATGATTTCCGGCCCGAATTCGACGCTTGGCAATTCACTCCCCTGCGCTTCGGCGTTGATCACCATTTTCAATGGTGACCGCCTTGAAGTCCGTGATTGGATACGCACGCCCGCCACAAGCGGACGCCGCATCGGCTGAACCAAGCTTATATCGAGCCGTCAATGACGGTGTCTACCCTTCGCCCGGTGAAGAGCCCCCGCCGCTCAGTCATGCAAGTCGAAGGGGATGGAATTGGTGGAACACCAATTTGCGCCTTGGCGATCAACCGAGCGTTACAGTTGAACCGGCCTCTGCGCGCTCAGGCAGCCGATCCCCGTCAGGGTGGCGGAATGTTGATGTAGCTTCCGTCGATGACCGATTCTTTCAGCTGGCTGCCGCCGATGTCCTTGGACAGCTTCACGACGTTGTCCATCATCGCGCGGGAAATGTGGATGCTGGATGGCGCGCCTTTGGCGATATCCGACCAGGCGAGATCGAACACGTCCTTGTCGATGCTGGAATAGAACTGCTGATGGACCTTGTCGCGAGCCACCGTGCTCTTCGCGGGATCCTTGAGCGTCTCCAGAGCCATTTGAATGGCCTTGTTGAATTTCCCCGCGATGTCCTGGTGCGCATCCAGCCAGCTCTTCATGGCGCTTGCGCCGATGAAGAAATAGCCGTTCAGTTCATCGACTTCGCCGATCGGCGTGTTGAGAAGAATGGCCGCGCCATACTGCTTGACGCCGACCTGGCTTGCGGGAGGCGACATCGAGTAACCATCGATCCGCCCCGCGGAGAGCGCGGCCAGCATATCCGCACTGTCGCCGCCCATCACCGCGATCGTCATGTCGCGGTCGGGATTGAGCCCGGCAAGCCGGGCAATATAGCGCACGATCAATTCGCTGCCGCCCGCGTTCGCACCGATACGCGCTCCCTTCAGCGCGGCCGCTTTCTTGGCCGCCGGCATTGCGGCGGTGATGTTGTTCTTGTCGGCCCATTCCTTGGAAACAACCAGGGTCGAAGTGTATTGCGTCATGATCGCATCAAAAAGAACCGCGTCGACGCCTTCTTCACGGGCCTTCAGCACGGCCTGGGTGGCGCCGACATAGATGTCAGCGCCGCCCGATACCATCGCAGCGAGAGATTTGGGTCCTGATCCGCTCCTGATGAATTCGGCATCAAGCCCAACGCTCTTGAAGTAATCCATGGCTCTCGCGACATACATCGGCACCGCGGCCAGGCTGTCGGTCGGATGAGTCACCGTCACTTTCTGCTGCGCCGCTGCCGGCGCGACGCACGTCATGACGCTCGTCAGGAGTCCGAAGACTGCAATCAAGGCCCGCAATGTGCGCTTCGACATGCCGCATGACTCGCCTGGTTCGGAATGAGACATGGCCCACTGAGACATGGCCCCGCTCGCCTGGGTTATAAAAGTATCCTTCCCGCGCGATCAGGCCCAAAGCCGCTTCGGCAGCGGCAGGCCGTCGTAAAGCCCGGCCGGAATCACCAATTCGCCGCCGATACCCGCGGCAACGAAGTCCAGCTGACGCGCGTGCTGGGTGGAATGCCAGACTCCTCGCTCGAGAACCTGGGCCACGGGCTGGATGCCATAATGGGTTCTGAGTTGCTCCGGCAGTTTTCCGACGCCGCCCTGCTTGACCCAATCCCGATACTCGGCGTGGATTTTCTCGATATAGGCCAGCAGGCCGGCCCGGCTTTCCGTGCCCTCCTGCCTGCGGATGTAGATCGCGCGCGCATCGATCGAATCATCCTCGACCTGGCGCAGGAATGACTCCGCGATCTGAAACACATGGGCGCAGAGTTCGCTGACGACGCGCGGGCGCCCGGGAATAACCTGCCGATCGAGAATGGTCTGATCGAAGGATCCGGTGATGTCCTTGGTCTTTTGCAACACGTCGTCCCAGCGACGCGCCAGCACGTCATTCGCGAGCTTGATATGCTTATGCTTGGTGCCCAGCAGGGTCGCGATATCATCGAGCGACTGGGCGTAGATGAACCGGTCGCCCTTGCGGACAACGGGAATGCTGCGCAGACCGGCCGCCATGACTTCGGCCATGCCCTCGGCATTCTCCAGCACGTTGACGGATTCGAACTCCAGACCCTGCTCGGTGATGAACTCCTTGGCTTTCAGGCAGCTGGAGCAGCCGGGCTGCCAGTACACCGAGATCTCCGGCCGGGATGTCGCCGATGCTGTTGCAAGCTGAGACATTGTGATCTCCTTATCAGACTTCTGATCATGAAACTGGTGTCAGCGCGCGGCGTCCTCAAGGATCATGGCCGCGGCTTTTTCGCCGATCATCATGGCGGGAATGCTGGTGTTGCCCGAAACGATGGTCGGCATGATCGAGGCGTCCGCGACGCGCAGATTTGAAATGCCGTGAACCCGCAGCCGGTCGTCGACCACGGCCATCGGCTCGTGTCCCATCTTGCAGGTTCCGACCGGATGATAGGTCGTCTGTCCGGTCTGATGGATGTAATCGAGGATCTGATCATCGGATTCGACCTGCGGTCCCGGTGAGATCTCCGCATCGATCACGTCGGCCAGCGGGGACGCCGCGACGATCCTGCGCGCGCATCTGACCGCCGCTACGGCGACGCGGCGGTCGTTCTCCGTCGCCAGAAACTTGTAATTGATCGCAGGCGGACGGAACGGATCGGCGGATTTGATATGGATATTGCCCGTGCTTTCGGGCCGCTGCACTTGCGAGGCGAGGAAGAACCCGTTCACTGGCGACATCTTGCGCCGGCCCTTGGTTCCGCTCATGCCGGCACCCCCTTCGATGTCGATCAGGAACGGACTGCCGATGAGCTGGATATCGGCGTCTTCGATCCCTTGGTGCGATCGGGCAAAGACCCGCATGGTGCCGATGGTCTGGCCAATGAAGCCGCCGCCGGAGATCAGATAGCGCAGGATTTCACGGCCCAATCGCCAGCCGCGGCCCTGCTCGCAAATCGAAATGCCGGGCTTGTTCAGCCTCCATTTCAGCGTCGGTCCGTAATGGTCGCGCAGGTTTTCGCCGACGCCACGCAGCTCCTGCACCACGCCGATGCCGTGCCGCGCCAGAACCTCGGGATTGCCGATGCCGGATAGCTCCAAAAGCTTCGGCGAGTTGATGGTGCCGCAACTGACGATCACTTCTCGCTTCGGACGAATCTCGATCAATTGATCCCGATACCGGACACGGATGCCGACGCATGTCTTGCCATTCAGGATCAGGCTCGCCGCCTCAGCGCCGCTGAGAATCGTCAGATTCTTGCGGGCCCGCGCCGGCGCGAGGTACTGCGTCGCCGTGCTGTTCCGCTTGCCGCGAAGCACGGCCATCTGCGCCATGGCGACGCCTTCCTGCGTCGCGCCGAGATAATCCGGATTATAGGGCAGGCCGATCGACTGCGCCGACTTGATGAAAAGGTCATAGAACGGCGTCAGCTTCGCGGCATACGTGACCTTGATCGGGCCATCGCGGCCGCGCAGGTCACTGCCGCCGATCTCGGTGCTCTCCAGCTTTTTGAAATAGGGCAGCACATCCTGGTAGCCCCAGCCCCGGCAGCCCATTTGCGCCCAGGTGTCGTAATCGCGATGTTGGCCGCGATTGACCACCGTGCCATTGATGGCGCTCGATCCTCCGAGGATTTTGCCGTGCGGCACATGGATCGCGCGGTTGCCGTGACTTTCGTTCGGTTCCGAAAAATCGTTCCAATTCACCTTGGGATTATGAATCATGAACGCGCCGCCGAGCGGCGAGCGCGTCCAGATGTAGTTCTCGGTCTGCGTGCCGGCCTCGAGGCAGAGCACTTTGTAGTGGCCGCTCTCCGAGAGCCGGCTCGCGATCACCCCGCCGGCCGACCCCGACCCGACGACGACATAATCGAAGACTTCCCCGCCCCATGGGCCTTCCAGTGGCACGCCTGAACCCCCGAAGCTCTTGATAGGTTAAACTTGTTCCTATATAGGAACGATATACCTGATACGGAATAATACAGTGTCGATCACACGCGTGTCAAACGACGCCTTGCAAGGGCTCAGCTTCGGACGCTTTCCCCGGAACGCACGGCAATGGTTGCGGCGGGAGACGATGCAATGACGGCGGCAACGACAGTCTCAAACAGCTCAAGCCTTGCCCCGCCCCGCACGCCGCTGCGGGTCCTGACCATTCTTGAAATTCTGGCAAGCCACCCGCGGGGGCTCTCGCTCTCTCAACTCAGCAAGATCCTGGGAGCGCCCAAGACCAGCACGTTTCATCTGGTCCGTGCGCTCATCGGGACCGGCCACGTCACCGAAACCGAAAACCACTACCGGCTCGGTCCGCTGGCCTACAAACTCGGCGCGATGATTACGCACGAGTTTGGCGCGAGCCGCGACTTCAAGCCGACCATGCAGGCGCTCTGTAGCCGCACGCTGGAAACCATCATGCTCGGCTGTCTGGATCGCGCCGAAAAAAAATCTGTGCAGCTCGACATGGTGCAGCCCGATGTGCCGGTGCGATTTGTCGGCACGCTCGGGATCCTGAGGCCGCTCTACTGTACCGCCGTCGGCCTCGCTTTGCTCTCGTTTCAGGACGACGCCTTCATCGAGTCCTATCTTCGATCGGAAACGTTCGTTCGCCGGACGCAATTCACCATCGCCGAGCCGAATGAACTCCGGCGCCTGATCGGAAAGATCAAGCAGAACGGCGTCGCGATCAGCGTCGCCTTGTGGGAGCTCACGGCTGGCGGCATCGCCGCGCCCGTCTTCGATCAGGCCGGCAAGGTCGACTATTGCATCAGCGTGGCCGGCCCTGCCGATCGCATCGCCTCACACAAGGATGAGATCGCGGTCGCCGCTCATGCGGCAGGCCGCGCGCTGTCGTCGATGTTTGGATATATGGGACCCTACCCGGGCGCGTGAGTCCGGCTCGGCGGCTACTTGCCTTTCTGACTCATCTCGATCGCCTTCGCCGCGTATTCGTTGGTGAAATATTTGTCCGCCGCAGACAGGTCGATTTTTTCGGGCGCGTAGACGTTCCAGAACTTGATGGTGTTTTCCACCATGGTTTTGGTGATCTCGATCTTGGCGGGAACCAGAAGCCTGAGATTGGTCCAGGACGCGTCCAGAATGTCATTGTCGAGTCCGGTCACGAAGCCGCTTTTGACAACGAGCTTTTTCGCCTCCTCGGTGCGGCTCGAATCCTGCAGATCGTTCATGGCCTGCTGCAAGCCGAGCAGATATTTCGTGATGGTCTCCGGATGCTCCTTCAGCCACTTGTCGTAGGCAATGACGCCATTCCAGGCGAGCACATCGAGCGACTTCACGTCGCCGCGGCCGAAATTGAACAGGTTGACCGCTTCAAACTGCTTCTTCGCCAATTCGGGAGCCGGAGACGACAGCACAAAGATGTCGACATATTTGTTCTCCATCGCCGCCAGCATCGAAACAACGTTCGATCCAACGCTGACGATCTGCATGTCGCGATCCGGATTGAGCCCCGCAGCTCCGGCGAGATAGCGAACGATGCCGGCCGTGCTCGAGCCCAGGCTGGTGACGGCGATGCGAGCTCCCTTCAAGGCTTTCAGCTTGTCCTCATAGGAGCTCGTCTCCGTGACGTTGTGGTCCTTCGCCCATTGCTTAGAGACGACGACGTTGGAATTGATGTGATTGTTGATGACGCCGCATTCGACCATGCCCGCGCCGCCGGCTTGAGCCGCAAAAACGTCCAGGATCGGAGCCATGTAGATCTGCGCTTCTCCGCCGAGCAGCGCCGCAATGGCCTTTGTGCCGCCGTCAAGATACAGCATCTGGACGTCGAGCCCGAGCTTGTCGAAATAGCCGCCGGAGATCGCCAGATAGAGCGGGGTTATCGCAATGCCGCGATTGGGCATCGCGATCACGAGTTTTTCCTTATCGGCTGCCAATGCGGGACCAGCCAGCAGGGCACACGTGAACACAGCGGCCAATAATTTTCTGATCATTTTGTTTCTCCCAACTCGAACTTTCGATCGTTTTCGAATTCTGTTTTTCTGACGGGTAACCTTGAGGGCGGCCGGGTTGCGAAAGGATGCCCCGTCGTTGATGCGCGATGGCAGTTATTGGTTAGCATGTTCGCCGACATATTCAAGTTTCAGCGCGTCTCACGCCTGGAGCAAATTGGCGCGATTGGCATCGCGAGCGTCTTGCACCCCTTGAGATCACGAATGGTGAGCGCCTTCTCGCGCAACGCGATCAGACTAACGGCTCACAGGTCCAGCAAGGTTCGTTCAGGTGAACCGACAAACGGGTCGCGTGACATCGTGTCGACGCCCGGTTGTTTCCTCACCGACGCGACTATCGCGATTTGGCTTTGCGCCAGACCGCGAAATCCTCCAGGCTCTTCTCGTCGATGGGCGGATAGAGCCCGATGATCGAACGGCCGCCCAGGACTTCCTCGGTCACGAAATCCTCGAATGCGGTCATCTCAACCGCCTCTGCCGTGACCTCGTCCACGAGGTGGGCGGGGATCACGACCACACCCTCCCCGTCCCCCACCATCACGTCGCCGGGCCACACCGCGACGTCGCCGCAACCGATCGGGACATTGATGTCGAGCGCTTGGTGGTGCGTCAGATTGGTCGGTGCGGACGGCCGATGGTGGTAGGCCGGGATTGCCAGTCCCGCGATCTCCGGCGTATCGCGAAAGCCGCCGTCGGTGACGACCCCGGCAACCCCGCGCACCATCAGGCGAGACACTAGAATGGCGCCCGCAGACGCGGCGCGGGCATCCTTGCGGCTGTCGAACACCATCACCGCGCCCGGCGGGCACATCTCCACGGCCTTGCGCTGCGGATGCTCGCGGTTCCTGAAGACGTCGAGTTTGTTGAGGTCCTCGCGCGCCGGGATGTAGCGCAAGGTGAAGGCTTCGCCCACCATGTTGCCGTTGTTGTTGATGGGGTGCACATCCTGGATGAACTGGTTGCGCAGGCCGCGCTTGTACAAGGCCGTGCAGAGGGTCGCCGTACTGACCCCCTTGAGCTTGTCGCGGTTGGCGGCGCTCAGATTGCTCACAATGGCACCTCGACGGGTCAGTAGATGTCCGGCTCGCCGGACGGCGCGCCGAAACCGGTTTCAAGGAAATCGAAATCACATCCGGAGTCGGCTTGTGCAATGTGCCGGCTGAACATCCAGCCATAGCCGCGCTCGAACCGCGGCGGCGGAGGCGCCTGGGCGGCCCGACGTCGCGCCAATTCGTCTTCGCTCACGTCCATGTTGAGGGTGCGGGCGGGCACGTCGAGCACGATCCGATCACCCGTCCGGAGCAATGACAGGGGACCGCCGACATAGGATTCGGGCGCGACGTGCAGGATGCAGGCCCCATAGCTGGTCCCGCTCATTCGCGCGTCCGAGATACGAACCATGTCCCGCACGCCCTGTTTCACCAGTTTCTTCGGGATCGGCAGCATGCCCCATTCCGGCATTCCCGGTCCGCCCTGCGGCCCCGCATTGCGCAGCACGAGGACATGGTCCGGCGTGACATCGAGATCGTCGCGGTCGATCGCGGCTTTCATCGCGGGATAGTCGTCAAACACCAGCGCGGGGCCGGCATGCTTGAGAAAACGCGGCGGACACGCACTCGGCTTGATGATACATCCATCGGGCGCGAGATTGCCGCGCAGGACGGCCAGCGCTCCCTCGGCATAAATCGGGTTGTCCGTCGAGCGGATGACATCGGCATTATACACCGCCGCGTTGGCGATGTTCTCGCCGAGCGTCTTGCCCGTGACCGTCAAGGCGTCGAGATGCAGATGCTCTCGCATCTGGCTCATGAGCGCCGGAAGGCCGCCCGCGTAGAAGAAGTCCTCCATCAGATAGGTGTCGCCGCTCGGCCGTATGTTGGCGATGACAGGGACTTTGCGGCTCGCCGCGTCAAAGTCGTCCAGGCCGATGTCGCAGCCCGCCCGCCGGGCCTGGGCAATCACGTGAATGACCGCGTTGGTCGAGCAGCCCATCGCCATGGAGACCGCGATGGCGTTCTCGAACGCCTTGCGTGTCTGGATTTGCGCGGGCGTCAGATCCTCCCAGACCATCTCGACGATGCGACGGCCGCATTCCGTGCTCATGCGAATGTGGTTGGCATCCGGCGCCGGAATCGAAGACGCACCGGGCAGCGTCATGCCAATCGCCTCGGCGATCGCCATCATGGTGGCGGCGGTGCCCATTGTCATGCAGGTGCCGTGGCTGCGGGCGATGCCCGCTTCGATATCGACCCAGTCGCTGGTCGAGATGTTGCCGGCGCGCCGCTCGTCCCAGAACTTCCAGGCATCGGAGCCGGAGCCCAGGATTTTGCCTTTCCAGTTGCCGCGAAGCATCGGCCCGGCCGGCAGATAAATCGCCGGCAGTCCGGCACTGGTGGCTCCAAGCAGGAGCGCGGGCGTGGTCTTGTCGCACCCGCCCATCAACACGACGCCGTCAACCGGATGCGACCGCAACAGTTCCTCGACGTCGATCGCGAGCAGGTTGCGATAGAGCATCGTCGTCGGCTTCACATACTGCTCGGCAAGCGAGATGGCGGGAAGCTCGATCGGAAAACCGCCGGCCTGCAGCACGCCACGCTTGACGTCCTCGACGCGCTGCTTGAAGTGCGCATGGCAGGGATTGATGTCAGACCAGGTGTTGATGATCGCGATGGCCGGGCGCCCGGCCCAGTCCTCCGGCGCATAACCCATCTGCATCATGCGTGACCGGTGGCCAAATCCGCGCAAATCGTCCGGCGCGAACCAACGGGCGCTCCGCAAGGTCTCGGCTGTTTTTCGTCTGGCAGTCATTCCTGTCACTCTTTGCGGCTCGAAGGGTCGCGTGTCAGCTCGCCAAACCCGATAGAAGCAGGTTCATGCGAGCGAGGCGAGGTGAGCCTTGAACTTTCCGTCGGCTTTTGCAGCGCACAAGCGTTCACCCGGATTCGACTCCCTACCATAATCGCGTTGACGCCTTGGTATGATCGGCGCTCAAATCAAAAACGAGAGCCTATCAAGAGCTCCGGGAGGATATCCATGCTGACCCGTCACTCATCGTTTCTGTTTGCGATGGCTGCTGTCGCAGCTTTCAGCGGACAAGCCTTCGCACAGTCGAAAGAACTCACGGTCTATTGCGGCGTCCAGGAAGAATGGTGCCGCCCCATGGTGCTCGCCTTCGAGAAGGAAACCGGCATCAAGGTCAACATGACGCGCAAAAGCGCCGGCGAAGTCTACGCGCAGGTGAAGGCCGAAGCGGACAATCCAAAGGGCGACATCTGGTGGGGCGGCACCGGCGACCCGCACATGCAGGCCGCCGAGGAAGGGCTGACGCTTGAATACAAATCGCCCAAGATGGGCGAACTGCAGGACTGGGCGGTGCGCCAGTGGGAGCAATCCAAGGGCCGCGCGATCGGTCTGTATTCCGGGGCGCTCGGTTTCGGCTACAATACAAAGCTGATCGAGCAAAAGGGCATTCCCGCGCCGAAATGCTGGGCCGACCTGCTCGATCCGAAGCTGAAGGATGAGGTCCAGGTCGCCGATCCCAATTCGTCGGGCACCTCCTACACCATGCTGGCGACTATCGTGCAGCTGATGGGAGAGGACAAGGGCTTCGCCTATCTCAAGGCCCTTCACAAGAACATCAATCAATACACCAAGTCGGGCGCGGCGCCCGCCAAGGCGACAAGCCTCGGCGAGACCACGGTCGGCATCACCTTCCTGCACGACGAGGTGACCTTCATTGTCGATGGCGCGCCGATGAAGGCGGTCGCGCCATGCGAGGGGACGGGATACGAGATAGGTTCGATGTCGATCATCAAGGGCGCGAAGAATCTCGACAACGCCAAAAAATGGTACGACTTCGCGCTGGACGCCAAGACCCAGGCGATCGGCGCGCAAGCCAAATCCTTCCAGGTGCCATCGAACAAGAACACGCCGACACCGGAAGCCGCTCCCAAGCTCTCCGAGCTCAAGCTGATCAATTATGATTTCGCCAAATACGGCGCGTCCGCCGAACGTCGGCGCCTGCTGGCGAAATGGGACTCTGAAGTGAAGAATCTGCCCAAGTAGCATCGGCCCCGCGACGAACGGTGTTCGCCGCGGGCGGCTTCGTCACCGCACCAACGGTCCGCATCACACGGCTGCACATCGCGTGGCACAACAGCAGGCCATCCGAACCGAAGCGGCGATCGCCGCCGGACGCTGGGTGATCCTGGCCTGGGCGAGCTTTTTGCTGTTGCCATGGTATTGGCTGGATCTGCGCGAGGGTGTGTTCTCGATCTCCTATCCGCTCGGCGATGCCCGGCCCGGCCTGATCGCGGCCATGGGCGGGGCACCCTGGCTGTGGCCGATCGTCGTGCCGCTGGGGATGGCGACCTATGGCTGGTGGTCGCAAGGCAACCGGGCACGGAGTGCAAACTGGCTGATCACATCCGGCCTCGTCGGGCTGATCTGCGCGCTTGGACAAGGCTTTGCGATCATCCACCGCGGCTTCAGCTGGCCGTGGCTGGCCGCCATGTTGTGGAGTCCGGGTCCCGTGCAGCCCGGCTTCGGGCTCGGTGCCAGCCTCCTGCTGATCGCATTCCTCTTGCTGATCAGCGAAGGACTCGCCGGCCGCGGCTGGTGCCGCGGCGATTCCTTCATCGTCTCGTCGATCGCCATCATCGCGGCGCTGATCGCGCTGTTTCTGTTCTTTCCGGTCAGCAAGATTCTGCTCGCTGCGTTCGGCGGGCCTGACGGTGGCTCGCTGACGTCGCTCCTGGCCAAGCTGTTCGACCGCTCGATCTGGGGAATCGATTGCCTCTACGGACCACTTCGCTGCGGTGTCGCCTGGAACACGGTGCTGCTGGGCGCCCTGGCCGGAGCCGGATCGACAGCGCTCGGACTGGCCTTCGCGCTCATCGTGTCGCGCGCATCGACGCGTCTGAAGGGCATGTTCAACATCCTGTCCATCCTGCCGATCATCACGCCGCCCTTCGTGATCGGGCTGGCGCTGATCTTGATCTTCGGACGTTCGGGCGTGGTCTCCACCTTGCTGAGCGACTGGCTCAACATCCCGCGCTCGCGCTGGATCTACGGCTTGCCCGGCGTACTGATCGCCCAACTGCTCGCCTACACGCCAATTACCTTTCTCGTGCTGCGTGGCGTCGTGCAAGGCGTCAGCCCGTCGCTGGAAGAAGCCTCGCAGACGCTGCGCGCGAGCCGCTGGCAGACCTTCTGGACCGTGACCTTCCCGCTGCTGCGGCCCGGCCTCGCCAATGCCTTCCTGCTCGGCTTCGTGGAAAGCCTCGCCGATTTCGGCAATCCGCTGGTGCTCGGTGGCAATTTCGAGGTGCTGTCGACCAAGATCTTTTTCGCCGTCGTCGGCGCGGCGGTCGACGAAAGTCGCGCGGCCATTCTTTCCGTCGTGCTGCTGTTCTGGACACTGATGGCCTTCTGGGCGCAGCAGGCCTGGATCGGCAGGAAGGTTTACACGACGGTGTCAGGCAAAGGCGACGCCGGGCTGCCGATTCCCTTGCCGCGCCGGGTGACCATCGTTTGTTATCTGCTCGCCGTGCCGTGGATGATCTTTACGCTCGTCATCTACCTGACGATTTTCATCGGCGGCTTCGTCAAGAGCATAGGGCGCGACTACACGCCGACGCTGGACCACCTCATCACCGGCTTCCGGATCGAAAGCCGAGGCGGTGAGCTCTTCTTCGCCGGCAGCGCCTGGGATTCCTTGTTCGCGACCGTCGAGATCGCGGCCATCGCCGCGCCGTTTACGGCGGCCATCGGAATTCTCACCGGTTACCTGCTGTCGCGACAGAATTTCAGCGGCAAGCGCGTTTTCGAGTTCGGTACGCTGCTTGCCTTCGCGATCCCCGGGACTGTCGTCGGCGTCAGCTATATCCTCGCCTTCAATACTCCGCCATTCGAGTTGACCGGGACGGGCCTGATCCTCGTTCTCTCCTTCGTCTTCCGCAACATGCCGGTCGGCGTCCGCGCCAGCGTTGCCACTCTGTCGCAAATCGACAAATCACTGGACGAAGCGTCATTGACGCTCGGCGCGCGATCCTGGACGACGATCCGCCGGGTGGTGCTGCCGCTGCTGCGGCCGGCCATCGTCGCCTCGCTGGTCTATTCCTTCGTCCGCGCGATGACCGCGGTCAGCGCCGTGATCTTCCTGGTTTCGGCCAAATACAACATGGCGACGACCTACATTGTCGGCCGGGTCGAAGCCGGAGAATTCGGGCTTGCGATCGCTTATTCGTCGATCCTGATCATCGTGATGCTCGCATTCATCCTGCTGTTCCAGGCGCTGGTGGGCGAACGCCGGCTCGGTCGGCGCGCGCAAGCGCGTGTTGCAGTCATGCCGGGAGGGTTGAGGTGACAAACGTGCGAGTCCGGCAGTCATGACGCGCGCCCGTGCATCGGTCGAGTTTCGCAACGTAACCAAGAGTTACGGCGGCGTCGTCGCGGTCGATGATGTCTCCTTCACGATCGAGCCGGGCACACTGGTCACGCTGCTCGGTCCGTCAGGCTGCGGCAAGACGACGACGTTGCGGTTGATCGCCGGCCTTGAGATGGCCTCCGCCGGCCAGATCCTGATCGGCGGCCAGGACGTCACCGTGTTGTCGGCCGCCGATCGCGACGTCAGCATGGTGTTTCAGTCCTACGCGTTGTTTCCACACATGAGCGTGCTGGAAAACGTGGCCTATGGGCCACGCGTTCAGGGCCGGCGCCGGAGCGACGCCTATGCGATGGCTGCCGACAAGTTGCGGCTGCTCGGGCTCAGCGGTCTTGAAAAACGCTCGCCATCCGAACTCTCCGGCGGACAACAGCAGCGCGTCGCGGTGGCGCGCGCCCTGGTGCTGGAGCCGCAAGTTCTGCTGTTCGACGAACCGCTGTCGAATCTCGATGCCAAATTGCGCCGCCGCGTCCGCGAGGAGATCCGCGATTTGCAGCTCAGCCTCAATCTCACGGTGGCTTACGTCACCCATGACCAGGAGGAAGCCCTCGCCGTCTCCGACAATATCATCGTGATGTCGAATGCGCGCATCGCCCAGATCGGAACGCCGCGGCAGCTGTATGAGGAGCCTGCCTCGCTGTTCGTTGCCGACTTCATCGGCGATTCAAACATTGTCGATGCGGAGCTGATGTCCGCGGCGGACGGTTCCGGCGTGGTCCGGCTCGGTCCGGTCGAGCTGAATTTGAGGTCGCGCGGCGCCGCGCCAGGCAAAGTCAAGCTGGCGATACGGCCGGATGCGCTCGCGTTCGGCGATGGCAGCGACGGCGGCAAACTGCCCGGCACGATCAAAAAAGCGTCCTATCTCGGCAAGCTGCGTGAATACACCGTCGCAACGCCGATCGGCGATTTGTTCCTGACGGTGCCCGGCCGCACCGCCGGCCATGAGGTCGGGCAGGAGGTCATGATTGCGCTCAATCCGGCCGGCATTGTCGTCCTGCCTCATCCTTAACGCTCAGACTTCGCCTCGCAAGCCATCACGACGCCGACAGCCCCGCTGATTTCAACGACGCGCGCAGATGCGCGACGCCCTTCTTTGCGTAGGTCAAGGGATCGGCCTTGTCCGGATCCTGTTCGGCCTCGACGACAATCCAGCCGGAATAGCCCGGCATGGCACGAAACACGGCCGGGTAATCCACCATGCCGTCGCCGGGCACGGTATAGACGCCGAGCTCGTCGCCCTCGCCGAGCACCGCGTCGAGAAAGCTCCAGTTTCTCTCGCGCGCCTTCTCCATGATCGGCTGGCGAACGTCCTTGGCGTGAACATGGCTGATGCGCGGGCGATAAGCCTTGGCCAAGGCGACGGGGTCCGCCCCGCCCCAGACCGCATGCCCGGTGTCGAGCAGGAGATGAACGGCCTCGCCTGTCGCATTCATCAGCATCGCGATATCTGCGTCGCTCTCGATCACCGTTCCCATGTGGTGGTGATAGACCAGCCGCACACCCTCGTCGAGCGTTTGCTTGGCGACTTCGGTCATGCGCGCGCCGAACTGCTTCCACGCCTCGGCTCGCAACACCGGCCGCTGCGACAACGGTCTGCTCCGGTCGCCATGAATCGCGTTCGAGGTTTCCGCAAACACCAGCACGTTCGATCCCATCGCCTTGAGCAGATCGAGATGCGCGCGCAAATGTTTCATTTCCTGCACGGCGTCACGCTGCAGCAGCTCGGCGGAATACCAGCCCGAAATGCAGGCCAGATTGTAAGGCGCCAGCGCCGCCTTCAGCGCGGCCGGTTCGCGCGGAAATTTGTGGCCCAGTTCCATGCCCTCGAACCCGGCCTCGCGCGCCTGACGCAAACAGGTCTCGAGCGACGTCTTGCCGCCGATGTGCTGCAGATCATCGTTCGACCAGCCGATGGGGTTGGCGCCGATCCGGATCGTCATGATAAACTCTCGCCTCTCGCAGATTTAGTCACCGATGCGCTGCCGCTTCAGCGCGTCGACATAGGCCTCGCGCGCCTGCTCGACCTCGCGCCGAACCGACACCTCCGGCACGGCGACATCCCACCAGTGACCCCCGACGTCGGTCGAGACCATGGGATCGGTGTCGATCACGATCACATGGCTGCGCGGGGCGCGGCGCGCTTTCGCCAACGCCGCTTCCAGCTCCGCGATCCCTAGGACGCGCTCGGCCGTGGCGCCGAGCGCGGTGGCGTGGGCGGCGAAATCGATCTCGGGCAGCACGGCGTGCCTGGTGTCTTGCAGCAGGTTGTTGAAGGATTCGCCCCCGGTGGCGCGCTGCAGCCGATTGATGCAGCCGAAGCCGCGATTGTCGAGCACGACGATCGTCAGTTTCAGATCGAGCATCACAGATGTCGCGATTTCCGAATTCATCATCAGATAGGAGCCATCGCCCACCATGACGATGACCTCGCGAGAGGGATCGGCGAGCTTGACGCCGAGGCCACCGGCGATCTCGTAGCCCATGCAGGAATAGCCGTATTCCAGGTGATAGCCGCCGCTCTCGCCGGCCTTCCATAATTTGTGCAGTTCGCCCGGCAGTCCGCCGGCCGCGCAGACGACAACGTCGCGCGGGCCAGACTGCCGCTGTACCGCGCCAATCACCTGCGCATCCGATGGCGGCGTCGCGTTGGTCGATGCCGTATAGCCGGCAACCGTCTTGGCCCAGTCGGCCTTCGCCGTCTCGGCGCGTGCGACCCAAGCCTGTGGCGCCCGATAGCCGGCGAGCGCCTCGCCCAATTCGGCAAGGCCCGCACGGGCATCGGCGACCAGCGGCAACGATCGATGTTTCATTGCATCAAACGCTTGCACGTTGAGAGCCACGATCCGGCGATTACCGGCCGCGAACAGCGACCACGATCCCGTCGTGAAATCCTGCAGCCGGGTGCCGACGGCGACAATCACGTCGGCCTCGCGCGCCAATTCGTTCGCCGCTTCCGTTCCCGTAACTCCGATCGCACCGAGCGACAGCGCATGTTCGGCCGGCATCGCACTCTTGCCGGCCTGCGTTTCGGTCACGGGAATGCCGTGGGTCGTCGCAAAGGCCAGCAAATCGCCTTCGGCTTCGCTGTAGAGCACGCCGCCGCCCGTCACGATCAGCGGGCGCTTGGCATCCCGCAACACCTTGGCGGCAACAGCCAATTCATCGGTATCCGGACGCGGCCGGCGCGCGACAACGACGCGCTCGGCGAAGAAACTTTCGGGACAATCGAACGCTTGCGTCTGCACGTCCTGGCACAAGGCCAGCGTCACCGGCCCACATTCGGCCGGATCGGTGAGCACGCCGATCGCGCGCTCAAAGGCCGGGATGATCTGTTCCGGTCGCGTGATGCGATCGAAATAACGCGACACCGGCCGGAACACGTCGTTTGCCGACACGGTGCCGTCGCCGAAATCCTCGATCTGCTGCAGCACTGGATCGGGCCGGCGGCTTGCAAAGACATCGCCGGGCAACAACAGCACTGGCAGCCGGTTGACATGCGCGAGCGCCGCTGCCGTCACCATATTCGTCGCGCCCGGACCGATGGACGTCGTCGCCGCCATCATGCGGCGGCGGCGCGAGGCTTTCGCAAATGCAATCGCCGCATGGGCCATCGCCTGCTCGTTATGCGCCCGATAGGTCGGCAGCACCTCGCGAACGCCGTGCAGCGCCTCGCCGAGTCCCGCCACATTGCCGTGCCCGAAGATCGCCCAGACGCCGGCGAACAGCGGCACCTTGCGGCCGTCGAACTCGGTCCGTTGCGCGGCCATCGCCCGCACCAGCGCCTGCGCCATCGTCAGTCGGATCGTCGGCACGAATGACCTCCCTTGATGTGGTCCCACGCC
>Ga0081455_10002794_pt1 | contig 20547 bp, 18 predicted proteins | sample TabmetS3T2R1_FD_70207 | JGI IMG/M metagenome (GOLD analysis project Ga0081455, IMG submission 70207) | Tabebuia heterophylla rhizosphere microbial communities from the University of Puerto Rico - S3T2R1 | ecosystem: Host-associated > Plants > Roots > Rhizosphere ...
GGTTCTGGCGGAACCGGCCCTGCTTGCCCTTGAGCAGGTCGGACAGCGACTTGAGCGGGCGGTTGCCCGGGCCGGTGACCGGCCGGCCGCGGCGGCCGTTGTCGAACAGCGCGTCGACGGCCTCCTGCAGCATCCGCTTCTCGTTGTTGACGATGATCTCCGGAGCGCCCAGGTCGAGCAGCCGCTTGAGCCGGTTGTTCCGGTTGATCACGCGCCGGTACAGGTCGTTCAGGTCGGAGGTGGCGAACCGGCCACCGTCCAGCTGAACCATCGGCCGCAGGTCCGGCGGGATCACCGGAACGCAGTCGAGCACCATGCCCATCGGCGAGTTGCGGGTGTTCAGGAACGCCGCGACGACCTTCAGCCGCTTCAGCGCGCGCAGCTTCTTCTGCCCCTTGCCGGAGCGGATCGTCTCGCGCAGCCGGTCGGCCTCGGCGTCCAGGTCGAAGCCCTGCAGCAGCTTCTGCAGCGCCTCGGCGCCCATGCCGCCGTCGAAGTACTGGCCGAAGCGGTCGCGCAGCTCCCGGTACAGCATCTCGTCGGCGACCAGCTGCTTGACGTCCAGCTTGCGGAAGGTGTCCAGCACCTCCTCGAGCCGGTCGATCTCGCGCTGGGCCCGCTCGCGCAGCTGCCGCATCTCCCGCTCGGCACCCTCACGCACCTTGCGGCGTACGTCGGCCTTCGCGCCCTCCGCCTCCAGCTCGGCGAGGTCGGTCTCCAGCTTCTTCGCGCGCGCCTCGACGTCGGCGTCCCGCTTCTGCTCCAGGTGCGCCTTCTCGGCCGAGATCTCGGCCTCGACGGTGGGCATGTCGCGGTGCCGCGCGTCGGTGTCCACCGAGGTGATCACGTACGCGGCGAAGTAGATGATCTTCTCTAGGTCCTTGGGGGCAAGGTCGAGCAGGTAGCCGAGCCGGCTCGGGACGCCCTTGAAATACCAGATGTGCGTGACCGAGGCGGCCAGTTCGATGTGGCCCATCCGCTCGCGCCGCACCTTGGCGCGGGTCACCTCGACCCCGCAGCGCTCGCAGATGATGCCCTTGAACCGGACCCGCTTGTACTTGCCGCAGTAGCACTCCCAGTCCCGGGTGGGGCCGAAGATCTTCTCGCAGAAGAGCCCGTCCTTTTCCGGCTTCAGGGTGCGGTAGTTGATGGTCTCCGGCTTCTTGACCTCGCCGTGCGACCACTGGCGGATGTCCTCGGCCGTGGCCAGACCAATGCGTAGCTCGTCGAAGAAGTTGACGTCGAGCACTTTGTTATTCAGTCCCTCGTCCTGCAGTAAGACCGGATACGGCGGCGATGGTGTGGTGGCCGGCGCTCACGAGCCGACCACCACCATCCGTCACACTTCCTCGACGCTGCTCGGCTCGCGCCTGGACAGGTCGATACCCAGCTCCTCGGCGGCCCGGAAGACGTCCTCGTCGGAGTCCTTCATCTCCAGCGCCACACCGTCGCGGGAAAGAACTTCCACGTTCAGGCACAGCGACTGGAGCTCCTTGAGGAGCACCTTGAACGATTCCGGGATTCCTGGCTCCGGGATGTTCTCGCCCTTCACGATGGCCTCGTACACCTTGACCCGGCCCACCACGTCGTCGGACTTGATGGTGAGCAACTCCTGGAGCGTGTACGCCGCGCCGTACGCCTGCATGGCCCAGCACTCCATCTCACCGAAGCGCTGGCCACCGAACTGCGCCTTACCGCCCAGCGGCTGCTGGGTGATCATCGAGTACGGGCCGGTGGAGCGGGCGTGGATCTTGTCGTCCACCAGGTGCAGCAGCTTCAGGATGTAGATGTAGCCGACCGAGACCGGGTACGGGAACAGCTCGCCGGTGCGGCCGTCGAACAGCCGCGCCTTGCCGTCCTCGCCGACCATCTGCTGGCCGTCCCGGTTCGGGTTGGCCGCGCCGAGCAGGCCGGTGATCTCCTTCTCGGTCGCACCGTCGAAGACCGGGGTGGCCAGATTGGTGCCCGGGCCGGCCTCGGTGGCCTCGATCTCCCGCAACCGCTTCTGCCACGCCTCGGTGTCGCCCTCGATCTTCCAGCCGTTGGCGGCGACCCAGCCCAGGTGCGTCTCCAGGATCTGGCCGATGTTCATCCGGCGCGGCACACCGTGCGGGTTCAGCACCACGTCGACCGGGGTGCCGTCGGGCAGGAACGGCATGTCCTCCACCGGGAGGATCTTGCCGATCACGCCCTTGTTCCCGTGCCGGCCGGCGAGCTTGTCGCCGTCCTGGATCTTGCGCTTCTGGGCCACGTACACCCGGACCAGCTCGTTCACGCCCGGGGGCAGCTCGTCGCCGTCCTCGCGGGAGAAGACCCGTACGCCGATGACCTTGCCGGACTCGCCGTGCGGGACCTTCAGGCTGGTGTCGCGGACCTCGCGCGCCTTCTCACCGAAGATCGCGCGGAGCAGCCGCTCCTCCGGGGTCAGCTCGGTCTCGCCCTTCGGGGTGACCTTGCCGACCAGGATGTCGCCCGTGACCACGTCGGCGCCGATGCGGATGATGCCGCGCTCGTCCAGGTCCGCCAGGACCTCCTCGGAGACGTTCGGGATGTCCCGGGTGATCTCCTCGGCGCCCAGCTTGGTGTCGCGCGCGTCGACCTCGTGCTCCTCGATGTGGATCGAGGTGAGCACGTCGTCCTGCACCAGCCGCTGGGACAGGATGATCGCGTCCTCGAAGTTGTGCCCCTCCCACGGCATGAAGGCGACCAGCAGGTTCTTGCCGAGCGCCATCTCACCCTGGTCGGTGCACGGGCCGTCCGCGACGACCTGGCCGACCTCGACCCGCGCGCCCTCCTGGACGATGGGCTTCTGGTTGATGCAGGTGCCCTGGTTGGACCGGCGGAACTTGTGCATCCGGTAGGTGTTCCGGGTGCCGTCGTCGGCCATGACCGTGACGTAGTCGGCGGAGACCTCCTCGACCACACCGGCCTTCTTGGCCACCACCACATCGCCCGCGTCGACCGCGGCGCGCAGCTCCTGGCCGGTGCCGACCAGCGGGGACTTGCTGCGCAGCAGCGGCACCGCCTGGCGCTGCATGTTGGCGCCCATCAGCGCGCGGTTGGCGTCGTCGTGCTCCAGGAACGGGATCATCGCCGTCGCGACCGACACCATCTGGCGCGGCGAGACGTCCATGTAGTCCACGTCGCGAGGCTCGATGAAGTCGACCTCGCCGCCCTTCTTGCGCACCAGCACCCGGTCGTCCGCGAAGTGGTTGCGGGCGTCCAGCGGGGTGTTGGCCTGGGCGATGACGTGCCGGTCCTCCTCGTCCGCCGTCAGGTAGTCGATGTGGTCGGTCACCACACCGTTGTCGACCTTCCGGTACGGCGTCTCGATGAAGCCGAACGCGTTGACCCGCCCGTAGGTGGACAGGTAGCCGATCAGGCCGATGTTCGGGCCTTCCGGGGTCTCGATCGGGCACATCCGGCCGTAGTGGCTGGGGTGCACGTCGCGGACCTCGAAGCCGGCGCGCTCCCGCGACACGCCGCCCGGGCCGAGAGCCGAGAGGCGCCGCTTGTGGGTCAGGCCGGCCAGCGGGTTGGTCTGGTCCATGAACTGGGACAGCTGCGAGGTGCCGAAGAACTCCTTGATCGCCGCCACCACCGGGCGGATGTTGATCAGGGTCTGCGGCGTGATCGCCTCGACGTCCTGGGTGGTCATCCGCTCGCGGACGACCCGCTCCATCCGGGACAGGCCGACCCGGATCTGGTTCTGGATCAGCTCGCCGACCGTACGGAGGCGGCGGTTGCCGAAGTGGTCGATGTCGTCGACCTCGTACAGATCCTCACCGGCGTGCAGCCGGATCAGGTACTCGATCGTGGCGACGATGTCGTCCTCGGTCAGCACGCCCTGGGTGAACGGCAGGTCGACGCGGAGCTTCTTGTTGACCTTGTACCGGCCCACCTTGGCCAGGTCGTACCGCTTGCCGTTGAAGAACAGGTTGTCCAGCAGCGTCTGCGCGGACTCACGCGTCGGCGGCTCGCCCGGACGGAGCTTGCGGTAGATGTCCAGCAGCGCTTCGTCGGTGGTGGTGATGTGGTCCTTCTCCAGCGTCGACAGCAGCAGCTCGGACCAGTGGAACTTCTCGCGGATCCGTTCGGTGGTCCAGCCCAGCGCCTTGAGCAGCACGGTGGCCGGCTGGCGCCGCTTGCGGTCGATGCGGACACCGACGGTGTCGCGCTTGTCGATGTCGAACTCCAGCCACGCACCGCGGCTGGGAATCACCCTCGAGCTGTAGATGTCCTTGTCCGACGCCTTGTCCAGCGTGCGGTCGAAATACACCCCGGGCGAGCGGACGAGCTGCGACACCACAACGCGCTCGGTGCCGTTGATGATGTACGTGCCCTTGTCGGTCATCATCGGGAAGTCGCCCATGAAGACCGTCTGGCTCTTGATTTCCCCAGTCGTGTTGTTGGTGAACTCCGCTGTCACGAACAGCGGAGCCGAGTAGGTCATGTCCTTGTCCTTGCACTCCTCGACGGAGGCCTTCACATCCTCGAAACGCGGGTTCGAGAAGGACAGAGACATGGATCCGGAGAAGTCCTCGATGGGGGAAATCTCGTTCAGAATCTCCTCGAGACCGGCCGTGGTGACGGCCGAGGTCGCCCGCTCCCGCCAGCGGTCGTTGCCGACCAGCCAGTCGAAGGAGTCGAGCTGGAGCGCGAGCAGATTCGGAACTTCCAGAGGCTCACGGATCTTGGCGAAGGAAACCCGCGGCGGAGCACCGGGGATTCCGATCGAGTTCGCAGTGGGTGTCTTGCCAGGGCGGGAGACTGCCAAGATGCGTCCTTCCGAGGCCATGCGCCGTCGTTTCTTGCGCAGCCCGAACGACCCGCGACGTCTGACGGCGAGGGGGTCGGAAGGCAGCGCAAACTAGCAGTGTAGCGGGCGGCGCCACTGCTGTCGAGGAGGCATCTCTCGGTCACACACTGGTCCCGTCAGAGTGACGCTGAACGCGTGTCGCGTCAAGGGGACAACTGCCCACCTCACCCCGCCGGAGGAGTGGATCCGCGCAAGTCCCCGCAGGTCAGGGAGCTGAGCGAAGGCGCCCGTCCGCGTCTGGACTGAGGAGCGAGCGCCCGGAGGAGCGCAGCGACGGAGGGTGGGAGCGACGGGGGAAGACGCGGACGCAAGGGCGCCGAGCGAAGCGAGCAAAGGCAGCGCAGCCCCTACACGCTCTTGACGTCGGAGATGAGCCAGCGGCCGTTGACCTCGGTCATGGTGACGCGGAGGCGTACGAGGTCGGTGCGGGCCTTGACGTCGGTGTTGCTGATGGCCTGGTTGAGGAAGACGATGACGACCGCCTGGTGGCCGTCCTGGGTGACGCTGCTGACGCCGGCGGACTGGGTGGTGCTGACCAGGATGAACTTCTTGGCCGGCGCCTGCGGGATCACCAGCTTGTCCATCGAGGACAGGTAGTCGGTGCGGAACTGGCCGGTCAGCAGGCCGGCGACCGAGTCGCGGTCGGCCTGGATGTGCCGGTAGTCGTAGGAGAAGAGCCGGGCCACGTTCTCCTTCGCGGCGGGCAGCGCGCGCTGCCAGGCCAGCTCCCGGGCCTGGGCGTCGCGGTAGGAGCCGAGCCAGCCGGTGGCCAGGATGCCGAGCGCGACGGCGAGTGCGGTGAGCGCCGCGGCGGCGAACCAGAGCCGGCTGAATCCATGCCGCGACTCGCCGGTTCTGGGCGTGCGAGATTTCGATGTACGTGGTTCGCTGTCAGCCGCCTCTTGTGTGCGGGCCTTCGCAGTGGCCTGCTGAGGCTTGTGGCGTCCCGGGCGGGGGCGCGGCAGTGGGCCTGGGCTGGGACGGCGTACGTCCGTGGTGGTGGGAGCCGCGGTGGACGCCGGATCGGGGTCGGAGCCCTCGATCGGGTCACCGTCCGCCTCGGCCTCGATGGCCGCCTCGGCCTCGACGAGGTCGGTGCCGACCGAGCCGGCGTCGGCTGGTGGTGCGTCGGTCCGGTCGCCGCTCCTGGACCGGCCGGCAGCCGGCGGGTCGGCGGCCGGTCGGGGATCCGGCGGGGCCAGGTCCGCGGCCGGTGCGGTGCTGACGGGACCTGCCGGCGGCGGTGCCGGCGCGGCTGCCGGCGTGCTGGTTTCGACGCCGCCGGCCTGCACCGGTTCGCGCGGGGCGCTGGTGGCGCGGCTGCGGGCACCGGCGACGCGGGGGTGCGCGCGGTTGGGGGTACGGCGTTGCGCGGGCACGTCGGCTCCTTCGGGGGGACGGTCAGTGCTTGGTCGCCGAGGGCGTCGGCGTAGCGGCGGCCTGGTTGGCGCAGCCGGGCTCGGTGCTGCTGCCCGAGCCGCAGATGTCCACCGACTCGAGGTTGCCGACCAGCCACTGGCCACCCTGGAGGGTGAGGTCCAACTGGAAGCGGAAGCGGTGCGCCAGGCTGCTCCTGGTGACGGTGTTGGTCTGGACGGCGTCCACGATCACCACCGCGCTGGCCTTGTCGCCGGACAGCTCGACCAGGCCGGCGTCGGTCACCGTCCCGGTGGAGGTGCCCTTGCTCTTGGCCAGCGCGCTCTCCCGGCTGGTCTGGTCGGCGCGCAGGCCGTGCCGCAGGGTCAGCAGGACGACCGCGGTCGCGGCCAGCGCCACCACGATCGCCGACAGCAGCGCCACGGCGCCCCCGGCCAACCCGCCGTTGCGGCGCCGGGTGCGGTCGTTCCTGTCGCGTGTCACGTCGCTCCTTCCTGTACGCCGTCATGGGTCCGCACGGGGGTTCTCAACCGGCCAGCCCGGCCAGCAGCGGGCCGAGCCACGAGCGGTCGCCGAGCACCTGGGCGTCGCCGGTCGCGGTGCCGACGTCCACCCCGGACGGCGGGCCGGGTGAGGTGCCCGGCGGCGCGCCCGGAGCGGGCCGGCCCGGGGTGGACTGCGAGCCCGGTTCGGCCGCCGGTACGCCGAGGTTCGGTACGTTCTGCGATCCGCGCACGTCGGTGTTGCTGCCGCGCGGCTCGGCGCACCGCGCACCGGTGTTGGCCGGGGTGTTCCGGGTGTCCTGCGGCAGCCGCTTCGGGGTGTCTCCGTACCCGCGCACGCACGGCGGCGGGTCGTCCAGGTTGAGCACGAGTCCGAAGTGGACGGCGCCCTGGGCCAGGACGCTGGTGTAGCCGCCCGCGGCCACCGCCGGGTAGGCGGACAGGATCTGCCGCAGCCCGCCGACCCGGCGGACCAGCAGGTCGGAGGTGGTGAGCAGGTTGGCCAGCAGGACCCCCGCGTCGGTCTTGTTGTCGGTGATCAACCCGGTCAGCTCGGCGACGGCGGGCGGCCCGGCGCTCAGCACCCGGCGCAGGTCCGGGTCGCTGGCCCGCAGCTGGCCGGCGAGCAGGCGCAGCTGGGCGGCGAAGGTGCGCAGCGGCGCGCGCTCGGCGTTGAGCGTGTCCAGGGCCGTACCGCCGTCGTCGATGAGCTTGAGCGTCTGCGGCAGCGCGGCGCTGGCGGCGGTGAGCAGCTGGTCGCCGTAGTCGAGCAGCGCGGCCAGGTCCGTACCGCTGCCGTTGAAGGCGGTGCCCAGCTCGTCCACGACGGTGGCCAGGGCGTCGCGGTCGACGTGGCGTACCAGCATGTCCAGGTTGAGCAGGAGGGTCTGGCTGGAGACCGGGATCGCGGTCTGGCTCATCGGGATGACCGCGCCGGGCCGCAGGTACGGGCCGCTGTCGCTGGCCGGCACCAGGTCCACGAACTGCTCGCCGACCGCGGACCGGTCGGTGACCACCGCGCGGGAGGCCGCCGGGATGTGCCAGCGGTCGGAGTCGATCCGCAGGTCGACCCGTACGCCGTTGGGCAGCAGGTGCATGCCGCTGACCCGGCCGATCGGGACGCCGCGGTAGGTGACCTCGGCGTTGGGGAAGATGCCGCCGGAGTCGGCGAAGTCGGCCGCGACGGTGTACTCGCTGCCGAACAGCCGGCCGGCCAGCCCGATGTAGTTCAGCGCCAGGTAGCTGATGCCGAGCAGCGAGACGGTCACGAACGCGACCAGCCGGACCTTGACCGCGCGACGGATCATGACCCACCCCCGAGCAGGATGCCGAGCAGATCGGGTACGCCCTCCGGCGCGGCCGGCAGCGGCGGGGCCGCGGGCACCGGGAGTTGCGGCAGGCCGGGGGTCCCGGCGCCGGGCAGCGTCGGCAGTACGGGCGGCGGCACGGTGCCGGGCGGGGTCCGGCCGGTGCCGCCGAGCCGCTGCGCGGAGACCGTACGGAGCAGGTCGAGCACGTCGGCGTCGAGGGTGATGAAGGCGTTGGCGTAGTCGCCCTTGATGCCGGCCAGCGCGGTGTCCGGGAAGGGGAAGGTGAGCAGGAAGCCGAGCGACTTCGGCAGCGCGTCGCCCGCCTCGGCCAGCGCCGTCAGGGTCGGCCGGAGCGCGGCCAGGTCGGCCAGCAGGTCGGCGCGGGATTCGTTGATCACCCGGGTGCCGGTGGCGCCGAGCCGGGCCAGCGCGGTCAGCATGCCGGTGAGTTGCCTGCGCTGGCCGGACAGCACCGACAGCGCGGACGGCAGCGTGTCGAGGGTCTTCGCCAGCACCGCGCGGTTGGCGGCCAGCGTGCGGGACAGCTTGTCGATGCCGTCCAGCGCGCGGGTGATCTGCGACTTCTGCGCGTCCAGGCCGCCGATGAAGGTGTTCAGGTTGGTGAGCAGGCCGCGCAGCTCGGTCTCCCGGCCGGACAGCGCCTGGTTCAGCTCGTGGGTGATCACCTGGAGCTGCTCGACCCCGCCGCCGTTCAGCAGCAGCGACAGCGCGGCCAGCACCTCCTCCACCTCGGGGTTGCGGTTGGTCCGGGCCAGCGGGATGAGCGCGCCGTCGGACAGCCGGCCCTCGGGCTGCTCGACGGTCGGCGGTGTCAGCGACACGTACTTCTCGCCGAGCAGGCTGGTCTGCCGCAGCTCGGCGTGCGCGTTGGCGGGCAGCCGTACGTCGCCGTTCACCAGCAGCGTGACCTGGGCGACCCAGCCGGTCAGCTCGATCTTCTCCACCCGCCCGACGGCCACGTCGTTGACACGTACGCCCGACTGCGGCACGAGGTCGAGCACGTTGGCGAACTGCGCCCGCACCCGGTACGGGTGGTCGCCGAGGTCGGCGCCGCCGGGCAGCGGGACGCCGTACAGGCCGGGCAGCCCGCAGCCGCTGACCGCAAACACCGCCACGAGAACGCCGAGAAGTTTCCTCATGAGCCGCCCCCGAGGATCGGCAGGTCGACGCCGGGCAGCGTCGGGATCTGCGGTAGCGCCGGCAGGGACGGCAGGTTCGGTACGCCCGGCAGGGTCGGGACGCCGTTGGGGTCACCGGGCGCGTTCAGCCCGGGTACGGCCGGCAGCGCGCCGAGCGCCTTGTTGAGGGCCGTACAGATCTGGTTGTCCTTGATCCCGGCGGCCGCCACGACCGAGCACAGGAACGTCGGGTCCTGCAGGAACTGGAGGTTCATCCGCGTGTCGAGGGTGCCGCCGCGGGCGTTGTAGGCGTGCGCCAGGTTGGCCAGCGTGGTCGGCGCGAGGTCCAGGAACTCGGCGAGCGCGGCGCGCTGCTTCACCAGCACCGAGGTGACCTGCACCAGGCCGGACACGTTCTGCTTCACCAGCGCGCGGTTGTCCCGGACAAAGGCGGCGACCGCGCCGAGTGCGCCGCCGAGGTTGGCCAGCGCGGTGGCCAGGTCGTCCCGCTCGCCGGCCAGCTGGGTGGTGACATCGGACAGGCTGCGGGTGAACGTACGGACCTGCTGGTCGCTGTCGGCGAGGGCGGTGGCGAACTTCTGCAGGTTGGTCACCGTGCCGAACAGGTCGCCGCGGTGGTCACTGAGCGTGCGTACGGCGTCGGACAGGTCGGCCAGCGTCTGGTTCAGCGTGGCGCCGTTGCCGCGCAGGTTGGCCGCGCCCACCTCCAGCGCCCGGTTGAGCGAGCCGGTGCGGTTGGCGCCGGTCGGGCCGAGCGCCACCGACAGGTCGTTGACGGTCTTGTAGAGGTCGTCCAGCTCCAGCGGCGCGGCCGTGCGGGACAGCGGCAGGTCGGTGCCGTCGGCCATCGTGGGACCGGTACGGGTCGCGGCGTCAGCGCGGTCCCAGGTCAGCTGGACGTACCGGTCGCTGACCAGCGACGGCGGCACGATGACCGCGTCTGCGCTGGCCGGGACGCGGTACTTCGGGTCGTACTGGAACTCGACCCGTACGCTCGGGCCCTCCGGCGTGACCGAGTCGATCGTGCCGACCTTGACGCCCAGGATGCGCACGTCCGAGCCGGGGTAGAGCCCGATCGCCCGGCCGAAGTGGGCCGTCACCCGGATCCCGTGCCGCGGCGTGAGCCGCCACCACACCAGCCCCGCCGCCAGCGACACCGCCAGCACGGCCGCAATGATCTTCGTCCGGCGCGTCATCGGCCACCGACCTGGAGCGGGAAAGGCGTCAGCAGGTTCTGGATGTAGCTGTCGAACCACCGGCCGTTACCGAGAGTGTTGGTGAAGACGCGGACGAACGGGGCCATGGCCGCGATGCCCCTGTCCAGGTTGTCCTGGTTGCGCTGGAGCAGCGTGACCACGCCGGACAGTTGCTTCAGCGCCGGGGTGAGCTGCCGCTGGTTGTCCCGGACCAGGCCGGCGAGCTGGACGGCCAGGCTGGCGGTGTTGCCGAGCAGCGCGTGGATGACCGCGCGCCGGTTCTGGATCTCGCGCAGCAGCAGGTTGCCGTCGTCGACCAGCTTGATGAGCTGGTCGTCCCGGTCGGCCAGCGTCCGGGTGACCGTACGGGCGCGGCTGAGCAGGGTGGCGAGCTCCTGGTCCCGGGAGGCGACCGTGCGGGACAGCGCGGACAGGCCGGCGAGCGAGCCGCGTACGTCCTCGGGCGAGCCGGCGAAGGTGTTCGACAGCGTGTCCAGCGCGTGCGCCAGCTGGGTCGTGTCGATCTGGCCGGCCACCTCGGCCAGCTGCTCGAAGGCCGGGAACACGTCGAACGGCGTGCTGGTCCGGGTGGTCGGGATCTCCTCGCCCGGCTCCTGCTCGGTGTCGCCGGCCGGGTCGATGGACAGGTACTTCGACCCGAGCACGGTCTTGATCTTGATGTCCACCCGGGACCGGTCACCCACCCAGGCGTCCTTGAGCCGGAACGCGGCCACCACATGGTCCCCGGACAGCTCCACGCCGCGGACCACGCCGACCTTCACCCCGGCGATCCGCACCTCGTCGCCCGGCTTCAGCCCCGCGGCCTCGGTGAAGGCGGCGTGGTACGTGGTGCCGCCGCCGATCACCGGCAGGTTGGCCGCGTTGAAGGCGACCAGGATGAGCAGGGCGAGCGCGGTCAGGCCGGCCGCGCCGATGCGTACCGGATCCCGCTGCCGGAAGGGTTTGATCATCGACCGCACCGGCTCTGGTCGACGCTGATCCCCGGCCGGTACGGGACGGAGATGTCGCCGACGCGCAGGTTCACGTCGAACGAGCACAGGTAGAAGTTGAACCAGCTCCCGTACGTGGCGGTGCGGGTGATCGTGGTGAGCTTGCCGGGCAGCAGCTGGAGCAGCTGGGCCAGCGTGCCGGAGTTGGCGTTCAGGGTGCCGGCCAGCCGGCGCAGCTGCGCGATGTCGGCGGCCAGGTCCGGGCGGCCGTCCTCGAGCAGCCCGCTGGTGGCCGCGGCCAGGTCGTTGATGCCGCCGAGCGAGCTGCCGATGGCGGTCCGGTCCGCGGCCAGCCCGGACACCAGCGTCTGCAGGTTGCCCACCAGCGAGCCGAGCTGCTGGTCGCGCTGGGTGACCGTACCGAGGACCGCGTTCAGGTTGTCGATGGTCCGCCCGATGACCTGGTCGCGGCCGGCGATCGTGCTGGTCAGCGACGCGGTGTGGGCCAGCAGCGAGTCCACGGTCGGGCCCTCGCCCTGGAGCACCTGGATGATCTCGTACGACAGCTTGTTGACCTCGTCCGGCGAGAGCGCGGCGAACAGCGGCTTGAACCCGCCGAACACCTGGGTGAGGTCCAGCGACGGCGTGGTGTGGTCGGTGTGGATCGTGCCGCCGGGCGGCAGCGTCGCGGCGCCGGTGCCCGGGCCCTGGGCGAGTTCGAGGTACCGCTGACCGACCAGGTTGCGGTAACGGATCTTGGCGAGCACGTCCGCGGGCAGGGTCCGGCCGCTCTGCACGGTGAAGGTGACCTCGGCGGTGTCGTGCCGGACGATCCGGATGCGGCCCACCTGACCGACCCGTACGCCCGCCACCCGGACGTCGTCGCCGGTGAGCAGGCCGTTGGCGTCGGTGAATTCGGCCTTGTAGGTGCTGGTCTCGCCGGAGGTGCGGTTCGCGATCGTGGCGGCGAGCATCCCGGTGGCGAGGATCGTCACCGTGGCGAAGATCGCCAGCTTCACCAGCGGCGCGACGAAGCGCTGCGACCTGCTGGTCATGAATAGCTCACCTCGCTGCCGCGCATCATCGGCGCGATGAGCAGCGCCGCGCTGTCCGGCACCTGGTCCGGCGCGGTGCCGTACACGGGGGCGAGCAGTGCCTGTACGGCCCGGGTCTCGGCCGGCGAGCCCTGCGTACCGATGTCCGCGCTCATCACCCGGCCGAGCGTCCCGGTCCCGGTGAACCCGGTGCTGCCGTCGCCGATGTGCCCGCTGCTGTCCTTCGGACCGACGTCCGGCACCGGGAACGGCACCGCCACCCCGTTGGGCAGCCCGTAGCAGCGCGGGCCGAGGTCGAGGCCGTTCTTCGGCTCCTCACCCGGGTGGTAGCGGCCGTTGTCGCGGCTGACGCTGATGACGATCCGCAACCCCGGCTGGCCCCCGCCGAACGCCTGCTCGCCGCGCGGCACCAGCCCGGCCATGCCCTGGAAGAAGCACGGGTACTCCGGCGAGTACTCGGCCAGCGCGCCGAGCACCGGCCGGGACTGGTCCGCGAGCCGGATCAGCCGCTGCTCGTTGGCGGCCAGGAACGGCTCCGCGGTGTTGGCGAGCTCGGTGGTGGAGCGCAGCAGGTCGCCGATCAGCCCGCGCTGGCTGGTCACCGTCACGCTGGTGGTGGCCAGGTCGTCTAGCGCGGCGGCCAGGTCCGGTGCCGCGCTGTTCAGGGTGTCCGCGCCGTCGGCGAGCGCGGCCAGGTCGTGCTGGATGGCCGGCAGCTTCGGGTTCAACGCCCGGACGTACGAGTCGAGCGTGCTGAGCGTGCGGCCCAGCCGCGCGCCGCGGCCGGCCAGCGCCGTGGACAGCGCGTGCAGCGTGGTGTTCAGCTGCTCCGGGCGTACCGCCTGCAGGACCGGGAGCAGGTCGGACAGCACCCGGTCCACCTCCACGGCCTGGAAGGACCGGTCCTGTTGGATCGTGTCGCCGGCCCGCAGCGGCGCACCGGGCGCGTCCGGCGGGATCAGCGCCACGTACCGCTCGCCGAACAGCGTCTTCGGCAGCAGCCGCGCGGTGCTGTTGCGCGGGATCAGCCCGATCTGGTCCGGCTGGATCGCCAGCTCCACCCGGGCCTGCTCGCCGTCGGCCCGTACGCTCCGCACCTCGCCGACCCGGACGCCGCGGATCTTCACATCGGCGCCGGTGCTGAGCTGGTTGCCGGTGTGGTCGACGACCAGCGTCACCTTCCGTACCGGGGTGAAGACCTTCTGGTACGCCCCGACCGCGATGCCGCCCAGGGCGAGCAGCACCACGACGAAGGCGAGACCGAGCACCCGACGCCCCATCGACTCAGCCCCCGATCCGTACGGTGGTGGTCGACCCCCAGACGGCGAGGCTGATCGCGAAGTCGAGCACGGTGACCGCCACGATCGACAGCCGCACCGCACGGCCGACCGCGGTGCCCACCCCGGCCGGCCCGCCGCTGGCGGTGTAGCCGTAGTAGCAGTGCACGAGGATCACCACGAGCGCGAACAGCAGCACCTTGGCGAAGGACCAGAAGATGTCGCCCGGCGGCAGGAAGAGCTTGAAGTAGTGGTCGTACGTGCCGGCGCTCTGCCCGAAGTAGCGGGTGGCGACCAGGCGGGTGGAGAAGTACGAGGACAGCAGCCCGAGCACGTACAGCGGGATGACCGCGACGAAGCCGGCGATCATCCGGCTGGTCACCAGGAACGGCAGCGACGGGATGCCCATGACCTCCAGGGCGTCCACCTCCTCGCTGATCCGCATCGCGCCCAGCTGCGCGGTGAAGCCGCAGCCGACGGTCGCGCTCAGCGCCAGGCCCGCCACGATCGGGGAGATCTCCCGGGTGTTGAAGTACGCCGAGACGAAGCCGGTGAACGCCGAGGTGCCGATCTGGTTCAGCGCGGCGTACCCCTGCAGGCCGACCTCGGTGCCGGTGAAGAAGGTCATGAAGGTGATCACGCCGACCGTGCCGCCGATCACCGACAGCGCGCCTGTGCCGAAGCTGACCTCGGACAGCAGCCGCAGTACCTCTTTCTTGTAGCGGCGCAGCGTCTTGCCGGTCCAGGCCAGCGACTTGAGGTAGAAGCCGAGTTGGCCGCCGAGGTTGTCCAGGGCGTCGACCGGCTTGCTCGCCAGCGGTGCCAGCCGGCGCCGGGCGCGCTGGCTGGTGCCGAACAGCAGGCCGGCCATCAGGCGCCCTTCGCCGGTACGAGCTGGAAGTAGATGGCGGTGATCACGAAGTTGGCGCAGAACAGCAGCATGAAGGTGATCACCACGGACTGGTTGACCGCGTCGCCCACGCCCTTGGGGCCACCGCCCGCGGTCAGGCCCTTGTGCGCGGCGACCAGCCCGGCGATCGCGCCGAAGATGAGCGCCTTCACCTCGCCCGCGTACAGGTCCGGGAGCTGGGCGAGCGCGGAGAACGAGGCCAGGTACGCCCCGGGCGTACCGCCCTGGAGCACGACGTTGAAGAAGTATCCGCCCGCGGTGCCGACGATGGAGACCAGGCCGTTGAGCAGCACGGCGACCAGCATCGAGGCGAGCACGCGGGGTACGACCAGGCGCTGCACCGGGCTGATGCCGAGCACCTCCAGCGCGTCGATCTCGTCCCGGATCTTGCGGCTGCCCAGGTCCGCCGCGATCGCGCTGCCGCCCGCGCCCGCGATCAGCAGCGCGGTCACGATCGGGGACGCCTCCCGGATCACCGCGAGCACGCTGGCGCCGCCGGTGAACGACTCGGCGCCCAGCTGCTGGGACAGCGATCCCAGTTGCAGCGCGATGACCGCGCCGAACGGGATGCTGACCAGCGCGGTCGGCAGGATCGAGACGCTGGCGATGAACCACGCCTGCTGGACCAGCTCGCGCCACTGGAACGGCCGGCGGAAGGTGGCCACCGCGGTGTCCATGCCGAGCGCGAACAGCTCACCCGCCGCGCGTACGGGTCCGGTGAGGGCGACAGGTCTGGTCACGGCCGGTCCCCTCCGAGTGAACCGGTGCGGCGCGGGTCGACGCCGTACGGGTCGGTGCGGTACGGGTCTCCGCTGTACGGGTCGTCGCCGCGCGGGTCATCGCCGCGCGGGTCTGCGGTGCGCGGGTCTGCGGTGCGCGGGCCGGGTCGCGGGTACGGGCGGGGGCCGCCGGGCAGTAACTCGGCCGGGAGGCTCTGCTCGACCGCGTCCCTGGCCCGCGGCGGCAGCGTGTGCAGCATGCCCGCCACCCGTTGTTGCCGCCGCAGTGCTGCCCGCCGTACCGGCATCCCCACCGTGGGCAGCAACTGCGGCGGCACGCTCACCTTCGGGCCGCTCTCGTGGATGGGCGCGGTCTCGTCCATGCTGGCCAGCTCGGCCGCGACCTGCGCCTGGTCCTTCTCCTCCGACATGCCGATCGGCCCCTCGCGCCGGCCGTCCAGGAACTGGCGGACGACCAGTTCGTCGGAGGTGAGCAGCATCTCCCGCGGGCCGAACATCACCAGGTGCCGGCGGAACAGCAGGCCGAGGTTGTCGGGGACCGTACGGGCCATGCCGATGTCGTGCGTGACGATCAGGAACGTCGCGTCGACCTGGGCGTTCAGGTCGACGATGAGCTGGTTCAGGTAGGCGACGCGGACCGGGTCGAGGCCGGAGTCCGGCTCGTCGAACAGGATGATCTCCGGGTCCAGCACCAGCGCCCGGGCCAACCCAGCGCGCTTGCGCATCCCGCCGGAGATCTCGCCGGGCAGCTTGTCCTCGGCGCCGACCAGGCCGACCATCTCCATCTTGGCGAAGACGATCTTCCGGATGTCGCTCTCGGACTTCTTGGTGTGCTCGCGCAGCGGGAACGCGATGTTGTCGTACAGGTTCATCGAGCCGAACAGGGCGCCGTCCTGGAACAGCACGCCGAACAGCTTGCGGGTCTGGTACAGCGTCGACTCGCGGCAGCGGACCAGGTCCACATCGCGGATGAAGATGTGGCCGCGGTCCGGTTTCAGCAGGCCGACCAGCGACTTCAGGAACACCGACTTGCCGGTCCCCGAGGGCCCGAGCAGGACGGAGATCTCCCCCGGCGGCAGCGTCAGCGAGACGTCCTGCCAGATCAGTTGCCGGCCGAACGACTTCGTGAGCCCTTCGACCCGCACCTCTTCACCCACCAGCCAGCTCCTCCGGTCCGGAGCCCCTTCCCGCCGGGGTGCAGGTGCGGGAAAACGAGGGGACAGAGGGCCCAACGAGGAACCGATCGGTTGGTTACTCCCGGGTTTCCCCTACCACCCCCATCGGGCGAACCCCCCAAACCCCTCCGGGTGGGTATGACACGTCGAGCGTTCCCTGCCGCTGGGATGGCGAGGCGGTACGGTGTGGCCATGAGCACAGCGGCCTGGGAGGGCGACATCCCGTTCGGGGATGCGCCACGCCGCTGGGCCGAGGTCGCGAGGCGGGCGGACCGCGACGAGCGGCTACACCTGGTCCGCGAGGGCGGTGCGCCGGCGCTGGTCGTGATGACCGCCGACGCCTTTGAGCGGGCCGTCGAGGACGCCGCCGACCTGGCCGTGTGCCGTGAGGTGCTCGCCCAGCTACCGGCGCACGACCCGGCCCAGGCAGATGCGCGGCACGCCAGCTTCATGGCATTCCTGGAGACGGTCGCGAGCGACTGAATGACGTACCGCCTCGACCGGGCGCCTGGGGTCGAGCAGTCACTGGAGCGGCTCACCCGTTCCGATCCCGACGGTGCCCGGCTCCTTGCCACCGCGATCCTGGGCTTGGCGGAGAATCCGCGACCCGATGGCGTACACGAACTCAGCCGCGAGGAGCGCCTGTACCGGCTGCACCTGTCCCGGCTGGATCAGGTCAGCCGGCGAACCTTGGGCTACCGGCTGCTGTACCGCGTTGTCGACGAGCAGGTGCTGGTCATCGTCATCACCGCGGGAGCGGTGCCCACGCCGAGCCGGCGGCGGTAGGCCTGGTCCTGGAGATACAGAACCGGGGCGGCGGGTTGGCCGCTGCCCCGGTTCGGGTGGTGCTTGGGGTTACTTGACGGAGACGGTGGCGCCGGCGCCTTCGAGCTGCGCCTTCGCCTTCTCGGCGGTCTCCTTGTTGACCTTCTCCAGCAGCGGCTTCGGCGCGCCGTCGACCAGGTCCTTGGCCTCCTTCAGGCCCAGGCTGGTGAGCGTACGCACCTCCTTGATGACCTGGATCTTCTTCTCGCCGGCCGCCTCGAGGATGACGTCGAACTCGTCCTTCTCCTCGACGGCCTCGGCGGCGCCGCCACCGGGGCCGGCCGGGGCGGCCATCGCGACCGGCGCGGCGGCGGTCACGTCGAAGGTCTCCTCGAACTTCTTCACGAAGTCCGACAGCTCCAGGAGCGTCATCTCCTTGAAGCTTTCCAGCAGTTCGTCAGCGCTCAGCTTCGCCATGGTTGGCGGTGTCCTTTCACGTATGTACGACGGTGCGGGTAGGTCAGGCGTCGGCGGTCGCTGCCTCGGCAGCGGGCTCCTCGGCGGGCTTCTCCGCCTCGGCGAGCTTGTCGGCCAGCGCCTGGGCCAGCCTGGCCAGCTGCGAGATGGGCGCCTGGAACAGCGCGGCGGCCTGGGACGACTTCGCCTTCATCGCGCCGGCGAGCTTGGACAGCAGCACCTCGCGCGAGTCGAGGTCGGCGATCTGGTTGACCTCGTCGGCCGACAGCGTGCGGCCCTCGAACAGGCCGCCCTTGATGATCAGCAGCGGGTTGGCGCGCGCGAAGGTGCGCAGCCCCTTGGCCGCCTCGACCGGGTCGCCCTTGATGAACGCGATCGCGGTGGGACCGGACAGCCAGCCCTCCAGGCCGTCCACGCCGGCTTCCTTGGCCGCGAGCTTGGTCAGCGTGTTCTTCACCACGGCGTACGTGGTCTCGCGACCCAGCGACTGCCGCAACTGCGAGAGCTGCGCCATCGTCAGGCCGCGGTACTCGGTGAGGTACGCCGCCTGCGACTGCCGGAAGTGCTCGGTGATGTCAGCCACCGCGGCAGTCTTCTCGGGGTTCGCCATGACCCTCCTCTCCAGCAATGCTCGGGCTGGCAAGACCCCGGCCGGAGAAGAGAAACGCCCCGGCGCAGGTAGGCGCTCGGGGCTGCGTACCGGCAGTGAAGCCGGCGGTGCGTCCCCCACCTCCTGCGCGGGCGCCCACGTCGTGCGGCGGGCCTTCGGCCGCACGACGAGCGTGCGGCAACCAGCGGTCTTCGGGGTGGAACGTCAACGAGAGTACGGCCCTGGCCGGCTCACATGCAAAACGGCCCTACTCCAGCAGGTGTGTACGCATGCTCGACACCGCGCTGTCCGGCAGCCCGATGTCGCTGAGGTAGCCCTCGATCGAGCCGTGCCGCTCGCGCAGCCCCGCCAGCGACCGCAGCATCGCCTCGGCCGGGGTGTCCATCGGGATCCGGTCCAGGTCGGTACGCCCGGGCTTGGCGCGCAGCAGCGTGTCGCGCAGCCGGGCGATGTTCGGCGAGGTCAGCGCGTACTCCTCGGCGATGTCCTGGTCCGGTACGCCGACCGCGGCGAGGGTGAGCGCGCAGACGATGCCGGTGCGGTCCTTGCCGGCCATGCAGTGCACCACGACCGGCGCGCTGTCCGGGTCGGCGATGACGCCGAGCGCGCGGGCGATGTCGGCGCCGCTCTCCTCAGCCATCGCCAGGTAGCGCTCCACCAGGTAGTCGGCCAGCGGCATCGCGCTGTGCTGCCACGGGACCTCCTCCCACTCCTGGTGCCGCAGGTACACGTGCTCCCAGTGCACGCCCTCCCACTCCGGCACCCGGCCGTACTTCTCGATCTCCCGCGGGCGCCGCAGGTCCAGGACCGTACGCACGCCGAGCCGGTCCCACACCGCCCGGTCCTCGGCGGTGAGCGCGTGCAGCGAATCCGACCGGTACACCCGCCCGTGCCGGACGGCCCGCCCACCGGCGCCGCGCTGCCCGCCCAGGTCGCGGAAGTTGAACAGCTGGCTGAACTGGTACGCGCTGATCGTCACACCGCCACGCTATCTCCGGTCCGCGCCGCGGGACGTATGAGCTTGTTAACCCCCAGCCAACAGGGGCTTGCGTACCGTGGACGGCGTGCGCGTCGTCAGCGGGCAGGCGTTCCGCCGCTGGCTGGTGGTGATCGCTGCCGTGGGGGTGGCAGTCGCGTTGCCCCCGGTCATCGGTGCGCTTCCGGCGCGCGGCTCGCCGGTGAGCGCGGACGAGCTGCGCCAGCGCATCATCGGGTCCGGAAACCAGGCGTACCAGGGGTATGCGGAGAGCACCGGCCGGCTGGGCGTACCCGATCTTGAGGACCTGTCGGATGTGACCACGCTGCTGAACAGCACGGTCCGGATGCGCGCCTGGTACGCCGGACCGTACCGGTGGCGGGTGGCCCAGCTGGGTCGCGACGGCGCCGAACGGGACGTCTACCGCACCTCCCGCGGCCTGGAGTACGTCTGGGACTACGGCCAGAACCTGATGACCCAGGTGGTGGGCGAGCCGCCGCTGCGGTTGCCGCGCGCCGCCGACCTGCTGCCACCCGAGCTGGCCCGCCGGCTGCTCACCGCGGCGCCCGGCGACCCGGTGAGCGCGCTGCCGGTACGCCGGATCGCCGGCCGGAACGCCGTCGGGCTGCGCCTCACCCCGGCCGACCCGGGCACCACCATCGGCTCGGTGGACATCTGGGCCGACCCGGCCACCGGGCTGCCTGTCCGGGTCGAGCTGACGGCCAAGGGCCAGGCCGGCCCGATCGTGACCTCGACCTTCCTCGACCTGCGGCTGGGCGCGCCCGTCCCCGGGCACGTCCGGTTCGACGTGCCCGGGGACGCCGACATCCAGCGGGACGAGGCACCCGACCTGGCCCGGGCGATCGACCGGTTCTCGCCGTTCGTGCTCCCCGACCCGCTGGCCGGTGCGCCCCGCCGGACCCGGGTGGCCGGGGCGGCCGCGACCTACGGGCGCGGGTTCGACCTGGTGGCCGTGCTCGCCTTTCCGGCGAGGTTCTCGCCCCGCACCCGGGCGTTCCTCGACAAGGTGCCGACCAGGTCCGGGCCGTGGGGCGAGGCCAGCGTGATCGCGACCCCGCTGCTCAACGGCATGATCTTCGAGCGCGACGGGGTCGCCTACGCCCTCGCCGGGACGGTCACCCAGCCGGTCCTGGACCGGGTGGCGGCCCAGCTGGCCCAGGACGGGGTGACCTCCCGGTGATCCGCACCGAGGGGCTGACCAAGCGGTTCGGCGGGCTGGTGGCCGT
>Ga0081455_10002795_pt1 | contig 20544 bp, 18 predicted proteins | sample TabmetS3T2R1_FD_70207 | JGI IMG/M metagenome (GOLD analysis project Ga0081455, IMG submission 70207) | Tabebuia heterophylla rhizosphere microbial communities from the University of Puerto Rico - S3T2R1 | ecosystem: Host-associated > Plants > Roots > Rhizosphere ...
GGCGGACAACCGGCAGTCCCCAAGGTTTTCATCTTTTCGGTAAGAAACTTTTCCAAACTTGTTGGATTCAATAGTGCTTTGCTCTCCTGGTAGAGAGAAGTCTTGTTCGCGGATCCGCCGCCCTTCGTAACGAACAGAAACTGGTACTCGGTGCCTTCGGTCGCCATGAGATCGATCTGTGCCGGCAGATTGGTACCCGTATCGACCTCCTCGTACATGTTCAGCGGCGCTGTTTGAGAGTAACGCAGGTTTTCTTCGGTGTAAGTCTTGTAAATGCCCTTCGCGAGATATTCTTCATCTTTCACACCCGTCCAGACCTGCTGGCCCTTTTTGCCGAAGACTGTAGCTGTACCGGTATCCTGGCAGAATGGAAGAATTCCCTTGGATGAGGTGTCGGCGTTGCGTAACATGGCCAAAGCCACGTAGCGGTCGTTGTCCGAGGCCTCTGGATCTTTCAGAATCGCCGCTACCTTTTGCAGGTGGGGAGTGCGCAGCAAGAACGAAACATCTCGGATCGCTTCATTGGCAAGCAACGTCAACGCTTCCGGCTCGATCTTCAAAATGTCTTTGCCATCAAACTTCGTCAGTGAAACATGCTCCTTGCTCAGAAGACGGTACGGTGTGTCGTCTTTGCTCAGAGGAAATGGATCTTGATAAACAAACTCAGGTGTTGCCATATGCTCTTACCTCACTTGATAGAATCGTACTGAAAAAAACTCAGTTTGTCGATGCGCCAAACCCATTGACACAACGAACCTTAACTTTAATAATTCTGCGGCAGTCGGAGGATTCATGAAACGATTAGCGATTGGCATCCTGGTCGTAGGTTTTTTTCTGAACGGGAACACTCACAGTTTTGCCCAAACTCAAGAACAACTCATCGCCGGCGCCAGGAAGGAAGGCAAACTGGTTGTCTACGCTTCGGCGACCGCGCCACAGCTACAGATGTACTTTGCGGTATTCAACAAAAGATATCCCTTCATCAAAACTGAATTTTTTCGAACTGGCAAGCAGAAGCTCGTGAGCAAAATACTATTCGAAGAACAGGCCAAGCAGCACATCGCCGATGTTATTCACACGAGCGTCATCGAAACGAACATTTTAAAAAAACGCGGCGCTTTAAGCCGCCATGTTCCAAACGAAGCAGCCTCCTATCCCAGCCAGTACAAAGATCCCGAAGGTTACTGGACCTCCGCCTATGCCAGCGGCACTCTGTTGGGATTCAACAGTCGGCAGGTGAACCGCGCGGAAGCTCCGAAGACCTACGAGGATCTGTTGAATCCCCGCTGGAAGAAAACCCTGGCCATCGACACGAACAAGATTGAATGGTTTGCGATGCTGCTCAAGCTCAAAGGCCGCTCGTATATGGAAAAGCTAGCGACCCAGGCGCCCACCTTACGGGACGGCAACACGCTGGTCTTGCAACTGCTGGCCGCAGGCGAGTTCCCGGTGGCCACAGGCGTGTATGAATATTCGGTTGAAGACTTGAAGATGAAAGGCGCACCGGTGGATTGGATCGGTCTGGAGCCCGTTATCACGTACACCGTCGCTGTCTCCCTCCCTTCTCAACCCCCCCGCCCGTTTGCGGCAAAACTGTTCATGGAATGGTTGTTGTCAAAGGAAGGCCAGGAAGTTATTAACCAGTACGGGCGTGTTCCGATTCGCGATGACGTTGAATCGCGCTACGGCAAGATTCTCAAGCAGCACAAACTGCTGATGACCGATGTCGACTTGGGTCAAAAAGAAGCTGAAGTAAACGAAACGTTTCGGAAACTTTTCCAGTGAATTCCGACGTAATCCAGACTCGTTAAGGAGTTCATCTAGACACTTTCTGTTCTTCAAAACCTTAGGGACAAGTCGTTCCAAGCGCGGGCAATGGATCTGTGCCTTGTCGGCCACCACCCCATCCACTCCAGGGGCGGTTATGCCAACGGTCCGGGCCTGAAAGCTCCCGATAGGATCGGATGCCCGCACTCTCCACGACTCGCCCCTTAAGTCTCGTATGTCTACTAACCAATGAACTCCGTAATAGTCCATGGCGCACGCTAACGCGCGTTTGGGGCTCAGTACAATAGCGCGCCCAGCAAACCTGCCTGCCACAATCCCATCGTCGCAACCAGTCCCGCAAGAAATAGTAGACTGTAATAGAGCCGTCCAACAAACGTGCGCTGCCTTTGTATCCACAGGACCAAGGTTGCCGCGCCCATCAACACTACAACCCCGACGCCAAGCCAAGCGATGGTGAAAACCCATCGAAGCGAGCTCGGAACGGTACCAACAAAAGCAAGGAACTTGTTCTCGTCAAAAGTTGCAAACAGCCGGCCGGCAAAGACTACAAGAAACCCAGCGAAGAGTAAAAGAGTTAGCACCGGCAACCAAGGAGCAGCAGCGCTGAGCCGCGTGCCCCACGTCGCAGCAGCCAATGTTCGCCGGCCTCGCAGGCAGGCAATGACCTCAACGACGGCGTAGACCGGGATCGCGGTTAAGAGCACGATGAGGCCGGCGGCAATCATGAGGAAGCGGACCGCATAGCTCATCAGGCCCTTCTGCGTCCCTTCCGCAATGGCCGTGCGTAGTTGGGGCAACACTATGAGATCGCTGGGAACAACAAAATTTGACGGCGCGGTCGCTGCACAGCTTAAATTCAGCGCCGCCGTCGGGTTGTTCAAGAAACTCTCGATGATCTCATTGGCGCATGGGCTTTCGAACGCCTGGCCATGAGCGCCCCGCGGAAAGGTTACCAAGGTAGCACGGCTGAGACCGGCGGCGACTTGGGTCGCGAAGGCCGGAGGCGTGATCGGATCGAAGTCGCCCGAAAGCAGCAATGTCGGCACATCGCTCTTCACGGCTTCTAGGACGTCCCGAGGCAGAAGCTCAATATTCCAGTCCTTGCACATAGCGATCATCTCCTGTGCGTCCTTCAGCTCCGCTCGCACGAGACGCGGGTTGAATCCTGACATCCGAATTGCATTGGGATCCGAATCCCCTCTTTCGGCACATATCACGCTCGTATACATCCCAATCGCATGGTAGTCGTTGTCCAGCTGCAGCGGCAACAGTAGACCCGAAATGAAAGTAAAATCACCGTGATCCGCGCGATCAAGAATGTAGGGAATAAGGGACCTTACATCTCGAATGTAAAGCGCCTGATAAAGCGCGTCCGCGAGCGCCTCGCCGGTGAGTTTCACAGTAAGGGTTTTTTGTGGGTTTTTCGGATCGCGCATCGGCAGTTTTACCGGCTGCCGGTCGAGTCGGTCGAGCAATGTAAGAAACCGTTTGGCCAGATCGGGGTAAGCTTCCCTGCACGCCGCGTCTCTTTCGCATCCCTGGAAATATTTTTGTGCGATGCGCTGCTTGACCGAACTCACTTGGGTCACCAGGTTAAATTGCGTCGGCACCACCGCGTCGAGCACCACTGCATACAGATTGGCGGGATGTTGTCGCATTAAGTATTGACCAAGCTCGGTCCCATAGGACGCGCCATAAAAGGCGATCCGGCCGTAGCCCAGAGCCTGGCGAATGGCCTCTACGTCATTAGCGTTCTCCACAGTGTTGAAGGCAGACAGATCGGTTGCCTCCCGTGCCAATCGCTCACCGCAAGCGCGGAACGCCGTTTGTTCCAGTTCGTCCTTTTCTGATTCGGAACGATTTTTTGTGTCGGTCATCGATTCGAGCTCAGCTTTAGACACTTCAGGGCAAAGAAGCGCCGGGCGGGAAAAGAACGTGCCCCGTTGGTCCCACAGCACGAGGTCACGATTCTTGGCAGGCCGGAGGTCCGGCGATGAGACAAGCAGTTGCGCAAAGCTCTTGATCGACGAACCGCCGGGCCCGCCCTGGGCGATAAACAGGGGTTCCGGCACGCGCTTTTCTGCGTCACTCTTGATAATGACCGTCGCCAGCCGAATGGCAGGTCCGCTGGGCTCCGCGTGCCGGCGCGGGACAGTGACAAAGCCGCACTCCACATCGCGTCCTTCAGTCTTGATCTGAAAGACGCTACAGTCCGTTTGCTGCCAAGCGTTGCTGCGAACCGGCGGCTCGGCTGCAAACAACGACGCGAACAAAAATGAAACTAGCAGTAATGCTACTGGCGCGGGAATCGCAAACCTCCTCTCTGTCTCCCCCTTAGCAAGGGGGAGATTCAGTGGGGGTTTTGATTTTCCACCTGCGCCGGAATGACGATCGCACCCCGATTTCTCTAGCATGTGTCGAAAAAAGTAGTTAGAGAATCACGCAAAAACTTCATGGCACTATTAACAATTTAGTGAGATCCCTGATGCTCGGGATGGTCTCGATGCGGCGAACCGAATCGATGATCTGATCGACATTTTTCTTGCCCAGTACGGGCTCCATCAGCCAGGCGGCTTTCTTCTCGACCTCTTCGGGGCTCATGGGGTTTTCCGGCCGTCCGCGGCAATTGATCACATGCTCGCGGAGCGTTTGGCCGTTTTTCAAAGTAATTTCTACGAGTCCTTGAAAGCGATGACCCGAGCGCTCCATCTCGTCATCGCCGATCAGTTGTACTCGCTCCTTCAAGGACAGCACGCGCGGGCTTTTGAACCGTTCGTAGTCATGCGCTGCCTCGAAGGTGAGCTTACCGTCGACCAAAATCGCCGAGACCATATACTGAACGTTCACATCAGGCATGTGTCGATTGTTGACCGTGCGCGCGCCGCTGGCTGGAATACGCACGATGATTCTTTCGACGTCCTCCGCTCGGATCGGCTGCTTGGAAAGTAACCCAAGCATCGCATCGACGGTTTCCATCATCGGCGACCCCACCGGATATTTTTTGATCAGGCAACTGGTAATCGTAAAACGCTGGCCAAGCTCGGCGATAAGCTTCTTGGGATCACATGGCGCGTACGTCTTGATAATACCCTGATCGCCTTCGAGCACGTCGCGATTTCCTGTGAAGCCGGATTTGATCAAAAGCGCCGCCGTCACCCCGTTGCGTGCGGGCATCCCTGCGTAGTCGAAAGCCTTTTCGATATGATCGTCGTCTCCCACCCACGCTCGCGATCCCGAGGCCTGCTGTGCCGCATAAGAAATCAGATAGCCGAGTTGCAAAGAGCTCAACTCCGTGAGAGCTCCCGCAGCAGCGGAGGCTCCAAACGTCGCACCGAAGCTGGTCGATCTCGGTTCGAACGCCTGATGAAACCGAAAGCCGATATCGTAACCAAGAATGACCGCTCTGAGTAAGGCGTCTCCGTTTCGGTTTTGCCACTCGGCTATCGCCAATGCCGCGGGAACGATGGCACAGCCGGGATGCAATTGACTGTTCGAGTCATCGGTCTCGTCGGCGTGGCCAGACATGCCGTTGGCGAAGGCGGCAATAATCGGCGTTGTCTTTAAATTTGATCCCAATATGCTGCACTCTTGTTTACCTCCCTGCTCACGTGCGTGTTGCAGTCCAAGCTGTCCCGGCTTTAAGGTCGATCCGGATACGATCGCGGCCAGGGAATCGAGCGTGTGACTCTTTCCCTTTTGGATGACTTCCGCCGGCAATTTCGCTTGTCTCGCGGCAAGCATATACTCCACTGAGCTGTCGATGATTTTCCCCATGGCACTTCTCCTTGTTTTCCTGTCTCCTTGTCTGTTTTGTACGCCAGATCACCCATCAAGAACAAGTTATTGACACTATTCGCCCGGCTACGCTATACGCCAAGAGTGTAGCGCTCTCGTCAAGTTTAGACTGTGAATTTGCTCGCCGGTCTTTTTGATCAACGGAGGTTCCTATGAGTAAACTAACTAAGGATCTTACTCGCCGAGAATTTCTGCACCAAACCGCTGCCGCAGGCGCAGTCATATCTTTGGGATCTTTGGCGGGGTTGTCCTATGCACAATCGCCGAGTAAGAACCGCGTGACTGTCGCTCATGGCGTCGGTGTTTACTCTTTGAATCCCTACGCCGTAAATACCTCTCCGTTGCAGGCCGTGTGGGGCTCGATAATGGAACCGCTGATCGACGCCGACTACGAAAAGCGAGGATACCAGGGAGTATTGGCAGAGTCCTGGCAGATGAAAGGCACCAAGTTGCAATTCAAATTGCGCAAAGGCGTTCGCTTTCACGACGGCACGCCGTTTAGCTCCAAAGATGTTATCGCTTCGTTTAAACGCATTCTCACCGATAAACAGAGTCTGCAGGCGCCAAATCTTGAAAATATCAAAGAGATGGGCGCTCCCGATGACCTCACCGTCGTCCTGACTCTCAAAAAAACGGACGCTAACGCGCTCGAGGATATAAATAGCCGGGTGGTCATGAAACAGTCGGTCGCGGAAAAAATGGGCGAGGCCGACAATCCGCCGATTGGAACCGGACCGTTTAAATTCGTCAGCTGGGACCGTTCGGGGCAGTTCGTCATCCGACGGAACGAAAATTACTGGGGCCAGCCGCCCAAAGTCGACGAAGTCATTTACAAAAATATCCAAGAAGACGCCGCGCGGATTGCGGCGCTGGAAGCGGGCCAAGCCGATATCATCAGCAACCTGCCGCCGCATGAAGTGGAGCGACTTAAATCTAACCCGCGGCTGCGCGTCCAGCCGGTGCAGGGACTGCGGCCGATCTTTTTGGTTTTGAGTCCCGCCTATAAGCCTTTGGACAATCCCAAGGTTCGCAGGGCTATGACTCATGCCATCGATCGCGACCGCATCATTAAACTCGTACTGGAAGGAAACGCCTATTCGTTGCGGGGCTTGCTCGGTCCGCAGGTATTCGGCTACGATCCCGAGGCACAAGCTTACCCGTACGACCCTGAGAAGGCGAAGCAACTTCTTGTCGAGGCAGGCTTCGCCAACGGCTTTGAGATCGACTACCACAGTCCCACCGGGCGATACCCGAAAGACCGCGAAGTCGCGCAAGTGATCGTCGAACAACTTTCGAAGGTCGGCATCAAAGCGAATCTCAAAACCCCGGAGTGGAGTATCTTCAACACCGACTACAAAAACGGCAAGTATGCTTTTTACCTAACCGGAAGAGGTAGCCTCACGGACGCGGACACCCTCTTTCAGCAATACTTTCGAACCGGCATGACGAAGCGAGTCCTAGGCTATAGTAATCCCAAACTCGATCAGATCCTGGACGCCGAGCAACAAACCTTCGACGTGAAAAAACGAGAAAAACTTCTCTTTGAAGCGCACCGAATCATCCTGGAGGACGCGCCCGCTATACCGTTGTGGAACGCCATGGATATTTACGCACACCGCGCCGATCTGGTCTGGACCCCGCCGCCGGACGAAAAGGTCCAGTTGAAGCAGGCCTACTTCAAAGCCGGTAAATAGTTAGATCTCTTTTTGGATCGTCGGTGGTCCATCCACTCGTTTGCGAATCACTGCCGGGTACTTTGATAGTTCCGTCATAACAAAACTTGCCGGAAGATTCTGTGGCAAAGCCATAGCGGGAATCGCGTTGTTACACGAACGGATTGATAGGTCGATTCTTGGTCGGGCGGCAGTCCGGGCGTCGATTGCTATTGCCGCCGTACTGATTGCCGGTTGCGCTCCGAAGGCTTTACCTACGAAAAATGAAACGATGCCGCCGATCGTTGTCGCTACACTGAGCGACGCCGGGATTAAAGATTTGCGTCATCTTTATCGAGCCGCCTTTTGCGCGCAGCTGCTGGCGGAATCCACCCCCTGCGAAGAGCTGATTTTGCGCTTCCCTGGGGAGGCAAATCTTGACGCGCCCCTGGCCCAGAGAGACATCGCTGACCGCTACCGCATTGGGTTTATCCCGGGATTCTTCAACGACTGTTTGAATCGAATTTTTCACCCTTTCACGGATGTGAGCGAAAATCTCAGAGCGTCCGGGTGGGCCATCCATATTTTTCGCGCCGCCGGACGCGCAACCTCGGCGGAGAATTCTCAACGACTGGCCAAGCAGTTGATCGAGCTAAGCCCCGACCCCAGACCGTTTATCATGGTCGTCTACTCGAAGGGACTGCCCGACGTGCTTGAATTGTTGCTCCGTCACCCGCAAACTGCCTCACAGATCGCGGCCATCGTCAGCATTGCCGGCGTGTCAAACGGGAGTCCACTGGCTGATGATCTCTATGAGTTTTATCGGGATTGGCTTGCCGGGTTGCCGCTACCGGGATGTGACCCCGGCACAGGCGAGGAGATCCAAGACTTGCGCCGGGATGTTCGCTTGGAGTGGTGGAGACGGAATCGATCGGCAATTACAGTGCCCATATTTTCGCTCGTGGCGGTGCCACGAGTCGACCGCGTGTCACCGATATTGAAACAAACGTATGCGAGACTCGCTGTCATCGATCCGCGTAATGACGGCCAGCTTCTATGGTCCGATGCCCTAGTGACACGCGGCTACTTGCTGGGATATGTGAACGCGGATCACATCGCTGTCGCTATCGCTGCAAGTCAGCAGGTCCCGGCCCTCTGGTTCTTATTCAACGACAATGTTCCACGCCCAACGCTCGTGAAATCGGCCATCGAAGTTGCCGCTGAAACCTTGGAAACCAACCGGCAAGACTGAGCGGAGCAACTTTTTTGTTATTCGGGTAGGATCCAGCGTTTGCACGGATTTTTTCGGTTGTTTATCCTTCCGAAAAAAGTGGTATACATCCAGCCATGATGCCAACGAGGTTTGTTAGCAAACTTGTTGGTGCTTTTGGACTACTCAGTTTCGTGTTCGTAAGCGAGGCTCACCCATCTGAGGCAACGAAAGCATCCGCGCTGCAGGCTCCGAGTCTCAAGGAACTCAAGAATGCCCAATACTCCGGCATTGAAGGGTTGAAGAGCCCTATCAAACTTGTTGATGGGAGATGGAAAGGTAGGCCTTACAAGAAGGGCAGCGCCTCTCGGCCCGTGGTCAATTTAGTTGGCGATCTACGAGTGATCGGTGATCTAACCGGCGATGGTACAGAGGACGCGCTGGTTTTGCTGAACCACGCACCCGGCGGGACCGGTCAGTTGCTTTATCTAGCCGTGATGACTCGCCGCAAAAACAAGATCGAAAATATCGCGACGGCTCTGATCGGAGACAGAGTTCAGATTCGCGATGTTCGAATCGAACCAAAGCGAATCTTCGTGGATGTCGTGCAGGCTGGACCGAAAGACGCGATGTGCTGTCCCGGCGAGGTAGCCACTCGCGCCTGGACTCTTGACCCAACCGGCAAGCTAAGTCCCATGACAGTAGCCACCAAGCCCGGACGATTGACCCTCGAAACTATCGGCAACACGGAGTGGGTTCTGCAATCTTGGGATCCGAAACAGGCGGCGCCGACTCATCCCGCTGTAACGCTTTTCTTCAAGGACGGGCGTTTTACCGGCAGCAGCGGTTGCAACAAATATTTCGCTCCCGCAAAGGAAGGCAAGATTCCCGGCGATGTGGTCGTCGGACCTGCGGGCACAACGCGCAAATCTTGCCCCGATAAAGAGATGTCCGTCGAGCGTCGCTATCTTGACCAACTTGTGCGGGTAAAAAAATTCGGCTTTCTCGTCACCCAACTGGCGTTATCTTGGGAGAAACAGGGCGTTTGGAAAACCATGCTGTTCGACAAGCGGCAACCTCGCCGGACCGACGAGTGACGAACTTCGCCAGCTGGAACAGACTAAACTCCTCGATGGGGTGCGCGTGGGCCGGATTACGGAGCCGGAGCAGTCACCCGTGGACTAGCAGTTTTAAAGCTTCTGATTTTCGAATACTAAGGATAATGCTACAAGGCTGCTTATGGCAGAAACTGACCTAGAAAGAAGCCAAAGACCGGCTCAATGGCCACCGTACGCGGTTGGAGTCTTAGCCGCTGCCATTGTCCTCCTGGCGGTGCTGGCGGTGGATCGCATAGAAGAGGAGCGCTTCGATGGAATCCGCGAAGCTCGGGTCTTGCGTAGCTTAAGCAATACCCGCGCACGCTTGGAAGCTGAGCTCAACCATGGGCTCTTTCTGACGCGAGGGCTCAAGGCTTACGTATCGACTCATCCCAATATTACTGTGCCCGAGTTTAGTCATCTCGCCAGCGTACTTTTATCCCAGCACGGCACTTCGGGCATTCGCAGTATTCAGTTGGCGAAAGACACTGTTGTGAGCCACGTTTACCCCGTCAAAGGCAATAAAGAAGCTATAGGGTTGGACCTACTTAACGTGCCCGAGCAGAGTGCGGCGGTGCAACGCGTGCTTGATAGCAGGGCAACCGTGGTGGCCGGTCCGGTGAAGCTTGTGCAAGGAGGGACGGCGTTTATTGGCCGCACGCCAATCTATCTGACGCCTCCCGGGGCACCACCTAACAGCGGCGCCTATTGGGGCCTTACCACGATTCTCATTGACGATGCGGTGATTTTTTCGGAAGCAGGGATCTCGAAAAATACCGATGGCCTTCAGTACGCCTTGCGTGGAAGAGACGGGTTGGGCGCGAAGGGCGAAACCTTTTTTGGCGACCCGAAGGTCTTTGATTCGCATCCCATGGTTCTCGACATCGAGATTCCCGGCGGCACATGGCAGTTGGCCGCGGTTCCTCTGCCTGGTGTACTTTCGGCTTCTCCCAATCTCTGGCTGTTGCGACTCGGCGGCGGGTTGCTGGCCCTCACCACTGGCGCGCTGGCCTTTTTCGCGACACTCCATAATCGCCGGCGAGCCCAAGAAAAGCTGCGCGAGACTTCCAGGCAAGCCGAGGCGAAATTTGAAGCTCTAGCGGAAAACGCCCAAGATGCGATCGTATCGGCGGACAGCCGCGGCAACGTCATCTACTTCAACAAAGCCGCTCAACGTGCCTTTGGATACCAGTCAAGCGAAGTGCTGGGGAAGCCCCTAACGATCCTGATGCCCGAAAAATTTCACGCTCAGCAGCTCGAAGAGATGACGCGGTTTATTTCGAATGGGGAATCGAACGTCGTCGGAAAAGTGATCGATGCGGTCGGTAAGAAAAAAAACGGGAGTGAGTTCCCGCTGGAATGTTCGCTTGGAACGTGGACGGCCGAGGGCGACAAGTTTGTCACCGGAATTTTCCGGGATGTCACGGAGCGCCAACAAATAGCGCAAGCGATTAATGAGCAGCGTCTATTCTTGAGGCAAGTCATTGATGTCGACCCTAACTTCATCTTTGCCAAAGACCGGGAAGGGCGCTTCGTTCTTGTCAACCAAGCCGTGGCGGATGTTTTTGGCACGACCGTGCAGGATTTGATCGGGAAGACGGATGCCGATTTCAATGCCAACAACGAAGAGGTCGCATCTTTTCGCCGTGTGGATTTGGAAGTGATGGATACGTTGCAAGAGCGATTCATCTCTGAAGAACGTATTACCGATGCCCAGGGAAGAATTCGCTGGCTGCAGACGATCAAACGGCCCATCATCGGCGCCGATGGCAAAGCCACCCACGTGCTGGGGTCATCCACGGATATTACTCAACGCAAGCTCGCGGAAGAAAAATTGCGGGAGAACCAAGAGCAATACGCCATGGCGACGGCCGCGGGTGGTGTCAGTGTGTGGTCCCTCGATACTAAAACCGGTGATCTCCGCACCGACCCAGTGCTCCCCGCGCTGCTGGGAATGGAGGTCGCCGCGAGCTACCCACAAGATTACTGGATGAAATACATCCACCCGGAGGATCTCGGGCGGATGCTGGAAAATCAGCGGCGAACGCTCGACCCCGCTGCGCCGCGAGATGAAGAGGGTAACACCTTAATGCCCGAAATCGAGTTTCGCGGCCTTCGCGCCGATGGCGAAACAATGTGGTTCTTAGGACGTGGTACGGTGATTTGGGGTAAGGACGGAAACCCCACGCGGGCGATTGGCACTTGTACCGACATCACGGCGCGCAAGCGAGCCGAAACTGCGTTGCGCGAAAGCGAAGAGCGCGTAGCGCGGACCGAGACGTTCTCTCTAGTGATGACCACCCACCTTGACTTGGATGGGCGATGGCTCAAAGTCCCGCCGACGTTGTGTGCGCTGCTTGACTATAGCGAAGCAGAACTTCTTGGGCACCGCTTTCCCGAGGTGACACACCCCGCGGACATTAACGCCGATTGGAACCAGTGCTTGCGCCTGATACGAGGTGAGATCAAATCCTTTGATTTGGAGAAGCGCTATATCCGAAAAGATGGTGGCATCGTCTGGGTTTACATCAACTGCTCGGTTGTCACGGACACCCAAGACAGGCCGGTGCATTTCCTCACCTACATCCGTGACATCACCAACCGAAAGGTCAATGAAGAGAAACTGCGCGAATACCAAGAATCGTTGCGCCAGCTCGCCAACCGACTCAACACGACGGAAGAACGGGAACGAAAAAGATTTGCTGCTGACCTCCACGATCACATCGGCCAGTCCTTAGTGCTAGCCAAGTTGGAGTTGGGACGACTCGGAGAGCTGACAAATCCCCTCGACGAAAACGTGCGCGCAATCATCGAGCGCTTGGACGACACCATCGACCAAGCGATTCACGAAACTCGATCATTGACTCAAGATTTGAGTCCCCAGGTTCTTTACGCGTTCGGATTTGACGCGGCGTTAGAGTGGCTCGCTGAAAACATGCAGGAGCGCTATAACCTCGCGTGCCACATAGAGAATGGCAAGCAACCCTTCCCCTTAAGCGACGATGCGGCTGTTGTGGCTTTTCAGACCGTACGGGAGCTTCTGATCAACGTCGTCAAGCATGCGGGCGTCAAACAAGCGCGTGTGTGCGTAAGCCGAAAAGAAACCGCGCTTGTAATCCGCGTCGAAGACCAGGGCAAAGGCTTTGTTCCGGATGAGTTGGACTTGCCACGGGCGAAAGGAGGGGGATTTGGGCTTTTCAGCATTCGCGAGCGTCTCTCATTGTTGAGAGGGAGCTTGATAATCAATTCTAGTCCCGGCAAGGGCGCTTGTGCTCAAGTCGTTATTCCTGTGTCTACCACCGACGCTGCAGGAACCTTGCATGAGCTAAATTCGTAGCCGGACAGATTCTTCGAGGGTGTCTGAACAAGATGACGGTTAGAATTCTAATCGCCGACGATCACAAGATACTACGTGAAGGCCTGAGATCTCTCCTCGAGAAGGAACCCACTTTCGCGGTTGTCGCGGAAGCGGAGGACGGCCTGACTGCCTACGAGGGCATAAAAAAACACAAGCCTGAGATCGCGATTTTGGATATCGGCATGCCGGGTCTCAATGGGATCGAAGTTACCAGGAAGATCCGCACTGATCTGGCGGCGACGAAAGTCATTGCCCTATCGATGCACGCTGATCGCCATTTCATCATGGGGGTTTTGGAAGCGGGAGCAAACGGCTATTTGCTTAAAGATTCGGCCTTTGCGGAGTTAGTAAGCGCCGTCGCGGCGGTCGCAAAGGGAAAAATGTACTTAAGCCCATCGATTGTCGAGACGGTTATCAAAAGTTCTCTTGAAAAGACAGACCGAGGGATACAGGGTTCCAGCGTGCTCCTGAGTGGACGGGAGCGCGAAGTTCTCCAAATGATCGCGGAGGGAAAATCGACCAAGGAAATCGCCTTGAAGTTATTTGTAAGTACCAAGACCGTGGAAACCCATCGCAAACAGATCATGGACAAGCTCAACATCCGCACGGTTGCCGGTCTCACGAAATACGCCATTCGGGAAGGCTTGACCTCATTGGGGTAGTAACATCTCGAGTCTCGCGACAAAGAAGGCCATCAGTTCTTTTGGTGTGCGAAGAGAATAAACGCGGCACGTGCTTCATCACGTCCGATCAATAGCCTCGAGCAATTTGCCGAGTTCCGGCCGGTCTGCCGGGTCCTGACTCCGATGCGCAAAAAGAATATTGCCGTCGCGATCGAGTAAGAAGTCGCCTCCCGCCTGATAGTAATCCTCTTTGCCGTAGTTTTGGGATCTCTTGCCTTCGCGCAAGAGCCTGACGTAGAGCCTCAATGTCGAAAGCGAAAAAACTTGGAACCAGGATAAGCGTTGCAACCCAAAGGCTTGATAGGCGATCCGCTTCGGGTCGGCGAGGATGACAAACGGCCATTGGTGATGTTTTTGATATGGCAGCAACTGCTCCGGCTTCGCAAACGAGATGACAACGATCGCCACTCCGCGCCGATCGAACTCACTTTTAACTGATTTCACCTCGCCGAGGTGGTGTTGGCACGGCAGTCATGCAAGATGCCGAAGAAAAATGAGCAGCAAATATTCCTGAAAGCAATCTTGGAGGTTGACCGGACGGCTCTGAAGGTTCACCAGCTCTAACCGACCGATGGCGATTTTTTCCATTCACGCAACCGCCATCGCGAGGCGTTGGACAATGGATAGCGACTGGAAGAATGGAGCAAAAGGGGACGCTCCGACCCGGCGCCCCCTCACCGTTTAGAAACTAAAGTCCCAAATTACCAGCGGTTGCGTCCACCACCGCCACCCCTTCTTTCTCCACCTCTATCACCACCAAATCCAGACCGCTTCTCTTGCGGTCGGGCTTCATTGACGGTGAGGCTGCGACCGTCGAGATCGGTGCCGTTCAATGCTTGGATGGCTTTTTGGGCTTCCTCACTGGAGCTCATTTCGACGAAACCAAACCCTCGGGAGCGGCCCGTGAACTTATCTGTGATCACTCGCGCCGATTCTACGGTTCCGTGTGCTGAAAATATTTCCTGTAACTGTCCGTCAGTGGTCGCGTACGGCAGGCCACCTACGTAAATTTTACTACCCATGTTCTTCTCCTTCTCGAAACGTTGCTGTCTTTGACCCTGTGAACCTACTCACCGCTGGAAGCAGAACATGAAATGTAACACACGCTCTGGTCGGATTATCCGCGAGGAAACTCGCAAGGAAAGACTGACTAGACCTTCAAACTTTGCCATATCCACTATCAGAAGGCCCCATACTGAAGTGTACCCCTACCCTACAACGTATCCGCCTCGCTTGCAAGACCAAAACATTTCACGCGTTTCCCTGCCTTAATCCGTTCTGGAAAACCCTGACATAATCACTTTGGTACAACAGTTCTGGAAAAACCTGTTGCACATGCCACGACTTTCGTATTAAGTGATGCGCTGATACCTGAAAATCAATCCAAACCAAGGAGGTAGGTATGTACCAGACCAACGATTATGAAGGAATGCAGGCGGAAACCGTCAACATGCAGGGACATAAGGGTGATACCATCAACGCCTATTACGCGCGGCCGCTTGGGAAGGGCCCCCATCCCGGAATGGTGATTATCCATCACGCACCCGGTTGGGATGAGTGGTATCGCGAGTGCGCCCGGCGGTTCGCCCATCACGGATACGCCACGATCTCACCAAACCTCTATTTCCGTGAAGGCCACGGAACTCCAGAGGACGTCGGCGCCAAAGTGCGCGCCGCCGGCGGCGTACCCGATGATCAGGTTTTGGGCGACCTCGATGGGGCTTTGAAGTTTCTACGCTCCCAGTCCGATGTCGGCAAGAAGGTCGGCGTTTTCGGCACATGCTCGGGAGGGCGGCATGGATTTCTCGCGGCCTGCAAATTAAAAGGGTTCGATGCTTTGGTGGAGTGTTGGGGCGGAAATGTGGTGATGAAACAGGAAGAGCTGACACCCAAGCGTCCCGCGGCTCCGATTGATTTTACCAAAGATCTTTCCTGCCCGATGATCGGTCTCTTCGGCAACGACGACAAATCGCCTTCGCCCGAACAGGTGAACCAGCACGAGGCGGAACTCAAAAAGCACGGCAAGAACTATGAGTTTCACAGATACGACGGCGCAGGACATGGCTTTTTCTACTATGACCGGCCGGCCTACCGGCAGGAACAGGCGGTGGACGGGTGGAAGAAAGTTCTCGCGTTTCTTGAGAAACACTTGAAATCTAACTAAACCCGGGAAAGGAGCGCGATGATGTGCACGATGATAGTCCATCAAGCCAAGATCGATGGCCGAGGCAAAGGGACCGCCGGGTGGTTTGAGGTCAAGGAAGCTAATGTTTCCTACGATCACCCTTACGACATGCCACTCGAGCATGCCTTGAACATCGACTTCGTCAACGAGAGCGCGGGGCCGAGCGCACGCGTCGCTGTCGAACTCAGTATTGAAGCGGCGCGCAATCTCGTCAAAACCATCGAAGCGGTTTTAGCCCAGGCTGAGGAGCGTGGGGTTCTCGAGGATATTCCGTTGGCCGCGACAGGCGCGTCCCGCTGATCGATTCTACTAGCAAGGTAGAGCGCCGCGGTTCCAGCAGCGCCGCGCTCTACCCTGCCCCGCTTTCAAACAAACTCAGACAGTTTTACACGTCAACGGGTCTTCTATCCGAGCTTCGCCTGTCGAACTGATTGAATAACATCGCCGAAATAAACCAGAACACGGCCGAGAGCCAAACTATTCGGCCGTGGTCGTCTTTGCTCATCCGCGATTTTAGGCTCCTGTGGCTCGCCAGCGTTCTGACCTCGCTGGCAATCCAGATCCGAAACGTCTCCAACCTCTACCAGGTGTACCAACTCTCGGGCTCGGCCTTCAAGTTGGGGCTGACAGGATTTCTTGAGGCGCTTCCCTTCATTATTTTCGGCCTGTTCGCCGGCGCAGTAGCCGATGCTTTCGACCGAAAGAAGGTATTGCTGGCAACGATGGTTGTCCAATTGGTGCCGAGTGCGACCATGACCTTTCTGACCTATACCGAGGCGGTACAGGTCTGGCACATTTATGTTCTCGGCGTCCTCGGCAGTTTCGTCGATGTCTTCAATTGGCCGGCGCGCTCCGCACTCGTCCCACGCCTAGTCCCTCCGGGTCTTATGATGAATGCGGTCACCATCAATGCAATGATCATCCAGCTCAGTTTTCTTTTGGGACCTGCGGTTGGCGGTGTACTTATCGATCACACCGGCTTGGCGGCCACCTACCTGATCAGCACCATCGCGCTGCTCCCGGCCATCATCTCCATCATTGCGATACGAACTTCCGGCAAACCGCAGGGTACAAGGCGCCGGGTCAGCATCCGCAGTATGGTTGAAGGCGTAGAGTTTATCTGGATCCAGCGCATCATCCTGTCGCTCTTCCTCCTCGACTTCGGAGTGACACTGGTCGGGTTCTATCGACCCATCTTGCCGATCTTCGCAGCGGATGTTTTTAACATGGGAGCTTCGGGATTGGGTCTGCTCTACGCCGCCCCGTCTGCGGGCTCTCTTCTGGGATCAGCTGCACTGCTTATGGCCGGGGACATCAAACGCAAAGGTATCGCCGTAGTGATGGCCGCTCTTGGTTTTGCGGCAAGTCTCGCCTTGTTGGGCATTGCGAAGTGGTTCTGGATGGCGGTGGCGGCGGTGGTCCTCCTCGGCGTCACCGATTCGGTGAGCGTTGCTATCCGGCGCACCGTCGTTCAGCTTCTCTCCCCGGACCGAATGCTCGGGCGAGCGTCCAGCCTTATCGTCGTCTTCGCCCAAACAACTAATGGGTTGGGCGCCCTTCTTGCCGGAGCAGCCGCTCAATTCGTCGGCGCGCCGAACTCGCTGCTGTTGGGCAGCGGGCTGTGCTTCTTGATGATTCTGGCGATCTGCGTCGCGATCCCGCAACTGTGGCGCTATCGTTCAGATTGACGGAATGAGAGTCTCCAACTGATCGGGACAAGGGTAGAAAATTGATGTTTGGAATCCACAGGTGCTTTTGGGTTGGGCTTTAAACCACTAAACCCAAACCCGAAATGACCGCCGCACTTTGGATTAACTCCGAGCAAAATAGACGTCACGGATTCGACAGTTTCTCCTTGCATCAAAACTCTGGGAAGTGATATGCAGTCGGCATGGTTCAGAAGGCGTTGGCGATCTTACTTGCCGTGTCCTGGATCGTACTCTCGAATGTGGACATGTCGGAGGATTTGGACTTTGAAAGTCGCGATACCCCCTCCGCCTCCAGCTCACCCAGTACCGCGAAGCCGGTCAAGCTGGCCAACAACCACGTCGAACTAGCAAGCCGAAACTTTGAAAGGCTTTTCACATCGACGGATCTGGAAAGCGGTACCTGTACAAAGCTTGCCACATTGTCCTTGGAGCCCGGAGCCTCACGCAGCCACAAGGACAACTGCGTTTTCCTCATTTAACTCCTCTCGATCCCGACGCCGGCACCGGCGTTCTTCTTATCCATTTCCGTTTAGTTGTTGTGCGGTAGTAGTCCGTTACCGGGACCGCAGGCCGAATCTTGAGAGACAGTATCGTGGGCAAATTCCCATTTGGCTGCGGCAATGATTTATCTGATTGTCGCGGCGATCGTACTTTACATGTGGCGGGAATGGCTCAGTGTGGGCAATCCAAGATGGCTCGCACAGAGGTCGACTAACACATCAGACAAAGGCTGTAAGGAGGCAAAATGGCAGACTCAAATTTACAGCGTCTGGCTCAGGCATCCTCTATAGAACAGTTTGAAATGTTCTTTAAGAAAGTTCGAGTGGGAGAAGAAAGGCTCGTACTAGCGGTGCTTGAAAGTGCTGTTGACAATTACCAGAAATATATCCTGAATGGAGACATTCGCTTTCAAGAAGCGGAGGAATGGCTTTTTGAGTGCGATAGCGAGGCGCCTTTTTCCTTTGAGAATATCTGTGAAATTCTACAGCTACATCCCGGTTACGTACGGGAGGGATTGCGGCGCTGGAAAAAGGCGCTAGAGACTGAAGCTGGCGATACAAAGCGCCAGAAGGTAGCGAGGAGACAAGTGAGGAGTCCATCACTCAGACTGCGCAGGATTGCATAAGGTTAGATTGCTAGCATTCAATAATGCTGAAATATTGCGTCCAGCGTTTGGAAACAGCGAATGGACTTTTCGCAGGCACCTTCTAGGTGAATCGGCTTGTTGCGTGCGCCAATAAATGACCGATCCAGACTGCCAAGAGGCCGAGTAGCAATTGCAGCACAATGTTCAGTGCACCAACGGTCTTTTGGGGAAGCGAAAATGTCTCCCAAGCGAAGGCAGAAAAGGTCGTGAATCCACCCACTATGCCAACAATAAGAAAAAGTCGCGTCTCGGTGGTGAACGTTGGGCGCGATTCCGCGACTCCGGCCAAAAAACCAATCAACAGACTTCCCAGAACATTTACGGCTAGAGTACCATAGGAAAATGACGGGCTGAGGATTTGGGAAGTCCAACTGACGAGCAAATATCTAAAAATGCCGCCTATGAAGCTACCAGCTCCAACATAGAGGATCGCGCGCATACCTGACTCCTTTTGGCCAAAAAAATAACCCCTACTTCATTAATTTTTGAAGTAGGGGTTATCAGTTCCACACCGCGGAACGGTTTAGCTGGCGAACCCCATCGCCGTCCCGAATTTTGTTTACTATAGCCTAAATCATTTCATTGGGAAAGCCGAGGATTTGACTTGGTACATCGATCCGTCGCGGCGAGCTCAGATCGAACGATGAAATAAATAGCCCCGATCATGCACGGAGGCGGAAGGCCCCCAGAATCTGCACGCCGATCTTACTTCCCGTATTTCGCACTGAGGCGCGCGAAGAGGCCTTCGTTTTCGAGTTCGTTTAAGATGCTTTTGTCAACAAAGTCTGCCGCCCGCTTTCCACGAAACTCCGGGACTGTCGGGGTGAGATTCTCAATCTCGGTTTGAATGACTTCTTCCATCGGATAGGGCTTCAATGGCAAAGCATCCACCACATAATTCTTGTACAGCACCTCAAGGCGCCGCGGATCATTCTCCCGCATCTGTTTTCTAAAGCTCGCCAATGCGATGCTTTTGTTATTTTTTCCCAACCAGATCGCCTCGCAATACGCGAGCATGAAGGCGCGCGCACGCTGGCGTTGATTCTTGAGAAAATCCCGTCTGGCCGAAAGGTCGCTGGCGGTGGTATAGATTCCCAGTTCGTTTAAATCGGCGAGAATGGAGAGCTTCAATCCCTTGGTTTCTGCCTCGTAAAGATTGTCCGGGCTCACCAGGGTCGCATCGATCTTGCCCTGGTGCATGATCATAAGCCGCTTGTTCGACTCGGCAAGACCAGTGGCCAAAATGTTCACATCCTTTCCTGGGGCGAAGCCGAGCTTGAGTAGCGCGCGCCGGGTAGCGAATTCAATGGTCGTACCCGGACGGCTGATACCAACGGTTTTGCCGCGCAACTCTTGCACGGTTGTGATCGATGGATGGGCCACCAATTTCCAGGCCCCAGGACCAAATGTGCCAATGATCGCCACCGGCAATCCTCTCGCTGCAGAGACGATCGTCGTTGAACCCGGCGCGCCGAGAATTTCCACATCCCCACCCGCGAGGGCACCGATGGCCGCGCTGCCCGCTGCAATCACGACCAAATTAACGTGCAGCCCTTGCTTTTCAAAGAGCCCGGCATCTTTAGCGATCCAAAGCGGGATACGGCTGCTGGTAACGGAAGCGTACGATGCGTTTAGCGTTTCGAGCGGCTGCCCGAATGAGTCTTTTGATAAAAAGCCAAATAAAACGGCTGTCCAGAAGAGAATGCTGTGAAGCGTGGGACACAGATGCAGCCGTGCGGGGGTAGCTACTTTTCGGTTTGTCAATCCTCCCCCTAATACTCTTCAGCTCGTACCCAGGACCAAGTATCGATAGATAATATCGTGGCGGGTCTCATAGTAGCGGTTCTTCACATACTCGATGAGCGCCGCCTTGGAGACCCTGCCTTGGCTCAAGGCGACCTGCCACCGATGCGGCTGTTT
>Ga0081455_10002796_pt1 | contig 20543 bp, 20 predicted proteins | sample TabmetS3T2R1_FD_70207 | JGI IMG/M metagenome (GOLD analysis project Ga0081455, IMG submission 70207) | Tabebuia heterophylla rhizosphere microbial communities from the University of Puerto Rico - S3T2R1 | ecosystem: Host-associated > Plants > Roots > Rhizosphere ...
CAGACCAGCAGCCATGCACCCAACACCGCACCCACGACCGGCCAACGGAACCGCATGCGCCACGACGGACGCACCAGTGACAGGGCGAACAGTGCGGCCAGCGGGGTGAGGATTACCGCCGCGTGCACCACCAATACATGCAGCGGCAGGCCATTGAACGTGTCCACGATCGAAGTACGCACGGGACTAACCTAACGAGCATGGCCCACTCGTGGAACGACGACGTCCGGCTCGCACACGTCTTGGCCGACAACGCCGACAACCTGTCGATGGACCGATTTGGAGCAATTGACCTGGCTGTCTCCACCAAACCCGACATGTCCTACGTGACGGAATCGGACCAAGCGGTCGAGGAGTCCATCCGGCGGCAACTGAAATCCGCGCGCACCCGGGATGTCGTCCTCGGCGAGGAACAGGGCGAGATCGAGGGGTCGACCGGATCCCACGAACGTCGTTGGATCATCGATCCGATCGACGGCACCTCGAACTTCGTCCGCGGCGTTCCAGTGTGGGCAACGCTGATCGCCCTCGAAGAGGCCGGCGAGATCGTGGCTGGGCTCGTCTCTGCCCCAGCACTCGGCCGTCGTTGGTGGGCATCGAAGGACGGCGGCGCCTTCACCGGCAAGTCATTCATGAACGCTCGGGAGATCCGCGTTTCGCGCGTATCGGAGCTCGACAACGCTTCGTTCTCGTATGCATCGGTTGCGGGTTGGGATCGCATCGAAAAGACGTCCGGCTTCGATGCCTTGGTGCGACGCGTGTGGCGGGCCCGCGCCTACGGCGACTTCTGGTCGTACATGCTGCTGGCCGAAGGCGCCGTCGACATCGCTGCCGAGCCGCAGTTGCAACTGTGGGACATGGCGGCACTCGACATCATCGTGCGCGAAGCCGGCGGTCGCTTCACAGGACTCGACGGCCGCGACGGCCCGTGGAGCGGCAACGCGCTGGCCACCAACGAGCGTCTACACGATGCTGCGCTGGCCTACCTGGGCTACTTTCCCGACGATCCGGCCGCGGACGGTGAAGACGACGAGGAATCGACCGTCCGCAGCAATATCTTGAACTTCCCCCCGCCCACACCCGAGGAGGTCCCCTGATGCTGGTCCGCGAAATTCTCGCTGCCAAAGGCTCCGGCGACGTGTTCACCATTGCACCCGACGCCACGGTTGCCGATTTGCTGGACCGGATGGCCGACCTCAACGTCGGCGCCCTGGTGGTCAGCGTCGACGGAACGGCAATGGAGGGGATCGTCTCTGAACGGGACGTGGTCCGCAAACTCCGCAACATCCAAGAGCTGGGCTCGGTCATCGTTCGCGAGATCATGACCACCGACGTGCGGGTTTGCTCACCCGACGACACGCTCGCCGACCTGATGGGCGTCATGACGCAGCATCGGGTTCGGCACGTTCCGGTGCTGGAGCATGCTGAACTCGTCGGCCTGTTGAGCATCGGCGATGCGGTGAAGAGTCGGATGGACCAGCTGGAGTTCGAACGCGACCAGCTGACCCACTACCTGCATGGCCAGTAACCGGCCACGGTTCCACCTCCCCGATCGCGAACTGACCTGGCGATTCAGCCGCTCATCGGGTCCCGGCGGCCAACACGTCAACACGACCGACACGCGGGCCGAGGTCATCTGGTCAGTGGTCGAGTCCTCAGTTCTGACCGATTCGCAGAAGGACTCGGTCGCTCAGAGACTGCGAGGACGTCTCGTCGGCGGCACCATCACCGTCGTCTCGTCGCAGTACCGATCGCAGCATCGCAATCGAGAAGCGGCCCGCGTGCGCCTCGAGCAACTGATTGCCGCCGCGCTCATCCCGCCGAAATCCCGGCGTGCCACCAAACCATCTCGCGCGGCCAACCAGCGTCGGCTCGATGCCAAACGTCGTCGCAGTGACGTAAAGCGGGCGCGGCGCGGCGGGTGGGACTAGACCTCAAGCCCCATCAAGTCCTTGCGGTACCGAACCAGCAGACGGGGCTTGCCCAACAGGGCGACAGCCACCAACGTGTCGCCCTTCCACCAGCCGTATGCGGTTTCCGGTGTCATGTCCTCTTCGTCGATCCAACCTTGGCGGTCCGCGAGCTCAGGCCAGCCCAGGAGTTGCACCTTCACGCCGGGCTGATCGGTCCAGAAGTACGGCGGCGCTGCCATGAACGGTGAGGCGTCAGCGCCCATGATCGTATGGGCGACGATGGCCGCCTTGTCGCCGGCGGCGGACCAGTGCTCACGGCGGACGTGCCGCTGGACTTGCGGCTCCCACCACGCCGCAACATCGCCGACGGCGTACAAGCCCGGGTGGCCGACCACTCGCCCGTACTCGTCACATTCGACACCGTCTGCCGTCGCGAGACCGTCGAGCGCTTCGATGTTCAGTCTGGCGCCGAAACCGACGATGACAATGTCGGCCGTCAGCTTCCGCCCGTCTGCCAACACCACGCTCGCGCCGTTGTTCGGCGTGGCGTCGATGACTTCGACGGGAGCTTCGGTGAAGACGGCGACTCCTGCGTCGGCATGAATCTTCTCGATCACCTTGCCGATCTCGGGCCCGAGCGGGCCCAACAGGGTCGGCATCGCCTCGACGATGGTCGCTTCGATGCCGAGCTTTCGGGCCGAGCCGGCCACCTCGGCCCCGATGAAGCCGCCGCCGAGGATCAAGACTGACCTGACCTTGCCGAAATCGGCTGCGATTCGGCGTGCATCGTCGAGGTTGCGGAGGATCCGGACGTCAGGGCTGTCGCCGACGAGAGCCGGGACGTTGGCTCGCGATCCGGTGGCGATGACGATCGAGTCGGCCTCCAGTCGCAGCCCATCCTCGGTGACCACCAAGCCGTCGGTCACAGACGCGGCGCGCACCCCAGACCGAAAGTCGATGTCGAGTTCCGCGATCTCGTCGGGGCTGGTCAGATGCACGGCTTCCGGTTCTCGTTCACCGGTCAGGACGGCCTTCGACAGCGGGGGCCGGTCGTAGGGAACGACGTCTTCATCGCCCAGCAGAATGAGAGGCCCAGAGAATCCGAGTCTGCGCAGTTCCTTGGCTGTTCGCCAGCCCGCAAGGCCGGCTCCCACGACGATCACGGACTCGGGAAGGTCGGGCATGCGGCCAGCATAGGGAAATTCCGAAGACTCGCTCACGCTGACTCCCGACAGCAGGTATTCTGGCCTTCCCCGTCCAGAGGAGTACCCGTGGGTTTCCCACGTCCCCGCGTTCGTTTGCCCAAATTGCGGCTGCCAGAAGGCCTGCCGCGGGACTTTGGCGCGCTCCGGACTCTCACACTCCCCCAAGCCCTGAGCGCAGCAGGTGGCCTCGCGCTTCCGTACAAGATTGCGGTCGTCGCCGTCATGATGCTGGTGGCCGGAGGCACGCTGGTCACGTTCGGTACTGCTGGCGCAGAAGCGAACCTGTCGGCATCAGCGTCCGGATCCCTTCCCGGCTCCGACGAAGCCATCCCGCGCGTCGAGGGACATGCCCTGCCTGCATCGACGACCGGCCTCACGCCTGACACGTCGCTGTTGTCGTCAGAAGATCTCCTGGCCAGCCTCGACCTGACTGACTACAGCCCCAAGAGCACCACCGACGAGACCAGCCGTTCGTCCAGCGACACCAAGAAGAAGGCGTCAGCCACTCCGACGCCGAAGCCGACGACCAAGCCCAGCAGCAAGCCGACGACGGGTTCGGGTGGTACTTCTGGCGGCACCACGTCTGGCGGTACTTCCGGCGGAAGCACCGGTGGCTCTGATTCCGGCGGAAGCACCGGTGGCGACTCTGGCGGTAGCAGCGGTGGCGACTCCGGTTCTGGTGGCGACTCCGGCGGAAGCACCGGTGGCGACTCAGGCTCTGGTGGCGACTCCGGCGGAAGCACCGGTGGCGACTCAGGCTCCAACAACAATCAGCAGATCAAGGACAAGATCAAGGATCTGCTCCACCACTAACGCGGTACTGCGAGCACCGTCGGTTCCAGCCGGCCGCGCAGGAGGAGCGGTTCCAGTAGCGTCCAACGATTGCGCTCGTCCGGCTTGGCTCGGTCGACGATGCGTTGGGATGCGACCACTCGCTCGGGGCGATCTTTGGCCTGTTCGGTGAGCCGCGCGGCTTCGTTGACCGGATCACCAATGACCGTGTACTCCAGCCGCTGCGTCGCCCCGATGTTGCCGGCGATCACGAGGCCCTGAGAGACGCCGACACCGGCGTCGAGCTCCGGGACTTCGGCCTTGAGGCGCTCGACCATTTCTCGTGCGGCGGCCAGTGCGGCTGCCGCAGGGTCGTCCAGTGCAAGCGGTGCTCCAAAGATGCACAAAGCGGCGTCGCCTTCGAATTTGTTGACCAGACCGCCGTGCTTGTCGACCACGTCGACGACGACTTCGAAGAACCTGTTGAGCGCAGAAACGACCTCGCCCGGCGATCTGGTTGCAGCCAACCGCGTGCTGCCGACAACGTCAACAAAGAGGGCGGCCGCTTCGATCTCCTGGCCGCCGAGTTCGACGCCGTGTTCCAGTGCCTGACGGGCAACGTCCTCGCCCACGTGGCGCCCGAACAGGTCACGCAGTTGCTCCCGTTCGCGCATCGCATCGACCATGCGGTTGAACCCCGCCTGAAGCTGACCAATCTCGCCGGAATCGTCAACCGGTACGCGAACGCCCAGGTCGCCTGCCTCGATCGCTTCCAGTGCCGTGGTGAGGTGACAGAGCGGCTCACCGACCGATTTCGCAAAGAGCACCGCAGCGAGCAAACTGACCGAAATCACGATCGATCCGATGAGCAGTGCCGTGAGGGACAACCTCTCCAAGGACGGCCTGGTCCACGGCGCGAAACCGCCAATGGCGACGACGGCGAGCGCGGGCAGGCCGGTGGTCAGTACCCAGTTGAACACTGCCTGCGAACCCACTCCGGGCGTCGTGCCGGGCGCCGGCGGAGCGAGCTCGAGCACTCGGGTGGTCGGCTGACGCAGGAGCCGGTTCGTCAGGAGATAGGCCAGTGCTGCCGTTGCCAGCCCACTGGAGAACACCTCGATCAGGACGATCCATGCGAAGGCCGTGTCAATGCGCAGGTCGTACAAGAACATGACGACCGCCGGAAGGATCCAGAGGATCGCCGACATCTTGAACAGGAACCACGGCAGTCGGAGCGTCCTGATCCGCTCCTCCGAACTTGGGTCGCTACCGCGGACCGTCCAGTCGAGGGCCCGATGCGTCTGGGGCGCCACAATCAGAGCCACGGCGACGTAGCTGAGCAGCGTAAATCCGACGCCAAGCAGCAGGTTCTGCCGAACAACCGCACCGTCTCGAGCAACCGGGGGCACCGGCAGGATGAAGACATAACTGACGAGTGTGATGGCGACGCCAAGCGTGTTCGCGGCCCAGTTCAACAGCACCACATGCAATGGGCGTACGACCTTGATGTGCTTCCTCATGGCCCGATGCTGACACAGGGCGGCTGGTTTGGCGTCGCAGTAGGTTGAACGACATGGGAATTCGCACCGTCGACCTCGAACGAACCGGCAAGGGCAGATTCACCGCCACCAACGTCCGCGGCGGGTCCATCCGCGTCAGCGATGGCATGGACGATGACGGCTTCACCCCGGTCGAGCTGCTCCTCGCCGCGATCGGAGGATGCGCCGGCCTGGACATCGACGCGATCCTCGCCAAGCGGTCCGACTTCGTCTCGTTCACCGTCAATTCGCAAGCCGACAAGGTCCGCGATGACGGCGGCAACCACCTTGTTGACTTCAAGGTGACGTTCGACGCTCGCTTCCCCGACGACGAGGATGGCCAGGCTGCCCGCGACTTCCTGCCAACTGCCATGACCAAGAGCCACGACTGGCTCTGCACCGTTTCACGCACTGTTCACCTCGGTGCGTCCGTCGATTTCCTGGAGGCCTGAGCATGGGGTTGTGGGGCGACCGCGTCCTTCCGCACATCATTGATCGCGCATGCGCCATGGACGAGATGCTCCCGCTTCGGGAGCGGGCATGCGCCGGCCTGAACGGAACAGTGCTCGAACTCGGCTTCGGGTCTGGGCTGAACTGCTCGCTCTATCCCGAAGCAGTCACCGACGTCTTGGCAGTCGAGCCCTCCGACACCGCGTGGCGCATGTCAGCCGACCGGCGCGCGACCGCGTCTGCCCCCGTCGCCCGAGCCGGACTGGATGCGCAAGGCATCGAACTCGATGATGACTCTGTCGATTCCGTGCTGATCACGTTCACCCTCTGCACGATCCCGGACGCCGAAGCCGCACTCACCGAAGTGGCCCGGGTGCTGAAGCCGGCGGGGAGCGTTCACATCGCGGAGCACGGACAGTCCCCCGACGGCGGCGTCGCGGCCTGGCAGCGACGCCTCGACCCGATCCAGCAGCGGTTGTTCGGTGGTTGCCATCTCACCCGCCAGCCGATCAACTTGCTGGAAGCGAGCGGATTCACCTCCACCGACATCGAAGCCGGGTACGTCAACGGATTTGCCGTGGCTCGGCCGTGGTCGTACGGCTACAGCGGCACGGCGCAGCGGTGAGCGCGAGCCAGACGCCATATGTCGCACTGCTGCGCGGCATCAACGTCGGCGGCCGCAATGCCGTGCCGATGAAGGACTTGGCTGCCTGCCTCGAGGCCGCCGGGTACCGGGACGTCCGCACGTACATCCAAAGCGGCAACGTTCTTCTCACCGCATCCGAATCTGACGGCCGAAAACTTGAAGCCGCCCTTGAAGGCACGATCGCCGACCGCTTCGGGTTTCAAGTGCCTGTCGTGGTGCGGACGCTTGCGGAGTTGAAGGCGACGGTGAAGAAGGCCCCTGATGGATTCGGCGGGCCAGATCACCGCTGTGACGTGATCTTCCTCAAACACTCCTTGTCCGTCGACGAGGCATTCGACGCCCTCCCGGAGCCGCTCGAGGGCGTCGACCAACAGTGGAAGGGTCCGCAGGCCCTCTACTTCTCGCGTCTCTCAGCCAAGGCGAGCAAGAGTCGGCTCAGCCGCATCACGGCATCGCGCATCTATCCGTTCATCACGATCCGCAACTGGAACACGACGACCAAGTTGCTCGGCCTGTTGTCTGATCTGGCCGCTGACGTCGGCTAGCACTCACAGGCTCCTCACAACGTCGGCACCGCGTCATCTCAGCCTCCCCGACGACCGTCAGTTGTGCCGCTCGTCCGAGCCGGCATGACGAAAGGGAGAAATCCGTGAAGAAGCAACAGGCAACCGGGTGGCTTGCCGCCGGTGTCGTCCTTGGCGGCACCCTGGCCGGGACGCTGGGCGCCCATGCGGCCGACTCGGCAACGGACTCAGCGACGGATCGTCCGCCCCACATCAGGGTGCACTTCGGTGGACCGGGCGGAGACGACCTGGCCAAGGAGCTCGGCGTCAGCCAGGCGAAGCTTCGCAGCGCCATGGAATCGATCGGCGACGAGCTGCGGCCGGCGAAGCGACCCGACGGTCCGCCGTCGGCGTCCGAGATGAAGGCCATGGAGGACAAGTTCGCCACGGCCCTCGCCGACAAACTGGGGCTCAGCAAGGCCAAGGTCGAGGCCGCGCTGGCCAAGGTGCGCAAAGCTCACGAAGCCGAGCATCGTTCCAATTTGAGCGACCGGCTCGACGAGGCGGTCCAGGCCGGAAAGTTGACGGCCGACGACAAGGCGTCCGTCTTGAAGGCGTTCGACGCCGGCGTGCTCTTCGGCGGACCGGGCGTCAAAGCCGACGAAGTGCGGTTTCGGCGGCGTTGAAACCGCCCATCCCGTGGACGCCCGGCCCCGGCGGCGTGGAGGCCGAGCACAGATACACACCCTTGACGCCCAAGGCATACGGATTGGTTGCCGGTCGGGGCCGGAACGCGATCTGGCGGAAGTTGTTGGCGCCGGCCCCGATGTCGCCACCCACGTAGTTGGCGTTGTACGCGGCCATGTCGGCGACGTTTCGCACGTGCTTGGCGACGATTGTGTCGCGGAAGCCCGGAGCAAATCGCTCGATCTGTGCCGTGATCGCCTCGGTGGCGTCGCCGTCGTAGCCGTGCGGGACGTGCGCGTACGTCCACAGCGGGTTGACGCCGCCCGAGGAGCGAGACGGATCGGCTAAGTACTGCTGTCCGACCAGCATGAACGGCTGGTCCGGCATCTCGCCGCGTGCCGTCGCCGCTTCGATGGCCACGACCTGCTCAGCGGTTCCACCGAGATGCAGCGTCCCGGCGCGGCGCGCGTCCTCATTCGTCCACGGCACGTCGCCTCTGATGGCGAAGTCGACCTTGTAAGTCGAGGGCCCGTATTCGTACTTGACGAAGGCCCGGCGCACCCGTGCCGGCAACCGCTCTCCGACGATCCGCAGGACGCCCTCAGGGGCCGTGTCGAGCATGACGATGTCCGGTGCAGACCCCGTGACGTCACGGAGTTGATCGAGGTCGGTCACCGCGATGCCGGTCTGGACGGAACCACCGAGCGATTCCAACAGCGCGATCATCGACTGCGGCAAGGCCTGGCTGCCACCCTTGGCGACTGGCCAGCCCGCCGCATGCCCGACGGCCGTCAGCATCAGCCCAACCGAGCCGCTCAACAGCGTGTCCAACCGGCCGAAGGCGTGGCCGGAAACGCCCATGTACAGGGCGCGCGCCGGATCGTCCTTCCAACGCCGCACCGTCACGGTGGCCGGCATGAGCGCCTTGACTCCGAAGCGACTAAAGGTGATCGGGTGCCGCGGAACGTGCAGGGCGGGCAGGAAGACGTCACCGATGAGGTCGTCCATCTTGCGAACCATCGGCTCAAAGAGACGGCGCCACTTCTCGCCGTCCGAGCCGAGTGAAGCCACCGTCCGGTCCATGTCGCGCGAGACCACCCCGGCGCGGCCGTCATCGAGGGGGTGGACCAGATCGAGGTCCGGCCACAGCCACTCCAAGCCGAATCGCTCGAGGTCGAGGGTCTTCAGGAACGGCGAGACGACCGCCGTCGGGTGAAACGCGGAGCAGTCGTCGTGCAGGACGCCCGGAACGTCGTACTCGGACGTCCGCGTACCCCCGCCGGGCCGGTCGCTGGCCTCCAGGACCGTCACCGACACGCCAGCCTGAGCGAGCCGGATCGCGGCGGCCAGGCCGTTCGGCCCACTGCCGACGACGACCGCGGTCGTCATGCCACACCCCGACGCACATAGCCCGGCATGGTCCAGGTGGCGTTCACCGGAACGGGCCCGTTCGGGAGCCACGGTTGCTCTTTGACCAGATCCCGCACTCGCCACGTTCCCCGTTCGACGACCCCGAGCGCAGCGTCGATGACGCGGTAATCCTGGTAACCACGCTTGCGGCCGTACGGCTCAGATTCGACGAAGGCCACGATGAACTCGCCGGGTTCGAAATTCGCCTGCTTCTGGATCGCCTCGATCAACTGCTCGTCGTGGAGGTGGCCATCGCCGAAATTCCAGCCGACGAAGGTGGAGCAGCACAGTTCGCCGTCGCGAACGGAAAAGCCGTCGGGATCGGCCAGGTGAAGGAGCAGCAACGAGAAGAGTCCGCGGCCTTGGCTGTGCATCGATCGCCAGGCCAGCGGGCGATGCAGCATCATTTCGGCGATCGCCGGCTCGAACCCGAAGTCGATCACCTGGTCGATCGTGTTGTTGGCCGACCGCTTGACCCGGTTCAGTTTCTGCTCCGCCCCTGGCGCGAAAGCCCACAGCGCCGATGCCCAGTTGCCGGCGTACTGGCGCATTGACGGCAGGAACGAGACCAGATCGGGCCGGAAATTGCCGAGAACCGGGAAGAACAGCAGCGCCACCGCGATGATCGCCAGCAGCCCGAGGTTCGAGAAGTCGAAGAGCCAGTAGCCGTCGTGGGCCGGGTATCCGATGAAAAGGAAAACGGACGCGAACGCGAAGATCACATTCCACTCCAGCGGAACCGCCAACGGGAAGGTCGATGCGATGAACAGGTGGAACGTGACCATGTAGGCGACGCAGGCCAGCACGACCCACGTGTTGGTCGCGAACAGCAAAGTGAGCGGGACGATGATCTCCGTGGTCGTTCCACCGACATGCGCCATGAACCACGCCAGCTTCGAGGGCAGGAGATCCTCAGGCGGATTGCGGAAGTGGGCCCGCTTGACGAACTTCATGGGGACGAAGGGTGCATTGCCGACCATCGGCGGGATGACGTTGATGAAGTGCTCGCCGAGCTTGGAGAATCCCGCCCCGACCCACACGACGACGATGAGCAACTTCAGCGCGATGATCATGTCGACGAACGGCAAGGCCACGAAGAACACCATCGCGGGGAGGTATTGTTCGCCTCGAGCCGCCAGGAAGATCACCTTGTCCCGCAGGCCGACAACAACCAGCAGGACGATGATCGGAACGACGGCCGCGACCCGGATGAGCCCGTGCGGTTGGACCCCCGGCAAGATCAGAGCAATGACGATGCTGGCCAGAAGCCCCGCGTAAAGCAGGACGTCGACCACGCTCCGGCTGTCGCCTTCCGTGAACGGCACCTTTCCCGGCCACGGTGCGAGACGGATCGTTCCCGGCCGCAGCCAGAAGCGCCACCCGCCGGTGAACGGCTTGAAATGGCCACACAGCGGCCCCCACGCACCGCCACACCCGAGCACCTCGAAGAGCACCGTCCAGAGGATGAGCTTCTGATAGACGATTGGCTCGCTCCACCACTGGCCGATGTGGGTCAGCGAGCCGACGTCTGACGTCATCGAAACCATGAGCAGCCCGCCCAGTGCGTAGATGACGCCGACCTTGAGGATGTACACGAGGTGGACGTACTTCTGGACTCCGAACCCGTTGTAGATCCAGTCGACGGCCAGGATTCGGAGGCGCTCCAACAGCGGTTGGGCCAGGAACTCATCGGGTTCCATCGGCAACGGGCTGGGCTTCAGAAATCCCACGGCCAGACACTAGCGCCAGCCATTACTAGATTTGGCCACATGCCGACGGTCGATGCGCTCCGGTCACCCATGAGCACGCTGTTGGTCGTCAGGCTCGCTGCGGAGAATGGCATCTCCGAGGAGGAGATTCTGGACGGCACCGCGCTGACGGCTGCCACTCTGAGCGAGCCGACGTCAGAGGTGACGCCCGATCAAGAACTGCGCGCGATCCGCAACTTGCTCGCATCGGTCGATTCCCCCGAGACGATCGGTCTCGACGCAGGTCTGCTTTACCACCTGACGACGTACGGAATCTGGGGATTTGCGATGGCAAGCGCGTCAACTTTCCGGGAGTCCGTCGACGTGGGGCTGCGCTACCTCGGCTTTGCGTACAGTTTTGCCCCGATACGAGCCGAGGAGCAGGGCGACGAGTTCCGATTGATTCTCGATGAGCCCGACCTGCCGACCGAAATCGTCCGCTTCCTGGTGCAGCGCGACGCGGCCGCGTTCCACACTCTTCAACGCGATGTCTTGGGCTGGCCGGTCAGGCCGCTGGCACTCACCTTTCGCCACACCCCCAGTGCCGAGGCCATGGAGCGCTACCGCGAAGTTTTCGGCATCGTGCCGACGTTCGGCGCCGAGCGCAACGTGATCGTCGTGGACACCAAAGCCCTCGACGGACCACTGCCTCAGGCCGACGAGCACACCGCCGCGATGACGCAGCAGATGTGTGCCGAACTGCTCGATGCGAGGCGGGCTCGGGAGGGGCTCGCTGGCCGCGTGCGCGACCTGATCGTTGCGCAACTGCGCCATCCACCGTCCGTGCTTGAGGTCGCACAAACTCTGCAGATGAGCCCGCGCACCCTGCGTCGCCACCTCTCGAACGAAGACACGTCATTGCGACAACTGATCGATGAGGTGCGGCAAACCCTGGCGTCCGAGCTCATTGTCGGCGGACGCCTCACGGTTTCCGAGATCGCCAGCCGCCTGGGCTACCTGGAGGTGTCGAGCTTCTCTCAGGCGTTCCGTCGCTGGTACGGAACCAGCCCGCGCAACTACGCAAAGGCGTTCACGCCAGTGAGGGCGCGCCCGATCAGCAACTTCTGAATCTGCGACGTCCCCTCGTACAACGTCGTCACGCGCGCATCGCGGAGATACTTGCCCACCGGGTACTCATCGACGTATCCGTAGCCGCCGAAAACCTGGATCGCGCTGTTCGCAGCCCTCACCGCTGTCTCACTGGCGAACAGCTTGGCCATCGAAGCCTCCGTTCCGAACGGTTCGCCATGATCGACCAGGTCGGCAACGCGCCAGACGAGCAGCCGAGCGGCGTCTGTTTCGACGGCCATCTCGGCAAGCATCTCCTGGACCAACTGATATCCCGCGATCGGACGTCCGAACTGCTCGCGTTCGCCGGCATGCCGCAGACTCGCCTCAAGGCATGCGCGCGCCAGCCCCACGCAACCGGCCGCGACCGACATCCGCCCCTTCTCGAGCGCGGTCATCGCAATCCGAAAGCCTTGGCCTTCTTGGCCCAGCCGCAGGTCGTCCGGGACACGCACGTCGGCGAGATGAAGCTCGGCCGTGGCCTGACCACGCAGTCCGAGCTTGCCCTTGATCTCACGCGCTTCGAATCCGGGTAGATCGGTGGGGACGAGAAAGGCCGAGATGCCCTTGGCTCCGGGAGCGCCGGTGCGGGCAAAGATGAGTGCGACGTCGGCCCAAGTGCCGTTCGTGATGAACACCTTCGAACCGTTGAGCACCCAGTCGTCACCCGCGCGGGTCGCGGTGCTGACGAGAGATGCTGCATCCGAACCGCTTCCGGGTTCGGTCAGCCCGAAACACGCCAGTTGCACACCTGAGCACAGCGCAGGCAGGAAGCGCCGCATCTGGGCGTCGGTGCCCCACGCCGCGATGCTCTTGGCCACGAGACCGAGCGAGACGGAGACGATCCCACGGACCGCTGTGTCGCCACGTCCCAACTCCTCCATCACGAGGCAATACGAGAGGGTGTCGCCGCCAGATCCGCCGAATTCATCAGCGATACCCAGACCCAGGAAGCCGAGTTCACCGAGTTTGCGAACGATCGACCGATCGACTGACTCGGCGCGATCCCACTCGATGGCATGAGGGACGACTTCGCGGTCGACCCATTTCGCGGCCAACTCGCGCAGGTCGCGCTGATCAGCGGTGAGGCTCAGGTCCACGGTCAGTCCTGTTCGTCGGCGGAGTCGGCGGTCTGCGCCCATGCGGCGGCATACATCACGACCCGGGAAAAGTAGTAGATCCAGACCAGCAGGATCAGGGCGATTCCAAAGGATTGGAACGCCGGCTCTTGGGCAGTGGAGCTCAGCAACACGTGTGATGCCTGCTTGAGTACCTCGAACCCGACAGCACCGACGACGGCGCCCGACCAGAGCGCTCGGTTTGCTCGCTCCGGCTCGGCCAGCATCTTGAACATGGTGAGGAACAGAACGGTTCCCGAGGCCACTCCCGCGACGATGAGCAGGCCTCCTAGCAGCCAGTCGGCGCTCACATCGATGAAACTGACCAAGCCACCGGATACGACCACGCTGGACAGCAGCACCAGCCCAACCACGATCAGTGCCCAGGCATCCCGGATGCCCTCGGAAATGAAGGTGCGAAGCCACCCGCCGGACTCATCGGCCGACGCCATCTCAAACATGTCCGCGAGCGCATCGCGCATACTGGAGATCCAGCCCAGTCCCGAATACGTCACGGTGATGATGCCGATGCCGGCCACGGCTCCGGCGGCGTGCTGGATGGACGCCAGTGAGATCTGGCCGCGTCCGTTGCCGATCATGCCGGGCAACATCGTCTCCAGCGTCGCCTGCAGTGCCGCCCGGGCGTCGGGGATGAAATGCGCGACGAGGCCGATGCCTGCGAAAGCGAGTGCCAAGAGCGGGAACAGCGACAGGAATGCGAAGTAGGTGACGGCAGCCGCCAGCGTCGAACCCTCCTGTGTTTGGTACTGCCGGTATGCCCGGATCCCGTGGGCGACGAGCGGCGGACGGGCCATCAGGCCGTCAGCGCTCCAACCACGAGATTGATCGTGGTCGCAAGCACAGCGGTTCCGAAGACATAGGCGAGCAGACAGTGGCGCAGGACGACCGCTCGAATGGCAGGGCTGCTCACCCCCGTGTCCGAGACCTGGTAGGTCATGCCGAGGTTGTAACTGAAGTACAGGAAGTCCCGGAACGCAGGCTGGTACTCGTCGACGTTGAAGTCGATGCCGCCCACGGGCGGGTCGACGTAGAAGAGATACGCGTAGTGCGCGGCGTACATGAGATGCAGCGACGCCCATGCCAGGAAGACTCCGAGAACGGCGACGGCTGCCGGCCACGATCCGGCCTGAAGCCCACCGGCGGCGAGAAGTGTGACGATGCCCGTGAGGCCGACGAGTGCCATCGCGACCACGACGAGCTCGTCGACGACCGGATTGAAGTCCTCTCGCCGGGCATGCTGCTCGGTCCACGAAGCATCCTTGTGTGACAACACCAGCCATCCGAGGCCGACGAACAAACCTCCGGCGACAGCGATGCCGATGAGGATTCCGGAGGCTTCGTCCGAACGCGCGCTGGCCGCAACAGCCGCGGCCACCCCTGCCACCAGCGCGATCAGCAATCGGGACAATGCCGAGACCGGAACGAGCGACTTCATCGCGCCAATGATTCCGCATGCACGACACGCTCGGAGCCGGCGTACACGTTCATGGACGACCCGCGAACGAAACCGACCAGGGTCATGCCGTTGTCGGCGGCCAATTCGGCCGCCAGAGACGACGGTGCCGACACCGCGGCCAACAACGGGACGCCGGCCATGAGAGCCTTCTGGACGAGTTCGAAAGAGGCCCGCCCGCTGACCATGAGCGCCGTCCCGCACGCCGGGAGCAGTCCTTCGAGGAGCGCGTGACCAATCACCTTGTCGACGGCGTTGTGGCGACCGATGTCCTCACGAACACACAACAACTCGCCAGCGGACGAGAAGATCCCGGCAGCGTGCAGGCCTCCGGTGCTGTCGAACACCTTCTGTGCAGCCCGTAAGCGACCCGGAAACGACGAGATCGTCGTCGCATCCATGCGTAGTGGATCGTCTGCCACCGGCCATGTCGCGGTCGTGCGAACAGCGTCGAGGCTCGCCTTGCCACACAACCCGCACGAGGACGACGTGTAGAACATCCGCTGCACCGACGGGTCGGGAGCAGGGACACCGGATGCGAGAACCACGTCGACGACGTTGTAGGTGTTCACGCCCTCGGCTGTGGCGCCGGCGCAGTAGCGCATGCCGACGATGTCGTCCGGACCGCGGACCACGCCCTCGCTCACCAGGAAGCCGGCGGCCAAGTCGAAGTCATTGCCCGGAGTGCGCATGGTCACCGCCAACGCCTTGCCGCCGACCCGAATCTCCATGGGCTCTTCGGCCGCCAACGCATCGGCCCGCTCAGCGGCCTCGCCCTCGTCGATCCGCACAACGCTGCGTCGAACCGTCACTCGCCCCATCAGGCCGGCTCCAATCGAACGATGACGCCCTTGGACGTGGGCGTGTTGCTGATTGCGGCCACGCTGTCGAGCGGGACGAGGACATTGGTCTCCGGGTAGTACGACGCGGCGGATCCGCGGGCGGTGGGATAGGCCACAACGGTGAATCCGTCAGCGCGCCGCTCGACGCCGTCGTCCCACACTCCGACGAGGTCGACCACTGCGCGATCTTCGAGCCCCAGGTCGCTGAGGTCATCCGGGTTGACCATCACGATGCGGCGCGCGTTGTGGATGCCGCGGTAACGGTCGTTCGGGGTGTACGGGATGGTGTTCCACTGGTCGTGCGATCGCAGCGACTGCAGCACCAGATGTCCCGGCGGCGGCTGGAGACTGTCGAACTCATTGACCGTGAATACGGCCTTACCGCTCGGCGTTGGGAACACGCCCGCGTTGACCGGATTCGGCAGACGAAACCCCCCGCGGCCCGCGACGCGCTTGTTGAAGTCCTCGAACCCGGGAACGACGCGGGCAATCCGATCGCGGATGGTGTCGTAGTCCGCCTCAAACTCCTCCCAAGGGATGGAGCCGCCATCGCCCAGCGTCTGGCGAGCCAGGCGGGCGATGATGGCGACCTCGCTGAGCAGCTGCGGTGAGGCGGGCTCAAGGCAGCCACGCGACGCGTGGACGGCACTCATCGAGTCCTCGACCGTGACGAACTGCTCCCCCGCCGCCTGGATGTCATGGTCGCTGCGGCCGAGGGTCGGCAGGATGATTGCCGTCTCACCCACGACCATGTGCGACCGATTGAGCTTCGTGGAGATCTGAACGGTCAGCCGGCACGTTCGCAGCGCGGCCTCCGTGGCAACGCTGTCGGACATTGCACGCACGAAGTTGCCGGCGACGCCGATGAACACCGACGCCTTGCCGTCACGCATGGCCCGGACTCCGTTGACCGAGTCGAAGCCGTGCTTGCTCGGCGGCGTGAAGTCGAACTCACGCTGGAGCGCGTCCATGAACGAGGTCGGCATCCTCTCGCAGATGCCCATGGTGCGGTCTCCTTGGACGTTGCTGTGACCGCGAACCGGGCACACGCCGGCGCCGGGACGTCCGAGGTTTCCGCGCAGGAGCAGGAAGTTGACGATCTCCCGGACCGTTGCGACGCCATGCCGGTGCTGCGTCAGCCCCATCGCCCAACACACGATGATCTTCTCGCTGGCGAGAACTCGCTCATGCGTCTTCTCGATCTCCTCGCGCGTCAAGCCGGTTGCCGCAAGGACGTCGTCCCAGGTGATGCCCCGAACGTTCTTGCTGAACTCGTCGAAGCCGATCGTGTTCTGCTCGATGAAGCCGTGAGCAAGGACGCTCCCTGGTGCCGCATCCTCGGCCTCCAGCAGGAGACGGTTCAACATCTGGAACAGCGCGAGGTCGCCACCAGAGCAAATCTGCAGGAACTGGTCGGCGATCTTCGTCCCGTTGCCCACCACGCCGCGCGGGGTCTGCGGGTTCTTGAATCGGATGAGACCCGCCTCGGGCAAGGGGTTGACCGCGACCACGCTGGCGCCGTTTCGCTTCGCTCTCTCCAGTGCCGAAAGCATCCGGGGATGGTTGGTCCCTGGGTTCTGTCCGATCACGAAGATCAAGTCGGACTCATGGATGTCATCGAGCGAGACGCTGCCCTTGCCTACGCCGAGCGACTCCCCCAGTCCCGCCCCGCTGGATTCGTGGCACATGTTGGAACAGTCCGGAAGGTTGTTCGTGCCGAAAGCGCGCGCAAACAATTGGAGCAAGAAGGCTGCCTCGTTGTTCAGGCGCCCGGACGTGTAGAACATCGCCTCGTCCGGCGACTCAAGTTCGTTCAGGGTGTCTGCAATCAGGGCGAAGGCGTCCGACCACGCGATCGGTTCATAGTGGGTCGCGCCCGGCCGCAGAACCATCGGCTCGGTCAGGCGACCTCGATGGTTGAGCCACATGTCGGACTTGCCACTGAGGTCGGCTACCGAATGCTTCGCGAAGAACTTGCGCGTTACCCGCTTCGTCGTGGCCTCGTCGTTGATGTGCTTGGCGCCGTTCTCGCAATACTCGTTGGCGTGCCGGTGATCCGGCTCGGGCCAGGCGCAGCCGGGGCAGTCGAAACCCTTGACCTGGTTGATGTGCAGGAGCGTCAGGGCGGTACGGCTGGCCGAGGTCTGCGACAACGAGTACTGCAGAGCGTGCGCGACTGCCGGGACGCCGGCGGCCCACGTCTTCGGGGGCGTGACGGAGAGTTTCTCGCCGGCGTCGACGTCCTCACTCATGCCGCGATATTCCTCCCGCCCTGTGGGTCAGAGCATAGGCTTCCAGCAAGGCGACCGGAGGAACCCCATGATCTCGATGCCGAGGACGCAGTACGCGCGCTCGGGTGATGTCTCCATCGCCTATCAAGTGGTGGGCGACGGCCCGATCGATATCGTGTTCGTGCCGGGATTCATCTCGCACATCGAGCTGCTCTGGGACTTCCCCACCGTCCCGCACATGGTCGAACGGTTCACATCGTTCTCCCGCCTCATCATGTTCGACAAGCGCGGGACCGGGCTCTCTGATCCGGCCGAAGGTGCCCCCACTCTCGAAGAACGCGCGGACGACGTCATCGCCGTCATGGAGGCAGCCAACTCCGAGCGAGCCGTCCTGCTGGGTGTCTCCGAGGGCGCACCAATGTCGATCCTTCTCGCAGCCAGCCATCCCGAGTTCGTCGATGCCCTGGTCCTCTACGGCGGAATGCCCCGGTCGACCTGGGCTCCGGACTACCCGTGGGCCACCCCGGCCGACGCGCTGATGGAATCGTCGCTGGAAATGGCACCGTACGCCGGCGACGGGGTATTCCTGGAGGCCATGGCACCGTCAATCGCGGACATCCCCCAGATCCGCGAACAGTTCGCCCGTTTCCAACGCAACGCGGCCACGCCGAAGATGCTCGAGCAGACCTTCGAGATGTTCCTCGACATCGACGTGCGCTCCGTCCTGCCCACGATTGACGTCCCAACCCTCGTGATCCACCGCAGGGGCGATCAAGCGGTCAATCGGCGGGGCGCGGAATGGATGGCCGCACAGATCCCGGGCGCGAAATATGTGGAGCTTCCCGGCATCGATCACATGCTCCTGGCCGGCGACACCGACGCCGTCATCGATGAGGTCGAGGAGTTCCTGACCGGGGTGAGGCGGTCCACCGAGATCGACCGGGTCCTGGCGACCGTGATGTTCACCGACATCGTCGACTCGACCAAGCGCGCTTCAGCGATGGGCGACCGGCAGTGGCGGGCCCTGCTGGAGTCACAGAACGACGTGCTCCGACGCGAACTCGGTCGGTTCCGCGGCAACGAGGTCAAGACTCTGGGCGATGGCATGTTGGCCACTTTCGACGGACCTGCCCGCGCCATCCGATGCGCACTGGCGATGACAGACGCCGTCAAACCGCTGGACATCGAGGTCCGTGTCGGCCTGCACACCGGTGAGGTTGAGTTGGTCGGCGACGACGTCGCAGGCATCGCCGTCCACATCGCTGCCCGCGTTGGTGCTCAGGCAGGAGCCAGCGAAGTGCTGGTTTCAGGCACCGTCAAGGATCTGGTCGCCGGCTCCGGCATTTCCTTCACCGACCGTGGCGAACACGTCCTGAAGGGGATTCCGGACGAGTGGAAGTTGTTCGCGGTCGACCGCTGAGTTACTTCTTCCGGGCGGATTTGGCGAGTTTCTCGACCTGCGCGGCCAGGTCTTTGACGAGCTTGCGCAGTGAGTCGATGTCGGCGTCTGTCGGCATGACCTTGTCGGCGGCCTCGGTCACGCTCTTGCGCGCACTCTCGATCAGGTCGGTGAGGTACTCGGTGACGCTTGCGGCCCGCGCTGCCGCAGCCTTCCTGGCTGGACTCTTCTTGGCAGGCGCCTTCTTTGCGGGGGCCTTCTTCGCGGGGGCCTTCTTCGCTGCAGTCTTCTTGGCAGGGGACTTCTTGGCGGCCGTCTTCTTCGCGGGGGCCTTCTTTGCTGCGGACTTCTTCGCTGGGGCCTTCTTGGCGGTTGCCATGGGAATCTCCTTCAGAGAGGCGTGACCTGCGTCACGCTACTCCTCGATGAGTTTGAGCGCCGAGACCGGGCAGGCATCGACCGCTGCCTGGACGAAGGCTCGCTCCGAATCCGGTGGGTTCTCGTTGAGCACCGTCACGGTGGCCGTGTCGCCGTACGTGAAACCCCATACGCGTTCCAGCAGTTCTTCACGCCGGAACGTGCGACGTGCGGAGCGCGCGAGGAACACCAGCAGGTCGAACTCTCGCGCTGTCAGGACGGCGGGTGCGTCGTCGACGGTGACCTGACGCGCTGCGGCGTCGATCACCAAGGTGCCGAACGACATGGTCTCGAGCGGCGCCGGTGTCGACGCCTCGTGCGCGCGGCGGAGCACCGCCTTGACCCGAGCAGTGAGTTCACGCGGTGAGAAGGGCTTGCCGAGGTAGTCGTCGGCTCCGAGCTCGAGTCCCATCACGCGGTCTTCCTCGTCGCCCCGCGCGGTGAGCATAATCACGGGCACGGGCGCGACTCGGCGAAGACGTCGGCACACCTCGAAGCCGTCGAGACCCGGCAGCATGAGGTCGAGCACCATCAAGGTCGGCGGCTCCTCGATCGCTCGGCGCAGAGCGACTTCACCGTCGCAGCACGCTTCGACCGCGAACCCTTCGCGCTCCAGGTACCGGACGACGACGTCGGCGACGGTCGGATCATCGTCGACCACGAGGACGCGCTCGTTCACCATGGCGTCCGCACCAGACATTCGAGCGCGATCGCGGTCGCGGCCTGGAGCGCGAGCCACCCGGCGACGGGAACGGACCTCGCCGCACGCGGTGCGTCCGTTGCAACCGTTGGCACGAGTGCAACGCCGGCGAGCAGCAACCAGGGCATGAACGGGATCCAGATTCGCTCCACTTCGCCCTTCGACATACCGCTGAGCGCCGCGAGCGAAACCGCGCCCAGTGCCGCGCTGACGAGGAGCCACACTCTCCGGTCGCGCAATCGGGTGAAGCCCACCACGATCGCCGGCCCGAGACTCACCGCCAGCGCCGCAAGGTTCACGAACAAGAAGGGGACGTAGGCCCGGCGCGAGGCGATCCCGGCAATGTACCGATCGCGGGTCGCGACCAGGCCGTCGAGCCACCAGAAGCCCGCCAGCGCGAACACGGCGACCACCCCGAACGCA
>Ga0081455_10002797_pt1 | contig 20538 bp, 17 predicted proteins | sample TabmetS3T2R1_FD_70207 | JGI IMG/M metagenome (GOLD analysis project Ga0081455, IMG submission 70207) | Tabebuia heterophylla rhizosphere microbial communities from the University of Puerto Rico - S3T2R1 | ecosystem: Host-associated > Plants > Roots > Rhizosphere ...
CGGAAGGCAGGGCCTCGGCCTTGTACAGCGACGCCTTCACTGCTTCGGCCAGTGAAGCGTAGATTCCTTCTCGTTTGAGATGTTCAACGGCTGCCCGCCCACGCAGTTCGGGCAGAGGATTCACCGTAGATGATGTTTTCAATTGGTTGACCGGGGCTGTAGTTCCCGGCCAGAGCAGGCATGCGGCCAGAGCCGACGCCAGAGAAAGGCGCAATACGGCGCCGAGACGACTTGAGATAGTCATCGCTGAGTTCCTTTCAGGGGAGGTGAGAAATTGAGTGACAGAGGGAGAATACTTATGGCTTCGCCGGCTTTGAACACCGCCCTATGATGACCTCAAAGATGGCCTCAGGCGCAAGATAGACCGAGAGAACAGACGGGTCCCATGCTCCTGCAGTCAGGTCGCAAGCCGGGCGCCCGAAGAGCTTCCGCAAATGATTATTGCTATCGGCGCTCTTCTATGGGTTCGGGAACTAAGCTTAAAGGAGGGGAGAGATGAAGTTTTGTTACTAAAAACTCAGACGGGGGTAATGCATGAGTAACACACACACGATCAGGCTTCAACAGCTTTAATTATGAAGTTACACAACACTCGCTATGAAGACATAATTCTGGAAGGGGTTCTTGCGCGTTACCGTGAACGCTCCGATGAGGCGCCGAAGTAGTTACGTTAAGATCCCAATTCCTACTCGACCCAATCGGCGATGAAGACGTTGGTGTCGCCCTGTTTCGCCGCATTGCGGTTGGAACAGAAGACGATCTTCTTGCCGTCGGGCGAGAACATCGGGAAGCCGTCGAAGGTGTCGTTGAAGGTGACGCGCTCAAGCCCCGAGCCGTCGACGTTGACTATATAAAGGTCGAAGTTTCGCCCTCGCGCGTCATCGACGTTCGACGAGAAGATGATCCGCTTGCCGTCGGGGAAGAAGTACGGAGCGAAGCTGGCTTTGTCGAGCTTAGTCACACGGCGTTTGTTTGACCCGTCGGCGTTCATTACCCAGATGTCCAGCTTCGTCGGGCGGATCAGGTCGTCTTTGAGCAGCGCCAGATAATCGGCTTTCTCTTTCTCGGCCTCGGGGTGATAGGCGCGGAAGACTATCTGTTTACCGTCGTAGCTCCAGAAAGGCCCGCCGTCGTAGCCGAGTTCGTTGGTCAGCCGCTTCACGTTCTCGCCGTTCTTGTCCATCGTATAGATGTCCAGGTCGCCGTCGCGCAGGCTGGTGAAGACGATCGTCCCGTCTTTACGGATCGTGGCCTCGGCGTCGTAACGGGCGGTCGTCGTCAGCGGCCTGACGTTCGATCCGTCGAGGTCGGCGATGAGGATGTCGAAGCCGGGGAAGAGCGCCCAGACGTAGCCGCGCGAGTAATCGGGCTTAGGCGGGCAATCGGGCGAAGCCTTGAACGTCGAGGCGTAGATGATGTGTTCGTTGTCTGGAGTGAAGTAGGAGCAGGTGGTCTTGCCCTGGCCGTTCGACAGCATCTTCATGTCCGACCCGTCGATGTTCATCGAGAATATCTGGTCGCAGCCGTCGGCCTTGGCCGCGCGCTGGAAGATCAGCTTTTTGCCGTCGGGCGAAAAATAGGCCTCGGCGTTCTCGCCTTCGTTGGTCAATTGTTTGATGTTGGCGAGATGGCGCTCGCGCGGATCGGCGAGGACAGAGTCAACCTCGAATTTGGCGGATTTGCCGCGAGGCTTCGATGGGAGCGAATCTGTTTGTTTAAAAATGAAGGGCGATCCCGAAGCGAGTGTACACAGGATCGATAGCAGGATGATTGGGATTCGCATGATTCTTTTAGGTAAAGAGAAGCCACAGAGGTCACCGCAGCGCACAGAGAAAAACCTAAGTGATCTCTGTGCGCTGCGGTGGCTGACTATGTTTAGCGGGATCCGCCTCTCGACCGCTTCTCTTCTTTGAGTAGCGCCTTGCGACTGAGGCGAATCTTGTTGCCCTCGACGCTGATGCATTTGACCAGAATCTGCTGGCCCTCTTTCAGCTCGTCGCGGACGTCGCGGACGCGGTAATCGGCGATCTCCGAAACGTGGAGCAGTCCCTCGGTGCCGGGGAAGACCTCGATGAAGGCGCCGAAATCGACGATGCGGGTGACGGTGCCGAGATAGCTCTGGCCCACCTCGACTTCGGCCGTCAGGTCTCGAATGATTTGCATCGCGGCCTCGGCGGCCTCGCCGTTCGGAGTGGCGATGGCGATCCGGCCGTCGTCAGAAATGTCGATCTTGGCGCCGGTCTTCTCCTGGATGCCGCGAATGACTTTGCCGCCTGGGCCGATGACGTCGCGAATCTTGTCGGGGTTGATCTGCATCGTGACGATGCGAGGCGCGTACTTGCTGATCTCCTCGCGCGGCTCGGAGATGACTTCGTTCATCTTGTCGAGGATGAACATCCGCCCTTTCCTGGCCTGCTCCAGGGCTTCGGCCAGAACCTGGGTGTTCAACCCGGTGACCTTGATGTCCATCTGGAGCGCGGTGATTCCGGCGCGCGTCCCGGCGACTTTGAAATCCATGTCGCCGTAATGGTCCTCGGCGCCGGCGATGTCGGTCAGGATGGCGTATTTCTTGTCTTCCATCACCAGACCCATCGCCACGCCCGCGACCGGCGCCTTGATCGGCACGCCGGCGTCCATCAGCGCGAGCGCGCCGCCGCAGACCGTGGCCATCGAGGACGAGCCGTTCGATTCGGTGATGTCGGAAACGATGCGGACGGTGTAGGGAAAGACCTCTTCTTCGGGCATCATCGCGTCGAGCGCGCGCGCCGCCAGAGCGCCGTGACCGATCTCGCGCCTTCCGGGGGAGCCCATGCGCCCCGTTTCGCCGACCGAAAACGGCGGGAAATTATAGTTGAGCATGAAGCGCCGTTTGATTTCGCCCACCTCCAGACTGTCGATGTACTGCACGTCCTGCGAAGTGCCGAGCGTCACAGTGACCAGCGCCTGGGTCTCGCCTCGCGTGAAGAGCGCCGAGCCGTGGGTGCGCGGGAGCCAGCCGGCCTCGATCGAAATCGGGCGGATCTCGGAGAACCTGCGGCCGTCGGGACGGCGGCGGTTGTTCAGAATGTCGTCACGGAAGATGCCCTCTTTCAGATTGTCGAACAACTCGCCCGCTTCGTCGCGCAGAGCGGGCTGATCTTCGGGATAGCTTTCGACGACGCGCTTCTTCAATTCATCGATCGCGTTATAGCTCTCGAGCTTGCCTTTGTTCTGGACGTTCAGAGCGTCGCGCAACTCGTTAGAGTATTTCTCGGCGATCTCCTTCAGCATGGCCTCGTTGACCGGCTTCGGAGTGAATTCGCGCTTCTTGATTCCCAGCGCCTCGTACATCGAGCGCTGCAACTGGCAGAGCTTCCTGATCTCGCCGTGCGCGAACATCAGGGCCTCGATCATCACCTCTTCGCTGACCTCTTTAGCGCCGGCCTCGACCATCACGATGGCCTCTTCGCTGCCGGCGATGATCAGGTTGAGCGTGGAGTTGCGCTGCTGCTCGTACGTCGGGTTGACCACGTATTTACCTTCTACCAGGCCGACACGCACGCCGGCGATCGGGTTGTAGAACGGGATGTCCGAAAGGTAGAGGGCCGCCGACGCGCCGGTGATCGCAAGCACGTCGGGATCGTGTTCGTCGTCGGCCGAGATGACCATCGAGATGATCTGGGTCTCGTTCTGATAGCCGGTGGGAAAGAGCGGCCGGATCGGACGATCGGTCAGGCGCGAGGTCAAAATCTCTCTTTCGGTCGGGCGCCCTTCGCGTTTGAAATAGCCGCCGGGAATGCGCCCGGCGGCGTAGCCGTATTCGCGATAATCAACTGTGAGCGGGAAGAAACTCGCGCCCTCCTTCGCCTGTCGCGCGGAGACGGCCGTGACCAACACCACCGTCTCTCCCTGGCTGACCAGCACCGCGCCGTCAGCCTGCTTCGCAATGCGGCCCGTTTCCATCGTGAATTCACGGCCGCCTAGATTTATTCCTTGTTTCAAAAACATTGTTTATCTCCTCTTATACTACTTTGGATCGGGCAGCCAGGAGTGATGATGGCGCTGAGGGCATCCGAACCCGGTTCGCTCAAAATTCGCTCGAAGGTTGAACCGGTTCGAATGTTTAATCGTTTTCCCGGCGCCTTATGAGGGGCTGGACAACTCAACCGGGTGTTGCTGGGGGCCCGGATTAGTTGAGGCGGGATTACGTTGCCGTCACGTGCGGCTGCAAAACGAAAGCGGCGTCCACCGCTCGGACGCCGCCAACACATCCAACTACTTTCTCAAACCAAGACGATTAATCAGGTCGTGATAACGATTGATGTCGCGCCCCTTCAGATAATTGAGAAGGCTGCGGCGCTGGTTGACCAGCTTCAACATCCCGCGGCGCGAATGATTGTCCTTCGTGTGAGTCTTGAAATGATCCTGCAACTCAATAATGCGTTTGGTCAACAACGCGACCTGAACCTCCGGCGAGCCAGTGTCGGTGTTGTGGGTTTTGTACTGCGAAATCAATTCCAGTTTCGCCTCTTTTGCTAAAGCCATTACTCTTTTTTTCCCTCCAGATTCGTGGGCGACAATTATTAGTGTCGAGCTAGGGGTAAAAAGTATCAGAGCGACCAATAAACTTCAAGGCTCAACAATTGATTCCACGATCTGAAAATATATCCTCCAGACGCCATCTCTTCGACGAAGAATACGTCTACGCGTTGCGAATCTCACCGGCGACGAGCCGGCGGATCATTCAATCCTAACCTTTGTTCTCCGTTGTCGGGCGCGCAGGTCAGGCTTGAACGCTTGTCATTACCCAAATCTTTTCAGTTTTGCGCCGGAGGCGCGGAGGATATTGGCCGGCGCCGGCCAATATCCTCCGCGCTTTCAGGGCGAAGATCGGGAATCGCCAAATGCAAAAGATTTGGGTAATGACAAGATTGAATGATCCACTGGCTCGTCGCCGGTGGAATTCATGAGGCCTGAGCTTGTGTAGAAACCAATGGCTACCACCCTCGGCGCTATATCAATGTGTCTCTCAATGTCGCCAGGTTCGAATTAGAGCCTGTTTTAAAATCTGGTTAGTCCAACCTGAAGACCCAATCCACTTCATTCCGTCCAGCAATCAGGCCACATCTCCATGAAATAATTTCCCGATTTTTGCATCACTTGTCGAAGAAGGAATCGACATTAGCATATAAAAATATGTGTCCGACCAGAGAAGAGAAACGTCTTAAAGTTGAGCTTCCCCCGCAAAAACATTTCACCACAGGTCTATTGAGTGAGCACGCATAATCTTTCACGGGAATCGTTCATGTCGTAATGAGCAATGTCCCGAAACAATGAATACACGCCACCACGTAGGCGCCGAATTTATTCATCACGAGACGAATAAATTCGTCACTACGTGATTATGTTCGGAGGAGGTAACCATCACTTTATGACTCTGGGCGTAACTTTTTTGTATATTTTCAACCGGATCGATATTCACAACTTGGCTTTTCTCTATACCGACCCCGGCTCCGGGGCTCTGATTTGGCAGTTGTTGGTCGCGTCGTTCGTCGGCGGCCTATTTTACATACGTACATTCATCCGAAAAATCACGGCAATGATGTCAAGCAGGAGAAGCAGGGAGCAGAGTGATCAGCAAAGCGCCATTGATCAAACTGGTTCAACCGCTCCGAACCGAAACACGCTTCAGTAGGCTCGGAGGGGGCGCAAATGACAATCTCGTTTCGGGACCCTGACGGTCGTCTTCTATTAATCGATGACCGGGTCTTACGCATTGTCAACAAGACCGGCGCTGCGAACCTTAACGCTTTCCTCGCCTCGGCCGTCGCGAAGCAGTTCGTAGCGGCGGGTCAATTGGCGCGTACCGGTCTTCCGGGCGCGGATAGCGTTAAACTACTTTCCGAGTATCTTCAACACGACAGTGGGAGGGATGAAGCCCCCGAGGCGGTTTTTGAGCACGAGCGCATCGCTTTCCCGAGTTACCCCTACGAGTGGGCGCCGGAGATGTTATACCGGGCCGGGCGCTTAACGCTCGATCTCGCCGAGAGCGTTCTGACCGAGGGTTTCGGGCTGAAGGACGCCACTCCTTACAACGTGTTGTTTCGTGGACCGGAGCCGGTTTTCGTCGACCTACTCTCTTTCGAGCGGCGTGATCCGCGCGACCCCGTCTGGAAGCCCTACGCCCAATTCGCGCGCGCCTTCCTGCTGCCGCTGTTGGCGAATAAATATTTCGGGCTGGAATTAAAGCAACTTTTCCTCGCAAGCCGCGACGGCCTCGAGCCGGAAGAAGTGTACAGCTTGTGCGGAATCATGCAGAGGCTGCGCCCGCCTTTTCTGACTCTCGTTTCTATTCCGACGTGGTTAGCTTCTAAATCGAGTAAGGATCAGGAGAAAATCTACCGCGAGCGGCGACTCGGCAGCGCGGGGCAGGCGATCTATGTTCTCGATCTCCTCTTCAAGCGCCTGCGGCGCCAACTCAAAAAAGTCGAGCCGCCGGACCGTCGGAGATCCGAATGGACCGATTACGTTTCATTCAACAAAAGCCACGCCCCGGATTATCTTGCGGAAAAGCAGGCTTTCGTCGAGCATGCGCTCCGCGAGTTCAAGCCGCGAAATGTTCTGGACATCGGGTGTAATACCGGCTTTTTCAGCCAAATCGCCGCCAGCACGGGCGCCGGCGTGGTCGCCATCGACCAGGATCCGGCGACTGTCGGCGAGCTGTGGCGCGAGGCCACAGCCTCAGGCCTGAAAATTTTGCCGCTCGTTGTAGACCTGACGCGCCCAAGCCCGAGCGTCGGTTGGCGCAACGGGGAAAACCCGTCTTTCCTCACCCGCGCGCATGGAGCGTTCGATCTCGTGCTGATGCTGGCGGTAATTCACCACATGCTCGTTTGCGAACGCGTCCCGCTGGATGAAATCTTGAGTCTCGCCGTAGATCTGACGACGGATTTACTGATCGTCGAGTTCGTGGCGCCCGAGGACCCAATGTTTCAACGCCTCGCGCGCGGGCGGGACCATTTGTTCAAAGACTTGACGAACGACGCTTTCAGGAACGCCTGTCTGCGGCTCTTCGACGTCGTTCTTTGCCGGCGGTTGGCCGGCGCGCATCGCTGGATTTATTTGCTGAAGAAGAAAAGATGAAGCGGTTTCACTATGTTCATATTAAGGACGTGATCACGTCCTTGTCGCTCTCCAACCTGTGTTTTCTCGCGGCCTGGCGTTCAGCGCTCTACTCCCCGGACCCCAACGGGTACAGCCTCACGGAGTATTCTATGTGGAGGAATTCTGTGGGGCTGATGCTTGACGTATTGCTCCTCGCGACCCTGTTCTGGGCGTCATACGCTTTCGCACGGAGCCGGCGTCAAGAGCGCCTCCGGGCGATCGCGCGCTGGGTGTTTCTCTTAGTAGTGTTTGCCGCGCTGGACGGCGCCCGCAGGCAGTTCTACGGCCCTTTGACCGCGCCAGCTTTTATAGCTGTCGTGGGCAAAACCGCTTTCATCGCCATCCTTATCGGCGTCTTTTTCCTGATTGTTTTTACGCTCGCGCGCCATTCACGACGAGTCATTTCCGTAGCTCAGGCTGTGGTAATGATTCTTTCGCCGTTTGCGCTCATGACCTTCTCGCAAGCGGTCTGGTCTCTCGTGAAAAACCGCCCTGCCATTGCGGCGGCGAAAAACAAATCGGCGGCCGACGCCGGCAATAATATACGGCCCGCGACTCGCGTCTTGTGGGTTATCTTTGACGAGTTGGACAACCAGGCGGCTTTCTCCGCGCGACCCTCTTCGGTCGAGCTTCCCGAGTTCGACCGCCTGCGTGGCGAATCTGTCGTGGCCACTAACGCGTACCCGCCTGCCAAATGGACGTTGCTGTCGATCCCTGCGCTCGTCACCGGGAGGCTCGTCGCAGAGGCTCAGCCCGCAAGTTGCAACGAATTGATGATCAAATTTGACGGCGCCAGCGAGCCGGTGGGATGGAGTACACAGCCGAATGTCTTCTCCCGCACGCGGGAGATCGGAGGCGCCGCCGCCGTCGTCGGTTGGTACCACCCCTACTGCCGGGTGATCGGCGGCGACTTGTCCAGGTGTTCATTTACCGTCGTCGCCAATGAATTGGACACGCGCGGTCAACGCGTCTCCCGAAGTATGCTTGAGCATTTTCGGATGGTCGGCGCCGCCGCCCAGGTGATTCGCCAAGTTCTTCCTAAATCCATAAGATCTGGCAAACCGTGGGAGTTTGATTACGTCGAGAGCCTGAAACGGATCGCTCAGGAAAGCGCGGCGGCGGCGACGGACAGCGCGCTTTCACTCGTCATGATCCATTTCCCTGCGCCTCATTTCCCATGCCTGTACGACCGGCGGAAAGATGATTTCACTTTTGAGGGCGGCTCTAATTATTTCGACAACCTTGAACTCGTTGACCGAACGTTCGGAGACCTGCGCCGCTCAATGGAGCGGGCCGGGTTGTGGGAGGACACGGTCGTGCTCGTTTCGTCGGATCATTGGTGGAGAACTGACATTTGGACAAAAAATCAATCATGGACGAAAGAGGAGCAGGCTGTAATCTCTAAGGGCCCGGACTACCATGTCCCTTTCATGCTGAAGTTGAAAAAACAGAGAGCTAGCGTAATTTACCAACCTTCTTTCAACACCGTCCTAAGTCAAAACCTTCTCCTCGCGCTGTTGCGCGGCGAATTGTCGGCGCCGCCCGATGTGACGGCATGGTTGGACCGACATCGCTCGATAGAAAAAAGCCCCTACTGAGGTTACTGCGGAAAACGCTCCTGGGAATAGGACTTATAGGATTTATAGGACCTATAGGGCTCATCATGAGCCCTATAGGTCCTATAAATCCTATAAGTCCTATTCCCAGGAGCGTTTTCTATCGTTTTAGGGTTTGGTCTCGGACTTTGACTCGGATTTGGCCTCGGACTTTGTCTCCGATTTGGATGGACGGCGTTTGCGTGTGAAGGTCGCCGGTTTGCCCGGGACTATGTCCAGAGCCCCGTCGCAGGAATCGGCGCCGGCTTTATTTTTCTTCGCCGGCGGTTTCTCGGCAGGTTGTTTCTGATCCTGCGCAAAAGCGCCATAAGGCACGGCGAATAGAAGCGAGCCGATAAACATCGCGCGCAGAACATCTAGTGACTTCCGAACCAGCATAAATCTCACCTGTGAGTTTTGGATTTGTGGCGTTGCAAACCTGGAAGCTGCGGGTTTGAACGGACAGATTGTACATCAGCCACGACCAAAACGAGATTGGCGATGCGCCACTTTCGTCAGCTTGTTCAGCTTTTAATCGTTGTGCTAGACTTTCGAGGCTTAATTTACAGGATTTTCTCAGGATTTTGCGCATTCGCGCCCTTCGTTTCTTCGTAGTTGATTTTTTGTGAGGTCGACTGTTTTGCAATTTGCGATTTTCGGATTGGCGAAGCGAATGGCTGTGGCGTTCGGGGCATTAGTTTTATTATTTGCCGGCGCGTTCGCCCAAGGGTTCTCATTCATCAGTCCGTCTTCGGACGCGGCGGCGGGGCCGTTGGACGCGGTCGTGGTAATGCCGTTCGAAAACCGCTCCCAGATGGCCAAATATAATTGGATTTGCGACAGCTTCGCGATCCTGATCGGGGACGTGCTCGACGCCCACGGCGTGAGCGTCATCAACATTGATAAACGCAATCTGGCTTTCGAGAAATTGCGTCTGAGTCCGAGCGATCTGATGACGCGCGCGGCTATGATCCGCGTGGCCGGCGCCGCGCAGGCCAACCTGGCGCTCGTCGGCGAGTTCGACATCGGCGAGAGCAAAGAAAGCGCCACGATCTCGATTACGGCGCGCCTGATCGAAACGCGCGAAGGGCGGCTGGTCGGCGCCAAGACGTTCAATTACAGCGGCTCGCTCTCCAACCTGCAGGAGTGGCAGGGGCAATTGGCCTGGAACATCGTTTACGAGCGCAATCTCGCGCCGCCTTACTCGAAGGAGCAGATGATTCGTCGCGCGAAGCAGGTCCCGCCGGCCGCCTACGAGAGCTTCGTCAAAGGCGTTCAGACGCGCGACTTGAAGCTGCGCGAATCTTTCCTGCTCCGGGCCATTCAGGAGTGCGATAATTCGGGCGGGGCCGGCTACTTCCCGCAGGCGATCTATGAACTCGGGCTGCTGTATTACCGCCAGGCCGATTTCGCCGAGGCCGCGAAGCAACTCAAGCGACTGGGCAAGGACGACCCGATTTACGTCGAGAGCCTCTTCTATCTCGGCATCGCCGCATACAAGGCCGGAGACGCCAACGAGGCGTCGTCCGCCTTCGAGAGGCTGATCGAGTTGGCCCCCAGCGCCGAAGCGGTGAACAACGCCGGCGTGGCCATGCTGGCGAAGGGCGAGAACGAGAAGGCTTTGAATCGTTTTCGCAGCGCGCTGGCCAACAGCCCGAACGACATGCTCTATCGCTTCAACATCGGCTATGCGCAATGGCGCGCCAGGAACTTCGCCGAAGCCATCCAGTTTCTGCGCCCCGTCGCGCAGGCTGACCCGCGCGACGGGGAAGCGCAGTTCCTGCTGGCAAAGGCTCTGGAGGCGTCGGGACAGCAGGCCGAAGCGACGCGGGCCGACAACGAGGCGAAACGCTATCTGACGAATTACGCCAGATGGACCGTCGCGCCCGATCGCGTCCCGATGCTGGCGCGGTTCAAGGAGGAGTTGAATCGGGCCTCAGTTTATAAGACGGAAGGACAGTGGCGGATCAAAATCAAATGATTACCCAGATCAAATATCCTTCGCGCGTAAAGGGCCTGATGATGGCGGTCCTCTTTTCCCTCCTCGCGCACGCGGCGATTCTGCTGGCGATCCGAGTCGCTCCGATCGTCCGCATTGCGATGGGGTTCCAGGGGATCGAATTTGTTGATGAGACGTATAACAAGAAGATCATTATCGATACCTCCAGATGGTTGGTATACCCGCCCGGCTACATCGGCTTTCGCTCGCCGCAAAAAACCAAATCGATTGATGACATAAAAAAAGAAGAGGTGCGACGCCACCGTTTGGAAGAGCGACGAAAGCGCGAGGCCGAATTGGCTAAAAAACGCGCGGCCGAGGAGCGAGCCAAAGCCGAAGAGGAGGCGAAAGCCAAGTTGGTCAAAGTCGAGCCGACGCCCACACCATCGCCGAGCGGTTACGGCAGTTTCGGCAAGATCAACACGGCTCCGATCAAAGATCAGATTCAAAGGCTCTATCTGGCGAAGAAGGACGGCAAGCTGCGTATTCCCGACGGCAAATTCAAGGTCGGTGTCACAGGTTCGATCAATCCCGACGGCACGCTCGCCGAATATCACGTACACATTCCCTCTGGCATCCCAGAGATCGACGATTCCGCGATGGCGATCCTGGCGGCGGTCAGTGAAAGCCGCGCGTTAGGCCCGCTCTCCAAACTGAAAGAGATCACCATGGTTCTGGATATTGACCAGGAGGCGCTGTTGACCGTCGTGGGCTTCACCAGCACCGAGACCGACGCCAGCAACCTGCACAATCTGGCCGACATCGCGGTGTTTGCCGCGAAGCGCAAAAAGGTTGACGACCCGGCGGCCATGGTCATGCTCAACAATCTGAACATCAAGCACACAGGCAACCGCATCCAGGCCGTTATCAAAGTGCCCAAAGAGATGGCCAAAGAGACGCTGGCCAGGTCAATGGATAAATGACTTAACAGAGTGGGACAAACTTTAGTCTGTCCATCCGCTATCGGCGTGCCGAAAGAGACGGCCATAGAGGCGCTTGCCAAGACCATTAGGAAGTGAAGGTGGTAGGTTTTTCAGCCTTTTCCCGCGTATCGCCTGAGGATTCCCTCAATTCCATTTGAAAAACGAGCCAGGCTGCCAGATGTTTCAAATGCCTTCTTGCCGGCGACAAATGATCGCGCCACTACCAGGCAGAATAAGTTTCTTTCCGCCAATCCGAGCATGCAGTAGTCAGTAGGATTCTTCTTTTTTGATAGCTCCAGCAGCGTCTTCGCGGCGGACTCATCCGCGACTTCCACTAAAAAGATGTTAAACATTTGGCATTCATGATCAGGGTGTTCATTTGGCCGAAGCTTGCCGCTAATACTCGCGCCGCCTCGGACCGCCCGCAGCGATTTTTCGAGCGAAGCGCTGTCGTTCGTCTTCAACCAAATGTCGGGAAGGTCGGTTGCAATTTGAACGAAGCCCGGTTGATATTTATCAGCCGCGATGTATTCCGCCAGATCGACGGCGATTTTCTTCAGGTCGTAAGTCGGATTGTAATCCTGGAAACCCCAGCCTATGAATCCGATCCCATCTCTTGTCTCAACTTCGTCGTAGCCCCACTTCGCTCCCAGGACTTTGTCTTCCGGTGGGCGGTTGATGAAATTGTTGATAAGTTCCGAAACCTTGGGCTCCGAAAGCGCGGCGGCGCCGCTGAGTAGTTGATCAGCGTTCTGTTTGATCCTTACGGCCGAATGATGAAGCAGACTGACCGAGACAAAAACGTCGCGGAAATCCACTCGCTCAAGTTCAATCATTGAGAGGGCCGTTAACCCGTCAACCAGCCATGAGGCGCTCCGTTCACGAATTCCGAAAACCGCCGCGCGCTTGCTGAAGGTGAGGAGGGTATCGAACTCCTCCATGTCTATCGATGCCCTCGTCTTCGCGCGAGACTCCGCGCCGCTCTTCGCGAAACCTTGACACAATTCACGCAGCATGGAATCGAGAGCGCTCTGAACCGGATTGATCAAGTACATTTCCCCGCGCCAGAGATCATATTTTTTATCCGGCATAGGAGATTTGCCTGTGTCGCCCCTCGATTTCCGTTGTTGCTCAGCCTCCATCGCTTTAGCGATTTGTTCCCCTAATACATAAACGTTTTTAGGCTCACGCTTGCGGATTGAGACGAATAGAAATTTGAGGGCCAGAAGGAAGAGGACCGCGATGATTATTCCGGGGATTAACCTCAAAGATTCTCTCCTTATCGAGAACGCCGGCAGTTTTGGCTTAATACCGCGTATAAGCGCTCTGGAAACTAAGTTTTCTTGCGCTTAGCGTTTTTCCCAGTCGAAATTTGTTGATCAGGCTATTCGCCCGAAATCATCCTGCAACCGCACGATGTCATCCTCGCCCAGATAATCGCCGCGCTGCACCTCGATAAAGATCAGCTTCTCCCCGCCGGGATTTTCGACCCGATGCGCCGCGCCCACCGGAATGTCGATGTGTTCGCCGGCGTTGAGAATGATCTCTCTGTCGTCGAGCGTGACCTTCGCCACGCCCCGCGCGATGAACCAGTGCTCGGCGCGGCGCGCGTGTTTCTGATAGCTCAGCCGTTTGCCCGACAGAACCTCGATGCGTTTGACTTTGTATCCCTCGCCCTCGTCGAGGACGGTGAAATTGCCCCAGGGGCGCTCATCATAGCGTGGCGAATTATCATCCATAGGCGTAAGAGCCAATGACCAATCCTTCATGAGATTTCAAGCGTAGCGCCATATGATAATCAATAAACGGAAAATGTCACTTGGAGCCGTTTATCTGGGGCGCCCTCTTTTACGCGATTACGGCCCAGAGCGCGGACGGCGTCAGGAGTCGCCAGCTTTCTCCTTCAGTTTGTAGGCCAGCGTTCGCATATTGTGTTGAGTTACCGCGGAGCCTTGCGAGAGGTTGAATCGGATCTCAATGATCTCCGGATCTTTCGTGGAGAGCGGATTGACCAAGCGCGCGACGCGGCGGAAAGTGGCGAGAATCTCGCCGCGCTCGTAGATGCGCCGCACTACAATTCCTATGGCGTTTTTGCTTCGTGGAGGGTCAGAGACGCTATAAAAGCCGGTGACCGGCGAGGGATCGAAGGCGAAGACCTCTTTGATGCAATCCGAGACGTACGCCGCCTGGTGCGCCAACCCGCCGCCAAGCGAATGACCGGTCGTGACGATGCGAATGGTCTTGCCCTGATGACGTTTGCGGATCGCATCGACCAGCGGCTGCGTCAGGCTTTGCACCTGCATATATTGATCGCTGACTAATGGCACGTAGCGTGTGACCCATCGAAAATTAGTCCACCAGTCCACCGCCTCGTTGGTTCCTCGAAACACGAGCGCGACAATGACCTGTTCAGCATCGGTCTTTTCCCATACTTCGTAACTCAGCCCGTCAATCTTATAACGCCAATCATTCGATTGAAGCTTGGGGGCGTCTTTCCACTGCTGCCAGCCCTTCTTCAGTAAAAAGCCCGTGTCTGCTTGCCTAGAGGACGCCGCCGGGTCGTCGTACACAACGGCGCAGAGGATGGCGTATTCTACGAGCGGCTTGGCTGCTACAGCCGCAGACTCTTCTTTTCGGCTATTTCCTGTTTTGATAACCGCGATCGTGTCATTTTGATTGGCCATATCATCTCCTTGAAGTTGGCCTGAGAAAATTCGGGTCGAAACCTCAGAGGCTAACTGAGACTTGAAAACTGCTGTTACTGCGTCTTGGCTTGTCTGATTCCGAGGAGATCAGGCGCGGCGATTATACGCCTCACCGGTCGCTTAACAAGTTCGATTGAGAATATCGGACAAAAAAACGAGGAGTGGGGAATCGGGAATGGGGAGTGGTGAGTGGGGAGTGGGGAATGGGAAGTAGAGTGGGGAATCGGTAATGGGGAGAAGATATTATCCCCATTCCCAACTCCCCACTCCCCATTCCCTATTTATTGTTGAGCGCGTTTAGACGCGCGGCCAGGCGTCCCTGTTCGTGACAGGTCATACAGGTGATGCTCGTGTCGGCGGCGGCCTTCGGATTCTCTTTCCATTTTTTAGCGACAGGGCCGTAAGGAGTGTCGGCAAGCGCGGCGAGTATCTTGTCGAGATGCCGCATCGCCTCTTCGTCGCGGCCGGTGCGCATGGCCGACACCGCCAGCCCGCCGAGAAGCTCGCCGCGCATATGCACGGGTAGCCTGTCGACGATGGCCCCTTGCATTTTCCAAAGCTGCTGATAGGCGTCATAGGCCTGCGACCACGCCGCGCCGCGATTTTCCTTCGGCAACCGATCGGCGAAGACGGCATAAACGCCCCCCGTGACTGCGGCGACGCCGGGGTCGTTCGGGCCGATCTCGCGGGCTTGAGAGAAGAGGTCGAGCGACTCCCGGTATTTCCGCTGGAATTCATCGTCGCGGTTGGCTTCGTGGGCGCGCACCGCGCGGTAGGCCGCTATGCCGGCTTTCCAGGCTAATAGACTGGATTTCTCGGCGGGGCGTTTTTCGAGAAGCGTTTGAAGGTTCTTTTCTCCCCTGGCTAAACGTTCCATGTCGTCGGTCAAAAAGCCGGCGAAGACGTCCTCGCGTACGAGAGTGTGGACGGTGAGCCGAGTGTCTGAGAGCGGCGGTTCCGGCGATTGGGCCATCGCCACGGTCACGAACAACGCCACAAGAAGAATTTTGCTGAGTCTGCGCATAGTTGTTCTCCTGTTGTTACAGTACCGCGCGCGGTACTGCGCCGATCTTACATGATTTGATTTAGATTCGCACTGGCATACGAATCGGCAGCCAGAGCGGTTCCGCGCATGGCGGAAAATAATCGAGCCTCGAGATTGAAGTCTTGATCCACGGTTGAAATTTTATTGAAAGATTTCTGAAATCCGACCGTTTTCCGCTTCGCACAGAGATGATGGCGGAGTATAAGCTCGCGCTCAAAACCGATCAATTATTACCGCAGCTTTAAATTCCTTCAGATCGTTGTAGACCGCTTCGATATTGGGAAAGGGCGATCCCGGAAATGGACATCCTGACGCGAGCATCGAGCGTTTGCCCAAATTTCAACTTGCGTCACTAAAGAAGTTGGGAGATTAGCCGCGATGGCACGCCGTTTGGTTATCTGCTTCAGCGTAACGACTCCGAAGGCCGCCGCGATTCATCGTGATTGCGTAGCCGGCTTCGCGGCTTTTGACGCTCGCCTGAAACACGAATTGAGGTGTAGTTATGATAGAGAGACTTCGAATTCCGATCTGCGCAACCTTATTAGCGCTCACACTCACGACCACAGCGTTTGCGCAAGCGGCGGCGCCTGATTCGAAGCATGTCGAAATTTACGGCCAGAAGATCTATTACTTTGAAGCGGGTAGCTCCGGGCCTCCTGTCATTCTTTTACATGGACTGGGCGGTGACGCGACCAATTGGGCGCAGACGATTCTCGCGCTCGCATCGAAATATCACGTTTATGCGCCGGATCAGATCGGATTCGGGCAATCCGATAAACCGATCGTGAATTACCGCGTGGCGACGCTGGTCGAATTCCTCGATCAGTTCTATCAGAAGTTAGGAATAGAAAAAGCGATTCTGGTCGGCCACTCATTCGGAGGATGGACTGCGGCGGCTTTTGCCATCGCTCATCCGCAAAAGGTGGATAAGTTGGCGCTGGTCAGCGCCGCCGGCTATTCCGCGAAGGGTTGGGTTAGAGGGGAAACGCTGAAAGAGCTGTATCCCGCCTTAAACCCCTCCACCACCGCCGATATGAAGAGATTGTTCGAGCTGCTTTTTTATGACAAAGCAATGTCAGCCGACGATTTCGTCGTCCCGGCGCTCACCAGAAAATTAAAGACCGGCGACGGTTACACTATCAACTCATTACTCGATTCGATTCTGCGCGGCGAGGGTTTCATCGACGATAAAGTGAAGACGATCAAGGCGCCGACTCTGGTGATCTGGGGTCGGGAAGATAGATTGAACCCGCTCGCGATGGGTGAAGCTTATGCTCGGGACATATCCGGCGCGCAAAAAGTGATAATCGAACAGTGCGGGCATATGCCTCAGATTGAAAAAGCGCCCGCTTTTAATAGCGCCTTGCTCAAATTCCTGGCAGGCGAGCATGCGACGAAAAATTGAAGAGGGGAGGAGATTATGGACATACAACGCAGTGAAAAAGTCAAACGCAACAAGCGCATTCGCCGCATCCTTTATCTGATACTGACTTTTGCCGTCATCGGCGGCGCGACGGTGGTCTTGTCAAAACTCCAACCAGCCCCGCCCAGCGTCGAGAGCGCCACCGTAGTGTCCGGCGAGGTCAAACGTGGCCAGATGATCCGCAATGTGCATGGCATGGGCACGCTCGTGCCCGAAGAGATTCGCTGGATTACCGCGACCGTCAACGGGCGCATCGAGAAGCGCCACGTCAAGCCCGGCGACGCCGTCAAAGAGGACACCGTGCTGATCGAGATGAGCAACCCCGAACTCGAACGCGACGCGCTCGACGCGCAGACGCAGCTCGTCGCCGCCGAAGCCGAGCTTGCGAATCAGCGCGTGCAATTGCGCAGCCAACACCTCAACCAGAAAGCTCAGGCCGCCACCGTGCGGGCCGATTACACCAGAGCGAAGATCATGTCGGAAACCGACGCCGCGTTGTATAAAGAACGCCTGGCCTCCGAGCGCACTTACAAGCTCTCAAAAAGCACGGCTGATGAATTGGCTGAGCGCGTTCAGATCGAGGAGGAGCGGCTGGAGATCGGCGCCGATTCGATCAAAGCCCAGATCGCTGTTTACGAAGCGCGGGTGCGGCAGTTCAAGGCGCTCTACGACCTGCGGCGCCAGCAACTCGACGCGCTCAAAGTCCGCGCCGGCCTCGGCGGCGTCGTGCAGGATGTGGCGGTACAAATCGGCCAGCAGGTCGCCGTCGGCGCCAACCTGGCCCGCGTGGCCGATCCGTCGAAGCTGAAGGCCGAAATTCGGATCGCCGAAACCCAGACAAAAGACATCGCCTTCGGGCAGCGCGTCGAGATCGACATGCGCAACCTCGGAATCGTCGAAGGACACGTGATGCGCCTCGCCCCCGCTCCCACGCAGGGAACTTTGCCCATAGATGTCGCGCTCGACGGCGAACTGCCCAAAGGCGCGCGCCCCGATATGAGTGTTGACGGAACGATTGAGATCGAGCGACTGAAAGACGTCCTCTATGTTCAGCGCCCGGCGCAGGGCCAGGAACAGAGCGTGATCACGCTCTTCAAGTATGTCGAGGGCGGCAGAGAGGCCGTACGCGTGCAGGTCAAGCTGGGCCGCAGTTGCGTCACCGACGTCGAAATCCTGGAAGGATTGAACGTCGGCGACCGGGTGATCCTCTCCGACACTTCGCAGTTCGATTCGGTGAATCGCATCCGGCTGAATTGAGTGAGAGCCAGGGCGGGAGCAAAGTGGTATGGAAGCGCCCAGATAAGGAGCGCGGAATTATCCCTGAGCTTCCCAGCTTCTCAAGACTTTGAGGGTTTCAGAAAAACCGTGTACACAGAAAAGCTGAGACCCTCTTATCTGATAGCGTCACCAGATAGCCGCTGTTTCTGCGTAAAGTCATCTCCTTGTTTTCTTGTTTCTTTTCAAATCGGTTGCGCCATCACATCCAACATCTGTCTGATCAGCCCCGGTCGGTCGGCATCGGGGGTCGGGCGCATATCCCATTCGCCGAGTTGGAGCGAACCTTCGAAAATGAATTTGCAACGCTCGAAGCGACGCCGCATAAACTGGTCGAGCAAGTCCGCCACCGGCTCATCGCACGGGAGCAATTCGCCCAGCGCCACGCCGTCTTCAACGGCTTGCGCGGCGCCCTGCCCCAGATGCGGCGTGGTTGCGTGCGCCGCGTCGCCGATCAACAGCACGCGGCCCCGGTACCAGGGCGCGGGCATGAACAGGGCGTTGAGCGGACGATAGATGACTAAAGATGAATCCGTGATCTGATCGCGCAATTCGGCCATGATTCCGGTGCAGGCGGCGAGGCGTTCCCGAAAAATCTCCGCGAGCTGATCCGGGGGATGACGAGGGTTACCGGGTTCGGCCTGCGCCAACAGCACATAACCTGTATCCCGCGAGAGCGGGATGAAGCCGCAGGCGCCGCCTTCCAGACCCATACACAAAAAGGCGTAATCGATCTCCTCCGGACGTCGCACGTTGTAACGCCACACGCCCTGGCCGGTGAATCGGGGTTGATGCGTATTGCCGAAGATCGTGTTGCGTACTTCGGAGCGCAGGCCGTCCGCGCCGATCACCAGATCGTATTCATCGATGACTCCATCGGTGAATGACACACTCGCACTTTTCTCGCTCTGCCGGATTTCAGTGAAGGTGACGCCAATCCGAACGTTCGTGCCGGCTCCAATCGCCGCTTCCGAAAGAATCCGGTGCAAGGCGGGACGCGCCAGGCCGAGATCGGTCGGATACTGCGGCCCCGCCATCGGGATGCCGGGAATTTCCGCCACTGTCTGCCCGTGCAGCGTTTTAATTTTCAATCCGTGATACGGAAAGCCCGCGGCGACGGCTTGATCCGCAATGCCGAGCGCCGCCATCGCGCGAATGAAATTGCCCTGCACGACGATACCGACGTGATAGACCGTCCATTCGATCTTGATTTCGACGAGGTCGACACTGATGCCCGCCCGGCGCAACGCAATTGCCGTGGACAGGCCGCCGATGCCGCCGCCGACGATAAGGACTTTTTTGACCATAGTTTTTCACCTTTCGAGGTCGCCACCGAACTCCTTTTACAATTCAGTTGGCGGGGAATGTCTTGGCTTGCTTCATTAGGCGAATCAGCTTCTGTGGCGCCAGTCATATTACACACGTTCCATCAATTCAATGCGATTGCCAAACGGATCATTGACGTAGGCGTGTCGGAATCCTTCGAGCGGTTCATCCCAAACGACCTGGACGCCTGCCTGTTCGCATCGGATGATGAGTTCATCCAGCCCTTCAACGAGTAAAGCGGGGTGCGCTTTCTTCGCCGGGCGGAAGTCGGACTCGACGCCGAGATGGATCTTCAAATCTCCATGCTCGAACCAGACACCGCCGCGCGCGGCGAGACGAGGCGGTTTAGGCTTCTCATTCAATCCCAAGACGCCAGCATAGAAAGACCGCGCCAACTCTTCTTCGTTAGGCGGCATTGCCAGTTGCACGTGCTCAATTGCGTAGACTTTCATTTCAACCACATTGTTACTGCGAGGCGCTCGGTAAAGATAACCTCGCCGCCGCATCCACCAATACGAGGACCCAGTCATTCCCGCGCCCGCTGGTCGGCGGGGTGAACGTTTGGATGCCCCAACTGTCCTGCTCCTTGAACAGATAAGAGACGCCGTAGCGGGGGTCGTACCAGTACTGGTTTTGTTGTTCGGCCTTGATGACGTTCTTATCCAGCGTGAAGCTCTCGCCGCGCGGGGAATAGATGATGGCGAATGATCCGTCGCTGGCGCGCGCGGCCCGGACCTTCGCTCCGCCGGTATTGGGGCCGTTCAGAATGATTTGCTGATCGGGCGTGAGCTTGGTGAAGGGAAGCGATTCGAACAGACGGCGCACGTGGCGCATCTGGAACGCGCCGGGGTGATCGAGGGCTTCGTACCAGGGGATGTTGGCTCCGATGACGCTGCCCGGGCCGCCGAAGAGATCGCGTCGCGCAGCGTCGCCCTCCCGGCCGGTTCCCGGTTTATACATCTGCCAGATGTTGTTGTTGCCGTATGTGTGGCCGCAGGCGCCGGCCAGCAGCGACCAGTAGGCCGCCTGGCGCGCGTCGTAATCGTCGAAACGCTCCATACCGCTCGCGCCCCGATTGTAAAAACCGACGGGAATGCTCTCGTA
>Ga0081455_10002798_pt1 | contig 20537 bp, 15 predicted proteins | sample TabmetS3T2R1_FD_70207 | JGI IMG/M metagenome (GOLD analysis project Ga0081455, IMG submission 70207) | Tabebuia heterophylla rhizosphere microbial communities from the University of Puerto Rico - S3T2R1 | ecosystem: Host-associated > Plants > Roots > Rhizosphere ...
CGGCCCGGGAGGGCGCCCGGCGATCGTGGACCACCACGAGGTCGTGGCCGTGCGCGAGTCGTGGCTCGTCGAGGACCGCTGGTGGACCGACCGGCCGGTCCGCCGGCGCTACTGGGAGGTCGTCACGATCGACGGCCGCGACCTCGTCGTCTTCCGCGAGCTCACCGAGGGTCGCTGGTACCGGCACCGCTGACCGCCGCGCACCCCCATACCCATGCTCCGCCGCCGCAGATCCTGCGCGCTTTTGTCACACCTGCGCGGTTGTTCCGTGACGTCGCCGCAGCGACCGTGCCTGGGTGCCCACATCCCCCCGCCCAGGACCGCGTGATCGCGGCCAGGCCGGCCTCGAGTACGTCGGCGTGCTGCTGCTGGTCACGCTGGTCCTGTGGGCCGTCGCCCTCGTCGCCGACGCCAGCGGGATCCCACAGTCCGTCCATCACCAGATCCTGCGCGCGCTCTGCGTCGTGCGCAGCGGCGACTGCGAGCAGGACCGCATGCCATGCCCGGTCGCGACCGACCGGCGGCGCGACGCGGCCGCGGCGCGGATCCTCGTCTTCCGGCTCGGCAAGGACAAGTCGATCGTGCGCGAGGAGCGCTCCGACGGCTCGATCGCGATCACCGTCGCCTACGGCCGGGAGGCGGGCATCGAGACGGGCGACGGCGTGCGCGTCTCGCTTGCGCTCGGCCACGGTGGGCTCAGCCTCGGCGGCGAGCTGACCGCCGCGGCCGTCGCCTCGCGGGAGCGCGGCTACACCTGGGTCCTGCATGACAGCCGCGCCGCCGATGCGCTCGTCGGTCGCCTCGGCGTCTCGCGAAGCGAGCTCGAGCGGCTCGTCGCGGCGCGGCGCTTCCCGGCGCCCTCGCTGCGCTACGAGCAGGGCGGGCTCCGCGTCCAGGGCACGCTGTCGCGCGGCGGATTCGTCAACGCGACGCTGGGCCTGTCCTCGCAGGACGTCTCGGGAACGCGCGTCGACGAGCGAACCGGCCGCACGACGTTCTACGTCCAGCGCACCGTCGACGGATCGCTCTCGCTCACCCGCCAGGGCCACGGCGCGACCGGTTCGCGCAACGACCGCGAGCGCTACGCGGTGACCTACGACGCCCGCGGCCGCCCGATCGACCTCATGGTGATGACGACCGGGACCTACCGGCTCTCGGTCGACCTGCCCAACCGCCTGCAACCCGCCGCCGGCCTGCTCTCGGCGCCGACGGGCCACGGGCGCATCTACGTCGAGGAGACCCACCTCGACCTCACCGACCCGGAGAACCTGCGGCTAACCGCGGCCTTCCTGGAGCAGGTGCGCCACCCGGCCGCGCTGAAGTTCGGGCCGGCCGTCGCGGTCGCGGCCGCACTGCGCCACCGCCTCGATGTCGCCGGGGTCGTCCACGCACGCACGTACGACTCCGACGAGCGCCGCTACGGCTTCGACGTCGCCGCCGGCGTCAGGGGCATCCGCATCGGCGGCGAGTTCTCCCGTACCCACGAGGACACGCGCCTCGTCGCGGCCACGACGAGGGGCCTCGACGGCGTCTGGCGAGAGCGCTTGGACTGCCTCGCCCGAACCTAGAATGTCCACGTGGCGGTCGACCTCCCGAGCCCACTGCACCGCATCTCGCCCGAGGAGTACGGGCGACTGGTGGAGGCAGGAGTCTTCGACGAGGACGCGCGCGTCGAGCTCATCGACGGCCTGCTCGTCGATATGAGCCCGAAGACCGCGGCCCACGAGAACGCGATCGCGTGGTTGCTGGACCGATTGATCGACTCGCTGGACCGCGATCGCTTCCAGATCCGTGTGTCAGCCGCGCTGACGATCGGCATGTCGGAGCCCGAGCCCGACATCATCGTGATCGAGCGAGATACGCCGCGTCGCCGCCATCCGGCGACGGCTGCGTTGGTCATCGAGGTCGCGGTGTCGTCGCAGCGGCGCGACCTTCGCGACAAGCCTCGGATCTACGCCAGCGCCGGCGTACCGGTCTATTGGGTTGTCGACGTGGACGCGGGTCGCGCGGTCGCGCACAGCTCGCCTCGCGACGAAGCGTACGAACGGGTCGACGTCGTCGGTCCTGACGGAGAGCTCGACGCCTCGCATCTGGCGCTGCCGCCGATCTCCGTCGGCGAACTGCTGGCCGCCGCGGGCGACTGACTTCGCGCGGTCCTCCGTCCGGCATCCATGCGAACATGTGTTCGCGTTGCCTTACACCGAGCTCCACTGCCATTCCGCCTTCTCCTTCCTGGACGGCGCCTCCCTGCCCGCCGAGCTGGTGGCCGCCGCGCTCGAGCGCGGCCACACCACGCTGGCACTGACCGATCACGACTCGGTCTCGGGGTCGATGGAGTTCGCACAGGCCGCGCGCGACCTCGGGCTGCGCCCCATCCACGGCGCCGAGATCACGGTGACCGATCCCTCCACCCCCGAGGCCGATCCGCGCCACCTCACCCTGCTCGTGCGCGATGCGCAGGGCTGGAGCAGCCTCTGCCGGCTGCTCACGCGCGCGCACCGGCACACGCGCGTGTACGGCCCGGAGCGCCCGGAAGCGCCGCGGATCGACGGGCCAAGGCGCGTGCGCGGCTCGGCGACGCGCATGTCGCGCGTCGTGGACAAGCCGCGCGTCACGCTCGCCGACGTCGAAGCCCATGCCGAGGGCCTGGTCTGCCTCAGCGGCTGCGCCCGCCAGGGCGTGCGCGACGAGCCGACGATGCGCCGCCTCCTGCGCGCCTTCGGCCGCGATGCGTTCCGGATCGAGCTGCAGCGCCCCTTCCACCGCCACGATCGCGCGCTCAACCGCGGCCTTGCCGCATTGGCCGACCGGCTTGGCGTGCCCTGCGTGGCCACGGGCAACGTCCACGCCCACACCCCCGCCCGCGCGCGCCTGCAGGACGCCTTCGTCGCCATCCGCGAGCACACCACGCTCGACGCGTCCGAGCCGCTGCGCCGCGGCAACCACAGCCATGTCCTCACCACGCCCGAGGCGATGGCCGCCCGCTTCGGCGACCACCCCGATGCGGTGATCGAGTCCGAGCGCCTGGCCGACTCGCTGCGCTTCGACCTCACGAGCGATCTCGGCTACCGCTACCCCGGCGCCGAGGACGGCGATGCCGATCGGCGGCTCGCGGAGGTCTGCCACGGGTGCTTCGAATCGCGCTATCCGGTCGGCTCGAAGCTGCGAAGCGAGGCGGCGGCGCGCCTCGAGGACGAGCTGCGACTCATCGCCGACCTCGGGCTGTCGGGGTTCTTCCTCCTGCACCGCGAGATGCTCGAGCTCGCGCGCGAGGTCGCGATCGAGGTTCGCGGGCCCGACACCGTCCGCGCGCTCCTGCCGCCCGGGCGTGGGCGCGGATCCTCGGTGTCCTCGATCGTCTGCTACCTCACCGGCCTCTCGCACGTCGATCCGATCGCCAACAAGCTCCTGCTCGGGCGCTTCCTCAACGAGGAGATCAAGACGCTGCCCGACATCGACCTCGACTTCCCGCGCGACGTGCGCGAGGTCCTCATCCCGCGCGTGCACGATCGCTTCAGGCGCGATCACGCGGCGCTGGTGGCCGCCTTCCCGACCTACCGCGCGCGGGGCGCCATCCGCGAGATCGGCAAGGCGCTGGGGCTGCCGCCCGGGGAGATCGAGCGCGTCGCGCGCGGGTCGGAGGGCTGGACCGCCCAGGGCGTCGGACGCGACATCACCACCGCACTGGGCAGCGAGCGCCTGGCCACCGACGACCGCCACTTCAACCGCTGGCACTGGCTGGCCTTGCTCTCCGACGAGGCCGCCGGCCTCCCGCGCCACCTCTCCCAGCACTCGGGCGGCATGATCGTCGCCACCCGCCCACTCATCGACTGCTGCCCGGTCGTGCCCGCCGCGATGGAAGGCCGCCAGATGGTGATGTGGGACAAGGACTCCTGCTCGGATGCGGGGTTCCTGAAGATCGACCTGCTCGGCCTCGGAATGCTCTCCGCCGTCGAGCGCTGCGTCGAGCTCATCGCGACGCGTCGCGGAGAGCGCGTCGACCTCTCGCGCATCCCCTACGACGACCAGGACACCTTCGAGGCCATCCAGAACGCCGACACCACCGGCGTCTTCCAGATCGAGAGCCGGGCCCAGATGGGCTCGCTGCGGCGCACGCGGCCCGAGAACCTCGAGGACCTCACGATCCAGGTTGCGATCGTCCGTCCAGGGCCGATCCAGGGCGGCGCGGTCAACCCCTACATCGAGCGTCGCCAGCGGCTGCGCATCCAGCCCGACTACGAGGTCCCCTACGACCACCACTCCCTCAAGTCGGTGCTGGAGGAGACGCTCGGGACGATCATCTTCCAGGACCAGGTCATCGAGGTCGCCATGGCCTTCTCCGGCTTCTCACCGGGCGAAGCCGAAGGGCTGCGGCGGGCGATGAGCCGCAAGCGCTCCGCCGAGGCGATCGAGGCCCATCACCGCGACTTCGTCGAAGGCGCGGTCGCCAAGTGGCCCGATGTCGAGGAGGCGCTGGCCGAGCGCGTGTGGTCGATGGTCGTCGGCTTCTCGGGCTTCGGCTTCCCCAAGGCCCACGGGGCGGCGTTCGGCCTGCTCGCCTACCAGTCGACCTGGCTGCGCGTCCACTACGGCCCCGAGTTCCTGTGCTCGCTGCTCGACGAGCAGCCGATGGGCTTCTACCCACCCGACGCCCTCATCCACGAGGCCCAGCGCCGCGGCATCGAGATCCTTCCGCCGGACATCAACGCGAGCGCGGTCGGCTGCACGGTCGTCGACGTCCCCGGGGAGGTCCTGCCCTTCCGCGTGCCCGCGGCGCGCGCCTCCGCGTTCGACACCTCCGCACGTATCACCCCGACGCGCGCCACATCCGCACGCGTCGCCCCGACGCGCGCCACATCCGCACGCGTCACCCCGGCGCACGACACCTCCGCACGCGTCACCCCCGCACGCGACACCCCCGCGCCCACGCCGCTTCGCCCCCGACCCACCGCGTCCCCCGCCGATGGCGCACCGCCACCGGCCATCCCCGCCGACGCCCCCGCGCGCTCCGCCGTCCGGCTCGGCCTCGGCCACGTCCTGGGCGTGCGCGCAGAGGAGGTCGCCGCCCTCGTCGCCGCACGCGATGTCGACGGCCCGTTCCGCTCGCTCGACGACCTCGCCGCACGCGCCGGCGCCGGGCGTGCGTCGCTGGCACAGCTCGCCTGGTCGGGCGCCTGCGATGCGCTTGCCGGCGGGCGCCGCGAGGCGCTCTGGCGCCTGGGCGCCGCCGCCCCCGCCTACGGCGCAGGAGACGGAGGGACCCAGCTCTCGCTCGGGCTCGAGCTGCCCACGGCGCCGGAGCTCCCGCCGCTGCGCGAGTGGGACGCGATGATCGCCGACTACGCGACGACCGGCCTGACGATCGAGCGCCATCCGCTGCGCCTCCTGCGCCCAGGGCTGTCGCGGCGGGGCGTCGTCTCGAGCGCCGACCTCGCCGGCCTACCGCACGACGCCCACGTCGATGTGGCCGGGCTCGTCGTGGCCCGCCAGCGCCCGGGGACCGCCAAGGGTGTCGTCTTCCTGCTGCTCGAGGACGAGAACGGGACGGTGAACGTGATCATCCCGCCGAAGGTCTATGAGCGCGACCGGCTCGTCGTCCGCACCGAGCCGCTCGTCGCGATCCAGGGCAAGCTCGAGCGCTTCGCGTCCGCGGGGGGCGCGATCAATGTCCTCGTCAACAGCATCGTTCCGCTCGACGCGCCCGAGCTGCTAGAGGGCCGCCCAAGACATCAGGTCAAGGACTTCTCGCTGCTCGACGCCCGCGAGCTCGCCCGCGTCACTGCCGAGCGCTCGCACTCCCATCAACCCGCATCGCCCGCCCCGCGGGTCGCAGTCGCCGTCGCAGGCGCGGCGACCGCCGCCCACGTCCGCCCAGAGGCCGATGCGGAGCGTGGGGAGGACGAGCGTCCGGACGCGCAACCGGCCGCCGCTGCCGAGGACTTCCGGGCGGTGGCGCCGCCGATCATGAGCTTCGCCCAGGGGCGCCGGCGATGACCGGCCGGCCCCATCGGCCACCCTCTGACCGCCGCCGCTCGTCTCGCACTGGGACATCCGGCGATGAGGGCATGTATGTTGCCGCGCGATGATCGCCGCGCTCATCTTCGTCCTCGTGTTCCTGGTGATCGGGCTCACGGTTATCGCGTTCGCGTTCATGAGCGGCCAGGCAGGCGCGCGGATGCGGCAGCGGGCCGGGTCGCGTCGCGGGCGCCAGCTCCTCGTTGCGTTCGTTGCCGTCGTTGTTGTGGGCCTCGGCCTCGCGGTGCCGTTGGCGATCGGCGTTGTCAACAGCAACAACCACGCCAAGAACGCGCCGGGCGGCGTGGATCTGACCGCGGCACAGGTCTCCGGGCGCGCGACCTTCGCGAAGTACTGCGCGAACTGCCACACGCTGGCGGCATCCAACGCGGTCGGGAAGGTCGGGCCGAACCTCGACACCCTGCATCCGCCGAAGGCGCTCATCCTCGACGCGATCGCCAAGGGGCGCGCCCGAGGAAATGGCCAGATGCCGGCAGGCCTCGTCGCCGGCCAGGACGCCGAGGACGTCGCGGACTACGTGGCCGCGGTCGCCGGGCGCAGCGGCTGACGCGCGGCTACGCGCCCGGATCGCGGCGGGCCCAAGTCCCCCGCATTCTCGGCGGAAATTCCCTCCTGACGGCGCGCCGGACCCCTGCTAGGATGCCCGCCGTCAAGACCGCTGAGTCCTTCATCCTTGGGCCGTGCGAAGCGCGGAGGGGATGGGGGAGCGGGGGACCCGAATTTGGGGCGAATCGCGTCGTCGTCCGACGCGTAGCGCAAGCTCTTTCAGCGCGAGCCCGTCAGCTAACCCCGTAAGCACACGAAAGAGAACGGCTACACCGGCATGCCCAAGCCCGAGACCCGTGCGTGGTGGGACGACGTCCAACACCTGCGCGACTCCATCGAGCGCAAGCGCGAAGATGAGGCCCGTCGCGGCCTCCGTCTCGACGCGCGCGCGGCCGCGCGTGCCGTCGCCGAGCGGGCGGCCGGCGAGACGCCCGCACCCGAAGCCCACGACGCGCCCCGTCGCCACGCGGCGGAGCCAGACGTCGCGCCGCGCAGGAGCCGCCGCTTCGAGCGCGCCGCCACCGAGCGGCGCGGGCGGTTCGCACGCGCCGGTCGCGACGGCCGCCAGGACGAGCCGCGCGCTCGCGCGGTGACCGGCTCCGAGCCGGGCCGGCACGAAGCGCTCGCTCCCCGCGCCGAGCAGCCGCGCCCCCTCGAGGTGCCCGAGCGGCGGCGCACCGTCGAGATCACCGGGCGCACGGTCGGCGCGCCGACGCTGCCGCGGCTGGTCGAGATCAACCGCCGCCGCCCCGCCCGCCGGCCGGTCGAGCGCATCGGAGCGCGTCCGGATCGGCTCGCGCTCTGGGCCGTCGTTCTCGGTTTCTTCCTTATTTTCGTCGCTGTGACGAGCACCTCGCACGCCGCGACGCGCGCCCCGATGGCGCGCGCGGCCGGCGTGACGCCCCCTCACTACGAGGTCGTTCGCACTCACGCGGCGGCGCTGCGCGCTACCCCCCCGGCGCGCTGATCATCGGTCGGGGCGGCCCATGACGGGTCGCCCCGACCGCGCCGCCGTTCCCAGCCACGCCCGCGGCCGGGCCGCCCACGGCCCGCGACCGGCCGACTTCGCGGAAAAACCGGCGCGCGCGCGGTCACGCGCCGTTGTCACGTTCCGCATCCCGACCTACACTTACTGAGCGTAAGCAGGTTGCTTTTCGTAGGTCACGGCAAGGATGCCGCCCCCTTCACCCCCCTCCGCGAAGGCCATCGCCATGAAGAAGAAGAACTCGATGAGTCGCTTTCAGATCCACGACGAACTCACCGCACCCGAGGGCTCCGTGCCGGTCCTGCGCGGTGCGCTCGCGACCGGCGGCCAGCTCCCGAACTTCCTCGGCGTGCTCGCCGGTTCACCCGCCGCGCTGCGCGGTTACGCTCGCTTCCGCTCCGAGCTTCGCCACGGCACCCTCACCGTCCAGACCCTCGAGCGCATCGCGATCGCGGTCGCCGAGCACTACGGCTCCGAGCCGGGCATCGCTCTCCACGCCCGCACCGCCCGTCAGGCCGGGCTGGGCATCGACGAAGTGACGCTCGCCCGCGAATTCGACTCCCGAGACGAGGCCGAGGCGACGCTGTTGCGTTACCTCAAGGCGCTCGTCGAGGGCCAGGGCCGGCCCCCGATGCACCTCCACGAGGAGGCGCGCGAGGCCGGCTGGACCGACGAGCAGATCCTCGAAGCCGTCGCGGTCGTCGCGCTCGAGACCTTCACCGCGCTGGTGAACGTCGCGGGCGACGTGCCGGTCGACGGCTCGACGGAGGACGCGCGCACCCTTCGAGCTGCGTGATTCGATCGCTGGGCAGCGATAGGGTGAGCGCATGAGCCCGGAGCCAGACGCGACAGGCTCTCGCAAGCAGGCGGGTGCAGCACCGCCCGCCTGCTGTCCCTTCTACCACGAGGCGGTCGAGCTGATCGGCCGCCGCTGGACCGGCGCGATCGTCGCCGTCCTGCTTGACCACGGGCCGATGCGCTTCTCCGAGATCGCCCAGTCGGTGCCCGAGCTGAGCGACCGGCTGCTGTCCGAGCGCATGAAGGAGCTGGAGGCGCGCGGCGTCGTCGAGCGCCATGTGGAGCCCGGGCCGCCCGTTCGCGTGACCTACGCGCTGACGCCCATGGGAGCCGAGCTGCAGCCGGCGCTCCAGGAGCTCAAGTCGTGGGCGCGCCAGTGGCTCGCGCAGGAGAAGCAGAGCACGCGGGGGCGCCCCGTGCGCAGCATCTGAACGCGGACTACGCGGCGCGGACGGCGTCGCCGACCCGTAGTTCGCCCTCCTCGAGGATGTCGGCACGCAGGCCGCCGCGGTGCACGAGCGCCCGCAGCACCGAGCGCCCGGCGTAGCGCTGCACGACTGTGCACGGCTCGCACAGCCGCATCCCGCGACAGCGCACGCCGCCAACGAGGAACTCGTGGCCGACGAGCGCGTTGAGGTCGATGCCGCGCGTCACGACGTTGCGGCGGTGATCGTCCGCGCCGAGCGGCGGGCTGAACGACTCGCACACCTCGGCCTCGATCAGGGTCAGCGCGCTGCCGGGCAAACCGGACGGGAACGTCCCCTTGCCGTTGACGTGCCGGTCGCCCTCGAGCCCGCGATCGGGAAGCGCCCGCGCGACGTCGACCGCCGTCGCGGCCGTGCCTGCACCGGCCGCGACGTAGATCGCCTCGACCGTCCCGGTCGACACCGGCGCCTCCGGCCGCGGCGGCCGGGCCAGCGCGACGTCGAGCGCCGAGACGACGAAGCCATCCTCGAGCTCCCAGCCATCGGCACGCGTGACGTCGGACGGGTCCCAGGCCACGCCCGACGGGACGCCGTACATGACAACCGCGCGGCGCCCCGAGCCGTCTGCGGGCCGTACGCGGCCGATCCACGGCCCCGCCCAGGCGAACGAACCGGGGTCGGCGACCGCGACCAGGCCGAGCCCGAGCCCGCCCAGCCAGCGGGTGAAGCCCCAGCCGACCACGTCCTCGCCCGCGCGCGGCGAGGGCACGTCGTCGAGCGGCAGCTCGAGGATCGTCGCGAGGCAGGCGGCGAACGTCGCGGCCTCGGTCGCGGCATGCTGGGGGAGCGCAACCTCGCGCATCAGGCGCTGCGCACGGCCGCGGCGGCCTGCAGTTGGAGCTGTTCGATCGACGCGTCGCGCATCTTGAACTTCTGGATCTTGCCGGTGACCGTCATCGGGAACCCGTCGACGATCATCACGTAGCGCGGCACCTTGAAGTGCGCGAGGCGCCCGCGGCAATACTCGCGCACGGTCTCCTCATCGAGCGTCGCGCCCGGGCGGGCGACGATCCACGCGCACAGTTCCTCGCCGTACTTCTCGTCGGGCACGCCGACGACGGACACATCGGCAATGCCCTCGTGCGTGTAGAGGAACTCCTCGACCTCGCGCGGGTAGACGTTCTCGCCGCCGCGGATGATCATGTCCTTGCTGCGCCCGACGATGTTGAGGTAGCCCTCGTCGTCCATGGTCGCGAGGTCGCCCGTATGCATCCAGCCTGCGCGGTCGACCGCCTGTGCGGTCTGCTCCGGGTCCTCCCAGTACTCGAGCATGACGCTGTAACCGCGCGTGCAGAGTTCGCCGGTGACCCCCCGGTCTACCACGAGTCCGGACTCGGGGTCGATCACCCTGACCTCGACGTGCGGCGCGACGCGCCCGACCGTTCCGACCCTCCGCTCGAGCGAATCGTCCAGGCGCGTCTGCGTAGAGACAGGGGAGGTCTCGGTCATCCCGTAACAGATGGAGACCTCTTCCATGTGCATCCGTTCGACGACCTTCTTCATCACCTCGATCGGGCACGGCGAGCCGGCCATGATCCCGGTGCGCAGCGAGCTCAGGTCGAAGCCGTCGAAGTCGTCGTGGTCGAGCATCGCGATGAACATCGTCGGCACGCCGTAGAGCGAGGTCACGCCTTCGGCAGCGACCGCCTCGAGCGTCGCGCCCGGGTCGAACGCGGGCGCTGGTATGACCACGCAGCCGCCGTGCGCGAGCGTCCCGAGGTTGCCCATGACCATGCCGAAGCAGTGGTAGAAGGGCACCGGGAGGCAGGTGACGTCGCGCTCGGTGAGGCGCAGCAGCTCCGTCACGAAGAAGCCGTTGTTGAGGATGTTGTGGTGCGAGAGGGTCGCGCCCTTGGGGAAGCCCGTCGTCCCGCTCGTGTACTGGATGTTGATCGGGTCGTCGAAGGACAGCGACGCCATCCGCGAGCTGATTGCATCCCGATCGACTGCGGCGCCGGCGAACTCCTGCCACTCGTCCCGATCGACGAACACCGTGCGCTCCAGCGAGCCCATCCCGGGCGCGACCTCCTCGACCATCGCCGCGTAGTCGCTGGTCTTGAACGCGCTCGCGCTGAACAGCAGCCGCACGCCCGACTGCCGCAACACGTACTCGAGCTCGTGCGAGCGATAGGCCGGGTTGACGTTGACGAGGATCGCGCCGACCTTCGCCGTGGCGTACTGGACGAGGACCCACTCGGCGCAGTTCGGCGCCCAGATCCCCACGCGATCGCCCGCGCCGATGCCCGCCCGCAGCAGCCCACTCGCGACCGCGTCGACCGCGGCATCGAGCTCGGCATAGGTGAACCGCGCCTCCTGCAAGCGGCTCACGAGCGCCGGCCGGTCGGGGAACCGCGCCACCGTGCGCTCGAAGTTGGCCCCGATCGTGTCGCCGAGCAGCGGGATGTCGAACGTGCCGTGGCTGTAGGACGCAGCGGACATGGCCGCATTGTCCACCCGTTCTCAACCTGCGGTCGAGCCTTCCTCCGCTAGTTTGCCGCCATGAGCCTCATCGAGCAGCCGCGGACGGCGGACGACGTCAAGGCGATCGTCGACGAGCACGACATCCGCTTCATCCGCTTCTGGTTCACCGACATCCTCGGGCAGCTCAAGTCGTTCTCGATCAACGCGGCAGAGCTCGACGACGCCTTCGAGGGTGGGATGGGGTTCGACGGCTCCTCGATCACCGGTTTCAACGCGATCGAGGAGTCCGACATGATCGCGATGCCGGACGCGTCGACCTTCGCGGTGCTCCCCTGGCGCCCCGAGGCGCAGGGGGTCGGGCGGATGTTCTGCGACGTGCTCACGCCCGAGCGCACTCCGTACGAGGGCGACCCGCGCCACGTGCTGCGCCGCGCCCTCGAGCGCGCCGAGGCGATGGGCTTCGACACCTTCAACGTCGGCCCCGAGCTCGAGTACTTCCTGTTCAAGGACAACCGCTCGACCGAGGTCCTCGACGAGGGCGGGTACTTCGATCTCACGACACTCGACGCGGGCTCCGACGTCCGCCGCGAGACCGTGCTCGCGCTCGAGCAGCTCGGCATCCATGTCGAGTACACCCACCACGAGGTCGGCCCGAGCCAGCACGAGATCGACATGCGCTACGCCAACGCGCTGAAGATGGCCGACGACTGCATGACGTACCGGATCACGGTCAAGGAGTACGCCATGAAGTACGGCTGGCACGCGACGTTCATGCCCAAGCCGCTGTTCGGCGAGAACGGCTCCGGCATGCACACGCACATGAGCCTCTTCAACGGCGGCGCGAACGCGATGTTCGACGAGAACGACCCGTACTACCTCTCGGACGTCGGCAAGGCGTTCATCGCCGGCCAGCTCAAGCACGCGCGCGAGATCTCCTCGATCTTCGCCCAGTGGGTGAACTCGTACAAGCGCCTCGTCCCGGGCTATGAGGCGCCGGTGTACGTCGCCTGGTCGCGGCGCAACCGCTCGGCGCTCGTGCGCGTGCCGCTCTACCACCCCGGCAAGGAGCAGGCGACGCGGATGGAGCTGCGCTGCCCGGACCCGGCGTGCAACCCGTACCTCACGTTCGCCGCGCTGCTGCAGGCGGGGCTCGAGGGCATCGAGAAGGGCTACGAGCTGCCCGAGCCGATGGAGAAGAACCTGTACCACCTGGCGCCCGACGACCGCAAGCGCCTCGGCATCGAGCAGCTCCCGGAGACGCTCGGCGAGGCGATCGAGCTGACTGCGGAGTCCGAGCTCGTCCTGCGCACGCTCGGCGAGCACATGTTCAACCGCTACATCGAGATCAAGCGCCAGGAGTGGGAGGACTACCGCGTGCAGGTCACGCAGTGGGAGCTCGACCGCTACCTCCCGATCCTCTAGGCCAGCAGCGCGCGCAGCTCCTCCGGCTCGGTGACCGGCCGCTGGCAAGCGAAGCGCTCGCACACGTAGGCCGCGGCTCGCCCGTCCACCGGGGTCCGCTGCTCCATGAGCGGCACCTCGGTGGGCGCGTCGCCGGGCCCGCCGGCGAGCACGACGTGCGGGCGGAGCGCCTCGCGCACGACCCCCGCCAGATCAGCGACGCCGCCGGGATCGCCGGCCAGCGCCACCTCGCGGCGCGGCGCCAGATGGAAGTCGAGCGCCTGGAGCAGGTGCCCGAACGCGGTCGGATGGCGCGCCGCGATCTCGTGCAGCAGCGCGAGCTGACCGGTCGCCTGCTCCTCGTAGCGATGCTCGCCCGTCAGCGCGGCCAGCCGCAACAACCCGAACGCCGCCGATGAACCGCCCGCCGGGATCGGTGCGTCCTCGAGGTCCTTGCGCCGCGCGAGGAGCGCCTCGTGGTCATCTGCGGTCGAGAAGAAGCCGCCGCGCTCGGGATCGCCGAAGCGCTCGACGATCGTGTGAGCGAGCGCGCGCGCCTCGACGAACCAACGCTCCTCGAACGTCGCCTCGTAGAGCACGAGCAGCGCCTCGAGCAGGAAGGCGTGGTCCTCGAGGTAGGCGGGCAGCCGCGCGCTGCCCGCGTTGAACGAGCGCAGCAGCCGCCCGTCCGGCGTGCGCATCTCGTCGAGCACGAACGCGGCGGCGGCGCGCGCCGCCTCGACGTAGTCGTCGCGGCCGAACACGGCTCCCGCGTCGGCCAGCGCCGCGATCATCAGCGCGTTCCAGGCCGCCAGGCGCTTGTCGTCGAGGCCCGGGCGCACGCGGTCGGCGCGAGCGGCGAGCAGCGTCGCGCGGATGCGTGCGCGCTGCTCGTTAAGCGGCTCGGGCCCGCGCGATTCGAGCACGTTGGATCCTTCGAAGTTGCCGTGCTCGGTGGCGCCGAACCACGCGATCGCGGCGTCCGCGTCGTCGCCCAGCGCGGCGCGCAGCTCGTCGACCGTCCACACGTAGAACTTGCCCTCGACGCCCTCGGAGTCGGCATCGAGCGCGCTGTAGAAGCCGCCCTCCGGGGCGCGCATCTCGCGCAGGGCCCAGTCGAGCGTCTCCTCGGCCGTGCGCCGCAGGAGCGCGTCGCCGGAGGCCTGGAAGCCGTGCACGTAGGCGCGCGCGAGCAGCGCGTTGTCGTAGAGCATCTTCTCGAAGTGCGGCACGCGCCACTGGGCGTCGACGCTGTAACGCGCGAAGCCGCCGCCGACCTGGTCGAAGATCCCGCCGCCGGCCATCGACCGCAGCGTCTGCAGCGCCATCGGAAGCTCGCCACGCGCCATGAGGAACTCGATCACCGGCGCCTGCGGGAACTTCGGCGCGCCGCCCCAGCCGCCGTGAACGCTGTCGAAGCTCTGGCGCAGCGTGGCGACGGCCTCGTCGAGCGTCGCGGCCTCGAAGGGCTGCTCGGACGCGGTGAGCAGGGCGCCGCCGCCGAGCCGCGGCGCGACGCGCTCGCCCTGCTCGCGGATCTCCTCGCGCTGGGTGTCCCACGCCTCGGCCACGGCGGCCAGCACCTGGCGCCAGCTCGGCATGCCCATCCGCGGTGACGGCGGGAAATACGTGCCGCCGTAGAACGGCACCTGCTCGGGCGTGAGGAAGACGTTCAGCGGCCAGCCGCCCTGTCCGGTCATCGACTGCACCGCGTCCATGTAGAGCGCGTCGACGTCGGGGCGCTCCTCGCGGTCGATCTTCACCGGCACGAACCGCTCGTTCATGAGCGCCGCGGTCTCGGCGTCCTCGAAGGACTCGTGCTCCATGACGTGGCACCAGTGGCAGCTCGAGTAGCCGATCGACACGATCAACGGCCGGTCGAGCTCGCGGGCGCGGCGCAGGGCCTCGTGACCCCACGGGAGCCAGTCGACCGGGTTGTCCTTGTGCTGAAGGAGGTAGGGGCTGGTCTCGTTGGCCAGTGCGTTGGGCATTACCCCAACTGTAAGAGCCTGCGATACCGCGGCAGCTTGACCTTGGGCGCCTGCGTCACCGCCTGCGCCGCCCGGACGGCCGGATGCAGGCTCACGCGGCGGCCGCCGAGCGTTCCTGTGACGAGGCCGTCGGGATGGAAGGTGAGCGTGCCGTGCGGGGCCGTCTTGCCGCTGATCCGGAGCTTCGCGCTGCCGCCCTCGACCGGCACCGTGCCGGTCACCGTCACGCCGGGCACGTACTCGACGCGCCGCAGCGCATAGCGGCTCCCGGTCGCGGTGGCCCGGCCGGAGCGCAGCCCGGCGACCTTCGAGCCCGGCGTCGCGCTATGCCCGGCGGCGACCTCGTCGCCGAGGAACTGCACCTTGATGTCGCGGACCGTCGCCGCCACCGCGGCGACGGTCTTGGAAACCTGCGTGCGGCCGGGCAGGCGGCTCAGCCGCGTGGGCGCGATCGGGGTCGGCGGGATGATCGGCTTGGCGCCGGTGCACTGCGGCACCGGCTGGCCACCGAAGAACGCTGCGATCGCGTTCTTGGCGCAGCCGGAGAAGTCGCTGGTGATGACCGAGTGGCCGGTGAAGGGAATCGGCACGAGCGCGGCGCCGGGGATTCGCGCCGCCACCGATGCGGCGTCCTCGACGGGCGTGCGCAGGTCCGCGTCGCCGTCGAGGATCAGCGTCGGCACGGCCGGAAGCGGGCTCGGGGGCGCCGGCGGCGGGCTGGCGTCGGGCCAGGCGACGCACACGGGGATCGCCTCGCTGCGCAGCGCGATGCGGTAGCTGAAGGGCTGGAAGTCGGTGGCCGGGTGTGCGCGAGCGGCGGCGATCGCCTGGTCGGCCCGCTGGTCGGGGCCGGCGTTGCGGTCCCAGGGGAAGGCCGACTCCTCGCAGCGCGTCGCCGCGAAGAGCGCGGTCGAGTCGGACTCGTCGAACTCGCCCTGCCGCCGGATGCTCGGGATGCCGGTCAGGCCGGCGGCGCGCAGGAGCAGCCGCAGCAGCGGGCGGCGGTCGTCGCGGATCGCGCTGCGCATCGCTCCCGGCAGCTCGGAGCGCAGCGTGGGGTTGAGGTCGCCGGCGAGCAGGATGTCGAGCAGCCCGTCCTGGTCAAGCCGCACCTTGAAGCTGCGCCCGCCGGGCGTGTTGACCGAGCCGCTCAGAGACTTTCGCCCGAGCCGGTGCACGAGGTTGAAGAGGTCATGGCCGACGCTCGTCGTGATCCCGTTGCAGGCGCCGTTGGCGCACAGGTTGCCGAGCGCCCGCGGCATCGCCTTGAACGTCGAGACGTTGAGGACGTCCGCGCCCTCCGGCGGCACGACCGAGTCGAGCACGATCGCCTCGACGTTGGCGGGGTACTTCGCGGCGTAGTCGAGGGCGACCTTCGTGCCGTACGAGACGCCGGCCAGCACGATCTTCTGGTAGCCGGACTCGACGCGGATCGCCTCGATGTCGTCCACCGTGTCGGCGGTGCGAAACGAGCCGCGCGCCGGCCCGAGCTGGGTCGCGCACTGCGCGGCGGCGGTGGCCAGCGACGAGAAGTCGCGCTCGAACGCCGCGCAGCGCAGGCGGCCGGAGCTGCCGGTTCCGCGCTGGTCGTAGACGATGAGATCGCGGTTGGCCAGCGCGGGCCCGAGGATCGACGCGAACTCGGTCGCGGCGGGGATCGCTGCCTGCCCCGGGCCGCCGGCGAACGCGAAGACCGCACTTGCCGACGGGTTGCTCGCGGCGGCGACGCGCTTGATGCTCAGCGTCACGGTCCCGGGGACCGCGCCGGTGCGATCGAGCGGCACCACGAGCTGCCCGCATTGGTACCCGGCGGGCTGACAGGGGGTGTAGGCGATCGCCGCGTGCGCGGCGGGAGCGAGGGCAGCAACGAATGCGGTAGCCGCGAGGGCCGCGATCGTGGACCGAGCGCGCATGGGCGATCAGAGTAGAGGAGGTCGTAATGTCCGGCGGCATGTCGCACCATCGTCACCCTGTCAGCGCGCTGGGCGCGCCCGCGGCGGTCGGCCCCTATAGCCATGCGGTCCGCAGCGGCGGGCTGCTGTTCTGCTCGGGCCAGGTCCCGCTCGATCCCGAGACCGGCAAGCTCGTCGAGGGCTCGATCGGCGACCAGACGCGCCGCTGCCTCGAGAACCTGCAGATCGTCTGCGCCGCCGACGGAGCCACGATCGCCGACGCGGTCCGCCTCGGCGTCTACGTCACCGACATGGGCACGTTCCCGCAGGTCAACGAGGCCTACGCGGAGTTCTTCGGCGACGGCCCGCCGGCGCGCAGCACGATCGGGGTGGCGTCGCTGCCGCTCGGCGCACAGGTGGAGATCGACGCCATCGTCGCGCTCCCGGATTAGACGACCGATGGCTACCTCGCCCGCGCACGCCACCGTCACCACCGACGACATCCGGCGCGCGCAGTCGGCGATCGCCGACGTCGCGAAGCGCACGCCGGTGCTTCCGTCGCTGACGCTGGGCGAGCGTGTGGGCGCGCCGGTCGCACTGAAGGCCGAGAACCTGCAGCGCACGGGCTCGTTCAAGATCCGCGGCGCGCTGAACAAGCTCGCGGCGCTCGGCGACGCGTGCGCCGGCGGAGTGACGGCGGGCAGCGCCGGCAACCACGCCTGGGCGCTGGCCGCGGCGGCGCGCGCCCGCGGAGTGCCGTGCGAGGTCTTCATGCCGGTGGAGGCGCCGCTGTCGAAGGCGGAAGGCTGCAGCGCGCTGGGCGCGATCGTGCACCGCGGCGGCACCTCGGTCGAGGAGTGCGTGGCGGCTGCCCGCGCGCGAGCGGGGGAGGCCGGCATGGCCTTCGTGCATCCCTTCGACGACCCCGACGTCATTGCCGGTCAGGGCACGTTGGGGCTCGAGCTGCTCGAGGATGTGTCGGACGTGGCGAAGGTCGTCGTGCCGGTGGGCGGCGGCGGGCTGGCGAGCGGCGTCGCGATCGCGATGAAGTCCGCGCGGCCCGACGTCGAGATCGTCGGCGTGCAGGTGGCGTCGGTGGCCGCCTACCCCGAGTCGCTGCGGCGCGGGGAGCCGGTCGAGGTCCCGCCGGGGCTGACGATCGCCGACGGCATCGCCGTCAAGCGCCCGGGGGTGCTGACGCTCGACCTCATCCGTCGCTGGCTCGACGACGTGGTCGTGGTCCCGGAGGACGACGTCGCCGAGGCGATGGTCGTGCTCATGGAGCGCGCCAAGCTCGTCGTCGAGGGTGCGGGCGCGGTCGGCGTCGCCGCGCTGCTGGGCGGACAGACGGCACCGGCTGCGCGTGGCACGACGGTGGTCGTGCTCAGCGGCGGCAACGTGGACGCGGGGCTGCTCGCCTCGATCGCGCGCCGCCACGAGAGCGAGGCCGGCCGGCGCCTCGTGATGTTCACGCGGGTGCCGGACCGGCCTGGGTCGCTCGCGCGCCTGCTTTCGCTCGTCGGGGAGACCGGCGCGAATCTCGTCGACGTTGAGCACCTCCGCGAAGGACTCGATCTGCACGTCCGGGAGACCGCCGTTCAGCTGGTCCTGGAGACGCGCGGGCGCGAGCACGCCGATGACGTGCTCGCGCGGGTGCGTGATGCGGGGTACGAAGCGCGGGTGGTGCGCTGACTCACGAAGGGCGAAGCCCCTGGTAACTGGGGCCGCCAGGCCTTACCCGATGCCCAGGCCGTAGCCGAAGGGCATCGCATAGGGGTCGGCCTGCTGCTGCTGGTTCTGGCCGTAGGGGTCCTGCTGCTGCTGGTCCTGGCCGTACGGGTCGACCTGCTGCTGCTGGTCCTGGCCGTACGGGTCGACCTGCTGCTGCTGGTTCGGGTCGAGCTGCTGGCCGTACGGGTCCTGCTGGAGCTGGCCGAACGGATCGGTCTGCTCCTGCTGCTGCTGCTGGGTCTGCGGAGCGAACTTGCCGCTCTTGGCCTCGTCGATGAACGTCTTGACGGTGTTCGCCGGGATCGCGAAGCCGATGCCGACGTTGCCGCCCTCGCCGCTGCCGCTCTGCGAGCCGGTGGCGATCTGTGAGTTGACGCCGATCACGTTGCCGTCGGAGTCGAGCAGCGGGCCGCCCGAGTTGCCGGGGTTGATCGCGGCGTCGGTCTGGATGGCGCCCGAGATGTTCGAGCCGTTGGGGGACTGGAGGGTGCGGTTGAGCGCCGAGACGATCCCCTCGGTGAACGTGTGATCGAGGCCGAAGGGGTTGCCGATGGCGAACGTCGAGTCGCCGACCTCGACCTTGGACGAGTCGCCCAGCGGGACCGTCTTGAGGTCATGACCGTCGACCTTAAGGAGCGCGAGGTCGCGCGAGGGATCGGCGCCGACGACCTTGGCAGCCTGGGCCTTGCCCGACGTGCCGATCTTGACCTGGACCTGCGAGGCGCCTTCGACGACGTGATCGTTCGTGACGATGTAGCCGTCCTTGGACACGACGAAGCCAGAACCGGTCGCCTGGCCCTGCGACGTGTCGGCCACAATGTAGGTGACCGCGTCCTTCGCGCCCTCGTAGACGCGCTTGGCGGTCGTCTGGTCGTTGGAGACCGCGCGCGTCGACATCGATGGCTGGTTCGCCTTCACCGCGGAAGACGAGTTGTTGGTGAGCTCATGCGCGAGGGCGCTACCCCCGCCGATGGCGAGGGCCGCGGCGGCGCCGCCGGCAAGGATCTTCGGGAGGTTCATGAGGCGGCAGTCTGCGATACCGACCTGGAGCGATGCTAAGGGCATCCCTAGAGATCCATAAGAAGCGCTTGGGTCTGGTGACCGCCGGAACTTCAGGTTTGGCGCAGACGCAATTGGGTACCCAAGTGCGGGTCATGGGGGAACCGGCCCAGCTCCACACCAGCGACGCTGCTCGTCGCGCGCGCGAGGAGATGGAGGCCGTGACGGCCTACCTGCGCGCGCTGCTCGAGGACCTGCGCTCCACTCCGACGCCTCCGGTCGCGCCGCCTAGCGGCTCTGTGTCGGGACGAGCACCGCACCCGGGTTGAGAATTCCGTCCGGGTCGAGCGCCCGCTTGATCTGAGCCATCGCGCGCAGCTCGCCCGGCGGGCGCGTCAACGAGAGCCAGCGCGCCTTTGCCACGCCGACGCCGTGCTCGGCGCTGATCGTGCCGCCGCACGCCGCCGCGAGCCGGAGCACCGCCTCGTCGACCGCTTCGTCGTCCGGGTCCGGCCCGAGCACGTTGACGTGCACGTTGCCGTCGCCGAGGTGGCCGAAGATGATCGGCCGGGCGCCGGGCGCGACGCGCTCGATGTCTTGGCGCGCGCGGGCGGCGAACTCGGGCAGGCGCGCGAGCGGGACGCCGACATCGAGCTTGTGTGGGATGCCGGCGGCGGCGATGGCCTCGGCATGGCCTTCGCGAAAGCGCCACAGCCGGCGGCGCTCGGCGCTGTCGTCGGCGACGATCGCGTCGGCGACGCCGGCGGCCGCGAGCGCGTCGGCGAGATCCGGCGTCGGGTCGCGGCGGTCGGCGCACTCGAGCAGGACGTAGACCGGCGTGCGCGTCCGGACCGGGGCGGGGAGGCCGTCGTGGTCGAGGACGAGCTGGAGGCCCTCGTCGAGGAAGAAGTCGGCGGCGTGGAGGGACGTCGCCAGGCGCGGGCGGATCGCCGCCAGCAGCGCCGCGGCGTCGTCGAGCGAGCCCAGCGGGACGAGTGCGGCCACCCGGCTCGTCAGCAGCGGCACGAGCCGCCAGCGCACGCCGGTGATGACGCCGAGCGTGCCCTCGCTGCCGATCAGCAGGGCGGGCAGGTCGAAGCCGGCGTTGTCCTTCAGGAGCGGCGGGCGGTCGACGATTGTGCCGTCGGCCAGGACCGCCTGCACTCCTGCGACGCGGGCGCGGACGGTGCCGTAGCGCATCGCGTGCGTGCCGCCCGCGTCGGTGGCGACGAGGCCGCCGACGGTCGCGCTG
>Ga0081455_10002799_pt1 | contig 20533 bp, 19 predicted proteins | sample TabmetS3T2R1_FD_70207 | JGI IMG/M metagenome (GOLD analysis project Ga0081455, IMG submission 70207) | Tabebuia heterophylla rhizosphere microbial communities from the University of Puerto Rico - S3T2R1 | ecosystem: Host-associated > Plants > Roots > Rhizosphere ...
CGCCGGAAGATCGCCTATTCCCCCTCATATCGCCGTTGCAGTCATACACACGCCCAGGGTTAAACCTGGGATGTCGGCGTGTGGCAGCTACGCCCTGGGTATCGGAGCTGAACGCCGAAGTCGGTGCGTCCAGAATCCGGACCTCGAAGGTCTAACCGGGGAAATTCCTTGAGCGGTCGTCGCGCACGACAATCCTACAACCCCATCGTTGAATGCTTCGATTCCGTACCAGCTTCCCAAATGAAGCGGACGGCTGCTGAAGTGCTCGCTAACGACGGTCTAGAGCCATTATCGACGGTGTTAAAGCGAGCGATCTTCCAGCAGCGCTCTAAATTCTTTTTTTAAACGCTGGAGTTGACAAATCTAAGATGGGTCATTAGGTTGTTCCTGAAGGTTGCACCGGGAGAAATGCGTGGCGACTCATTTGGAACTCGAGGAACCCGAATCGCCAAGCACGATGCCTCAAGAGATAAAACCGATCGTATTGGTCCACATTGCAGTTGACGAGATGTGAGGTCTGCTGGATCTGACATCGGGATACGCGGACCTCAGATGCGCCCGAACAGGAGGAGAGATTGAAGAACGTGAACGACTGGCGAAGGGTGGGTCCAGCCGCGGCATGTGTGGTCTTGGCCGCCCTACTCCTAGCAGCATGCGGCGGCAGCTCGGACACGAGCAGCACGACCGAAACGAGTCAGGAAAATTCCACCGTCGAAGCGACCGAAACCGAATCGTCGAACTCCTCCGGGCAATTGGCCGAAGCAGAAGAAATCGTGCAGAAAGCAAGCAAAAATCCAGCCCATGTTGGACCGACTGAGCCGCTGAAAAAGCCGATTCCAAGCGGAAAAACCATCGACCTCGTCTACTGTCCACACCCAGCATGTATTGAAATCGCGGAACGGCTCCAAGAAGGCACCGATGTATTGGGGTGGAACCTCAACAAGATTGAAGTCGAAGCTACGCCTCAGTCGATTCAAGAAGGCTTTGAACAGGCTGTTCGGGATCACCCAGACGGAGTAGCCGGCACCGGATTCGACAAAGTGACCTTCGAAAGGCAATTGAAGGAACTCGACGCGGCCGGAATCCCTGTATTGTCGACCGTCGCCACCGACAAACCTGGCGGTGGCATCGTCTGGCAGTTCATCAACCCCGAAATTCAAGCGCAGTACTCTGAAGCACTTGCGGCGAAAGTCGCAACGGATTCGCAATGCGAAGGCGGGGTTGGCTCGGTCGAACTCACGGGATATCCGACTATCGTCGGCTATACCGCTGCGTTCAATGAATCGATCGAAAAATTCTGCCCCAACATCGAAGTTCAGACGTTGCAGTTGGCCGACACTTCCCTGGGTAAAGAAGCCCCATCGGAAATCGCCAACTTCCTCCGGGCGAATCCGGACATAGATTCGCTGTTCCTGTCGATCGATGAATTTGCTGCCGGTCTGAAAGCGGCCGTTCAAGCAACGGGCGGGGAACTTCCGAAACTGTACGGAAAGTCTCCGTCGCTCGAAGGCTATGAAGCACTACAGAATGGGGAACGAGCGGCATCGGTCCCCGGCCTTACTCCCGAAGTGAGCTGGTACTGGCTCGATATGTTCGCTCGACTGTTCAACAACGAATCGATTGACCCCGACAAGAAGTGGCAAAACATTGTCGTCTGGAGCGAGGAAGCGGGTAACTTGCCGACCAACCACAAAGCACCACAGATTCCGGACTACCAGGAGCAGTTCAAAGAACTGTGGAACAAGTAGCGCAGTAGAGCACTTGCCCTGGCGGCGGTCCGGAGACCAACCGGATCGCCGCCACGGGTCCTAGCCCCGAATCCGGTGGACGCATGGAGAGGCTTTCGTACACGGTGAGCAAGTACGCATATCACGAGACACCGCGGTAGGGTCCCAATCATGGATTACCCTCACGTGTTCCGGCCGCTCATGGTCGGCCCGATTAGGCTTGAGAACCGCATTGGACGATCCTCACACAGTACTGGCCTGGGCCAGAACGGGATCAACGACGATTTCATTAGCTACCATGAGGCGCGCGCCCGTGGAGGCGTCGGCCTGACGATTCTCGAAGCCTCCTGTGTACACCCGTCGACGCACACGAGCGTCGCGATCCCCGCTTGGAGTCCTTCGCTCAATGGAGAATCCGGCTGGCTCGTTGCCGGATATCACCGGCTTATGGAGCGCCTGGAGCCCTATCCAATGCGCGTCTTTCAACAACTGTGGCACGGGGGCTCGCATGCGCTCCCGCCAGATGGTTCGCCGCCTTGGTCCGCGTCCGCACTTCCGAGCGTCGACCTCGGCGTGATGTCGCAAGCCATGACCAAATCGCAGATCGACGAGATGGTTGCCTCTCATGCCACGGCCGCGATGCGTGCGACGGAAGGCGGTTTGCATGGGGTGGAGATCCACGTTGCCCACGGCTACCTTCTCCACCAGTTTCTGACGCCTTTAACCAATCACCGAGAAGACAGCTACGGCGGCTCGCTCGAGAATCGGCTGAGGTTTCCGCTCGAGGTGATCGAGGCAGTCCGCGCGGCTGTTGGACCCGAGTTGGCCGTCGGCGTGCGACTCAATGGAGAGGACGCCGTTCCTGGGGGCTTGAGCAATGAAGACATGGTCGAGATCGCCGAACGTCTGGAGCGGACGGAACTGCTTGACTTCGTCAACCTGACCTTAGGCACGCGGTGGGCTCATGAGAAAGTGTTAGCGCCGATGCATGAACCTCACGGCTACGAGCTGCCGACGTCGCTACCGATTGCACGGGCGCTGTCCCTGCCGACCATGGTGACCGGCCGAATCCTTACGTTGGCGGAAGCGGAGGACGTTCTCGCGGAGGGCGATGCGCAAATCGTCTCCATGGTCCGAGCGACGATTGCGGATCCAGACCTGGTCCGTAAATCTCGAGAGGGTAAGGCGAGTCAGGTTCGTCCGTGCATCGGGTGCAACCACGGGTGCTACGCAGGTATCAAACTATCGGTGCCTCGCTTAGGATGCGCCGTTAACTCCGGCGCTGGCCAGGAGGCGGTAGCCGGCGACGACAAGATCTCGAGAGCAAACATGCCGCGCAGGGCGCTCGTGATAGGTGGTGGCCCTGCTGGGCTTGAGGCGGCACGCGTAGCAGCATTGCGAGGTCACAGCGTCACGTTGTGGGAGGCGGGGATGAAGCTAGGTGGCCAAGTTTCGTTAGCTCGATTGGCACCGTATCGCAGTGATATCGGCGCAGTAGTCGATTGGATGGAGCGCGAACTAGCGCGTCTCGACGTCGACGTGAGATTGAATATGCGCGCAGATGAGGCGAGCGTGATCGAGCATGCTCCGGATGCCGTTGTCTTAGCGACCGGAGGAACGCCGCGAACCGACGGATTCCAATCTGCCCGTCCCGTCACCCCAGTAGCCGGCCTCGATGAGTTTCCGGCGTACTCGACGTGGGATGTCATGAAAGGTAGTCCTGAACTCGGCCCCGCGGTGGTGGTCGTCGATGAGATCGGTCACTATGAGGCGATTGCCGTAGTCGATAAGCTCTTCGAGAGTGTCGAGACCGTGCATTTCGTTACGCGCTTCGTAACGTTGGCCGCACAGATCGAATGGTCACTATCGTCGCGAGCCGCTCGCGGTCGTTTCGCCCGCCACGATTTTGCCTTCCATGGCACCTCGTTTCTAGCTTCGGTTGACGGCAGCGAGGCAGTGATCGGAAGTCTGGATGCTGACGAGCTCTTCAAGTCGGTTCCAGCAAACGACACCGTGATCGCCTCCGGCGCCGTGCCCGATATGTCGCTTGCGGAAGCGCTGAACAAAAAGGGCTTCGCCTTGGCCGTCGTTGGTGATGCTCTGGGTCCTCGCTACCTCCAGACTGCCATACGCGAGGGTCACCAAGCCGCGCTCGCAATCTAGAGGGGCTGGTCCCTGCCCCCGTCGACACCAAGAAAGGAATTCAAACTTTGCCCGAGCCGACATACCCGAAAGACCTGCGATATCACGAGGAGCATGGCTGGGCACGAATTGACGGAGATCGGGCGACATTCGGGATAACCTGGTATGCGCAGAACTCACTCGGCGAGGTGATCTTCTACGAGGGGTCAGAGGTGGGTGTAGCGGTGCAGAAAGACTCTGCCTATGCAGAGGTCGAGTCGGTGAAGGCTATCTCCAATGTGATCGCACCTCTCTCCGGTGAGGTAACGGCGGTGAACCCGGAACTGGGGAATGCGCCGGAGAGGATCAACGAAGACCCATATGGGCAGGGCTGGACGATCATGATGCGTCTGAGTGCACCCTCGGAGGCCGAGGTTTTACTTGATGCCGCTCAGTATCGGAAACTCGTCGAGGGACATTGAGCTGGTGACTCCAGTTCCCGTGCAGGTAGACCGAGCAATTGATCTTAAATAGCGGGCTGAAGAGAGGTTTATATGCTTCTTGAAGGAAAATCGGCAGTGATAACCGGGGCGGCCAGCGGAATCGGCGCGGCGACGGCGCAGCTCTTCGCCCAAGAGGGATCCCGCGTCGCGGTCGTGGATCGGCGCGGCGATCGCGCTCACGCCGTTGCGGCGGATCTCGCGGAGGTAGATGGGCGACATCTCGCGCTTGAGGTCGACGTTGCTGACCGAGATGCAATCCTCAGCGCTTTCAAGGAGGTGGATGCCGCGTTTGGGGCGGTCGATGTCCTCGTAAACTGTGCAGGCATTCGCAGTATCTGTGACCCGCTCGACGTCACCCAAGAGGATTGGGACAGAGAGGTGGCCGTGAACCTCTCCGGGGCATTCTTCTGTGCGCAGGAGGCAGGCAAGCGGATGAAGGGAAGGGGCGCGGGAGCAATCGTAAATGTCTCTTCTACGGCCGGCATTCTCGCGATACCTCATCGTCCCGCGTACTGCGCTACGAAGGCTGCACTGCTGGGACTAACGCGCAGTCTCGCGAGCGACCTGGGTAAGTTCGGAATCCGTGTAAATGCGGTCTGCCCTGGACTTACGGAAAGCGCGATGAGCAAACCGTTCTTTGAACAGAGCGAGTGGCTCGAGGAGATCACCGCTGAAATCGCGCTCAGGCGCTCGGCACCGGCAGAGGATCAAGCAATGGCGATTCTCTTTCTCTGCAGCGATCTCGCCCGTTATGTCACCGGGGTCGCCTTGCCGGTCGACGGTGGACTGACTGCGGAGCGCCCGATAACCGGGAGCAAGGGGAGCGTTTTTGCCGCTGCGCGCACTGCTGAATAGGAATGCTTGCAAAGGCTGCGATCCGCAAAGCTCCCTTGTCGCGTCAGGCGATTAGGAGCGCTGGCGGGTCGCGCATTGAGCAATTGCTACGTCTAGGGCGCTGCCACCTTTGGTGCAAGAGTTGCTGTCGGCCCGGGGGACCAAGTAGGCGCGCCAGAACCAAGACCGGCAGTGCATCCAAGCGAGCTATGTAAGCACTGGGTTGTTTACGATCCGAAGGGACTAGAGGTCCTACCCACGGACGTTGTGAACGCGGTTGATCGGCGGCCGGTCTCCAAGGAAGGTGTGAGGGCGACGCCGGTTGTAGTAGTGCAGGAAGGATGGCAGAGCCTGGTGCGCTCGGTCGAGTTCAGGCATGAATGGGCATATGCCCACTCCCTCTCCAAGATCTGGATGAAGCGCTCGACCCTGCCGTCCAGCCCGGCGTGCAAAGGGCTTGAGGATGTGGCGCCGTGGGCCGGAAGGACCGCTCGGAAGGCGTTGGTGCGGCGGTAGGCGAGGGCGTTGTCGCTCATCACCGCCTCGGGGTGCCTTCAGCCCGAGTGCGGCAAAGTGCTCGATCGCCCGACCGAGGACGATGACGACGGTCTCTCCACCCTGGTTCTCGAGCCAGCGCCCCAGGCGCCGGCCGAGTGCCAAACGGTGCGCAGTCGCCGGCGCCACGTTGAGCGCGACAGCTGCCCGCCTCTCAATGTCATCCCCAACTCGATCGTTTCGACCAAGGCGAGCCGCACAGCTGGTCCGAGTGCGGCGTCACCGTGAACCTTCATCCCGGTCCTCCTTCGCTTGGGCGTCAGAAACCACAAGCGTCTTGGAGGGCTGGATGGCCTCAGGCGTTCACAACGTTGGGGCGGCCGCGTCACCTAGCGGCTTCAAACAGCCTCAACGCGGCGGCGGCGGCGCTCGGTAATCCAAGCTCGCGCCTCCAGGGCACGCTCGAGATTGGAGAACCCGAGTGCGACGAGCAGAACCACCCCGCTGAACATGCTCTGAGCCCACAGGGGGGCCCCCACCAGGATCAGCCCCGTCTTACCAGTGCCGAGGAGCAGGACGGCAATTACGGTGCCCCAGGCATTGAACCGTCCGCCGAACTGCGTTGCTCCGAGGAAGGCAGCGGCAAACGCATCAAGCAGATAGGGCGGACCGATGTTCGGGGATCCGGAACTGACCTGCGAGGCGAGGAGCACGCCTGCCACGCCAGCGACCGTGCCTGACACCAACAGCGAGGCAAACCGAAGTCGAGCGGTACGAATACCGGAGAGCCGTGCAGAGACATCGTTGAATCCAGTTGCATACATCCTTCGGCCGACGGGCGTATACCGTTGGAATATCCACACACTGACGGCTACTAGAAGCATGAGGTAGACGGGCAGGGCGATTCCCGCAATCTGAGTGGTCGCCAGATCCGCAAAGCCTTCATTGAGCTTTGAACCGATGATGGGCTGGTTGTTTCCAATCAACGAGACCAATGCCGCCATCAGCGAACCGGTGGCGAGGGTCGCAATGAAGGAGTCCATTCGTGCGCCGACAACGATCGTTGCATTGAAGAGGCCGATAAGAACTCCGGCCACTATGGTAATGGCGACTGCAGGGGCGATTGCCATGCCCTGATTAACCAGGAGCCAGGCAACGATCATGTTGCACAATCCCATTGCATTGCCGACGGAGAGGTCGAAGAGGTTTGCCGACAACGGAATGACCAACGCCAGCGCGATCAGTCCGGCGATCGCATTCTGATTGACGACAGTCTGGAACGTCTGCCAGGTAGGGAAACTGTCTGGGGCCCAAATTGAAAAGACGATGACGATCAGAATCCAAACGTAGATCGCTCCGATGTTCGACAGACGGAAAGCTTTCTTCCATGAATACCGATGCTTGCCGGAACTCGGCCCCGCATCGTCATTGACACCGTCCACGTCGCCCGTCGCGTTCTCTTTATGCTCGCGCGTAATCATCCACACCCTCCATCGCGGCGATAATCGCCGTTTTTTCTGCTGACTCGTTGCCTGCTTCGCCGGTCATTACTCCCTTGTTTAGGATCAGGATCCGGTCGCAGACGGCGATTAGGTCGTCAACGTCGGATGACGCGATCAAGAGGGCCAAACCTTCCTCGGCGCATTTGCGGATCTGCTCATAGATCGCCGTTCTGGCGACGACGTCGATTCCTGCGGTCGGTTCAGCTATGACGAGAGCCCTTGGATGGACCGACAACCCGCGAGCAAGCAGGGCCTTCTGCTGGTTGCCGCCACTCAGCGTGGTTATCGGCGCAGACGCAACTGCCGGATTGGCCTCGACGTTCTCAAGCCATTGCTGCGCGAAACGCAACTCGCTCGAGGGGCGAAAGAAGCCTCGTGTCGCTAGGTTTCCGAGCGTCGCTACGGTCACGTTCTCGCTCACGGAAAAGGGTCCGATGATTCCCTCGTTTCCACGGTCGGCCGGAAGGAACGCGATACCTAGTCCCTGTGCGGTCGCGATGCTCATGCTGTCGTGCTCGACACCGTCGATCTCGAACGTCCCCGTGATGCCGGCCGTCTTTGCGCCGGAAATGACGTAAGGAAGCTCATCTCTACCGGAGCCCAGGAGACCCGCGACACCGACAACCTCTCCCTCATGAAGATCGAGAGAAACTCCGCGTAGATCGTCTCCAGCCAGATCCTTCGCCCTAAGAAGCAGATCGCCCTTCTTCTTGTGCGTCGCTTTTGGTCTTGCCTCGACGAAGTCGCTGGTGCCCGCCACGAGGTGAACGAATTTCTCCACCGTCATTCCCTTGGTGCTCCCGTCCCACGCGACTTGTCCATCTCGCAAGACCGTTGCGTGGTCGGCTATCTCGATCACCTCATCGAGTCGGTGAGAGACCAGCATCACTGCCGTGCCGCTATCCCGAATCTGTCGGATGAGGCGAAATAGATCCTCTACTTCACGGGCTGGCAAGGACGCGGTGGGCTCGTCGAGCACGATGAGACCCCTGCCTTTCTCCCAGCCAGCGACGGCACGCGTGATCGCGACTGCGGTCCGTTCTGCCGGAGTAGCCTCGGCCATGGGCATCGACGGATCGAGGTCAAATCCAAACTGCCGCAAGAGCCGCGCAGTTCGTTTCGCCTGCGACGTCCATCCGATCAGGCCCATTGGACCTCTCTGGAATCCAGCGACGAACCCGAAATTGTCACTAGCGCTCAGCTCCAGAACCAGACCCAGATCCTGATGCACGAACCTGACCCCGAGTGACTCAGCCGACTCCGCCTGGCCGAGGACGAGCGCCTCGCCGAAGACAGATGCCTGGGCTCCCGGGTCGGGGGTGTGCACGCCAGCAAGGACCTTGACTAGCGTCGACTTTCCTGAGCCGTTGTGGCCGAGAATGGCATGCACGGATCCCGCGGCAACGGTCAAGTCGACACCGCGCAGCGCCCTGACTCCGGGGAACGTCTTCGCCAGTCCTCGGATCTCGAGCGCAGATGCGCCCGTCATCGACGGCTCTCCATCCATGGCGGTGAAGTTAACAACGTAAGCGATCTGCGTCAACAGCCATGTTGTAAAAATCGTCCGCGCTCGGCTCGCTGATTAGGCTGGGCGATGCGATCGCGAACGTCGCCAACCACGACTGCCATGTCTCCTAGGCCGCTAGTCTGCGACCTTCACTTGCGCTCGCTGACCGCTCCGGCGCACAGAGAAAGATGACACTGGGTTTGCTCGGATCGGGCTGCAGCCGGCTCAGGCGTATTTTTCGATCAGCTGGAATTCCTTCGATTCCTCGTAGCGACGGCTGATGGCTGAGTCGAACCCTGCACCCAACGCTAGCTCGACCACGGCGATCAACTGGAGGCGTGATCAACTGGAGGCGATTAGAACGGAGGCTATCGCTGTCCTTCTTTCAACAGCGGTGTTGAAGCCGTCGGAAGCGTTTCACCGTCGGCCTGCTGACCTCACATCGGTGGGATTTGGCAATGCCGGAAGCGGCGGGTTCGGGCAGATGGATTGGACTAACCGAGACTTCGGCAATCGGAGCGCTTTACAGGCGGCAGAATCGCGCCCGCGCGCGCGGGCCTCGCTCTTGCAGGGCATCGTCCGATCACGGCCGGATGAAGCCGTAGTGCCTCGCAAACCACCCGAGCCGTCGGGTATCAGGGAGGCGTGCTATTTTCAACTCCGGAGTTGAAAAATACTTGAGACCTGGAACTGAAGACGAAGGGGCGCTCGTGCTGGAGCCGGCCACGAAGATGAAGGAGCTGGACGATCTGACGGAGGAGGAAATTCGCCGTGCCGTGGATGCGGCGAACATTCCGGCGCTACTGATGCTGGTGTTTCAGATAACGGGAGACCGGAAGTGGCTCGAACCACCCTTTCGGCCGACCCGCGGCAAAGGGTTGACCGATCACGATTCCGGGGGTCTCCCGCCAGATGTGCAGGACGCGATCCGCGAGGCGGGGGCGGCAGCCATCATCGCCATGAAGGGCGGCCGGGCACCTGCCATTTCGGTACCGGATCCAGTGCTCATCGTGGAAATGATGAGCGTGTGTATCGGCGAGGAGATCCCAGCGCGATACGGACCGATGCTGAGCTCGGAGTTTGCGAAACGCGCAGCTGCCGACAGTGTTGCTTCGACCGACGGCGCGAAACCTCCACCGGGCTTCAATGCGATCGTTATCGGGGCCGGAGTCGCCGGGATCGTGGCGGCCAAGCACCTCAGCGAGCTCGGCGTCGATTACAAGATACTGGAGAGAGCGGACCAACCAGGCGGGGTCTGGTGGCAAAACACCTACCCCGGCGCGGGGGTAGATACGCCGAGCCATCTGTACTCGTTTTCGTTCGCCAAGGGCGACTGGCTCATGCATTTCGAGTTGCGCGATGAACTGCAACGGTACCTAGCCCGCGTCCTAGACGAAGTCGTCGAGCCCGATCGGGTCGAGTTTGGAACGATGGTCCGGTCCGCAACGTTTGACGCCGCTTCGGCCGAATGGGTTCTCCAGGTTCAGCGCGGTAACGGCGAGGAGGCGGAGCTACGCGCGAATGTCCTTGTTTCCGCGGTCGGTTCGCTCAGCCGGCCTCGCACGCCCGATATCCGGAACGCCTCCGCTTTCACCGGGGCAAGCGCTCATTCTGCCGAGTGGCCGAGCGACTTGGACATCGCAGGGAAGCGCGTCGTTGTTGTAGGCACCGGAGCGAGCGCGATGCAGATCGTGCCCGCGATCGCCGACGAAGCAGCGCAGCTGACGATTGTCCAACGATCCCCGGCGTGGGTCGCGCCCTTTGAGAAGTTTAACCAGCCAATCCCACCCTCTGTGCGCCAACTGCTGCACGCAGTTCCGATCTATCACGCGTGGTACTGGCTTCGTTTGTTCTGGCAGTTCGGCGACAAGGTCGTCGAGTCGTTACGCGTTGACCCGAACTGGCCGCATCCCGAGCGCTCCGTCAACAGGCGCAATGATGGACACCGCCAATACTTCTCCCGCTATCTGGAAGAAAAATTGGCCGGCCGTGATGACCTGATCTGCCGTTCCCTTCCAAACTACCCGCCGTTCGGCAAGCGCATCCTTCTCGACAATGGTTGGTTCGACGCTCTGCTGAAGCCGACCGTCGCTCTAATCAGTGGTGCGGTGACCGAACTCTCGGAGTCCGAAGTCGTCCTGGACTCGGGTGAGCGCATCGAGGCAGACGTGATCATCTGGGCAACTGGCTTCGATTCGACCCGGTTCGTATCCTCGTTCGAGGTACATGGCACTCACGGTGAAACGCTCCGCGAAGCGTGGGAAGACGATAACCCGAAGGCATATCTGGGCATATCGGTACCACACTTTCCAAACTTTCTAATCCTAGGGGGACCAACCGCGTTCCCGGGTAGTGGCAGCTTCATGTTCTCCATGGAGATGCAGATGACCTATATCGATAAGATCCTGCTCACCATGTTCGACGAGGGTTTGCGGACCATAGAGCCCACTGAGTTCGCCAATGACGACTACAACGATCGTGTCGATCAGTTGCACTCCGAAACGGTGTGGACGCATCGCGGTATGTCCACCTACTATCGGAATTCGCGGGGACGTGTTGTGTACGTGATGCCGTTCTTGGCCGTTGATTACTGGGCTATGATCCAAGATGTCGGTTTGGAGAACTACGTCGTCGGCAAAGTAGTCGAAGCCGAGGGGGCGTCCAAGTGAAGCTCGGGCTGTTCCTGTCGGCCCATTGCGCCCCGGAGGAGGATGCCAGCAGACGTCTGAGGCAAATTGTCGAACAAGCGCTGGCCGCTGAGGAACTGGGTTTCAGCTCTCTTCACCTAGGCCATCACTATCTCGCCAAGTCGGCTTTCTTCCAGCCCTTGCCGCTTGCAGCACATCTCGCATCGGTGACCGAGAGGATCAGGATCGCATTCGGCATTTATCTGCTTCCAGTTCACAATCCCCTGGCGGTTGCGGAGCAGTTTGCGACGCTGGACGTTCTGAGTAACGGGCGAATCATTGCGGGCTTCGGGGTCGGTTACCGCGAAAAGGAGTACCTAGCTTTCGGCATACCGTATGAGGAGCGTTTCGTGCGACTGGACGAGTCGGTCGCGATCATTCGGGCGCTTTGGCAAGGCGATGAGGTTACGACGTCCGGGCATTTTGGAACTCTCGAGCGCGCAAGGGTCAACTTACTCCCGATTCAGAGCGACGGTCCGCCAATCATGCTTGGGGCGTACACCAGCCGAGGAATTCGGCGGGTCGCGGAGCACGACGCGACCTGGCTAGCACCTCCGGACGGCGACGAAGAGACGCTGTCGGCTAGGTTCTCCCTTTTCCGCAAGCTTCTTGCGGAAAACGGCTTGTCTTTGGATCGGGAGTATCCACTTGCGCGGGAGGGGTTCATCGCGGAGAGTGGAGATCGGGCGATGTTCAAAGCACGAGATTACCTGGTCGAGACCTACCGGAATTATCGATCTTTGTCGGCCCTCCAGGGGATCGACTTCGAAGCTCTCGTAGCGGAGCATGCACTCGTCTGCGGTCCGGATGAGGCGGTCGGGCGCCTGAATCGATTGCAACGCGAGCTCGGAGTAACCGAGGTCATTCTGCGGATGGACTGGTCCGGCCTGCCTCCGTCCGACGCAATGGAGGCGATCGAGACGGTCGGCAAGTACGTCATTCCGCAATTGGAGACTGCTGGTGATTTCTGACGCGCCAATGGTGAAGCTGTCGGCGTACCCGAAGATCTTCGCCGATGGGTCTGCCTGGGTTCGACACGAGCTCGCCGTCCAGAAGCGCGATCCCGCCTCCCTTTGCCCCGGGTTGCTGCGCCGATCCTCGCCTAGAAGGGAGATCGCGCCTGGAGGTTGTACGCCTGTATTTGGCATGGAGCCCGCGATGCAGCGGGAGGCGATGCGGATCTTCGCCGACGACGTAATTCCGCGGCTGCGATGAGGACTAGCTCGATGCTCGGCGATTTGCACCGACGACAAGGAGGAGGAGCGGTGCCGGAATTCAGCGATGTCCGCCTTGCAGACAGCGAGGCGATTACGTGGATCATCCTCAGCCGACCGGGTCGATATAACGCCTTGTCCGCCAACCTCTTGGAAGAGCTGTCCGCAGCACTCGAGCACCTGATCGAGAATGGCCGGCCGGTGATCGGGATCCGCGGAGAGGGGCGAGGGTTTTGCGCCGGTTACGACCTCGAGGAGATCGGCGAACCGAGGAGCTCGGACCCAACGCCTGATCGCAACCGCCTCCAGGCGAACCTGGCGCGGTTCCTGGCGATCTGGGATCACCCGAAACCGGTGATCGCCGCCGTGCACGGCGCCTGCATCGGGGGCGCCACCCAGCTCTGCACCTTCGCCGACCTCACCATCGTCAGCGACGATGCCGTGATCGGGCAGACGAAACTGCCGATTGGCGGCGGCTACGTGAGCCCGCTTTGGGCGCCGTTGGTGGGGCCGAAGCGCGCCAAGGAGATGGCTTTCGTGCCCGGCAACAGCATCACTGGCAAGACCGCTGTCGAGTGGGGCTGGGCCAATCATGCGGTGCCCGCCGGCGAGCTCGTCGAGACGGTCGAGCGGCTGGCAGTGAGCATCGCCAAGACCCCTCCGGGCGTGCTCGCCTTGAAAAAGGCTTCGATCAATCGGGCGATGGAGGCGCTCGGGGTGAAGCACGCCGCATCCGCCACGGTCGAGATGGATACGCTCGCCCACCTCACTCCCGAAGTCGGCGAGCTACGGCGGTGGATGCGCGAAGTCGGGCTCGACGAGGCGCTTCGCGAGTACCGCTGCGAGCCGACCGAACGGATCTCCGCCAGATGAGCGCGGTCGAGGTCGACAGCTCAGGCCATGTCGGGCATGTCCGGATCAACCGCCCGGAGGCACTGAACGCGATCAACAGCGAGATGGAGAGAGAACTTCAGGCGGCCTGGCAAGGGATCAACCGAGATCCTGAGATCAGGGTCGTGATTCTCTCGAGCGCGGGCGACCGGGCTTTCTGCGCTGGCGCCGACGTCAAGGATCTCGAGGGTCGCGAGTCTCAGCGAATCGGCTTTGGCGGTGGCCTGACTGGGCTCGGCGGGCCGCTGGTCACTCTCGAGAGGCCTTTGATCGCAGCCGTGCAGGGCCTCGCCCTGGGAGGCGGGTTCGAGCTGGCGCTCTGCGCCGACGTCATCGTCGCTGCCGAGTCGGCGAGCTTCGCCATCACCGAGGCGAAGATCGGGGTCATCAGCGAGGCGGGCGTGCTCCACCGCTTGCCGCGTCAGCTCCCGAGCCGGATCGCAGCCGGGCTGGTCCTGACCGGCCGACCGCTCGATGCAGCCACCGCGTTTCGCTTCGGCCTCGTCAATGAGGTCGTCGCCGAGGACCAGCTGATGGCTTCGGCCGAGAGCTGGGCGAACGAGATCGCGAGCGCCTCACCGCTGGTCGTCCAGGCCGCCTTGGAGGCCATGCGGGAAGCTGATGGCCTGCCGCTGAGGCAGGCCATCAGCAGGCGGTATGAGCGAATCGAGGCCTACCAGCTGAGCGAGGACAAAGTGGAGGCTGTCGCCGCCTTCGCCGAGCGGCGAAGCCCGAACTGGCTTGGGCGCTGACGGTCCTCGGTCGACCGGAGCAGGCGCCGAGGCGAAGGCGGTTGAGCACGAAACTCAGCGATCGGAAGGAAGTGATGACGCACACGACGAATATTGATCGCCCCCTGCGGTTGGAGCGGCGGGAGAGTGGGCTTGTGGTCTTGACCCTCGCTTCCCCGCCCCTCAATCTGTTCGATCGGCGGATGACGGATGAGTTGTCGGCGGCGGTCGCATCGCTCGCCGGGCAGGAAGTCCGCGGCCTCTTGATCCGCGCCGATGGCCGGGTGGTTTCGGGGGGTGTCGACGTGCACCTCTTCGACGCTCTCAGCCCAGGCCAGGCAGCGCACCTGTGGACCGGCCTGCTGGTGATGATCAACGAAATCGAAACCTTGCCGGCGCCGACGGTCTTCGCCGCGCACGGCCTGACCCTCACGGCTGCCTTTGAGGTCGCGCTCGCCTGCGATCTCATCGTCGCAACGCCGTCGGCCAGCTTCGGGCTCGTCGAGCGGGTGATCGGCTTGACCCCGTCGATGGGCGGCAGCCAGCGCCTCGCCGAGCGGGCCGGATCGGGCCGCGCCCGCGAGTTGGTGCTCACCGGCGAGCTCTTCGCTGCAGAGCAGCTGCAGGAGTGGGGAGTCGTCAACCGTGTCTATCCCGAGGATTCGTTCGAGGAGAAGTCCCTCGAGCTCGCAACCGAGTTGGCGGAAGGCCCGACCAAGGCCCATGCGATGACGAAGCACATCCTCCGCCGCTTCCGCGAAGGCGGGGTCCAGGCTGCCGACGAGGCGGTCCGCACCGATTCGGTCGACCTGTTCGCCACCGAGGATCTCCAAGGCGCCGTCCGCGCTTTCCTCGAGCACGGCGGTCCGGGGCACGCGGAGTTCGCCGGCCGATGAAGACCAGCTTCACCGAGACATTCGGGATCGAGCATCCAATCATGCAGGGCGGGATGCAGTGGGTGGCCAGGGCCGAGCTGGCAGCTGCCGTCTCGAACGCCGGTGCGCTCGGCTGCATCACCGCTTTGACGCAGCCGACTCCCGAGGCGTTGGCCGAGGAGATCGCTCGCTGCCGGGAGCTCACCGACAGGCCCTTCGCGGTGAACCTCACCATCCTTCCCACGCTCAATCCCCCGCCCTATGCCGAGTACAGGCAGGCGATCGTCGAGGCCGGGGTGAAGATCGTCGAGACCGCGGGCTCCAACCCGAAAGAGCACCTCGATCATTTCCACGCGGCCGGGATCAAGGTCATCCACAAGGCGACCTCGGTCCGTCATGCACGAAAAGCCGAGGAGATCGGGGTCGATGCCGTCTCGATCGATGGCTTCGAGTGCGCCGGTCATCCGGGCGAGGACGACGTGTCGGGGCTGGTCCTGATCCCGGCAGCCGCGGCAGCGATCGAAACGCCGATGATCGCCAGCGGCGGCTTCGCGGACGGGCGCGGGCTCGTCGCGGCTCTCGCCCTCGGCGCCGACGGGATCAACATGGGGACGAGGTTCATGGCCACGGTCGAGTCGCCGATCCACCCAGACATCAAGACAGCGATCGTCGAGAACTCCGAGCGCAGCACCGAGGTGATCTTCCGGCCCTATCGCAACACCGCGAGGGTCGCCAAGAACGCGATCTCCGAGCGCGTGCTCGAGATCCAGGCAGAGGGCGGATCGTTTGACGACGTCCGCGACCTGGTCGCCGGCGCCCGGGGTGCCCGTGTGTACGAAACCGGGGACCGGGACCATGGGATCTGGTGGGCGGGCCAGGTTCAGGGCCTGATCTCGGACATTCCGACGGCGGCGGAGCTCGTGGATCGGATCGTGGCTGAAGCGGAGCAGACGATCCGGCGGCGGCTCGAGGGCGTGTTGGGCTGACTCGGAAAAATGGGAGCATCTGGCTCTCCTGGAGCTGCGCACGGCGAAGAAGTTGCGCTCTCTTTAGGAGGCTGGGCTCGACGGGCGTGTCGACCGCCCGCGTCCGAGCAAGCCTCCCGGAACCCAACCTTGCATCCCGGCCGTCCTCCCTTCTACCGAGTTGTTCTCTATCGAAACGATTGCTTGGAGCCGATATCGACGCTCTAGTAATTTTGATCGGAACTCAAACGAACCGCAAATTCACAGCCGGTGGCACGATCGATTGGGGCGGTACTAGGTCCGGACTGGTCGCAGTGTTATCAAGTTTCGCACTCCTTCGAGATCCGCGATAGGCAGCCAGTCGGGGTTCTGGAGTAGCCGCTCTAGATGACCTGTCCACACACGTTGTGAACAACTGAGAGGCCATCCGGGCCCTTCCCAGAGGCTTGGCGGTGTTCGACGCCCATAGTCCGAGTACCATCGGTTTGGCGGCCGCTTCCCGTCTTCCGTAGTGCTGCTAACTCTAACGCCACTCATGTGTCTCTAGACAGTTTGGTCGTGGTGGTCACGGAGTGCAGGAGGTGAACGCCACTGTGGCCCTCCTCGCGGTATCGGCAGACCGGCAAGGATTCGCTCGGAGAGAGTGGCTGCGTTCGAATTCGATGTTCTCGCTGCGCGGTACGTCTACGTTCGGTCCTCGAACCCGATCAGGACCTGGAAGCCGTCCCTGCCTGCGTGGTGACGCCACAAGACCTCGGCGACCTCCTCCGGCTCGTGGTCGCCGCCGGGCGCGATGCTCCCGGCGATCGCCGTATGGCCGACGTGTACTCCCTTGTCGGCGAGCTCGTCATGGAGCATCCGCGCGTAGGCGACCTCGGCGGCGAAAGAGACGCCGACTCCGGCGCGCAAGGGATAGGGCTTGATCGCGGCGCCGCCGGTGGTGAAGAGGATCGAACCCGAGCCCGCCTCGATCATCGGCCCGACCACCGCGGTCGCTGCCGCTGCGGCGCCGAGAACGCTGAACTCGAGCGGCCCGCGGAGATCCTCCACGCTCGTCTCGAGGATCGGCTTCATGAACTCTTTCGCGGGGAGGGGGGAGTACTCGAGCACCTCGACCGGTCCGAGCCGATCGGCGAGGCCGCGGATCGCGGTGCCGAGCGCCTCGGAGTCGCGAATATCGGCGGTATCGAAATCGGCCGTCACCCCCTCGCCCTCGAGGGTGGTTGAGAGCTCTTCGAGCTTCTGCTCGTCGCGGGCGATCAACCCGACGCTCATCCCGTCGCGGCCGAAGCGCCGTGCCACCGCAAGTCCGAGATTCGGCCCGGCTCCGACGATCACTACGGACATAAGGGCCTCCCTATCGGTCGATTCGGGTAGTGGTCGGCCCGAGCCTAGTTCGACCTGCGGCGTTTCTGGGGTGCCCTGTCAGTACCTGGAAGGGCTAGTCCTCCCACGCACGCCGAAGGCGTGCTTTGGTTGGACAAGAGATGAACGAGACGTGGAGGAAGCGATGAAGGCAACTGTGATGCACGCGGCGGAAGACGTCCGCACCGAGGAGGTCCCCGACCCCGGTATCGAGGCGCCGACCGACGCCCTGATCCGCATCGAGCGGGCCTGCATCTGCGGCTCGGACCTCTGGCCCTACAGGTCCCTCGAGGCCTCAGAAGGCGCGCGGATCATGGGCCACGAGGCGATCGGCGTGGTCGAGGAGGTCGGCTCGGAGGTCAGCACAATCAAGAAGGGCAACCTCGTCGTGATGCCCTTCGCCGATTCCGACGGCATCTGCGAGTTCTGTCAGGAGGGTCTCCAGACCGAGTGCGTCCATGCCGGCTTCTTCGGCAATGGCGAAGAGGGCCTCGGCGGCGCCCAGGCCGAGGCTCTGCGCATCCCCTACGCCGACGGCACCCTCTACACGCTGCCGACCGATCCCGACGAGGCGCTCCTGCCCTCGCTCCTCACCCTGGCCGACGTGATGGGCACCGGCCACCACGCAGCGGTGACCGCCGGAGCGGGTCCGGGGAAGTCCGTCGCCGTGGTTGGCGACGGCGCCGTCGGCCTTTGCGGCGTGATCGCCGCGAAACGGCTCGGTGCCGAGCAGATCATCATCCTCGGCCGCCACACGGAGCGCACCGACCTAGCGCGCGAGTTCGGTGCCACCGATGTCGTCGCCCAGCGCGGCGAGGAGGCGATCGAACGGGTGAAGGAGTTGACCGCTGGGTTCGGCGCCCACTCCGTGCTGGAGTGCGTCGGTGCAGACCCTGCGGTCCAGACGGCGATCGAGGTCGCCCGGCCGGGAGGGGCCGTCGGTCGTGTCGGCGTGCCGCAGAGCGAGGCCATGCCGGGCGGTGAAGCCTCCTTCTTCGGCAACATCACGATCTCCGGCGGCCCCGCCCCGGTCCGCGCCTACATCGACGATCTGCTGCCCGACATCCTCGACGGGACGATCGAGCCAGGTCGCGTCTTCGACAGGACCGTGAACCTCGACGGGGTCCCCGACGGCTACCGGGCGATGAACGATCGCGAGGCGCTGAAGGTGATGGTGCGCCCGTGAGCGCGGAGGAGCGGTTCGCCGGGAAGGTCGCGTTCATCACCGGCGCGGCCGGCGGCATCGGCCGCGCGACGGCGCTGGCCTTCGCCCGCGAGGGCGCCGCGGTCGCCCTCGCTGACCTCTCGGAGGAGAAGGCCCGCGAGGTCGTCGACTTGGTCGAGGACGAGGGCGGCCGCGCGCTTGCGCTCGGCTGCGACGTCGGCCGCGGCGAGAGCGTGAAGGCGGTCCTGGCCGAGACCATCGATGCACTTGGGCGGCTCGACATCGCCTTCAACAACGCCGGGATCGAGCAGCCGGTCAAGGAGATTGCCGAGGTCGGCGAGGAGGAATGGGACAAGCTCATCGCCGCGAACCTGACCGGCGTCTTCCTCTGCCTAAAGCACGAGATCCCGCTGATGAAAGAGAGCGGTGGCGGGGCGATCGTCAACTCCTCCTCCGGCGCGGGGGTGAAGGGGATCGCGGGGCAGGCGGCCTACTGCGCCTCCAAGCACGGCGTCGTCGGCCTGAGCCGCGCCGCGGCGCTCGACTACGCCGCGGCCGGTATCCGGGTGAACGCGATCTGCCCGGGCGTGATCGACACCGAGATGATCGAGCGGGTCACCGGCGGGACCGAGGAGGGGCGCCAGGCGATGGTGGCCGACGAGCCGATCGGCCGCCTCGGCCGCCCCGAAGAGATCGCGGACGCGGTGCTCTGGCTCTGCTCGGAGGAGGCGGCGTTCACCATCGGTCACGCGATGGTGGTGGACGGCGGCCAGACGGTCTGAGTCCCGGGCCCGTCTAACCTCCGGCGATGGACACCAGGGACGAGATCCGCGATTTCCTCACCTCGCGGCGGGGGCGGATCACCCCGAATGAAGTCGGGTTGCCGAGCTTTGGCCTTCGCCGCGTCCCCGGGCTTCGCCGCGAGGAGGTGGCGACCCTGGCCGGGGTCAGCGTCGACTACTACAACCGGATGGAGCGGGGGAACCTCGGCGGCGCCTCCGATGCCGTGCTCGAGGCACTGGCCGGGGCGCTGCGGCTCGACGAGGCCGAGCGGGCCCATCTCTTCGACCTCGCCCGCTCCTCGCGGCCGAGCGCCATCCGGCCGCGCCGGTCGGCGAAGAAGGGCATCCGCCCCAGCGTGCAGTGGATGCTCGACGCGATGACGGGGGCCGCTGCGGTGGCCGAGAACGGACGCCTCGATGCTCTCGGCGCCAACCGCCTCGGACGGGCCTTCTACTCCCACCTCTTCGACGGAGGCGGGGCCGTCAACTGGGCGCGCTTCATCTTCCTCGACCCCCGCGCCATCGATTTCTACGTCGAATGGGAGAGCGTGGCGAAGGATTGTGTCGCCCTGCTCCGATCGGAGGCCGGCCGCAGCCCGCACGACCGCGAGCTCTCGAACCTCGTCGGCGAGCTCTCCACGCGGAGCGAGGAGTTCCGCTGCCAATGGGCAAAGCACAACGTTCGCCTCCACAACAAGGGAGTCAAGCGGTTCAACCACCCCGTGGTCGGCGAGCTGGAGCTGAGCTATGACCGCCTCCAGATCTCCGCCGACCCAGGTCAGATGATCGTTGCCTACACCGCCGAGCCGGGTTCGAGGTCGGCGGAGGCGTTGGACCTTCTGGCGAGCTGGGCGGCGACCGAGGAGGCAGGGTTGCCGGAGATGCCGAGCGGAACCGTCGAGGACCGTAGCTCGGGCGGAGGCGGATCTGGCCGGTGAGAGGAATTCTCCGAGGAAGGGGCAAGAACTGGGGCAAGGTGCCCCACGGATTCCAGCCGATCTCAGCCGATCTCGAAATCGCGAAAACCGTTTGAAACCGTGCTCTACGTATTCAGGCCGAACTCCGGAATCGGCCTCATAACCCGAAGGTCGCAGGTTCGAATCCTGCCCCCGCTACTGGAGAGGGGTCCCATAAATGGGGCCCTTTCAATGTCTACGGAGGCTTCGTAG